>Ga0315270_10001560_pt1 | contig 12184 bp, 8 predicted proteins | sample C1_bottom_MG_FD_204932 | JGI IMG/M metagenome (GOLD analysis project Ga0315270, IMG submission 204932) | Sediment microbial communities from Yellowstone Lake, YNP, Wyoming, USA - C1_bottom | ecosystem: Environmental > Aquatic > Freshwater > Lake > Sediment | place: USA: Wyoming | collected... | reverse complement strand
TTATCTGGATATTTGAAAAGGGACAAATCGTTACCTTTATAATAATATAAACCGTTTTTTATCTTCTTGCACCAATCAATGTTGGTGTGAACCTGCAGCAGATTGACTGTTTTATCTGGTATTTCTCTATAAAAAAGGTAGCATTGAAAAAGTGTTTCATTATATGTTCCAGTAGGATTTTGCAACTTCATATTGGTCGAAAATAAAGAACTTCCGCTTTTAGTCGCCAGGAGATCGTTAGCTATATATAGTAATTTGGCCCAACCTTTCGTAATTCTGGGAACATCATCAGGATGGGTGGCATCAATCATATTATAAGGAGTGAGTTCTTTCGACTCGATTCCAATGGTATCTAAGCTGCGTTTACTGCTAAAGAGAATTTTACCTTGTAAAAGGTCTGCCACAAAGAAGAACTGGTTATTTATCTCCGTCATTTTTTCTAGTTCCAGCATCAACAAATGATTGGTATCAATTTCATTAAAACCATTTGGTGAAAAGGTTTCTATGAATTTGTGAAACAGTCTGTAATCTTGGTTGCTAGTCATTAAGTTCTTAATTAGAAGGTGTTTATTTCTTTTTCTAGAAACAAAAATACGAATATACCGATTACTAAGTATTTTTTTAGGGTATTATTTTTCTTAAATTTGGTAGTAATGAAATTGAGATAAATCGTATGAATTTTTATCACTTTCAAAAAAGTGAATCTGTCAGAAGTCATATTTGATAAATTAAAACGGAGTACTAATTACTAAAACTGATAACTCATGATTTTTCTAGAACTTGCCGTCTTATTAATCTGTATTTTTATTGGTTCCCGAATGTCTGGCATTGGTCTGGGTGTGATGGGAATGATTGGGCTTTTAATTCTACTTTTTGTTTTTGGAATGCAACCTGCCGATCCTCCTCTTGAGGTGATGTTAATTATATTGAGCGTAGTCACTGCCGCTGCCGCCTTACAAGCTGCTGGAGGTATGGATTATCTGGTAAATGTAGCTGCCAAAATACTACGCAGTCATCCGGGACAAATTACAATTTTAGGACCATTTGTCACTTATTTTTTTACACTTTTTGCAGGAACTGCCCATATTTCTTATTCTATTTTACCCATTATTGCTGAGGTTGCGACTAAAGCCAGAGTACGTCCAGAACGCGCTTTGAGTATGAGTGTGACGGCGGCTCACATGGGTATTACTTCCAGTCCCGTTTCGGCGGCAACCGCTGCTTTGCTTACGGTCTTGGTTTCCAGTGGGATAAAATTGGCTGATATTCTTATGATTTGTATTCCAGCTTCGTTGATAGGCATTTTTGTTGGAATTCTTTTTGTTCTAAAAAGAGGGAAAGAATTAGATGAAGACCCTGAATTTATCGAAAAGATGAAAGATCCTGTATTTGCTCAAAGTATTAATGGTGCTTCACAAGATACTGAAATTGCCCTTAAACCCGGAGCCATTAAATCCGTGATTATTTTTGGTTTGGCTGTGTTAGCGGTGGTTTTGTTGGGTTCTTTTCCTTCCATAATACCCGAATTTTCAACAAGCGAGGGCTTCACACCTAATTTTGCTGTGAATGCTTCTGGTCAGGTTCAAATTCCTTCTATGATTATGATGCTCATGCTTGCTGCGGCAGGTTTTATTATTCTTTTTGCCAATACTACTGCATCAGAAGTTACTAAGGCCAGTCTTTTTGCTTCTGCAGGTCAGGCTACCATTGCTGTTTTTGGAGTGGTTTGGATGAGTGGTACTTTTATGCAATACAATTATGTAGTTATAAAAAACACTTTAGGCGAATTGGTTACGGCTTATCCTTGGTCTTTTGCGATAGCTTTATTTGTATTGAGTATTTTACTTTTCAGTCAAGCAGCTACTACTAAAGCTTTGATGCCATTGGGATTGTCTTTAGGAATAGCTCCTGCATTTTTAATAGGCATTTTTCCGGCTGTTAATGGTCACTTTTTTATACCGGGCTATCCTACCTTATTGACAGCCATACAATTTGACCGAACCGGAACCACCAAAATAGGGAAGTATGTGCTCAATCACAGTTTTATGTTACCTGGAATTGTGACTACAGTAGCCACCGTTATTGCGGGTTTAATTTTACAATCAATAATATTATAAATCTCTAAATAGTAACAACATGAAAAAAATTTTATTTTTAATTCCCATTTTCATTTTTGGATTTAGTTCTTATGCACAATTTCGAACCGAAAAAGATTTGTTGGGCGAAAAACAAATTCCTGACAAAGCGTATTATGGGGTACAAACCGCTCGAGCCTTAGAGAATTTTCAGATTAGTGGCGTAGAAACCAATTTTTACCCCGATTATGTTAGGGCTTATGCGATGGTAAAACTGGCTGCTGCTCGCGCTAACTTTGAAGTGGGTCGTATGAAAAAAGACCGACTTGACGCTATTGAAAAAGCCTGTAAAGCGGTTATGGATGGCAAATATCACGACCAGTTTCTAACCGACCTTTATCAAGGTGGTGCCGGAACTTCGGCAAATATGAATGCCAATGAGGTTTTGTCCAATATAGGTTTGGAACTCACAGGTCATAAAAAAGGGGAATACAAATACCTTGAACCTCACGATGATTTGAATATGGGACAATCTACCAATGATGTCTATCCTACCGCCATTCACGTGGCTATTCTGCTTCATAATGATAAGGTGGTCAAAGAAGCCAAAGCTTTGGCGGCAGCTTTTCACAAAAAAGGTGATGAATACAGCAAAGTACTAAAAATGGGTCGCACCGAAGGTCAGGACGCTGTACCAATGACTGTAGGTCAGGAATTCCATGGTTTTGGACACCAACTAGAGGCTGCAATTGATGCCATGGTCAACTCAGAAGCCTATCTCTATGAAGAAAATATGGGGGCAACCGCCATTGGAACAGGAATCACTGCTGCTCCGGGCTATGCTGAAAAATGTGCCGTTCAATTGGCGAAAATCACTGGCAAACCTATGAAATTAAATCCCGATTTAATTGCTGCTACTTCCAGTATGCAGGGATTTGTGCTGTATTCTTCCGCTTTGAAAAATTTCGCTGTTACCTTATCCAAAATTAGTAGTGACCTCATTTTCTTGGCTTCAGGGCCACGAACTGGTATTTTCGAAATCAATTTGCCAGCATTGCAACCCGGTTCTTCTATTATGCCCGGAAAAGTAAATCCAGTTATGCCGGAATTGATGAATCAAATTTGTTATAAAATTGTGGGTAATGATGCTACTGTCACTATCGCTTCACGCGATGGACTCCTTCAATTGAATGCTTATGAACCTGTTGTGGCTGTGGCAATTTTTGAATCCCAAGCTTTGTTGTTTAAAACTATGCCTTTGTTCCGCACCAATTGTATCGATGGAATCACTGTTAATGAAGCTATATTGCAACGTTATATGGAACGAAGTGTGGGAACTGTTACGGCTTTGAATCCAATTTTAGGCTATGAAAAAACTACGGAATTGGCCAAAGAAGCTTTGGAAACCAACAAAGGAATTCTTGAACTGATTCGCGAGAAAAAATTACTCACCGAAGAACAAATTAAAGATTTTATGGACCCTATTAAAATGACGAGTCCGCAATAAATAATCAAAATAAATAACTAATTCTTAAAAACTTATTTTATGAAAACTTTACATTTTAATTATAGAAATATGCTGCTAGCTTTAATGCTATGTTTTAGCATATTGGGATTTGGACAAGCCAAACTCCCTAATATTGTCATTCTTGCTACTGGCGGTACCATTGCCGGAGCCGGGGTAAGTTCAACTGGATCAGCTTATACTTCCGGACAAGTAAAGATAGAAGCAATGATAGATGCTGTTCCGAATATCAGGTCTTTAGCTAATTTAAAAGGAGAGCAAATTGCCAACGTAGGTTCTCAAGATATGAGTGTGAAAGTTTGGCTCGATTTAGCAAACCGTATCAATACTCTTTTGGCAAGTCCTGATGTTGATGGTATCGTAATCACTCATGGAACTGATACACAAGAAGAAACTGCTTACTTCTTAAATCTTGTTGTAAAAAGTGAAAAACCAGTTGTTTTAACTGGTTCTATGCGTCCATCAACTGCTTTAAGTGCTGATGGTCCTTTGAATATGTATAATGCTGTGGCCTTAGCTGCTAATCCAAATGCAAAAGGATATGGTGTTATGGTAGTCATGAATGATGATATTCATGCTGCAAGAGATGTCAGAAAAATGATTTCAACACCAGTACACACCTTTCAGTCTCCACAAGAAGGATTGATAGGAACCGTAATTTTTGGAGATGTATTATTCTTCCACAAACCAAGCGGTCGTCATACCACTAATAGTGAATTTTCAGTAGATGGTTTGAAATCATTGCCACGCGTTGATATTGTTTACGGATGCGCAGATATGTCAACCGATTTAATTGATATTATGATTAAAGCTGGAGCCAAAGGAATTGTAATTGCCGGTGTTGGTGATGGAAATATGAATGCCGGAACATTAGAAGCAGTGAAAAGAGCAACGAAAGCTGGAATTCCCGTAGTTAGAGCCACACGTGTTCCTATTGGAGCAGTACTAATAAAAGGGGAAGTGGTTGATACTGATTATGGAAGTGTTTCTTCTGATGAGTTAAATCCGCAAAAAGCCCGAATTCTATTGATGTTATCACTATCAAAAAACAGAAGTAGAGAAGATTTACAAAGACTATTTATTGAGTACTAACTTAAAAAAACAAGTTATGAAAAAATTCTATGGTTTAGTAGTACTGCTTTCCGTTTTGTTACTTCCACTTGCTGTTAGGTCGCAAACACAAGAAGGGGATACCATTACCTACAAATCTCTCATTCCCGAGGTGAAGCAAGGATTGCTCAAAAATATGAGCATGATTGCCAATATGCAATTCTCTGAGCGAAATGAATTTGTAGATGGGAATTATAGTGCATCGAAGTTTAAAATGGAGCAGTTTCGGTTAGAGTTCAAAGGCTATGTTCACGATAAAGTATATTTCCGTTTTCGTGACCGATATACCCGCGCCCAAACTTCGGAATCTATTGATAATTTGAGTCGTTCTGTTGATTTGGCTTTTATCCGTGTGGATGCCACTACCAATTTGAATTTTACGCTTGGTAAGATGTGTGCTGCTTGGGGTGGATTTGAATTCGACTATAATCCCATAGATATTTATGAATATTCTGATATAATTGAAATGGCGGATAACTTCTTAACAGGAGTTGGGGCTACTTATCAAGCCAATAAAAACAATTCCTTTACTGTTCAAGTATTGGACTCACGAACCAAAACTTTTGATGAATTATATGGTGATCAACCCAATCATGTTGAGTCAAAAGCACCTTTAGCTTTTGTAGCCAACTGGACAGGAAGTCTTTTTGACGGAAAGTTGAAAACGATGTGGGGTTATGCTTTACACACCGAAGCAGAAAGTACTTTTATGAATTACCTAGCTTTAGGTCAGGAACTTACTCTTGGTAAACTGGTAATTGCTTATGATTTTAAGTTGAGCAACGAAGATCTGGATAGAACTGGAATTGTAAGTGCTACTGTTCCGGATTCGCTTTATCCTTGGGCACTTGAAGATACTGAGTATATAGGTCATTGGATGCATATCCATTATCGATTAAATGACAAAGTGAATTTATCATTGATTGGAATGATGGATATTGCGAATTGGCAAAATGATAACTTGGATCCATTGAAAACAGACAATCATATTCGTACCGCTTGGGGGTATATACCTTCAGTAGAATATTATCCTTGGAAAGACCTTAATTTAAAGTTTTTCGCCAACATTGTTGGAAGGGTATATGATTATTCTGATTATGCCACAACAAGATTCGGGGCTGAAGATTATAATACTGCCCGTTTTACTGTTGGGTTTATAGCACCATTGGGAATATTCTAGTATAGAAGTAAATAAATTGGTTGGTAGAACCAGAAGCATTTTTCTTAAGGAATTTTTTGGTTTGGTTAATAAAAGATTAGAGTTATTTTTTACCCTTAAGAATATTTGCTTCTGTTTTTTTTTTGAAAATTAGAAAATTGTTTTAACAAAAGTTTGCAAGGTTTGGATATAGAACAGAAAGTTCTCGATACATCCCGATTGCATAGGGACACTCGAACTCAATGTCATTAAGTTAAGAGATTTATTTGTCATTCCGACAAAGGAGGAATCACATTAGTTGCTCACGTTATGTGATTCTTCACTGCGCTCAGAATGACAAAATCGATACGATTATCACTTAACTTATTAACATTGCATTAATGCAACTAAATCATACGATCATGGAAGAAAAAATCACCAAAGGAAACTGGGAACACTATAAATCAGTTTACCTGTTCCTAATATCATTCGGTATCGCTCTGGGATTAACATTGCTACTGAAAGAACCAAGTTTCAACGATTCACAGGTATATGTTCTGTTTCTTTTATTTTTTGCTTTAGGTCTGTGGTTTACAGAAGCCGTTCCAGCATTTGCTGTTGGCATTTTCATCATAGCCTATCTTGTTTTTATGCTTGGAAATCCAAATCTCAATTCAGCCCCTGAAAATATTGAAAAGTATGTTACCACTTTTTCCAGCAGTGTAATTTGGCTTATGCTTGGAGGCTTTTTTATGGCAGCTGCTATGACCAAAACTCAACTAGATGAAGCCTTGTTCCGATTTACATTAAAAATTTCGGGTTCCAATCCGAGGAATTTGCTCATTGGATTGATGTTAACCACGATGATTGCTTCGATGCTCATGTCAAACACAGCCACAACAGCTATGGTTATTGCGGCGATTATGCCGTTGCTGCATTCCTTAGGAAAGGAATCGCCCTTGACCAAAGCATTTCTTTTGGGTGTTCCTATTGCAGCGACTACAGGTGGTATGGGCACCATTATTGGAAGCCCTCCCAATCTAATTGCTATTGGTGCTTTGGAAAATGCAGGTATTGAAGTTTCGTTTCTTGATTGGATGATTTATGGCTTACCTCTTGCCTTTGTGCTTACCGCTATTAGTTGTTTTGTATTGATTCGGGTTTATATCAAAGATTCCCAACCCATTTCACTCGATTTTCTTCTTGTTCAACAAGATGAGCTGTCCGTTAAAGAAAAATTGAAAAGGGTTACGGTTATTGTCATTATCGCAGTCACTATTCTTTTATGGTTGACTACATCATTCCATGGGTTAAAAGTTGCTGCTGTTTCGGCAATTCCACTAGTTTTTCTACCTCTTATGGGGATTCTTAAAAATAAAGATGTTCGGGGGCTTCCTTGGGATACGCTTTTACTCGTAGCAGGTGGATTGTCACTTGGAATGGCACTGTTGCATTCCGGTTTGCTGGATCATTATGCAGGTTATATCAAGCAAATGGAGGTTCATTATATTGTTCTGTTGCTTTTGTTTGCATTTCTAACGATGATTTTATCCAACATTATGAGCCACACGGCAACGAGTACAGTATTGATTCCTCTTGGAATGGCAATCTTAGTGAGTGTACAGTCTGAGATTGCTCTCATCATTGGACTTGCTGCATCAACCGCGTTGTTTCTTCCGGTTTCTACGCCACCCAATGCTATTGCTTACAGTACTGAAATGCTGGAAATAAAGGATTTCAGAACCGGGGGTATTTTAGTTGGATTGCTTGGGCCCATTTTAATTGTCTTATGGGTACTGCTCGTATCTTGATTTATAGGATTAATAAATAAAATACAATATGAAAGAAAGCAAAGGTTATTCCTTGTTACGTGATCCCCGAAAAAATAAAGGAACTGCATTTACAGTAGAAGAAAGAAAGAAATATGGTCTAGATGGACTCTTGCCTACACAAGTTGAAACCATTGAAACACAAATGCTACGGGTTAATGAACAACTGGATCTGATAGAAGAACCTATCAATAAATATGTCTATTTGACCACTTTGCTCGATACCAACGAAACTTTGTTTTTTGATTTGATCATTAATAATCCTGCCAAGTTTTTACCATTGGTTTATACACCAACTGTAGGGGAAGCATGCGAGAAACTGGGTCATATTTCACGACGTGTCAGAGGACTTTTTATCTCTATTGAGCAGAAAGACCACATCAAGGAAATTCTGCAAAACTGGCCTGAGAAAGACATACGGTTTACCGTAGTGACTGATGGAGGAAGAATTCTTGGATTGGGAGATTTGGGAGTATGCGGATTAGGGATTCCTATTGGAAAACTAGCTTTATATACAGCTTGTGCCGGAGTTCCTCCAGAACATACTCTTCCCATTGTTTTGGACACCGGAACTAACAATGAAGTATTTTTGAATGACCCGCTTTATCCAGGATTAAGGCGCAAGAGAATTGAAGGAAAGGAATATGATGATTTTATTGAAGCATTTGTCTTGGCCATCAATGAAGTTTATCCCAAAATATGCATTCAATGGGAAGATTTTAGAGGGGTTGACGCTATCCGAATTTTGAATGAATTTCGCAATAAAGTTTGCACTTATAATGATGATATACAGGGTACTGCAGCCATTGCCACTGCCGGTTTTATCTCTATCAGCCGGTTAACGGAAAAGCCTTTCGTTGAACAAAAATTTCTTTTCTTCGGAGCAGGAGCCGCAGCTTTTGGCATTGCTGATTTGCTGGTACAAAAATTTCAAAAAGACGGATTGAGCAGGGAAGAAGCTTTGGAACACATTTGGATGTTCGATGTCAACGGATTACTTGTTGAATCAAGAAATGATTTGGTTGATTATCAGAAGCCCTTTGCTCATAGTGGCGATTTTACAAATAATTTTGCCAAAGCCATTCTTCAGGTAAAACCAACTGCTATTATTGGTGTCAGTACTGTTGGGGGAGCCTTTGACCAACAGGTTATTAAAAACATGAGTCTGGTCAATAAAAGACCCATCATTTTTCCGTATTCTAATCCCACTTCCCATTCTGAATGTACTGCCGAAGAAGCTTATGTATGGAGTAAGGGAAAAGCTATTTTTGCCAGTGGCAGTCCTTTTGCACCAGTGGAATATGAAGGGAAACTATTTACTCCGGGTCAGGGAAACAATGTGTTTATTTTTCCGGCAATGGGTTTGGCTCTATTTGCTACAGAAGCTAAAAGGGTTACAGATGACATGTTTATCATTGCAGCCGAAGCTGTAGCGATGCAAGTTACCCAAAACGATTTTGAAAAAGGGCTTATCTATCCTCATATCAATGATATCCTGAAAGTATCTGTAAATGTTGCGGTCAAAATTGCGGAAGAAATTTTTGCAAGCGGATTAGCCGGGATTGAAAGACCAGATGATATAAGGGCATTTGTAAAAAGTAAGATGTATGTTCCTTTGTATCAATAATTTTGTTGGTTTAAAAAAAATTAATATCCTTTTTTCTTTAAAACATAGGAGAAATTAAGGTTCATTAAGACTAAAATTTAATTTTCTTAATTTTTTAATAGTTTAAAAAATAAATATTTTGGTTTGTTTAGAGGACTGACTTATAAATATTTATTTGTTAATTTACAGTATGAATATTAAATTCATAACAACTTAGAATCAATTTGGTAATTTTTCCACTATTATAAAAATGCAAAGGAATCTATTATTTTGTCTTGCTTTTATTTGTGTATCCATACTGACTGTTCAGGCACAGAAGAACGACACCATTTATTTAAGAAATGGTGACAGAATCACAGGAGAGTTAAAGAAATTCGAATATGGTTTGCTTACTTTGAAAACAGATGCTATGCAGACTGTCAGTGTTGAATATGAAGATATTAATACAATCTATTCCGCAAAATTCTTTGATATTCGCACCAATACAGGCAATAGGCATTTTGGGCGCATTATAAAATCAGATGTTCTTGCCACGGTAAAAATTGTAACCTTTACTGACACCATTCCCAAACGCTTGTGGGATATTGTTACGATTACACCAATTAAACAAACTTTCTTTCAGAAAATTGATGGTTCGGTCGATTTTGGTTTGAGCTATTCTAAGGCCAGTGACGTTTTTCAATACAGTGCCAATTTGCAAGCCACGCACAGAACTATTAATTATGCTACAAAATTTAATTTGAGCAGTATTTTGACCGATAATGGTGATGAAGGTATTTCGCGTAACAATGATATTGGGATTGGGCTCACCCGATTTTTGCCCAACAAATGGTTTGCCAGAGCAACAGCGCAAGGGCAAGAAAATACAGAACTTGATCTTGATTTCAGGTTGCAAGGAGGAATAGGAGGTGGTTATGATTTTGTTCGAAATAATTCGATTCGATTGTATGGAATGGCTGGTTTGGTTGCCAATCACGAAAAAGCTGTTAGCAGCTCGGAAGTTTCAGATAATATAGAAGGTTTATTGGCGGCACAATTCAAATGGTTTCAATACCGCCATCCCAAAATAGATATTACCAGTAATTTTGAGTTGTATCCGTCGCTTACCATCAATGATCGGGTTCGTTTTGAATATGATATTGCGGCGAAATATGAACTCATCAAAGACTTGTTTTTCAATCTTCAGTTTTATGGCAGTTCGGATAGTAAACCTTCAAATGGTGGAACCTCAAAGAGCGACTGGGGAATTATTACTTCGATAGGATATACTTTTTGATATTTTTTAGAACTAAATTTTCATAGCAACCCTTGTTCCATCAGGTCATAAATCAATTCTGAGATTCGGGTTTTACCAGATTTTTTGAGGATATTTGCCCGATGGGCATTGACAGTATTTTGGCTTACAAAAAGCTTTTCCGCAATTTGTTCAGTGTTAAAGCCCTGCTCTATCAACTTGATAATCTCAAATTCACGTTTTGTATAAATATTGCCTATTTGTAACAGTTTTTCATCGGGATATCTAAAATATGATAAATCGTTTCCTGAATAATAATGATAATGTTTTCTTATCTTTTTGTACCCATCTATGTTTGTGTATAAGTTAAGACTATAGACTGTTTCAATGGGAGCAGAAGAATAAAAGAGATAGCACTGAAAAAGCAAAGAGGTGTATTTATTATTGGGGTTCCGTATCTTTAGATTAGATGATGTTAAAGTTTTTCCTTCTTTGGAAATAAAAAAATTTTGTGCCAACTTGAATAATTTGATTCTGCCGAGACTAAATCTTTCAAAATCATCTGGATGAGTAATTGCAAAAAAAACATTGGGAGCCATTTCAGTTGGCGCAATTCCTATCATTTCAGCACTTCGTTTACTGGTAAAAAGTATCTTCATCTGGAGCATGTCAGCGGCAATGAAAAACTGATTATTTTGTTCCATCATACGCTCTAATTCAAGCATCAAGGGGTCATTTGGATTTATTTCATTGAAAGCTGTTGACGAATAGGTTTCGATAAATTTATGAAACAGCCTATAATCTTGGTTATTTTCCATCATAATTATGAAAACGAGAATTAGTCGCTTTATACTTGCAAATATAGAAATATAGTGGTTAATAACTATTTTTTTATGCACTATTAAAATCTAAATTTGTTATAGATAACAAAAAATTAACTAAATAATCTTAATTCTAAATTAAAGATGATACATAAGATAAAATCTTTTATGCTTATTGCGGTTGCATCAGCATTTTCGGGGAATGTTATTGGGCAAGAATTGGATCGCACTTCTCTTCCTATTCAAGCGCCACGCCGTCAAACCTATACAGAGCTTGATGCGCGTAATGTTACACCACCACCCCGATGGGATGTAACGGCGCCAAAAGGTGCACCTAATGTGGTAGTAATATTGATAGACGATGAAGGATTTGGAGTAACCAATACTTTTGGAGGACCAGTTGCCACACCCAATATGGATAAATTGGCTGCAAACGGTATAAAATACAATCGTTTTAATTCGACTTCACTTTGTTCTCCAACGCGAGTAGCTTTGCTCACGGGTTACAATCATCACAGTAATAATATGGGTTGTATTGGCGAGGCTGCTACCACCTTCTATGGAAATACTTCGGTACGACCTCAAACGATTACTCCGATGGCTGAGGTTTTGAGACAAAATGGGTATAATACAGCTGCTTTTGGAAAATACCACGAAACTCCACCTTGGGAAATATCAATTGCTGGTCCACAAGATCGTTGGCCAACCCGTTCTGGATTTGAGAAATTTTATGGATTCATTGGTGGTGAAACCAATCAATGGTCACCTTTGATTTATGATGGTGTTACTCTAGTTGACACTCCTGAGGATCCTAATTATCATTTCACTACTGATATGACCAACCAA
>Ga0315270_10001559_pt1 | contig 12186 bp, 9 predicted proteins | sample C1_bottom_MG_FD_204932 | JGI IMG/M metagenome (GOLD analysis project Ga0315270, IMG submission 204932) | Sediment microbial communities from Yellowstone Lake, YNP, Wyoming, USA - C1_bottom | ecosystem: Environmental > Aquatic > Freshwater > Lake > Sediment | place: USA: Wyoming | collected... | reverse complement strand
ATTAATGTATCTTATCGCATCTTATTATCCAGGGGGAGAAATTGTGTATCCTAAAAAATATTTTGAAAATGATCTTGAAAACCATACTGAAAATTATCTTCAATATGGTATTATTCGTGTTTATTGTCATTGCTTTTCTTCATATGGAAAAATATTATCTAATTATGATGTAGATTGTTTATCGATGTTATATTCAATAACAAAAAAGAAATATTTTGCTACTTATAGTTGTCAATATTCGCTAGTAAATAAATGTAATAGTCTTTGGATATGTAATAAACCAAAAGATGGTCATGAAAATAGAAATCTTCAAGCCCTTCATTTTGGATTTAATTTACGGGTTCCTCACTATGGTAAATTTATTCATAGATTTATACCTGATATTCATTTATACTCCAATAAAACATTAATTGGATCTGAATATATTTATTATTATTTATTAACAGATAAATTAGGACCGATTAATAATCATTATTCTACGTTAAATTCATGGTCATATTTAGATTGGTATTCATTAATTGTACCCCAACCAAAACCTCGATTTAAATTTGGAGAGGTTGATAGTACTGAAAATAAAATTTGTCGATCAAATAGTGTAGAAAGTTATTTTGAACCTGAAAAAAAATTATCATACAAAGATGCCATTCTAAAAGAAAAAAAAACATCATCTCCAAGTTTAATTATATCGGCCCCATTTATGGAATTTTTACCTATTGAACCATATGAAAATGGTTATTCGTCATCTCCAAGATCAAATCCAAATAAACATATTCCTTTTTCATATTCTATTGACGATATTTTTAAATTATTGGTTAAAAATTATCCTGTTATTATTACTGGAGGTATTATTTCTCAGATACTTACCATCGACACCAATTTTCCATATACTATTCATTTATTAATTGATAAAATAGCTTACCGATCAGTTGATAACTTATTAAAATATATTCATGAATTTATTGTAAAATCTTTTAATACTTCTTCATTTATCGAAAATGATACAACTATTTGCTACTCATGTAAGTATATTCTTCATCTTAACAAAACTCCAAAAACATGTGAACAGGCACTAGAGTTTGAAAATTTTGACTTTTGTCGAGTAGGGTATCGTAAAGAGGGTTTTATAACCGATCATATAGGTCAAATAGCTTTATCAAACAGACTTCATTTTACTACTGAAGATGTTGATGTACCTTATCATATTTTTGATATCGGTTTTCGAACTATTGTTTCTAAAAAATTTATCGTTGAAAAATTAATTCAACGAGGCTATGTTTAATGTTTATCTTGAATTCAAGATAAAGTGAAAAAAAATTATTTTTGACTTTTAAAATGAAGTTCTATTATCGATTTAATTTATATTTAGCTATGAAAAATAATAATATACCCAACATTGAAGATTATTATGGTATAATATTCAATTCTACAATTGATGTAGATTCCATTATTTCTGTTATAATACTTACATCTTATCTTATTAAGATGAGTGCTCAGATTGATCAGATAAATCAGATAGGTAATGTTGATCAGATAGATCAGATAGGTGGTATTGATCAGATAGATGATATTGATATGTTAAATAGTGCTAAAAATGCAATATCATCATGTAGAGATCGTATTCTTAATTTTTACATCTTTTTTGAACGTAAATTAATTGAAAAACATTATAAATCTCCTTTTACTAGAATACTGGAAACCCATATTTCAGATTATCCAGAGGAGATCATGGCTATTGTTATGAGTGGTTTTTTTAAAATGAGCCATGATTACATTACGGAAGATGTTTATAAACTTTTTCCGGAATCAAAATTACTTCTGGAAATTGAGGTAGAAGTTTTACAATCTACATCTCTTAATAAATCATTGATGAATAATCCAGAGTATGAATCATTATATAATTTATATATTTTTTGCCTCGCCTCTAAAACACTTCCAGACGTAGCATCCTTTTTATTTCTTGATTTATTGGCTACAAATGAAAAATCAAAAATTCATCCTGGTATAATTGTAACTTTAAGTAATGAAGAGAAATTCAATATTATCACAAAATATTTAGCTTCTCATATTGCATATATTTCAGTTAAAAATGTAGGTAAAATTGATATTTCATATTTTGATACATATATTTCACATTCGAATATAACACTAAAACAATATGATGATGCTAAATATCAAACAAAATTGCATTATTTAACTGGATTTATCATGACAGGTAATCCTTTATCTGATTTAAGGGAATTAATGTAAAGTTAAATTTAACTTTACTAAAATCCCAATGATTCTTCTAATAAAGGGACTAGAAAACTAGCAATTTTTTTCTCTTTTTCATCATTAGTTCTTGATATATATCGAAATCCACCTTTTCCATTAGAAATGGCCGAATCAATTGTATAAGGTACAGTAATTAATATAATTCCATTTTCTTCACATAATTTTCTTTTTAAGATATCTCTTTCTTTTTGACTTTCAACATCTTGTTTATTAGAGTTAAATTTTGGTACAAAGTGGTAGTGTTGTTCCCCATTATATTCGATGGCTATTTTAGTAATTGGATCAAACATATCAAGTTCTAAATTTCTTCCAGTTTTAGGATTTTTCAGAAAATTAGGTCGTATATTTATTTGTACTCGACGACCAAGAAATTGCTCAAATACTTTACAGGTGATTTTTTCTGAATTCGATCCAAATTTTCGACCTTGCTCAGAAAAATGATAGCCTGCAACTGGATATTTTTTTTCAATGAATGGATAGTCACTACCAAAAGTTAATTCAGAAATAGCTGTTGATGCTGTTAAAGATCGTGAGAGAATGCTAAATTTTGGCTCATTCCGGTTGGTCTGATTAGTTTGACCAGTTTGACCAGTTTGATCAGTTTGATCATTCCTATCAAATGAAACTCTTCTTTGAAGAATTCCATTTTTTGGTGTCCCATTTGAAATTGATCCTGGTTTAATATTGACATTTGAATCTACGCGATTCATTGATGAAGAGGGGGATATATATTGTGGTGACATCTTATTAACATGGAAAAAATCAGATGGAATGAGTTTAACATCATTTTTTAATTTTTTTCGGTTAAATTTGTCAAATTGGTCAAGCTGACAAAGTTCTGGAGTATTTGGAATTCTTTTTATATATCTATCAGGTATACTTACTGTAGAAGGAATAGATGATAAATTGTTAGAATTATAAGTATCAAAACTTGATCTTCTATTTAAAGCAGCATTACCAGCTAAATTTGATCTATCTTTTCTATTATCTGATTTTAACCGATTATTCTGATTATTCTGATCAGTCGAATTATTCTGATCAGTCAAATTAACCGAATTATTCTGATCAGTCAAATTAACCGAATTATTTTGCTTTACACCATAAAAAAAATCGAATACACTAGGTATTGTCACAATAATAAGAATTAAAAATATAAAAAAAATTATAAAGTATAAAGAGTAATATTTGTTGACGGAACCCATAAAAACTTTTTTTATATTTTTTAAAACTTTTTATTTTATAATTTTTTAATAATAAAGAAGTTCTTTGATATCTTGTTTAAAATTACTTATTTTTTTCGATCTTTCACGAAAAAAAATTATAAATAAGATATTTATAAAAAATGAATTCAAGTCTTGCTTTTAACGTTTTAAATTCTTCCAACAATTATTTTGTTAAAGATGCTCAACCACCACAAAGTCCTTATGGATATAAACAATATATGTCAAAATATAACCGTAACGAAAGTAGTACTGATGATATTTCAGGTGTTATTGGTTTTGAAGAAAAATTTGTTGAATATGTTGATTCTGATACAGTTGAAGAACCAGAAGAAATAATTCAAAAAACAACTATTATCCGTGAACCTTCCGAAAAAGTTGTCGGATTTGAAATTGAACCAAAAGTCGAAGAAAATGAAGTAAAAGTAAGACTTGAAAGAACTGTACCTGTCAATCGAAAAGTTTTAAAAAGAGTACCGGTTGTTACATATAAAACAGTTGAAGAAAATGAAATTGTTTATGAGAAGGTTCCTGAAATTAAAACTTTTAAAGTCAAAAGTACTGGTGTTGTTAACAATCAAATGATTGAAAAAGCAGTTTTAGATGCTGTAAGAAATAATGCTAACGAAGAGGTTGAATTTGATGAGGATATTCAGGAAGATTTTATTCCGGATATGAATGTTAAATTATTAGTTGCAAAAGTTAATAATGCGCTTGATTATTATACTTCCAACCCATCATTATATAATGATCTAAGAAATGGATATAAATATGTTGATTTTTCAAACTTTCCAAATATGGATGATTTTGGGGGTTTACAAGTTTTAGATGTAAATAATAATGTTAAATTTTTCTATGATGATACACCAAGTGATTATACTGTGGATGGTAATAAAGGTAATTTTTTGTATAGTGTTCTTGGATTTAATGATCAATTATATGGTGAAGAAAAATATGCCATGCTATTCTCATTATTGAAGAATTATTTTAATTTAAACGTTGATTATGAAAAGGATTATCAGGATTATCAAGGGTACGATAATATGATCGCATCAGATCTAGAAACAGTACCTGAAGTTAATTTAGAAAGATATGCCGGTACATGGTATGAAATAGCTCGTCTACCAGTTGAATTTGAAAAAGATCCTTCAAATGTCACTGCCGAGTATACTTTAAATGGAGATGGAACAGTTACGGTTAAAAATTCAGAAATAATTAATGGTCGTACTATATCAATCGTTGGTACCGCAACACCAGTTGATGAAACCAATTCAAAATTAAAAATTGATTTTAATCAAGGATTTATCGGAGACTATTGGATTGTTCAACTTGATGAACAAAATTATTATACAGCTTTGGTATCTTCACCTAATAAACAACAAGCTTGGATATTATATCGTGAAAAAAATATTCCACTTGAAATTGCAGCTTATTTATTTGATTGGATGGAAGAACATGGTTATCCGGTAGAAAAATTATTAGTAACACCTCAATATTAAATTATTTTTCTCAAATTTTCAGATGAAAATTTACCTAAAAAATTAAGAAAAATGGCTTATTGACGATCTAAATTAGGCTGGTAACACGCCTAATTTAGAGTGAAAAAAAGGTAAAAAATAACGTTTGTGTAGTACTATACAGGACAATTTTTTTCTGGAATTCCGGAAAAATAAACGCTGAAAAGTTATTACATACTTTTTAATTGTTGAAGGCATATTGAAGCTAATATATGTATTTTTCTTTTATAGTAAATTTCCTTTTTTCTTTTAATTAAATATTCACGAGATCCTGAAGATCCAGAAGAATCAACTTTGTTATCTTGTATATCTGGAATATCTAGAATGTATTTGGTAACAATATTAATTAAATTTTTAAACATGCTATATATAGTATGATCTATCGGTATATCATCATCTTCCATTCTTTCTATAATTCTTATTATTGATAATATTCCGCTTTGAACAATCGCATGATGTTCTTTTGAATATTTATTTTCCTTCCATCCAGCTAGCAACCCTGTAGCTCTAATTAATATTTCAGGTAACATAATAACAAATACTGGTAATGATATTTTTGTAATTTTATATAAGAAAATTATACAATGTTCTACTTTATTATCGATCAAACAAATATCAGAATATGATAAAAAATGTATCAAATCATCGATTTGTTCTTTATTATTTGATACCATAGGTGGAGAAATAATAGAATTTGGACTTATTAATTTATTAAAAAGTTTTGAATAAATTGTTCGAATAATTTCAATATATAAATTATCATTAAAACAAAAATTATTCTGAATACGTATACTATAATTATTTGTTTCATCAATATATTTTACTTTTATTTTAAAATCACAATGACCATTTTCATTAATAATCCAACAATACCACTTATTATTTTCAAATTCAAAATGAAGATCTTCATAGAGGTGTAGAGACAAATTTATTCTTTCGTTTGGATCGAAAGAAACAGTGAATATATTACCTTGAATTATTTTTCCAATACAATCCATTTTTAATATAACATAAAAAGTTAAAAAGTAAAATTTTACTTTTTAGTATCGTTGACTTTTTCATTTAAAAATTAATGAACAGTAGTTAAATAAACTTCAGGAATATGCGGATAATAAAAGTTTCTTACTTGATAAATTTTAACTATTGATAAAAGATTAAGAATATTAAGATCATCATATTTTTTATTTGAGCATAACGAAAAATAAATAGAATGAGAAAAATAACCAAAATTGATATTCTCATCAACATGATCTGAACTAATCATATATTGAAAAAGATCAGTTGTTATAGAGTAAGATTTAGTTAAATAAAGAAAAATTAATGGGTTAGTTGCACGTTTAATATTCTCAAATAAATAAGAACAAATTTGTTGGTTTTTTCCATTTTATTGTAACAGTCTATAGATGATAATAAAAATTTATCAATTGATAAAATAACTAGCTTATTATGTTCATCATTTTTTGGATTATTATAAATAGAATTAATATCATTAATTAAATGATAAAGAGCATTGAAAAGCATTTCAGATTCTAATTTTAAACCAGTTATTTGTCCACTATCTGGAAAACTAGAATTACAAATTTTTGACCCATAATTATCAGTTAAATTTTCACAAGTGTATGTTTGATTTTTAGAAATAAAAAAAGACCACATTGATATTAGAGGGTCTATTTCATTAAATAATGAAGTAATATGATCTGTTTTTATATGCTCGGGATTTTTTTCTAAAATTAATATAATACTTTTAACAATTGAAGTTACTATTTCAATATGTTCATTAATCACTACTTTTTGATTAATTAATTGCGGTAAATATTCACTTAGTTTTTCAGTCATACTTATCATTAAATTAAAATAATAGTTATTTTCTGTTAACATATATAATATTTGAACTGCTGATAGTGTTTGTGATAGATTAAAAATTTGATTAATATTAATTAAATTTTTAGTTGCCGTCAATAAAAGATAATCGTATTCATAATACAGGACAAGTTTATGATTAAAAAATTTAATATCTTCTTCTGTGAGAGAAGATTTACAATTGATACTCCTTTGACTAATAAATTGTTCATTTAAATTAAAAAAATCTTTATTTTTAATAAAATACTTATCTATTCCATTAACAATACTAATAATGTCAAAAACTATAATTAAAAAGAAAAAGAATACAATACTCATTTTTTATGCATTTTTCAGGGTTATTTTTTTCGATTTTTTGGATCGATCCAAAAATAATAAAATTGAAATTTTATCACTTGATTTTTTATTTTAAATGAGTTCTCTCAACAAGTTAAATAACTTAACAAGTTCTTCAAGTTCACAAAAAATTAATGATTTAGATTCTTTTCTTTTAGATAAGCATCTAGATATGCGAAACTTTATACCTATTAATGAAAAAGAAAATCTAGAAATGGATATCTCAGATAATGAATTGGACAATATAGCATTGAAAGGTCTATTATTATTAAAAAAAAGAAAAATAGAAGATACAAATAATTTCTATATAGATAATATAGATAATATAGATAATGGACATAAAAGAAGAATGATTAATTCAATTGATTTTGTTGATCTTGATGATCTTGATGATTCCAACCAAGAAAATAAACTAGAAGAATCAGATCAAAAATTAGCACAAATACCAGAACAAAAAGATACAATTAATAAACCACATCAACAAATCATTACTATTTTAAATGCAATAGATATTAAAAAGCTTAAAAAACAATTTACTCAAACTAGGTGTAATGATGAAAAATGGAATATCGCAGTAAAATTAAATGGTAGTGGTGATAAAATTGCCAATGTTCTTATCCGCGATTTTTTAAAAGATACTATTATCAATAATTATGATTCGCTAAAATCGGTTCAAAATGAACGATATTATACAGTTCTTGAAATGTTCTTTATTAAAAATTATAAATCTCCTCATTTTAAAGATATTAAACAGCGTATTTTTGATATTATTCACAAATTAGATGATCCATCTACTTATCGTTTTTTAGAACTTGCCATGGATATATTCTTTAAGAGATACCACGATAGTATCTTTCCATTTGTATATATATTATCTTTATTATTAGAAAATCCATATAATATTATCGTACCTGATACATTGCAACAATATATAAATCAATCATCAACAACTTTTAAACAAAAATGTCTTAAATTTGTTCATAACAGTGATTATGCATCTAGATATGAAAAAAGTATTATTTGTTTATATCGATTTGGTTCAGAACCAATCAAAGAACTTGCTATGAACATTATTTTAAAATCATTACAATATAATAGTACTCATTCCGATTTCTACGAAATTTTCATAGATCCTTATATGAAAAAAGTAAGTTCATTTTCAGCCAATTATCGATATATTTATAGTTACAATAATAAATATCCAATTAAATTACCCCGATTAGCTGATCAATTTGATTTTTATGAACATAACCAAGATTTTCCGATTGTACAAGAGTATGTTAAAATATGTAGTGTATCTGAAAAAAATAAAATTCTGCTTACTAGTTTTTCATGTCATAAAAAAGGTTTATTCTATAATCATCCTTATTATTTAAGTATTTTAAACGATGAAAAATCTCCATATTATGATAAAGTTATTGATTTATTGGGTTGTTCCCGTGATGAAGAATATGGATATTTAATTCATCCATTTTTAATTAAAACTCTTATGGATGATCGTAACGTTGTTTGTGATCGTTGGAGAAATGCTTACATTAAAATATATTATTGCTCTTTTCCTCTTAAAAATCGTCTTGACACAGGTATTAAATTATCAATTATTACAAGTAACATGTTGGGTGGATTTGCAAATCCAAATCATTCCTTTTTAATCGATGAAATGATTTTTTCATTTCAAAAAGGATATCAGTCGGCATATAACTTTCTTGATTCGTTTTTTAGTTTACCTAATATTCGTCTTCAATCTTTACTTTCCGATTTATCTCATTCTGTATATAGAATTATAGATTGTTTATCAAAATTAAATAGTGAAAAATCAGCTTCTTTTTTGTCAAAACATACTGAAAAAATTTGTCGATTAATCAGTTCATTACAAAGAAATCAAATCATACTTTTTTTAATGAGTAGTTCTAATAGGTCAAATAAAAGATTAGGAAATAAACTTTATTATTTATTTAATCCTATTCCACTTAACGCTAATGTAGAATTAATTAGAGAACAATTTAATAATGAAGAGATTATTAAAATAATGCCAGTAGTAATTGAACGTGTAGAGGAAACAACAGAAGTAGTAGATTTATTTTTTCAACAAACAACAGAACTTTTTGTTCTTCTTCAGAATGATACATCATTTGAAAAAGAAACAATCACCAAAAAAATACATGGTTATGCTTTAATGACTAGACATGTATTTTTTTCTAATTTACAGGATCGCGTTTTTGGATTTTTAAAAGCTCTTTTTCGTCTTCCTTTATCTCCTGGTGAACAAATAGGATGGCAGATTCCAGAAAAAGATAGAAATGAATTAATTCAAAGTCTTATTGTTCTCATGGCAAGTATTATATCAAAATTTTTAGATGAACCAGAATCGACCTTAATTTCTTTTTGTTTTCTTTGTGATGGTATTATATCTTGTCCAACCGCTCAAGTAATGGCAATTCAAACTGTCATAAATCAAATTTTATATCAAAAGGAAAATTCAGCTGATAATATGAAAGAAAAATTTGGAAAATATATTATTTCTTCATCTATCAGTAAAGTTTTTACCAATTGTTTTTATGGTAATGGAGATGTTCATAATTTAGTTCGTGCTAAGAATGTAATTGAAAAAGAAATACCTTTATTCTTTGCCATTTCCAATTTTACAGAAACAATTGAACCTGTTTATCCCGGGGAAGAAAATAAATTTATTAATTCTTTTTATAATTCCTTTTCTATTTCTTTTATTCTTCAAGAAGCAAGAAGGAATATTCAAACAAAAGAAGAAAATGAACTAATTATTTCCGCAACAACTGCTATTGAAAAACAAAATGCACAAAATATCAAAATTAATAAACCAATAGCTATATTAGAAATTTTTACCTGGTTGATGGATCATCATCGATTTAAAAAAGATATTGAAGATAATGAAAATTTCCATGACTTTCTTAAAAGAAGATATGGTTTCTCCGAAGATTGTGATAGCATTGAAGATTATGGATTAATATTAGTACTTATTGAAATGGAATATTTAAATCCATGTAAAATGATTGATGATTTTTTATGTACATGTTTTACAAATGAGGATGATTATATCGAACACTTATTATTATATTGAACATTTATTATTTTTAAAAAATTAAAGACCATTTGGTCTTTAAAACAAATTTTATATTAAATGTCGCTAACAATAAATTATTCTGAATTAGAAAATTGGTCTTCAATGGATGATTTTGCAAGAAAGCTAACCGCTGAAGGTAAAAAAGTAGTCACTCATTTTTCAAGAATTAATAAATATGATGGTCTTGATGCCATTTTAAAAATTCTTATTCCTGGTTCAGAATTAAATGATCTTATTGCTATTGTTGACGAATATGGTCATGAATACGATTATCGTTCAATTGGAGATCATGGCGATCATATATTTATTCATTTTCGCCAAGCACCTGAAGAATCAAAAGGATCGGAACAATCTTGGAAATTTTATGGGGTAGATAAATCTTTATTTGTTGAATTGATTGAAAAATATCCAGGTTATTTCCAAGATCGTTATGGAATATAAAATCCTATTTAAAATTCATACTTCATATTTTATACTTTATACCTGATAATCTTAAAGAGAATTCTCTTTAAAATGAAAACTTTAGTGTGTTATACTTTTGACGCCATTAATTCAAATTTTATTTATTTCGTTGAACATGGACTTTTTGATTCATCTGATATTACTTTTATTTTTATTTGTGATCACACTGTTATTAATTATCCAGTTATACCTGATTATGTTACTTTATTAGTAAGAAGATATGGGTCAAATTATTTTTCTTCCTGGTTGCAAGGTTTGGAATCTGTCGAGATATCAAATTATGATCATTTTATTTTTTTAACTGGTAGTGTCATTGGTCCGTTTACTCCTAGTTATTATTCTTTACCATGGACAAATATTTTTACTTCCGGTATTAATGATCAAGTTAAATTATTTGGTGTGCATATATCTGTGATATTTAGACCTATATTATCGGCAGATATTTTTTGTTGTGATCGCGAAGCTTTACAAATACTTCTTGGCGAACCAATTTTTTCACCTTCTGACGATTCGTTTTCATTGCGAGAGGAACGAATGACTTCAACATTACTTAAAAATAATTATAATATTGGATCTTTATTAAGAATTCAGAAAGATATTGATTTTCGGGTTGCCAATTCATATTCACATATTGGTAATATTATGGAATCGGATAAATTAGATAAATTACGTATATTACCATATGAATTAGTTTTTATTACCACCAATAAAAAAATGCACCATATGTATTACACCCCTTTTTTAGTAAGGAAAAGATCTATTATTTTTGAATCAGAAGCAACTATCATTAAAGCAAAATATGGAGCCAAAGATAAATATGTTGATGTATCATTAATTATAAAAAATTCAATATTAAATAATCAACCAATTATAGTTAGTAATGAATATTTTGGGTGTGATCCTGCCTATATGATTGTCAAACATTTAATTGTTTATTATTTAAAACAAAATAATTACAAGAAAATAGTTTTTGAGGAAAAAGAGAGAATCTTTTAATTTTTAAATAATTATTTAAAAATGTCAATAAATCAACCTAATCAACCTAATCAACCGAATTTTTCAGATCCGATAAATCCACAAATTTCATCTGAAACAATATCCCAACTTGTCATAAGAAATATTATAGAACATAATGGTATTGGTTCATCTGTGTTTGGTGTCACAGGGGCAACATGGTATCTCATTGATGATGTTCTCTCAAATGCTGTCAATGATAAAAAATTAAAATATATTCATGTATCTACCGAATCTGGTGGAGTATATATGGCAGCTTATGAGGCTGAGATTTTAAATAAAGTAGGTATTCATTTTGTTTCTGCAGGTCCTGGAATATGTATGGCTGCAACTGGACTTGATTCGATAAATTATGAATCAAAACAATGTATTATATATTTAGGTAATCCAAATAATAATTTTCTAT
>Ga0315270_10001558_pt1 | contig 12188 bp, 8 predicted proteins | sample C1_bottom_MG_FD_204932 | JGI IMG/M metagenome (GOLD analysis project Ga0315270, IMG submission 204932) | Sediment microbial communities from Yellowstone Lake, YNP, Wyoming, USA - C1_bottom | ecosystem: Environmental > Aquatic > Freshwater > Lake > Sediment | place: USA: Wyoming | collected... | reverse complement strand
GGAGGAAAAAATTCCGAGCATGGTTGAACGGTCTAGGCCGAAAAGGACTGCCAAGGGTAGCGCAAAGCCGCGCCGCTGTCATCGGCCCGCATGTTGCCTTACCGCAGCCAGCGTTCGATGAAGGTCGCTCCCCAGGCCACGCCGAAGCCGGTGAGGTCCGACGCGGTTGCGCCCAGGCCACCGGCGCAGCTTGATCCGGAAAGGTCCATGTGCAGCCACGGCAGGTCCTTGGTGAAACGCTTGAGGAATCGCGCGGCAAGGATGTGGTCGGCATCGCCATCGAGGGTGCATTGCTTGATGTCGGCGATTTTGGAGTCGAGCGCCGGCTCGTAGTCGGCGTCGAGCGGGAAGGTGCAGACGCGCTCGCCGGAAGCAATGCCAGCCGCCACCGCCATGGCGCCCAGGGCGTCGGTGCTGGTGAAAACGCCGGAATAGCGACTACCCAACGCAGTATGCATGCTGCCCGTCAGCGTGGCGAAATCGGCAATGAAGTCGGGCTTTTCGCGGGAGGCCAGGGCCAGCGTATCGGCCAGCACCAGGCGGCCTTCGGCGTCCGTATGCACCACCTCGATGGTGGTGCCATCCAGCGCCGAAATGATGTCGCCCTGGATGTAGGCCTCAGGCGAAATGTGGTTCTGTGCGATGGCCAGCCAGCAATCCACTGCCACCGGCAGGCCGAGGTCGGCGATGGCTTGCGTCAGCGCCAGCGCCACGGCCGAACCGTTCATGTCTTCGTGCATTCCGGCCATGTAGCGGGCCGGCTTGAGGTTGTGCCCGCCGGTGTCGAAGCAGATGCCCTTGCCGACAAGCGCGATGCGTTTTTTCGCTCCCTTGGGCCGGTATGACAGATGCACGATGGCGGCATCTTCATGGCCTGAGCCCTGCGCCACGGCGCAGAAGGCACCGGCACCCATTTTCTTCAGGCGCTTGAAGTCGTATTCCTTGATGTCCCAGCCACGCAACCTGGCCAGCGTGCGCACCCGCTTGCGGTAGGTGGCGGGAGTCAGCTCGCTTTGCGGCGTGGCAGTCAGTTCGCGTGCCAGTGTGTTGGCAGCAGCCAGGGCGCGTACGCCGGCAAAATCAGCGCCAGTCAACCGCCGGTCGGCGACGCGAATTTCTTTCAGCAGCTTGGCCGGCTTCTTTTTCTTTGCCGGCAGGGGCACGGCATTGAGCAGGGCGACGTAAGCGGCATCGCGCACAAAGTCGATATCCGCGCCCAATGGCACGATGTCCAAAGTTTGCGGCGCTTCGGCGAGCAACAGCATCACCGCCTTGCGCAGCACCGTAAGACGTTCGAAGCGCGACTGCTTGGGGTCGACGGCAACGCAGGCCATGCGGCGGCCATCGGGCAGGTCGATGGCAACCGGTGACTTGGCCAGTGCGGCCGGCTTCATGTCGCGACGTTTGAGCACGGCCAGCCACTGGGCGCGGTGCGGCACGGTATCGGGCAATTCCTTGCCGCCGGGCAGCAGGTAAATGGTATGGAAACCTTCGCGGGCGGCGGTGGTACAAATGAGCTGGGGGGCCATACGGTTTCCTCTAAAATCGGTCTTCGATTATAGACACCCCGCAGGTAGGCCCCATGCAACAGTACCTCGACCTGATGCGCCACGTGCATGAGCACGGCAGCGTGAAGTCCGACCGCACCGGCACCGGCACCCGCTCGGTGTTCGGCTGGCAGATGCGCTTCGATCTGGCCGCCGGCTTTCCCATGCTCACCACCAAGAAGCTGCACCTGCGCTCGATCATCCATGAGTTGTTGTGGTTCCTCAAGGGCGACACCAACATCAGGTACCTCAAGGACAACGGCGTGCGCATCTGGGACGAATGGGCCGACGACAACGGCGACCTTGGCCCGGTATATGGCTACCAGTGGCGCCACTGGCCGGCGCGCGATGGACTCGAGATCGACCAGATTGTGCAGTTGATCGATGGCCTGAAGAAGAACCCCGATTCGCGTCGCCACATCGTCACCGCCTGGAACCCGGCGGATGTTGATCGCATGGCGCTGCCACCCTGTCACGCACTGTTTCAGTTTTACGTTGCCGACGGCAAGCTGAGTTGCCAGCTCTATCAGCGCAGTGCCGACATCTTTCTCGGCGTACCTTTCAACATCGCCTCATACGCGCTATTGACGCTGATGGTGGCGCAGGTTGTCGGACTCAAGCCAGGCGACTTTGTGCATACGCTGGGTGATGCACACCTCTACTCCAATCACCTGGAACAAACAAAACTGCAACTCGCGCGCGAACCGAAGTCGCTGCCGACCTTGCGTATAAATCCGAACGTGAAGGACATCTTCGGCTTCAAGTTCGAGGACTTCACGCTCGAGGGTTACGATCCACATCCGCATATTGCGGCCCCGGTGGCGGTTTAAGATGGGAGTCGGTGTGTGGAGCGTGATCTGGCCGGCAGGGTACTCTGCGCCGCTCATGTCATCCGTCGGTGGCCTGCGGCCACCTCCTCCTTCTCTACTTCGCTTTGCAGAGTACCCTGCCGGCCAGATCGGCGGCAGCCGTGGTGGTTTGACCGCTGCAAACCACTTGGGTATCCGGCCCGGGGGGCATGAGCAGCAGCGACCTGATGCTTCCCCCGGCGCGCGCCGCCATCGAACAGAAGAGCATTCCATGTTCTGCGAGCAGCACAAAGCACAGTGGGGCAACTGAGATGAAACTGGCGGGCGACATCGGCGGGACGAAGGTTTTGCTGGCGCTGGTCGATGACGGCGGAAAGCCTGTTGGCGAGCGGCGATTTGAGACCGCCGACTTTGCCGATTTCGCGCCACTGCTCGGCGAGTTCCTGCGCGACAACCCGGCCACCATGAATGGTGGCTGCCTCGCCGTGGCCGGACCGGTGGCTGACGATGGCCGTTCGGCAAAGATCACCAACCTGCCGTGGACCGTCGATGCGGCCGCATTGGAAAAGCAGTTTGGCCTGGGCCGACTGACCCTGATTAATGACTTTGCTGCCGCGGCCATGGGAGTGACGGCGGCGACGCCTGAAGAACTGGTGACGGTGCAGGCGGGCGAACCCCTGGCCGACGGCGTCAAGCTGGTCGTCGGTGCCGGCACCGGCCTGGGCATGGCGACGCTGGTACGGGCAGGTCGGGGCTGGCGCGTGCTGCCGGGAGAGGGTGGTCATGTCGGTTTCGCCCCTGCCGACCACTTGCAGGCTTGTGTCTGGTCGGCACTGATGACGGACCATGGTCGGGTAACTACCGAGCGTGTGGTTTCCGGCCCCGGCCTGGCGGCTATCCATCGCATTCTCGCCAGCGAGATGCTGAAGCCGGGCGCAACACCCGCAGTCCTGACGCCGGCTGAAGTCGCCAACCTGGCGCTACGCGGAGACACAATGGCGCTGCGTTCGCTCAATGTCTTCCTTGCCGCCTATGGCGCCTTTGCCGGCGACATGGCCATGGCCGTAATGGCGCGCGGCGGGGTGTACCTCGCCGGCGGCATCGCCGCGAAGATATTGTCATTGCTGCAGACGGGGCCCTTCCTTGCGGCCTTCAACGCCAAGGCTGAACACGCGGCGCTCGCGCGGCGCATGCCGATATTCGTCGCAACCGATCCGCTGCTCGGCTTGCACGGTGCAGCCGCGGTCGCACTGGATCGACAATTGGGTTGACGCCTGTCAAGGCACGGAAATACTATACGGGTAGGCTGGGGAGGGCTGAAAAATAATAATAACGACATTCAACCTGCGACCAGGAGACAGCATGGCTACCACTGCCAGCAAGACCAGCAGCACCAAGAGCACCAAGACTGTGAAGAGCGCTGCGGCAAAACCCGTTGCCAAGCCGGCCAAAGCCGTTACGGCAAAGGCGGCCGCAAAGCCCGCGCCAACCAAGGCGACAACCAAGACGGCAACTGCGGCAAGCAAGAAGGCCGCGCCAGCCAAGGCAAAAGTCGCTGCCACGAAGTCCGCCAAACGACCGGCGGTAACGCTGGATCAGCGGCGCTGGTATGTCGAGGTGGCGGCCTACTACATTGCCGAGCGCCGCAACTTTGTCGGTGGTAGCCCGGCCGAAGACTGGGTCCAGGCCGAGGCAGAGGTCGATCGGTTGCTGGCGGAGGGCCGGATCAATCCCTGACGAGAACAATGCCGCCCAGCGGCGGCAGTGTCAGTTCAAGGCTGGCTGGGCGCCCCATCCATGTTTGGGTTCGCGCCTGGAGTTGCCCGCTGTTGCCAACATCGCCACCGCCGTAGTGGCGGGAGTCGCTGTTGAAGATTTCGCGATAGGCGCCGGCCTCGGGCACGCCCAGGCGATAACCACGTCGCGGCACCGGGGTGAAATTGACCACGACAACAACAAATTGACCATTGCGCGCACGGCGCAACCAGCTCACTACCGACTGCTCGACATCGTGGCAATCAATCCAGGAAAATCCATCCACCTCGAAATCAAGTTCGTGCAAGGCCGCTGTCGTGGCGTAAAGCCGGTTGAGGTCGGCCGCCAGCCGCTGCATGCCGACGTGAGGCGCGAACCCCAGCAGGTTCCAGCCGAGTTCGGTGCCCTCGCTCCATTCCCGCGACTGGGCCAACTCGTTGCCCATGAAGGTGAGCTTCTTGCCCGGCGTGGTCATCTGGTAGGTCAGCAACAACCGCAAGTTGGCAAAGCGTTGCCATTCGTCACCGGGCATTTTGCCCAGCAACGAGCCCTTGCCATGCACGACTTCGTCATGCGAAAACGGCAACACGAAATTCTCGGTGTAGGCGTAGAGCTGGCCAAAGGTGAGGCGCTCATGGTGGTAGCGGCGATGGACGGGGTCCTGGCTGATGTAGTCGAGGGTGTCGTTCATCCAGCCCATGTTCCACTTCATCGAGAAACCGAGGCCACCAAGGTACACCGGGCGCGAGACCATGGGCCAGGCCGTCGATTCCTCGGCCAGGGTCAGTGCGCCGGGAAACTCGCGATGCACCATCTCGTTCATTTGCCGCAGGAAGGCAATGGCCTCGAGGTTCTCGCGCCCGCCGTACTTGTTGGGAAGCCACTCCCCTGCCTTGCGCGAATAGTCGAGGTAAAGCATCGAGGCGACGGCATCGACACGCAGTCCGTCGGCATGGAACTCGCGCAGCCAGAAGTCGGCCGAGGACAGGAGAAAACACTTCACCTCGTTACGGCCGTAGTTGAAGATGTAGGTGCCCCAGTCCTGATGCACCCCGAGGCGTGGGTCTTCATGCTCGTAGAGCGCGGTGCCGTCGTAATGCGCCAGCGCCCAGTCGTCCATGGGGAAGTGCCCGGGCACCCAGTCAAGCAGCACGCCGATGTTGGCCTGGTGGCAGACGTCGATGAAAAAACGCAGGTCATCCGGTGTACCGAAGCGCGAGCTCGGCGCGAAGTAGCCGGTGCACTGATAGCCCCAGGACTCATCGAGGGGATGTTCCATCACCGGCATCAACTCGACATGGGTGTAGCCCATGTCGCGGAGATAGGGCACGAGGCGTGCCGCCAGATCACGATAGCTATAAACGCGGCCGTCAGGATGGCGCATCCACGATCCGGGATGCACTTCGTAAATCGACAGCGGCGCATGTTGCCAGTCCCATTGCGCGCGACGGGCCAGCCACTCGGCGTCGTTCCAGGCATAGGTCGACTCGCCGGGCACGCGCGCCGCAGTCGCCGGGCGCCGCTCATATTCGCGGGCATAGGGATCGGTCTTCACCATCACCGTGCCGCTGTGGCGATTGCGCACCTCGAACTTGTAGAGGGTGCCGGCGGGCAGCTCGGGCATGAACAGCTCCCACGCACCCGAAGCGCCGAGCGAACACAGCGGATGCGTACGGCCGTCCCAGCGGTTGAATTCACCAACCAGCGAAACGCGCTCCGCATTCGGCGCCCAGGCGCGAAACGTAATGCCCGCGATGCCGTCACGCGTCTCGGGCAGGGCACCGAACGTGCGGTAAGCCTGGGTGTTGGTGCCCTCACCGAAAAAATACAGTGCCTGCTCCGGGGAGCGCGGCGGGAAAGCGTAGGGATCTACGCACTCGACCTGGCGGCCACCTTCGTCAATGCGCAAGCGCGCCGGAGACGCGTGTGCCACAGCGCCAGACCACTCGAAAACGTCTGTCTTGGTGATGCGCTTCAGCGCGCGCCACTCGCCGTCGATCAGTGCCGACACAGTGGCGGCATGCGGACGCAGCACCCGCAATCGCCACGTCGCACCAAGCCGGTGCCAGCCGAGAATGCCATGGGGAGCGTGTTCGCGGGCGTCAAGCAGGGGCCGCAGGGTGGGGTCAGTCATCTGAATTTCGAATACCGCGAATAGAACGAAATATTACTGGTCGGCCGTTTTCAGCTATTGTAGTCACGGGGGACACACCATGCAGCAGGATTTAACGCTTAACGACCCATCATCCGGCTACGGCCGCTTCGTCAGCCATTTGACGCGCGCATCGTTCGCGCTGATTCTGGCGGGCGGGCGCGGCAGTCGATTGATGCAACTCACTGACTGGCGCAGCAAGCCAGCCGTGCCTTTTGGCGGCAAGTTCCGCATCATCGACTTCACGCTGTCGAACTGTGTCAACTCGGGCATTCGCCGCATTGGCGTTGCCACGCAATACAAGGCGCAGAGCCTGATTCAGCACCTGCAGCGCGGCTGGAGTTTCCTCGATGGCCGCTTCCACGAGTTCATTGACTTGCTGCCGGCACAACAACAAATCTCGGAGGAGTGGTACCAGGGCACGGCTGACGCCGTGTTCCAGAACCTCGACCTGCTCCGCCGCAACAGCCCGAAGTACGTACTGGTTCTCTCCGGCGATCACATCTACAAGATGGACTACGGCCGCATGCTGGCCGAGCACGCGCAGAATCAGGCTGACATGAGCATCGCCTGCATCGATGTACCGCGCATGGATGCCAGTGCCTTCGGCGTCATGGATGTCGATGAGACCAATCGCGTACGCAGCTTCATCGAAAAGCCAAAAGATCCACCGCCGATGCCCGGCCGCCCCGACCGCGCCCTGGCCAGCATGGGCATCTACATTTTCAATGCCGAGTTCCTTTACGAACAACTGGTGCGCGACAGCCAGCAGCCGGGTTCATCCCACGACTTCGGCAAGGACGTGATTCCGCACTGCGTCTCGCGTTACCGCCTCTATGCCCACAACTTTGCCCAAAGCTGCGTCGGCACACAGCTAGACCGCGACCCCTACTGGCGTGACGTTGGTACCATCGACGCCTACTGGGAGGCCAACATGGAGCTGACCAAGATCTCGCCGGAACTCAACATGTACGATCAGGACTGGCCGATCTGGACGCACCAGGAACAGCTACCACCGGCAAAGTTCGTCTTCGACGACGACAACGGCCGCCGTGGCGTTGCCATCGATTCGCTGGTTGCCGGTGGTGACATCATCTCCGGCGGCTCGGTGTACCGCTCGCTGCTGTTCTCCAATGTTCGCGTACACAGCTATGCCTCGGTCGAAGACTCGGTGATCCTGCCCAACGTCGATGTCGCCCGCAATGCCTGCCTGCGCCGGGTGGTGATCGACAAGCACTGCCGCATCCCCGAGGGCATGATGATCGGCTTCGACCCGGAGCAGGACCGCAAGCGCTTCTATGTTTCCGACAACGGCATCACACTGGTGACGCCCGAGATGCTGGGACAGCGGGTCCACCAGATTAGGTAATGGCCCCCCACGCTCGCAAACCCGGCTCGCTGCCCCCCACCGGGGGGCGCTGTCGTCCCTGGGTCGGCCCGGCGGACGACTGACCGACATGGACAAACACCTCGACCTCGTCTTTCTCTGGCACATGCACCAGCCGGACTACCGCGACCATGCGTCCGGCGAGTTCGTGCTGCCTTGGGTATATCTGCATGGCATCAAGGACTACACCGACATGGCGGCTCACCTGGAGCGCCACCCGGGCGTCCATGCGGTGGTCAACTTCGTGCCGGTGTTGCTTGACCAGATCGAGGACTACGTCTCACAGTTTGATCAGGGAAAGTTTCGCGATCCACTGCTGCGACTGCTGGCCGAACCCGAGCTCGACCGCATCGGCAACAGTGACCGCGACCTGTTGCTGGTGGCCTGCTTCCGCAGCAACCACCACACCATGCTGGCGCCCTTTCCGCACTACCAGCGCCTGCACGACCTCTACAAAAACCTGTCGCGAGACGGCGAGGCAACACTCGATTACCTGTCCGGCGCCTACCTGGCCGACCTCGTCACCTGGTATCACCTGGCATGGACCGGCGAAACCGAACGCCGCCGCCACCCGCTGGTTGCCGAACTGATGACCAAGGGCGAGGGCTACAGCATCGACGATCGCCGCCGCCTGCTGGCACTGATTGGCGACATGCTGCGCAGCATCATCCCGCGCTATCGGGCACTGGCGGAAACAGGTCGGGTCGAAATTTCCTCCACGCCGCATACCCATCCGCTGTCGCCGCTGTTGCTGGATTTCGGAGTAGCGCGAGATGCCGTACCCGACGCACCACTTCCCGCGTCCGCTGGCTATCCCGGCGGGCGATCGCGCGTCGATGCGCAAATCGCTTCAGCCAAGGCATCGCATGCACGTCGCTTCGGCTTTGATCCCGCCGGCATGTGGCCGGCCGAGGGAGCGATTTCCCCCGCCTTCGTGCGGCAGTTGGCGCAGGCCGGCTGCGGCTGGCTGGCCAGCGGCGAAGGTGTGTTGCGGGGCAGCTTGAGCCGCTTCGGCGGCGACGAGGCGCGCGCCGCCTACCACCCGTGGACGCTCGCCGACGCCCCCGGCGTAACCCTGTTCTTTCGCGACGAGCGACTGTCCGACCTGATTGGTTTCGAATATGCCCGATGGCATGGTCGTGACGCGGCCGGGCATTTTGTCGCGGAACTGGAGAAGGTTCTCGCTGACAGCCCGGCCGGAGAAAATCCCATGGTCTGCGTCATCCTCGATGGCGAGAATGCTTGGGAGCACTTCCCCTACAACGGCTACTACTTTTTCGAGGATCTCTACACCCTCCTCGATCGCCACCCGTCGATACGCTCCACCACCTTTGCCGAACTGCTCGCAAAAAAAGTGCCGCCCGCCAGCAAGCCGTTGCCCGGCCTCTCTTCGGGCAGTTGGGTGTATGGCTCGATGTCCACCTGGATCGGCGACCCGGAGAAAAACCACGCCTGGGATTTGCTGTGCGCCGCCAAGCAAAGCTACGACCTGGTGGTGGGCGGCGGGCGCCTGTCTCCCGAAGAGTCGGCGGCAGCGGAACGCCAGCTCGCCATTTGCGAAAGCTCCGACTGGTTCTGGTGGTTCGGCGACTACAACCCATCCGCGGCTGTCGCCAGTTTCGATCGGCTCTATCGCCGCAACCTCGCCAATCTTTACCTGTGCCTAAAGCTCAAGCCACCACCGCAACTTGATCAACCCATATCGGCCGGATCGAGCAGCGCCGCCGACGGCGCCATGCGTCGTGCAAACTAATGGCCCCCCACGCTCGAAAAAACAGCTCGCTGCCCCCCATGAAATCACCCGAAGCGGTGACGGGGGGGCGCGTCCGCCTTGTCCCACAGGGATTTCCTTCGGTCAGGACGGCCCGGCGGCGGACCACATCACCCACGCTCGCGTTCTCAATTAGCCCATGACCACTCCCATCACTCTGCTCTTCGGCGTCCATGCCCACCAGCCGGTCGGTAACTTCATGGAAGTGATCGACGAAGCGCACGTGCGCTGCTACGGTAAATTCTTTGAAGTACTCGAGGCCTATCCCGAGTTCCGCTTTGCTGCCCATTTCTCCGGCTGGCTGCTCGACGTGCTGGCCGAGCGCTATCCGGCCGACCTCGAACGCATGGCGCGCATGACACAACGCGGCCAGATCGAATGGTTCGGCTCCGGCGATTGCGAGCCGGTACTCGCCGCCATTCCGCACCGCGACCGCGTTACGCAGATCGTCACCCTGTCCGACAAACTGGAAAAACGCTTCGGCAAGCGGCCCAAGGGTGCCTGGCTGACCGAGCGCGTCTGGGAGTCGGCCGTGGTCGGCGCCCTGGTCGAATCGTGCATCCGCTATGTCGCGGTCGACGACTACCATTTCCTGTGCACCGGCACCGAGCCGGCCAAACTGGACAGCTTCCACACCACCGAGGAATCCGGTCGCGCGCTCGATCTGTTTCCCATCTCCGAAGCGGCGCGCTACCGCCTGCCCTTCTCCCCGGCGGACGAGGCTGTGGAGTGGCTCGAAGGCCTGGCCCGCGACGGCCAGCGCGCAGCAATCTATTTTGATGACATCGAGAAGTTCGGCATCTGGCCCGAGACCTATGCCTGGGTTTACGAAAAGGGTTGGCTCACCCAGTTCGTCGAAGGCGTGTTGGCGTCGCCCCTGATCCGCACCGGCACCTACGAGGAATTCCATGCGGCGAATCGTACGCGCGGGGTGGTCTACCTGCCGACGGCCTCTTACATCGAAATGAACGAATGGACGCTGCCTGGCCCGGCAGCGCGCGAATACCACGCCCTGCTCGAAGATGAAAAAGCCGCAGGTCGCTTCGAACGACGCAAGCCCTATTTGCGCGGCGGCATCTGGCGCAACTTCTTCTCCTGTTACGCCGAGTCGAACTGGATGCACAAGCGCATGATGGGCGTATCGGATCGCTTTGCCGCATTGCCTGCCAAGCAGCAAACCGATGAGCTGCGCGAATTGCTGCATCGCTCGCAGGCCAACGACGCCTACTGGCATGGCCTGTTCGGCGGGCTCTACCTGCCCCATCTGCGCCGCGCCATCTGGAACAACCTGCTGGAACTGGAATCCGCGCTCGACGGCCTGGCACCGCGACCAGCCATCGAACACCGCGACCTCGATTTCGACGGGCACGAGGAAATCATCCTGCACGGCCATCAGTTGCAGGTCGTGTTGCGCGTGGATGACGCCGCCGCCGTGGTCGAGTTCGATGCCTACCAGCGATCGCACAATTTCGGCGACACGCTGCGCCGCTACGATGAGGCCTACCACGACAACCTGCACCAGGTACAAAAGGCCGACGCCGAACACGGCGGCATCGCCTCGGCGCATGATCGCGTCGCCTTCCGCCACGAAATCGCCGCCGGCGACGCTGCGCCCGACCTGCGTCCGCGCAACCTGTTCATGGAGTCGCTGCAGGCTCCGGATGGACGACAGACAGACATCGCCTACCACCTCTCGGACGTGTCGGGACGCGATGGCACGGTCAGCTTTGTTGCCGAACTGGATGGCGCGTTCCTGACCAAGACCATCGAGCTGTCGGGTCCGCGCCTGATTGTGCGGCTGCGTTGCGAAGGCCTTTCAGGCCAGCTGACGACGCAACTCAATCTCGCCATGCCGAGCTGCGATGGCTTCCTCGGACGCTACGTATTGGCTTCGGGACAGATTCCCTGTGGCTTCGGCGATCCGCTTGACCTGCCGATCGCCACCCAGCTCGCCCTTGAAGATGGCGTGCTCAAAGGTCGTCTGCGCATGTCCACCGCGCTGCCGGTTCGTCTCAATGCAAAGCCGCATCGCACGGTTTCGCAGTCCGAGGCCGGCTTCGAAAAAGTGATGCAGGCAGTTGAAATCAATCTGTCGTGGCCTATCGTCGAAGGTGTGGAGCAGGCGATCACGCTTGAGTTCGAACCTCTCGGCTGACCTGCCTTGAAATACAGGAATCCGAATCATGCCCGGCACCCGCTATCTTCTCGAAGTCAATCCGACCATTCCACCGCGCCTGGCGCGGCTTGAAGAACTCGCCAACAACCTCTGGTACAGCTGGGACCGGCCCACGCGCGCCCTGTTTTCGCGCCTGCATCCGGCGCTGTGGCGTGCTGTTAACCACAGCCCCAAGGCCTTTCTCAAGCGCATTGACCAGAAGCGGCTGAAGGAGGCCGCCGAGGATCCGATCTTCCTCGGCACCATGAACAAGGTGTTGTCGGACTTCGACACCTATGAACAAATGCACACGCAGATCACCTTGCCAGGCAAGGCTCCGCTGGTGCATACCGACCAGATCGCCTACTTCTGCGCCGAGTTCGGCTTTCACGAGAGCCTGCCGATTTACTCAGGCGGACTCGGCATCCTCGCCGGCGACCACTGCAAGGCAGCTTCCGACCTGCGCCTACCCTTCGTCGCAGTCGGCCTGCTCTATCGCCAGGGCTACTTCTCGCAGACCATAGATCGCGACGGTCGCCAGGACGCGCATTACAGCGACAACGACTTCGACGACATGCCCATCGCACCGGTGCTGCGAGGCGATGGCAGCGA
>Ga0315270_10001557_pt1 | contig 12188 bp, 8 predicted proteins | sample C1_bottom_MG_FD_204932 | JGI IMG/M metagenome (GOLD analysis project Ga0315270, IMG submission 204932) | Sediment microbial communities from Yellowstone Lake, YNP, Wyoming, USA - C1_bottom | ecosystem: Environmental > Aquatic > Freshwater > Lake > Sediment | place: USA: Wyoming | collected... | reverse complement strand
AGCCCGCACAGTGAATACATCCATCCCACACGCTATTGCCCCGTGGCTACCGGCGTCGCCGCAATGGCGTGCCGCCTGGCTGGCGGTGGCTGTTTCATTGGCGCTGGTGGCCGTGGCTTACTGGGACACGTTCGCCTCCATCGTCTCGATTTGGTCGCGCTCAGGAACTTTCACGCACGGTTTTTTAATCGTGCCTATCGTTGTGTTTCTGGTGTGGCAGCAGCGCGCTGAACTCCAGCAACTCACACCCCGGCCCGCACCCATTGCGCTGCTGTTTTTGGCTGGACTGGTGTTGCTGTGGTGTGCGGCGCGTCTGTTAGACGTCAATGTCGCGCAACACTTTGCCGTGGTGATGATGATACCGGCCACATTGTGGTCGCTGCTGGGCAGCGCCGTGATGAAGCGGCTGGCTTTCCCGATGGCCTATCTGTTGTTCGCGGTGCCGTTCGGTGAGTTTTTGGTGCCGACTCTGCAAGACATCACCGCGACCATCACCGTCAAGGCACTGCAATTCACTGGTATTCCGGTGTTGTGGGAGGGACGCTATTTTTATATCCCGTCGGGAAGTTTCGAAGTCGCAGAAGCCTGTAGCGGCGTGCGCTATCTGATTGCGTCGCTGGCCCTGGGGACGCTGTACGCCTATGTCAGTTATCACTCGTTGTGGCGGCGCGCGGCATTTATCGCGCTTTCGGCCGCGGTGCCGGTTATTGCCAATGGCGTGCGTGCCTACGGCATCGTGATCATCGCCCATCTGAGCGATTACAAGCTTGCCGTCGGTGTGGACCATTTTATTTATGGTTGGGTGTTTTTCGGCGCGGTGATGTTGCTGTTGTTTTGGCTGGGAAATTATTTTCGTGATTCACCTGCGCTAGCGGCGACTGAAGTATCAGCGCCACAACTCACTGCCGTTCCGGCGGTAAATATGGGCTGGGGTTGGCGTGCTGTAGCGCTGGCGATTCTGCTGTGTGGTCCGTTGTTGGACTACATGTTACCGCGCGACAACCTGGCGTCGCAGGCGTTTGATCTGCGCCTGCCGAACGGCATCGGAGCATGGAGCGGACCGCACGCGACAGTTGATGCCTGGATGCCGAAGTATCCCGGTGCGGCGCTGCAACAGCGCGTTGAGTATCGTCGCAATCAACAGACGGTGCAGGTGTTTGTCGCCTACTATGCGCAGGAACGGCAAGGCGCGGAATTGGTCAATTCAGAAAATGTCTTGTTTGACAGGCACAAGGAACGCCGGCTCGGTGAAGCCGTCGAGACCATCGCACTCGATGATGGAACGCCGTGGGCGGTACGCGCGCTACGCATTCACACCGAACACGGCGAGCGTCTGATCTGGAGTTGGTATGTCGTCGCGGGACAATCGACCGCGAACCCGATCATCGCGAAACTGTATGAAGCACGCACGCGCGTGTTTGGCACCGGCGGCGGATCGGCGCTGATCGCGCTGGCGACCGACGACGCCGGAGATCTTCAGGGCACACGTACGCGGCTACAGGATTTTCTTAACAGCCTGCGACGACCATTGAACGCCAGCGTGGGAGGCGAGTGATGGCCGCACCGCTGGTGGTACACATCATTCATCGTCTGGCCATTGGTGGTTTGGAAAATGGCCTGGTGAACCTGATTAATCACATGCCTGCGGAGCGCTACCGGCATGCGATCGTGTGCATGACCCAGTCCACCGATTTTCGGTTGCGCATCAAAAAACCCGACGTCGAAGTATACGAACTGCACAAAAAACCGGGTCATGATATTGGCCTGTATTTACGGCTGTGGCGGTTGTTACGCACGATGCGCCCGGCGGTCGTTCACACCCGGAACATCGGCACGCTCGAATGCCAATTCGTTGCCTTGCTGGCCGGTGTGCCTGCGCGCGTACATGGCGAACACGGTCGTGATATGAACGACATTGACGGCCGCAATACAACGTATCTGCGCTTGCGCAAGCTGTTTCGTCCGCTGATTTCACGTTACATCGCGGTGTCGCGCGATCTTGCGCAGTGGTTGCGCGAACAGGTGCAGGTGCCCGCAGCGCGCGTGGTGCAGATTTATAACGGCGTCGACGAGCAACGCTTTCATCCCCACGCATCGTCGTCACGTGACATATTACCCGCAGGTTTTGCGCCGCCGGGCGCGGTGGTATTGGGCACCGTCGGCCGCATCTCCGGCGAGAAGGATCAGCTCACCTTGCTGCGCGCCTTCGCGCGCGCGCACGCGCTGCGTCCGCAGTCGATGCTGCGGTTGGTGCTGGTCGGCGATGGCCCGCTGAAGGCCGGAATCGAACGGGAAATACATGCCGCCCGGCTTGATCAACAGGTATGGATTACCGGTGCGCGTGGCGACATTGCAGAAATATTGCGTGCGCTCGATATCTTTGTACTGCCGTCGCTCGGCGAGGGTATTTCCAACACGATTCTGGAAGCGATGGCGAGTGGCTTGCCGGTGATCGCCACGCGCGTCGGCGGTAACCCGGAGCTGGTGGTGGAGAATGAAACCGGAATGTTAGTGCCGGCGGCGGACCCGGAAGCCATGGCGCAGGTCATCGTGAACTACCTGACGCAGCCAATGTTGATACGGCAACATGGCCAGGCGGGCCGCGCGCGCATCGAGCGCGAATACAGCATGGATGCGATGGTGAGGCAGTATATGGCGGTGTATGATGCCGCCCTCAAGAAGAACAGCTGAAAAGACAGTAACTAGACGGTAATTTGCCATCCTGATTTTCTGCGTTGAGTCGTTTCTCAGACACGAGGTTGAACACACTGCATGTGCGGAATCGTCGGCATATTTGATTTGCGCGGACAGCGCGAGATAAACGCGGACCTGCTGCACCGCATGAATGAAACCCAGTTTCATCGCGGGCCGGACGAAGGCGGCTTGCATCGCGAGCCGGGCGTGGGCTTCGGACACCGGCGCCTGTCCATTATCGACTTGTCCACCGGGCAGCAACCGCTGTTCAACGAAGACGGCTCGGTGGTCGTGGTGTTCAACGGCGAGATTTATAATTTTCAAGACCTGGTGCCGAAACTCAAGGCGCGCGGGCATGTATTCCGCACGCATTCCGACACCGAAGTGATTGTGCACGGCTGGGAAGAGTGGGGCGAAGATTGTGTGAAACATTTTCGCGGCATGTTTGCGTTTGCGATTTGGGATCGAAACAAAAAAATACTGTTCATCGCGCGCGATCGCCTCGGCATCAAGCCGCTGTTCTACGCCGTGTTGCCTAACGGCTTGCTGGTATTTTCTTCCGAACTGAAAGCACTCTACGCACATCCCGAACTCGCGCGCGATTTCGATCATCAGGCGATTGAAGACTATTTCGCATTCGGTTATGTGCCGGAACCGCGCACCATCTTGCGCGCCGCAAAAAAATTAATGCCGGGACACACGCTCACCCTGCATGCGGGCCAGCCGGTGCCGGCCAGCAAGGAATATTGGGACGTGTCGTTCGGTCCGGCGATCACCGAAAGCGAAGCCGCGCTCGCGCCGCAGGTGGTCGAACATTTGCGCGAAGCGGTGCAATCGCATTTGCTTGCCGAGGTGCCGCTGGGTGCGTTCCTGTCGGGCGGGGTGGATTCCAGCGCCGTGGTCGCGATGATGGCGCAGATTTCGCCGGACAAACCCGTCAATACCTGTTCGATTGCGTTTGGCGATCGCAAGTACAACGAAACCGAATTTGCCGCGATGGTGGCGGAGCGTTACAAAACCAAACACCACGTCGAACAGGTGAGTCCCGATGACTACGAACTGATCGACAAGCTTGCCGAACTCTATGACGAGCCCTATGCCGACAGCTCGGCGATCCCGACCTACCGCGTGTGCGAACTGGCGCGCAAGCGCGTCACCGTGGCGTTATCGGGCGACGGCGGCGACGAGAATTTCGCCGGTTATCGTCGCCATCGCTGGCACATGAACGAAGAAGCGATCCGCAACATCCTACCGTTGGCGCTGCGCCGCCCGCTGTTCGGATTTCTGGGCGCGATTTATCCGAAGCTGGATTGGGCACCGAAATTCCTGCGGGCCAAATCCACGTTTCAGTCGCTGTCGCGCGACAGTCTCGAAGCCTATTTGCATACCGTGTCGGTGATGAACGACGCGCAACGCCGCAAGCTGTTTTCGCCGGAATTTACCCGCACGCTCGGCGGTTACAGTGCGGTTGAAGTATTCCGCGGCTACGCCGCAAAAGCGCCCACCAAAGACCCGTTGTCGCTGATTCAATATCTGGATCTTAAAACCTACCTGCCCGGCGACATCCTGACCAAGGTCGATCGCGCCAGCATGGCGCACGCGCTGGAAGTGCGGGTGCCGCTGCTTGACCACGAGTTCGTCGAGTGGGTGTGCCGTCTGCCGCCGGAGTTGAAGCTGCACGGGCAGGAAGGCAAATACATTTTCAAGCGCTCGCTCGAGCCGCATTTGCCCAACGACGTGCTGTACCGTCCGAAGATGGGCTTTGCGGTGCCGTTGGCCGCGTGGTTTCGCGGTCCGCTCAAGCAACGCGTGCGCGATGCGCTGCTTGGTCCGACGCTGCGCGACACCGGGTACTTCAACATGAATTATGTCGAGCGCTTGGTGAATGAACATCAGTCCGGCTTCGGTGAACACAGCGCCGCGTTGTGGACCTTGCTGATGTTCGAATCGTTCATGCGCACTGCGGCAGGCCGGCAGACCCCTTCACGCGCAGCAACAGCGCCGCAGGAATGATGAAATTACTGACCTTCACCACGCTCTATCCCAATGCCGCGATGCCGCGCCATGGCGTGTTCGTGGAGAATCGCTTGCGCCATTTGCTGGCGAGCGGAGCGGCGACGGCGCACGTCATTGCGCCGGTGCCGTGGTTTCCATTCATGAATCCGCGTTTCGGCGAGTATGCCGCGTACGCCAAGGCGCCACGACGTGAATTACGCCATAGCATCGACGTCGATCATCCGCGCTATCCGCTACTTCCAAAGATCGGCATGACCTTGTCGCCCTTGCTGTTGGCATTGGCGATGCGTCCGGTGATCAGCCGCTTGCTGCAACGCGGCGAGCAATTCGATGTGATCGACGCGCACTATTTTTATCCCGATGGGGTTGCCGCAATTCTGTTGGGCCGCTGGTTTAACAAGCCGGTGGTGATTACCGCGCGCGGTACCGATCTGAATCTGATTCCGCAGTACCTGCTGCCGCGCAAACTGATCCAGTGGGCGGCAGCACGCGCGGCCGGGATGATCACCGTATGCCAGGCGCTGAAAGACGTATTGGTGGAGCTTGGTGTTCCGGAGGAGCGTGTCACCGTGCTGCGCAATGGTGTGGATCTGCAGCAATTCCAGCCGCCGGCCGAGCGCGCTGCGCTGCGTGAACGGCTGAAAATACAGGGCACGACGCTGTTGTCGGTGGGGCATCTGATCGAACGCAAAGGTCACGACCTGGTGATCGCCGCACTGGAACATTTGCCGGACACCCGCCTGCTGATTGCGGGCGATGGGCCCGAGGAAGTGAGCCTGCGCGCACTGGCGCGCGCGCGTGGTGTGGCCGCGCGCGTCGCTTTTCTGGGCGCGATCAAACACGATCAACTGCGCGACTATTACGGCGCGGCCGATATCCTGGTGCTCGCGTCAAGCCGGGAAGGCTGGGCCAACGTGCTGCTCGAAGCGATGGCCTGTGGTACGCCGGTGGTGGCATCCAATGTGTGGGGCACGCCTGAAGTGGTCGCCGTGCCGGAGGCCGGGGTGCTGATGCGCGAACGCACACCGGCCGGATTGGCGGACGCGGTGCGCGCCTTGCTTGCCGACACTCCGGATCGCGCGGCCACACGCCGGTACGCGGAGAAATTTTCCTGGGAGGCAACGACGCGTGGGCAGCTGGAATTATTTGCCCGGATCGTCGGGCCGCGCCCGGTGGATGCTGGATCGAGCCGATCATGAAAATCCTCTACCACCATCGCATCGCCTCAAAAGATGGCCAGTTCGTGCACATCCAGGAGCTGACGCATGCGCTGAAAAAACGCGGGCATGAAATTGTCATGGTGGGGCCCGCGATGCTGGACAAGGACGAGTTCGGCAGCGAAGGCGGCCTGGTCCCGTGGCTCAAGCGGCATATGCCGGGTTTTGTGTACGAGTTGATGGAGTTTGCGTACGCGTGGGTTGCCTATCGAAAATTGGTGCGTGCGGTGCAGGAACATCGCCCGGACTGTTTGTACGAGCGTTACAACTTGTATATGCCCGCCGGCGTGTGGTTGAAACGACGCTTCAAGCTGCCGATGCTGCTTGAGATCAACGCGCCGTTGTTTGAAGAACGGCGTAAATTCAATGGCATTGCGTTGCCGCGATTGGCGCGCTGGACCGAGACGACCACTTGGCGTGGCGCCGACAAGGTGCTGCCGGTGACCGGCGTGCTGGCACAGCGGGTAATGGATGCGGGGGTGCCGCGCGAGCGCATGGAAGTCATTCACAACGGCATCGACTGGAGCAAATTCGGAACGGTGCCGGATCTTGACGCGGTGAAAAACAAGCTTGGCTTGAGCAGCCGGGTGGTGCTGGGCTTTACCGGATTCATGCGCGAGTGGCACGGTCTGGAACATGTGGTTGAGCTCATTGCGCAACACCGCGACGCACAGTGGCATCTGTTGCTGGTGGGCGACGGGCCGGCGCGCGCCGGTATCGAAAAACGCGCGCAGGAATTGAACGTGCAGGATCGCGTCACCATCACCGGCGTGATCCAGCGCGATCAAGTCGCCGATTATGTTGCGGCCTTCGACGTCGCCCTGCAGCCGGATGTCGTCGACTATGCTTCGCCGCTCAAACTGTTTGAATATCTCGCACTGGCACGTGCGGTCGTGGCGCCGGACAAGCCCAATATCCGCGAAGTATTGCAGCACGAAATCAACGCCTTGCTTTTCGACGTAAACGATCCGCAGTCGTTTTTGCGTGCCATTGAGCGACTGGCGGGCGATGCCGCATTGCGTGCCCGATTGGGTATTGCCGCGCGCGCCACGCTTGAGCACGGCGGTTTTACGTGGGACAAAAATGCCGAGCGCGTCGAGGCATTGTTTTACACATTGGGTGTTAAGGGCCCTAAGTAACCGTGACCAAGCGGCCAAATTTGTTACAACGAGGTGACCTGTGACGCAACCGTCCAACAAACCCAGCATGGAAAACCCTCAGGATGAGCGCTTTTCCACGCACCAGAATTTTTATGATTATTACGCCGAGCAAAGCACCAGTCCGGAGACGGTGCAGCGCTTCGCGGCGATTCACGACATGATGGCGCGCGTCGCACAAGGCCGCGGCCTGGCAGGAGCCAAGCTCGACGTTCTGGATATCGGCTGCGGCGCCGGTACGCAGAGCATGATGTGGGCGCAGGACGGCCACCGGGTGCACGGAATTGACATTAACGGACCCCTGGTCGAGCTGGCGCGTACGCGCGGCACCGGGGCCGGGTTCGACATCGACTACCGGATCGGCACGGCGGCGCAGCTGCCGTGGGCGGACGCCAGCATGGATATTTGTCTGGTACCGGAACTGCTGGAGCATGTGGCGGAGTGGCAGAGCTGCATCGCGGAGCTCACCCGGGTGTTGAAACCGGGCGGCTTGTTGTATCTGAGCACCAACAATGCGCTGTGTCCGGTGCAGCAGGAATTCAATTTGCCGTTGTACAGCTGGTATCCGCGCCGCCTCAAACGCCACTACGAGCGGTTGGCGGTGACAACGCGCCCGGAGTTGGCCAACTACGCGAAGTACCCGGCGGTCAACTGGTTTACCTTTTACGAATTGCGGGCGTATCTCGCGCAACGAAATTTTCGCGCCTTGGATCGTTTCGACGTCGCCGACACCGCGCTTGGCGGCAAGCGTGCGATGTTGTTCGGCGCGATTCGCGCACTGCCGCCGTTGCGCTGGCTGGCGCATGTGGCAACACCGTACACCATGCTGGTCGCGGTGAAAGGCGAGCGTCGTTAACATGCTCGGTTTTTCCGATCGCCTCGCGATTTTAATGTACCACCGCGTGTTGCCGCAGCCCGACGCACTGCGTGCCTGGGATGTCGATGCGCACGCCTTCACGTGGCAGATGGCCACGCTGCGGCGTTATTTCAATGTGTTACCGCTGCGCGAAGCGGTGAACCGTCTACGAAGCCGCACCTTGCCGTCGCGCGCCGTGTGCATCACTTTCGACGACGGGTATGCCGACAACCTGGACGTCGCATTGCCGATTCTGCAAAACCACGGCTTGCATGCGACGTTTTTTATCGCGACCGGGTACCTCGACGGCGGACGGATGTGGAACGACACCGTGATCGAAGCGGTGGCGCGCGCGCCGGGACCGGTCCTGGACCTGGAGTCGTTGGGCTTGGCGCGGCATGCCGTGGCCACGGTGAATGAACGCGTGCAGGCCATCAAGTCGCTGTTGGGGCAGTTGAAGTATTTGCCTCCGCCGGAACGCGCGCACAAAAGTGCCGCGATAGCGGAGCGCGTCGGCCAGCGATTACCGGACAATCTGATGATGACCACGGCGCAACTGCGCGCGTTGCATCAATCCGGTATGGAGATCGGTGCGCATACCGTGCAGCACCCGATTCTCGCGCGCGTGGCGGACGACGAGGCGCAGCAGGAAATCGCCGGCAGCCGCGAACGGTTACGCGATTTGCTCGGCAGCGAGGTTACGACCTTTGCGTATCCCAACGGCCGACCGGGGCAGGACTACACCGCGCGGGATGTCGAGCTTGTGCGCCGCGCGGGATTTGACTTGGCGGTCTCGACCGCGTGGGGATATGCGAGCGCCCGGATGGACGTCCATCAACTCGCGCGGATTGCGCCGTGGGACAACACGCCGGCACGATTCGCGCTGCGGATCGTGCGAAGTTATTTCAGCGCGGTGGCGCAATTGCAGTAAATCCGGCGTGTGCCGGACAGTCTCCCGGGTGCGCTTGTGCAGCCTTACAGCGTGCAGAACTTCGACATCGAGTTCGCCGCTGCGCTAGCGCGTGATTACAAAACAAAAATGGCCTAGGTAAAACCTAAGCCATCTCGTTGTCGTTTATTGGTGGGCGATGCAGGGATTGAACCTGCGACCCCTGCCGTGTGAAGGCAGTGCTCTCCCGCTGAGCTAATCGCCCGTTCGAGGCGTGCATTCTAATGGCATGAACAGTTCAGGTCAAAAAACAATCGGCGAAGGTCACCGCCCAGGCATTTCATGAGCGTTGCGGTGGGTGCCGTTAATTTCTATTTCGATGGCTTGTATCACGACTCATAAATATCGAAACATGAAACGGCGTCTTTTTTTGTCCGGCGTCGTTGCAGCCCCTTGCAATACGTACAGTATTGCGGCGGGTCTGCGCCTCGCAGGGCAAAAAAATCCATCCGTTTCATTGGTTCCGATATTTATGAGTCGTGATACTAGGTGAATATCCGTCTTACTTGCAGCTTGCGCTGAATTAGAATGGCTGCCGGATAGATATGGCACGGTCGAACCTGGATGCTGCCGTTCCGTGCAAAAATGCATGCGCACCGGTATTTATGGCTACACGTTGTGCCGTGCGCGTAGTGCAGCGGCATTTGGTACTGATCAGGAGTTAAGTGATATTGAATATGACTGCTAGTGCACTCGTCGACATCGACAACACACCTTCAATCGCCAGCAATGATTTGCGCGTTAGGCTCGAAGCGCTTCCCGAACGCGCTCGGCTCGGGGAAGAATGGGAAAGTTTGGAAAAACAATCGGCCAGTTCTTTTTTTCAGTCTTGGTTGTGGATCGGATGCTGGTTGGAATGCCTGCCGGCGTCGGTCAGCGTTTTGTTGCTGCGCATTACTGCGGGCGAACGCACCGTTGGTTTGGCGATTGTTGGGCAACGCAACATCACCCGGCACCGGGTGTTGCATTCTCGCGCCTGGTTTCTCAATGAGACCGGAGTGCCGGCCTATGATGCGCTGACCATCGAGCACAACGGGATTCTGGCCGACCGGTCCGTAGCGCCGCAGGTTGACATCGCGGTAGCGCGATTTTTTCAGGATCGCCGCCAGGGTTGGGATGAAATTTACATCAGCGGGGTGGTGGAGCAGGACGCTTTTGCACTGACGCCGCAGGCGCCGATCACCCCGAAGCTGATTGACGCCAAACCGTATTTTTTCGTCGATCTTTCCGAATTGCGTGCGGCGAAGCAATCTTATCTCGAGCGCTTAAGCAGCAATACCCGTTCGCAAGTGCGCCAAACCTTGCGTTCCTATGAGCGCATCGGTCCGCTGCGGTTGCAGCTTGCCGCCGATACCGCTGAAGCGTTTCGCTATCTGGAACGCCTGAAAGAATTGCACACCTCGTATTGGATCGATAAAGGCAGGCCGGGCGCATTTGCCACACCGCTGCAGCACGATTTTCACCGTCGCGTGGTTGAGCTGGGCGTGGCACAAGGGCGGATACAGTTGTTGAAAATAACGGCAGGCGAGCAGGAAGTCGGCTACCTCTACAATTTGGTGTGCGGAGATACGGTGTGTTCTTATCAAAGCGGATTTGTCTATGACGAAACCGATGCCAAACGGCGGCCCGGTCTCGTCAGTCACTATCTTGCCGTTGAGCACAACCTTGCGGCGGCACTACGTATTTATGACTTTCTGGCGGGCGATGCGCGTTACAAACGCAGTCTGTCCACGCACGACGGCATGATGAAGTGGCTGGCATGGCAAAAACCGCGCTTGAAATTCCGCATCGAAAAATTTGCCGGCGAGCAAAAACAGCGTGTGCTCGCTTGGCTGGCGCAACGCCGCTCGCGCGCACCGAAGCCAGGGTAACTTTCGGTATGTGGGCAGGAGACTAGCTTTGCGCGACATCATTATCACCATGCTGATCTTCGGAGCCGTGCCTTTTATTTTGGTGCGGCCGTCGGTCGGCATTCTGGTGTGGTCATGGATCGGCTACATGAGCCCGCACCGGTTGACCTGGGGATTTGCCTACAGCCTGCCGTTCGCGCAAGTGATTGCGGTTGCGACCGTGCTCGGAATGTTGTTCTCGGGCGAGAAACGCAGAATGCCCTGGTCGCCGACCACGGTCGTCTGGCTGCTGTTTATCGCATGGATGTGTTTGACGACCGCGACGGCCATCGATCCGGAAGCCGCACTGCCCGCGCTGGTCCGGTCCTTGAAAATCCAGTTTGTGGTGTTGCTGACGCTGTTGTTGATGGCGAATCGCGAGCGGATCAATTCATTGATCTGGGTCATTGTGCTGTCATTGGGTTTTTACGGCATCAAGGGCGGATTATTTTCGCTGCTGACCGGCGGCAATTACAAGGTATGGGGCCCGCCGGAAACGTTTATTTACGACAACAACGCACTGGCGCTCGCGTTGCTCATGACCGTGCCGTTGATGCGCTATCTGCAGACCACGGTCGAAAATAAGTGGATGCGCCGCGCATTTACCGCCGGCATGGCGCTGAACGGATTGGCGATTCTTACTTCGCATTCGCGTGGCGCCTTGCTGGCGACCACGGCGATGACGTTGTTTCTCTGGGCGAAAAGCAAGTACAAGGTGCGCTTTGGTTTGGTGCTCTTCGTCGTCGTGCCGTTGATTTTTGCGTTCATGCCCGCGGCGTGGTTCGAGCGTATGGAAACGATGAAAACCTACGAGCAAGACGCCTCGGCGATGGGCCGGCTGACGGCATGGGAGTTCGCGGTCGATATGGCGAGCGCGCGGATTACCGGTGGTGGATTTAATTCGTTCGTGAAAGAAAATTACATGCGATTTTCGCCGGAAATTGTGGAGAAAATTACCGCCACCGCAGATGGGCGCTTTCAGGACGCGCACTCAATCTATTTTGAAGTCATTGGCGAGCATGGATTTATCGGCCTGATTCTGTTCATGAGCATGATCATCATGGCGTTCACGACGACGCGCTGGATAGTTAAAAATGCAGGCAATGACGCCGAGTCGGCCTGGATCAAGGAACTCGGAAGCATGCTGCAGATCAGTCTGGTCGGTTATGCGGTCGGCGGCTCGTTTCTGGGGCTCGCCTACTACGATCTTGTCTATCACCTGATTGCGATTGTTATTCTGTTACGCATGTTGGTGCGGGACCGCATCGGCGCCCATGCGCAAGACGGGTTTGTCGGCGCAAGGTCTATGGCAGGTAGACCCAGCGGTGCCTGATTATTCCATCTACGAACCGCAATAATGCCAACGCCGGGATGGCGAAGCCGCGCGAGTTATTATTTTGGGGCGGAGGT
>Ga0315270_10001555_pt1 | contig 12209 bp, 9 predicted proteins | sample C1_bottom_MG_FD_204932 | JGI IMG/M metagenome (GOLD analysis project Ga0315270, IMG submission 204932) | Sediment microbial communities from Yellowstone Lake, YNP, Wyoming, USA - C1_bottom | ecosystem: Environmental > Aquatic > Freshwater > Lake > Sediment | place: USA: Wyoming | collected... | reverse complement strand
GAGCCTCTCCCTGCCTGGAACGGGAACACCCATTCCACCTGGCCCACGAGCCCCAGCGAGTTCCTGAGGTCGAGGTCCAGGGGGGCGAGGAAGTCCTCACCCTTGACCCTCGGCGCGAGGAGGAGCGACAGCCCGGCCGAGAGCCGCAGCGGGCTGACGTTCAGCGACTCGAGGAGCTCGATCGGGAAGGCCACGTAGAGCACCCGGCCGTTCCCCGCCGAGAGCCAATCGAACTTGATGCCGACCGTGCCGCGCGTCTCGAATCGCCCGCCCTGGAGCGGCAGGAACGCGGCGCCGATGGCGAGCCGGTACCCGCCATTCAGGCGAAAGGACTGCGTGCTCCCGTCCTCGAACTGGACCTCGAGGAGCTCGTTGAAGCCGTAGTCCCAACCCGTCGAGACGAAGAACCTCAGGGGCGGGATTGGCGCTGCGGCCGCGGGCGCCGCCAGGGGCGGCGAGGCGGCGGGCGGTTCGATGCCTGGCGCGGGCGTGGCCTCCTGCGCAGGCGCGCCCGGCGCCACCGAGACGATCGCCGCGAGGACGGCGGTGCGGTACGCGCGAAGGAACGCTGTGCGCATGACTCCCCCAGGACGCTCTTGAATCTTCATGTTACTGCGCGCAGACCGCACCGATGGCATCCCGCGGTGGCGGGCCCCTTCTGACGCGCCGCACCGGCCGTGGCGGCTGCGACCATCTGCCACGCCCGCAGCCGACCGTGCCTCCACCCGTGCGTTCCGCGCCGTGGCCTGGCTGGCGGGCGAGGCCGGGGGGGGAACTCATCCCGCGCTTCTCGTACGAGGTGGCCAGCCTGCTCGGGCCGGGAACCGGTGTACCCTGCCCTCCCGATGCGCTTGGCCAGAGCCCCATCGTGACCTCCCGCCTCTCCCTGCTCGCTGGGCCCGACGCCCTGCGCATCCTTCGGGAGCGCGGGCTGCGGGCCGAGGACGTCGCCGTGGTCCCGGCCGCCAGCGGCGGCCCGAAGTGGATCGCGCTCCACGGCATCGACCGCTTCCTGGCCGGCTTCCTCGCCGGGAGATCCCGGCCGCTCCACCTCGTCGGCTCCTCCATCGGCGCGTGGCGGATGGCGGCGCTGGCGCAGCGCGATCCGCTCGCGGCCATGGCGCGCTTCCGGGAGGCCTACCTCGGCCAGCGCTTCCCGCCCCGTCCGCCGCCGGGGCTGGTGTCTCGCGTCTCGGAGGGGGTGCTCGACGCGATGCTCGGCGCCACCGGCGCCGAGGAGATCCTCTCGCACCCCTGGGTGCGCCTCCACGTCATCACCGCCCGGGCCCGCGGGCTGCTGGCGAGCGAGCGCCCCGTGGTCCAGGGGCTGGGGCTGGCGCTCGCCGCCTCGGCGAACGCCCTCTCGCGGAGGACGCTCGGCCTGTCGCTCGAGCGCGTGGTGTTCCACTCCGCGGGTGACGACACACCCTTCTCCGGCTGGCGTGACCTCCCCACCCGCCACCTCCCGCTCGACGCCGGGAACCTCCGGGCCGCGCTGCTCGCCTCGGGGTCCATCCCGCTCGCGCTCTCGGGCGTCACCTTCCCTGGAGGCCCGGAGGGCGTCTTCCGTGACGGCGGGCTGGTCGACTACCACCTCGACCTCCCCTTCCCCGCCGGCGACGGCCTGGTGCTCTACCCTCACTTCTACCCGCACGTCGTGCCAGGCTGGTTCGACAAGGCGATCCGCTGGCGGCGCGCTCCCGCCTCGCGACTCAGCCGGACGCTGGTGATCGCGCCCTCCCCCGGGTTCGTGGCACGCCTCCCGGGCAGAAGCATCCCTGACCGGCAGGACTTCCATCGCCTCCCGGACGAGGAGCGGCTTCGGGCCTGGAGGGCGGCCCTCGCCGAGAGCGAGGCCATGGGCGAGGAGCTCGGGGAGCTGGTCTCGACGGGGCGGATCGCGGAGCGGGTTCGTCCACTCTAGTTCCTCCCTCCCACGGCCCTCCCGGCGTACCCTAGGCGCCCGTGCAGACCCGGCCCGACCCGGGCAGCGACCCCCTGCCCCCCTCCACGCCCTCCGGGCGCGTCGCCCTCGTCGATGCGCTCCGGGGCGCCGCCATGCTCGGCATCGTGTTGGTCAACTTCCCCACCATGAACACCATGGCCGGGGACGAGACCACCGCCTACGGCGGCGTTCACCACGCCCTCGACCGCTGGGTGGGCGCGGCCAACATGGCGCTGCTCAACGGGAAGTTCTACCCGATCTTCGCCCTGCTCTTCGGCCTGTCACTCTTCCTGGCCGACCGGGCCGGAGCGCGTCCGCTGCGGCTCGCCGCCAGGCGGCTCCTCCTGCTCCTCGGGATCGGCCTGCTGCACCTCGCGCTGGTCTGGTGGGGCGACATCCTCGTGGTCTACGCGCTGCTGGGGCTGCTCGCCCTCCCCTGCCTGCGCTGGCCCACGCGCAGGCTCCTGCTGGCCGCGCTCGGGCTCCTCGTGCTCCTCCCGGCCCTGACCCCGCTGCTGGCGCTCCTCGATCGCCTGGGCGTGCCGGCCCTGGAGCGGGTCGTCCTCCATGGCCTCGGGCTGGCGCTCCCCACGCCGGAGGCCGCCGCGGCGACCTACGCGCGCGGATCCTTCGGCGAGATGCTGCGCCAGCGCGCCTTCGACTACCTGTCCGACTTCACGCCCTTCGCCGCGGGGGAGGTGACGCTCGGACTCCTGCTCGGCTACCTCAGGTACTACGCCCAGCTCTTCGGCCTCTTCCTGCTGGGGATCTGGGCTGGTCAGCAGGCGCTCCACGAGCGGCTCGGGGAGGACCGGGCCTGGACCCGGAGGGCGTTCTGGATCGCCGCCCCCATCGCCGCGCTGCTGACCGGGCTCCGGTACGGCGTCGAGGGGCTGGACGCCGGCCTCTCCTCCTCCCAGGGCAACGCCCTGGCGCTGGCCTACCTGCTGGCGCTCGCCCTGGCCCTGCCGGGCTGGCCGCGGGCGCGGACGGTGTTCGAGGCGGTGGGGCGCCTCTCCCTCACCGCCTACCTGGCGCACACCACGCTCTGCAGCCTGCTGCTCTACGCCACCGGCCTCGGGCTCTACGGCCGGATCGGTCCGGCCGCCCTGCTGCCGCTCTCGATCGCCTGCTACGCCCTGGTCGCCTGGGGCTGCGTCGGCTGGTCGCGCCGCTTCAGGATCGGGCCTGCCGAGTGGGCCTGGCGCTCGCTCCTGCACGGGCGACGGCTTCCGCTCAGGACCGGGTAGCGCGGGCTGCCTTCACTTCCCTGCCGAGAGCACCGGCTGCCCCAGCCGCGCCTGCCTCGCCCTCGCCTCGGCGAGGAGCGGCAGGTCGGGGTCGGCCTTGGCCCAGAGGCGCAAGAACTCCCGGTTCCGCTCCTCCGCCCTGGGGAGGTCGCCCAGCCGCTCGTAGCAGTCGGACAGCGAGCGCAGCAGGCGGGGAGCCTGGCACGACCCGTCCCAGCCTGGCGTGAAGGACCATGCGAGGCCACGCGCCTGCTCCAGGAACCGGACCGACTCCGCACAGCGCCCCTGCTGGCGAGTCCACTCGCCGAGGATGACCAACCCCTCGCACCGGAACGGGATGGACTGGTGGCTGGCGATCGACTCCAGCTCGGCCCTGGCGAGCGCCGCGGCGCCGTCGTCCAGGTGGGCCATGGCCTCCAGCAGGCGCGTCCCGAAGCCGACGAAGAAGACGCCCTTTCGCCCACCCAGCCGCTCCTCCCGCCAGCCCGCCCCGCCTCGCTCCCGGGCCCGTGCGGCGAGCCTGCCCGCGCCGGCCAGGTCACCCGCCGAGGCGAGGGCCACGACGGCCTCGACCGCGACCTCCGGCTCGCCGGCGGACGCCTCCGAGAGGCGCTCCTCCGCCGCGGCGCGGACGGCCTCGGCGTCTCCGGAGAGCGAGGCGAGCAGGAGCCCGCTCCGCGAGGCCGGTCCCGGCGCCGGCTCGCCGCCCAGCCGCGTCAACCGCAGGACCTCGCCGAGCTGGCCCCTGGCCTCGACCAGGCGCCCCTGCGCCGCCAGCGCCGTGGCGAGGTTCCGCCTCAGCTCGATCCCCTTCCATGGCGCCATCGAGATCGCCTCCGGCGTCAGTTCCCCGAGTGACCGCCGGAGCATCGCCTCGGCCTCGGCGGCGCGGCCGTCGTGCTCCAGGTAGCGCACGTACCAGCCCGGCGGCCAGGGGTAGCCATCCGCCAGGTCAGCCTTCTGGAAGGCCTCGACGGCCTCCTGCTCCAGCCCGGCGGCGAGCAGCCCGATCCCGGCGTTGCGGGTGTTGTTCGACGTTCCATCCGACCGGGCCAGGCGGCGGAACAGGTCGACGTGCTCCTCGGCGTGCCCGCTGGCCGTGATCGCCTCCACCAGGTGCGGGATGGCGATCTGGAACCCCGGGTCGAGCCGGAGCAGCCGCTCGAGGTGGGGGATCGCCTCCTCGAGCTCTCCGAGGTGGAAGTGGACGTCGCCGACCGTCCAGAGCGCCTCCTTGTCGAGCGGGTTGGCGTCGGCGAACTCGAGGGCCAGCCTCCTCGCCTCCTCCGGCCGGCCGTCGACGTAGGCGCGGGTGAAGCGGAGCCCCAGCCGCTCCTTCTCCGGGAGGCGGTCGGCGTACCTCTCGGCGGCCTCGATGAGCGCGACCGCGGCCTCGCGCTGCGCGCGAGAGCCGTCGTCGAGGTCCATCCCGAGGTAGGCGAGCTGCAGGTGCGCCAGGGCGAACTCGGGGTCCTCCTGCAGCGCCGCCGCCGCCAGCTGGCGGGACCCGGCCACGTCGTTCCGGCCATAGGCCTGGTTCGACCGCTCGAACAGGTCCCAGGCCTTCAGGCTGGCGGTGGTGATGGTCGCGACCTTGCGCTGGGGCGCCGCCTCGGCCTCGCCATCGACCCCGAGCCGCTTCCGGGTCGTCTCCCCGAGGCGGTCGACGAGGTCGAACACCGCCTCCTGGCTCGAGGCCCGGTCGCTCACCGTGAAGAGGTACTCGTCGTGGAGCGGGTCGAGGGCGCGCATCTCCACCACGTAGACCCCGCCGAGCTTGCGGATGGAGGCGAGGAGCAGCGCCCGGGCCCGCGTCTCGCGTCCCACCTCGCGCGCCAGCGCCTCGTCGATCCGCGTCACGCCGGGCTTCCCGAGCTGCTGCAGCACGCCGACCATGCGGCCCCGGGTGAGGACGCGGATCCGGGCCGACTGCTCCAGCGCCGTGATGAGCAGGCCGGCCAGCGAGTCGAGCTCCGGCTCGCCGGTCTCGTTGGCGAAGTCCGCGACCGCCACGGTGGGACGGCCGCCGCGGATCTGCCGCTCCCAGACGGGCCAGGTGACGAGCCCTTCCACCACCAGTCCGACCAACACGAAGAGGATGGCGAAGACCGCGGACCGGCGCAGCCTCCCCGGCCGCTCCAGGGCCCGGCGGGCGCCGCGCAGCGCCTCGAGCCAGGCCTGTCCATCCGCTGGGCGAACCGCTGGCTCCGGGCGAAGCGCCGCCTCGAGCACCTTCGCCAGGGGACGAGCCATCCCTCCCACCGCCACCGCCGCGCCCTGCGACTCCGGCCGCACCGGCCTCATGCCGGTCAGCATCTCCACCAGCACCGCCGCGGCCGAGTAGACGTCGGCCCGTTGGTCGATCGCCTCCCCGCGCGCCTGCTCCGGCGCCATGTACCCGGGTGTCCCCCCGCTGCCGGTGCCCCCGGTGCCGAGCAGGTGGGCCAGGCCGAAGTCGAGCAGCTTGACCCGCCGGTCGGAGCAGAGGAACACGTTGGCCGGCTTGAGGTCGCGGTGCAGCACGCCGCGCGAGTGGGCGTGCGCCAGCCCCTCGGCAATCCCCTCGGCGACGCGGAGGGCCTCGTCGACGGGAAGCGGCCCGCGCGCGAGCCGGTCGGCGAGGGTCTCGCCCTGCAGCAGCTCCATGACCAGGTACGGGCCGGCCGGGCAGGAGCCGACGTCGAAGATGGTCACGATGGACGGGTGATCGAGCCTGGCGACGGCCTCGGCCTCCTTCCTGAGCCAGTCCTGGGTCAGGTCGCCCTTCGCTCGCTTCGGCTGGAGGGCCTTCAGCGCGACCAGGCGCCCCAGCCCGGGATCGAAGGCCTCGTAGACCGCGCCGAAGCCGCCGCGCCCGACCTCCCGGTGGATCTCGAACCGTCCGGCGCGGTCGCCGGGCCTGAGCTCGTCCTGCCAGGCGCCGAGGAGATCGTCGCCGGGCACTTGCACCAGCTCGCGGAGGAGGCGGGTGATGGGGCCGAGGCCGTCGGCTCCCGATGAGCTCTCGCTCTGGCGCTGCCCGCTCCTCTCCACCAGGCGAGCCTCCCTTCACGGCATGGTGTTGAAGGGTACCAGCCATCCGCTGCTTCCGTCCGGGTCGCCCCGAGAAAGGTGCGCAGCGCGCGGGGGGAACCAGCCCGCCGCGGGGGACCCACCCAATCGGGCATCCCGAAGGGGTTCAGCAGGCCACGGCGCAGGTCCCCTGCTCCAGCGGGGGTAAAATCGCTCCCCTGCGGTCGAGCCGGGCGCCCGGCGACCTCGCACCGACTCCGTTGGCCGACGACCTCCATCCCCCGACCTCCCTCCCTGGCACGGACAGCGCCCGGAGCCTGGAGGAGCGCTCGCTCCTCCAGCGGGCCATCCTCGACACGGCGCTGGAAGGCTTCCTCGTCTCCGACGGCGAAGGTCGCCTCGTCGACGTCAACCCGGTCTAGTGCGCCATGGTCGGCTACGGCCGGGAGGAGCTCCTCCGGATGCGCGTCTCCGACCTGGAGGCGGTGGAGTCCCCCGAGGAGACGGCGCGCCAGCGAGGCCAAGCTGGCCAGGAAGGTCGCCGAGCTCCAGGCCGTGCTCGACGGCCAGGACCCGTCCCGCAGCTCCCGGCCTGCTGCGGCGAGCGATGCCGGCACGCCTCAAGAGGTGCTGCGGCATGGCGCCGCAACGGCACCCTCTCCACCTCCAGCATCACTACCATCGGGCCATGGCGGCGGATGGCCGAGCGGACGCGGGCGCCGAGCTGGAGATCCGGGACGGCCAGGTGCGCTGCACCGGCCGCTGGACCATCGATCGGATCGACCGGATCGAGCAGCGCCTCGGCACGCTGGCCTGGCCGGCCGGCGACGAGCTTCTGGTCGACTGCTCCGGCGTGACCGCCATGGACACCGCGGGGACCTGGCTGCTGCACGTCACCGCCCGCGACCTCCGGCTCCAGGGACGCCGGGTGGCGCTGCGGCTGCGCCCCGAGCACCAGTCCCTGCTCGCGCTGGTCAGCGCCCCGGCGCTCTCCGGGCCGGCCCCGGCCCCGCCGGCCAGGCCGCTGGCGCAGCTCGGGGGCTGGGGCCTGGAGTTCCTGGAGCAGGCCGGCTCGATGCTCGCCTTCCTGGGAGAGAGCACCGTGGCCATGGGCCGCTCGCTGGCCAAGCCGTCCCGCATCCGCTGGCGCGCCGTGCTGCAGACCCTCCACTCGGCGGGGTTCGACGCGCTCCCCATCGTCGGCCTGCTGGCCGGCCTCATGGGCCTGGTCATCGCCTACCAGGGCGCCTTCCAGCTGGCTCGGTACGGCGCCAACATCTTCGTGGCCGACCTGGTCGGCCTGGCCATGCTGCGGGAGCTCGGCCCCCTGCTCACCGCCATCGTGGTGGCCGGCCGCTCCGGCTCGGCCTGGGCCGCCCAGATCGGCACCATGAAGGTGACCGAGGAGATCGACGCGCTGCGCACCATCGGCATCGCCCCCATCGAGCTGCTGGTCCTGCCCAAGGTGCTGGCGCTCACCATCGCGCTTCCGCTGCTCACCGTCTTCGCCGACGCCCTCGGCGTCGGCGGCGGCATGCTCATGGGGCGCGCCGAGCTCGGCGTCAGCTTCGAGGACTTCCTCGACCGCCTCGTCCAGGCGGTCCGGCTCACCGACTACCTCGTCGGGATCGGCAAGGCCCCGGTCTTCGCCGCACTCATCGCGCTGATCGGCTGCCACCAGGGGTTCCAGGCCCGCGGCGACGCCGAGAGCGTGGGCCGGCGCACCACCGTGAGCGTGGTCCAGTCGATCTTCGCCATCATCGTCGTCGACGCGGCGTTCTCGGTGGTCTTCGCATGGCTGGGGATCTGACCATGCTCGAGCCTCTCCCCCCGGAGCCGGTCCTCGAGATCCTCGACGTGCACACCCGCTTCGGGAGCACGGTGGTCCACGAGGGCGTCAGCCTGGCGGTCCGGCGCGGGGAGATCTTCGCCCTGGCCGGCGCCAGCGGCTGCGGCAAGTCGACCCTGCTGCGGGAGATCATCCACCTGCTCCGGCCCGACTCCGGCTCCATCCGCCTGCTCGGCCAGGAGGTGGTCGGCCTCGCCGAGGAGGCGGCGCTCACGCTGCGACGACGCTGCGGCGTGATGTTCGAGCGCGGCGCGCTCTTCGGTGGGCTCACCGTGGCCGACAACGTCGCCCTCCCGCTGCGCGAGCAGACCCGCCTCGGCGCCTCGCTGATCGAGCAGCTCGCCGCGCTCAAGCTCGCCCTGGCCGGGCTCCCCCCGGCGGCTGGCGCGCTCTTCCCGTCCCAGCTCTCCGGCGGCATGCGCAAGCGCGCCGCGCTGGCACGGGCCATCGCCCTCGACCCGGAGATCCTCTTCCTCGACGAGCCGACCGCCGGGCTCGATCCCTTGAGCGCCGCCGGCTTCGACGACCTGGTGCGCCACCTGAAGCAGCTGCTCGGGCCCACCATCGTCATCGTCTCCCACGACCTCGACCTGCTCTGGAGGGTCGCCGACCGGGTGGCCTTCCTGGCCGAGGGCCGGGTGGTCGGCGTCGGGACCATGATGGAGCTGTCGAGGTCGGAGCACCCGGTGCTGCGGGAGTACTTCGTCGGCCCGCGCGGTCGAGGGGCCATGGAGCAGTCATGGAAACCAAGGTGAACCTGACGGTGGTGGGGCTCTTCGTGCTGGTGCTCGGCGCGGCTGGCATCGCCGCGGTGCTCTGGCTCGGCTCCGGCCGCCTCTCGCAGAAGCAGTACGGGACCTACCTGGCCTACTTCACCGAGTCGGTCTCGGGGCTCAACCTCCACGCGCCGGTGAGGTTCCGTGGCGTGGCGGTCGGGTCGGTGCGAGAGATCTCGCTCGATCCCGCCAACCCGGAGCGCGTCCGGCTGGTGCTCGAGGTCGAGCAGGGGACGCCGGTGAAGGAGGACTCGGTCGCCATCCTCGGCGTCCAGGGGCTGACCGGGCTCGCCTACGTCGAGCTCTCCGGCGGCACCCGCGGATCCCCCGAGCTCCGGGCCGGGCCGGACGAACCCCACCCGGTCATCCGGACCGGCCCCTCCCTGATGCGCCGCCTCGACACCGCCGGGACCACCCTGCTGGCCAACCTCGACGAGGCCACCCGGCGCGTCAACGATGTCCTCGACAAGGAGACCCGCGCCACCCTGCGCGCCACCATCGCCGACCTGCGCCAGGTGACGCGGGCCTTCGCGCAGCGCTCGGCCGACCTCGAGGTGATGGTGGCCAGCACGGCGGCGCTCACGCGGAACGGCGCGCAGGCCAGCGCCGCCCTCCCCCAGCTCGTCGAGCGCGTCGAGCGGAGCGCGGCGGCGGTGGAGCGGATGGCCGAGTCGATGGCGCTGGCCGGGGCCTCGGCGCGGACCGCGCTCGACGGTGTCGGCCAGGCCGCGATCGGGACCAGCGGCGCGGTCCAGCGGCTCGAGGCCGAGACCCAGCCCGAGGTGGGCCTGCTGGTCGTGGAGCTCCGGGCGCTGACCGCCTCGCTGGGGCGGGTGTCGAGCGACCTGGAGCGGAACCCGGGGCTGCTGCTCCAGGGACGGGCCGCCACGCCGGCCGGGCCGGGGGAATAGATGCCCACCACCTCGACGATCATGCGCCTCGGCGCGGCCTCCGCCCTGCTTCTCGGGGCCTGCCTCTCACTGCCCCGACCCGAGCCGGTCGAGCTCTACACCATCGACCCGCCCTTCGAGGGCGGTCCGGTCTCCGGCCCGGGCCCCGTCCTGCTGGTCCCGGCGCCCCGCGCCGGCCCCGGGATCGAAGGGCCCCGCATCGCCTACCTGCTGCGACCCAACCAACTCCAGTACTTCTCGAAGAGCCAGTGGGTGGAGCCCCCGGCCCGCCTGCTCGGCCCGCTGGTGATCAGGGCGCTGGAGCGGACCGGCCGGTTCCAGGCGGTCACCGCGCTGGCCCAGGGGACCAGCCCGGCCCTCCGGCTCGACGTCGAGCTGGCCAGGCTCCAGCAGGAGTTCACCTCGCGGCCGAGCCGGGTGCGCTGCACGCTGCGGCTCCAGCTCACCGACCTGGCCGGTCACCGCGTCATCGGCACCCGGGAGGTCGAGGCGGTCGAACCGGCGCCCAGCGAGGACGCCGCGGGAGGGGCCGTCGCCGCCAACGCGGCCGTCAAGCGCGCCCTGGCCGAGGCGGCCGGGTGGTGTGGCGAGCTGGGCGATGGGTGGCGTGCTGCGCCGGCTCCCCGGTGAGCCAATCCGGCGGTGGAGGGGCGGGTCCGGCGCTGCGACGCCCCGGCCTGCCGCACCGAGAGCCCGGCCGGGGCGGCTTGACGCGCCGCCGGGCGCGGGTTGGGATGGCAGCGATGTGGACCCGCCTCCTCTCGCTCTCCCGCACCCTGGGAACACCCGTGGTGAATGGCGCCAGCTACGCGGTCCGGCTGGCCGCCCTCATCGGTGAGACCCTCTGGATCGTGCTGGCGGCCGGTGGACGGCTGCGGCCAGCGGTGCGGCAGGTGTTCTACCGGCAGGTCTACTTCACCGGCGTCAAGGCGGTCCCCTTCGCGCTCCTCCTCGCCTCCATGGTGGCCCTGGTGGTAGCGGCCCAGGCGCCCTGGTCGGCCGCGGCCGGCGGAGGGGTGCTCGGCACCGTGCTCGTGGTGGTGCTGGTCCGCGAGCTCGGGCCGGTGGTGGCGGTCACCATCGTCATCGCCCGGAGCGGGACGGCCATGGCCGCGGAGCTCGCCACCATGCGCGTGGATGGCGAGGTGGACACCCTGTCGGCGCTGGGCATCGATCCCTTCGAGTACCTGGTGGTGCCCCGCCTCCTCGGTACCGCGGTGTCGCTCGTCGCGCTCACCATCTTCTTCCTGGCGGCGTCGCTCGGGGCGAGCGCCCTGCTCTCGTCCTTGCTGGGTGGCCCGGCGCCGACCGACCTCCTGGCCCAGGTGGCCCGCGCGCTCCAGGGCGCCGACGGCGCCGCCTTGGTCGCCAAGACGGTGGTGCCGGGGCTGACCATCGCGGCGGTCGCCTGCCTGGAGGGGCTCGCGGCCTGGCGCAGCACCACCGACGTACCGCCCGCCGTCACCGCCACCGTGGTGCGTTCCTTCTCGGTCGCCTTTGGCTGGAACACCCTGGTCTCCGCCTTCCTCTACCTCACATGACCGCCGCCGCCGCCACGGCCGCACGGGCCGATTCGCCGCTCGCGGAGGTCTCCGGCCTCTCGCTGGATGGCCTCGCCGGTCTCGACCTCGTGGTCGACCCGGGGCAGATCCTCCACCTGCACGGCCCGGCCGAGGCCGGCGGCGCGGTGCTGCGCGCCCTGGTGGGCCTGGAGCGCCCGCTGTCCGGCACGGTGCGGCTGTTCGGTGAGGACCCCGCCGCCCTGCCGCGCCGAGCCACCGCCTCGCTCCTGTCCCGGGTGGGCTGGCTGCCCCACCGGGGGGCCCTGCTCGCCAACCTCACGCTGCGCGAGAACCTGCTCCTGCCCCTCGAATTCCACGGGCACGGCGACGCCGCGGCCCGCTGCGCCGCCGCCCTGGCCCGCTTCGGCCTCGAGGAGGCACCCGACCAGCGGCCCGAGTTCGTGACCCTGGCGGTGCGCCGGAGGGTGGCGCTGGCCCGGGCGGTGCTGTTCGATCCTGCCCTGCTGCTGGTCGACGACCCGCTCGACGACCTCGAGGAGGATCCCGCGCGGGCCCTGACGGCCGCCCTGGAGGCCTGGGCGCGCGAGCCGGGCCACTCGCTCCTGGTGACTTCACCCGACCTGGCGCTGGCCGCGGCGCTCGGCGCCAGGCGCCTCTCCATCCCGGTGACCCCAGCATGACAACCGCTCCCCCGCTCCGCCACGTCCGCGAGATCGTCGGTGTCTTCGTCCTGGCCTCGTTGGCCCTCCTGCTCGCCGCGCTGGTCGTCATCGGCCGCGGACGCAACGTCTTCGAGCAGCGAGCCGACCTGGAAGTCACCTTCCCGGCGGCGCAGGCCGCGGTGATCCGACCCGGGGTCCGGGTGAGGCTGGCCGGCGACGTGGTGGGCAAGGTGGTGGCCGCCTCCCGGGACGGCGCGCTCATTCGGACCAGCCTCTCGCTG
>Ga0315270_10001554_pt1 | contig 12210 bp, 10 predicted proteins | sample C1_bottom_MG_FD_204932 | JGI IMG/M metagenome (GOLD analysis project Ga0315270, IMG submission 204932) | Sediment microbial communities from Yellowstone Lake, YNP, Wyoming, USA - C1_bottom | ecosystem: Environmental > Aquatic > Freshwater > Lake > Sediment | place: USA: Wyoming | collected... | reverse complement strand
TCTCATCGGTGATTCTCCTTTCGCGTGTGCTTGGCGGCTCACGCGGGGAGTTTCACCGATAGACTCCAGTAAATGTCAAACTGCTGCTGCCACCCCGGCAAAGCCGGGGGGTCTCCCTTCGTACTAGTTGGGACAATCAGGATGAAGCTTGGTCAAGCGTCGCCAAGGGCGTGCGAGAAGCCGCAAAGGAAATATCCAAGCTGAAAACTCGGCGCTACGAAAAATTCGGCTTGAGAAATATTCGAGAGTTACTCATTGCTGAGGTTGATCATATTGACGACGCATTTCATAAGTATGGAGAAAAGGCGACGGTCCGCGGTTTGTCCACAGGTTTAGCAGACTTAGATAGCAACACAGACGGTTTACATAAGTCTGAATTAATCGTGATTGCATCACGTCCAGGCATGGGGAAAACCGATTTGGTTCTGGGCATCGCAGCCCATGCATCAATAAAAGAAAAACGTGCGGTTGCTTATTTCAGTCTGAGTCTCCCGGCCGACCGAATCGCTCGCCGCCTTATTGCTTCGCTCGGACATATTAGTTCATATAGATTACTGCGTGGTGCGATTGGTGATGATGATTGGCAAGGCCTTACGGATGCGGTAGGTAGTTTGGCAGAGGCCCCATTGTATATTGACGAAAGCCCGTCGCTTACGCTACCACTCCTTAAAGAACGGATAGAAAGAATAAAAGATGAAAAAGGCATCGAGCTTGTCATTATTGATACCCTCCAGCACTTAGAATTTCAGACGTCATCTGAAAGACTGCCACGTGCTGACGCTACGCTCACTAAAGGCATAAAAGATCTCGCAAAAGAATTTCAAATTCCCATTGTAGTAACTACAAGCATTAGGCGGGAAGTTGAATCGCGGGCAAATAAACGGCCCGTGCTTCATGATTTAGATGAAAAGCTGGGTGTGGAAGAAAACGCAGATGCTGTGATTTTTGTTTATAGAGATGACGTTTACGACGAGGACAGTGTAGATAAAGGTAAAGCCGAATTGATTGTGGCTAAAAATTCAGAAGGGCCTATTGGCACGGCACGGGTTACATACTTACAAGAATATGCACGGTTTGAAAATTTCATGTCGAAACCGCGTAATCTTTGAGCACGGTTAGATGCGTCCACGGTCAAATTATTTCATTTTCTAGCCGCTGCCTTGACTGCCATCATCGCAAGACCGTTGGGCTTATCTTCCCTGCCCACGGGACTGCTGAAAAACTACCGATTTCTGTTTTACCGTCGTTCCCACGCGACCACCGTCTTCAGCACACACATTTTCTGCCGTTTCTGGATGCCCGTCCCCGCTCAGGTCGAGGACAGGCTCTGCGGACATGACGGCAAGGCGAAGGGCTCCGCAGCCCGAAAACGCACTTTGTAATTCAACCCGTATTCAATTCTTTTTTGCTCTGCATGCGCTACTTGCCGGAAGCAGGCGGCAATGCTGTCGTACCGCCTTCGCCTTCCAGATTGAATTGCGGCGCGGAGCTTGACTCTTCTTCCGGTGCGGGCATTTCGATCAGCAAGGGTGCGTCGTCGAACTTCTTGTGTTTCTCGACGCTGACCACGCCGGGAAATACGATGATGATCGCAACCATCATCAGCTGGATAACGATGAACGGCATGGCGCCCCAATAGATATGGCTGGTGGTGATTTTTCCGATGGGCTTGCCGGTGATCTTGTCGTTGTAGTCCTCTTTGGGCGCGACGCTGCGTAAATAAAACAACGCGAATCCGAACGGCGGGTGCATGAAGCTGGTTTGCATATTCACCGCGAGCAGCACGCCGAACCAGATCAGGTCGATGCCTAATTTGTCTGCCACTGGCGCCAGCAGCGGCACCAGGATAAACGCCAGTTCGAAGAAATCCAGAAAGAACGCCAGCACGAACATCACCAGGTTGACGACGATCAGAAACCCGAGCTGGCCGCCGGGCAAGCCGGTGAGCAGTTGCTCAACCCACAAGTCGCCATTCACGCTGCGGAACACCAGGCTGAAGATCGTCGATCCGATCAGGATGAACAGCACAAAGGATGACAGCTTGGCGGTGGCATCCATCGCCTGCTTCAGCACATTCAGACTGAGTTGTTTGTTGATGAGGGCCAGCGCCAGTGCGCCGACCGCACCCATTGCGCCGCCTTCGGTCGGCGTGGCGATGCCCAAGATGATGGTGCCGAGCACCAGAAAAATAAGCACCAGCGGCGGAATCAACGATAACAGCGCTTTGCGCAGCAAGGCCGTGCCGCGCACGGTGCGCGCTGCCGCGGGCAGCGCCGGTAATGCGTGCGGGTAGACGATGGACACGCCCATCACGTAGGCGACGTAGAGGCTGGTTAATATCAAGCCTGGCACCAACGCGCCGGTGTACATGTCGCCGACCGAACGGCCCAACTGATCGGCCAAGACGATCAGCACCAGACTCGGAGGAATGATTTGCGCGAGCGTACCGCTGGCGGCGATCACGCCGGTGGCGATGCGCCGGTCATAGCCGTAGCGCAACATGATGGGCAGCGAGATCAAACCCATCGAAATCACCGACGCCGCCACCACGCCGGTGGTTGCCGCCAATAGCGCGCCGACAAAAATCACCGCATAGGCCAGACCGCCGCGCAATGGTCCGAATAGCTGCCCGATAATGTCAAGCAGCTCCTCCGCCATGCCGCTGCGTTCCATGATCAAACCCATGAAGGTAAAAAACGGAATCGCGAGCAGGGTTTCGTTTTGCATGATGCCGAAGATGCGCTGCGGCAGCGCATTCAGCAGATCGGCAGTCAGCAGTCCCATCTGGATGCCGATCACGCCGAACAACAAACCGTTCGCCGCCAGCGCGAACGCTACCGGATAGCCGGACAGCAGCAGAATGGTCAAGGCCGCAAACATCAGCGGCGGCATCAAATCGAGCGGCATCTAAACGTTCTTTGCATCGTGGTTGACAGAAGGCTTGGTGCACGGCGGCGTCAGAATGATGCCTTGCGCCGTCGACGTAACCGATGCAGTCCCCAGCTTTTCGACACCCAGCAGAAAACCGATGCGTTTGATGGTTTCGGCAACACCCTGCAAGAACAACAACGCGAAGCCAACCGGAATGAGCGCCTTGGCCGGCCAGACGATCAAGCCCTGCGGATTGCTCGACCATTCTTGCGAGACGAAGGAATTCACAAAATACGGCCAGCTGTAATACAGCACCACGGCGCTCATCGGCAGCAGAAATAACAGACCGCCGATGATGTCGATCCACGCCTGCGCGCGCTTGCCCAGGCGCCCGCTGATGACGTCGACGCGCACATGCTCGTTGCGCTTGAGCGTATAGCCGGCGCACAACAGGAACACCGCCGCGAACAGGTACCACTGAATTTCCAGCAAGGCGTTGGAGCTGAGATTGAAACCCTTGCGCGATATCGCATTGCCGGCGCTAATCAAGACCATGATCAGCACCAGCCAGTAAACGCTGCGGCCGACGCGCTCATTCAACGCGTCGATCCAATGCGCAAGTTTCAAGACGGCTTCCATATTGATAATTAAAAAACTATTTCCCGTCGCCCACAACATCGACGCCTTTGGGTGGCGTGAATTGAAATTCGTTGGCGGTGAATTTCACGTTGCTTTGCACGCTGCTGAAACGCAGTTGCGTGGTTTGTTCGAAGCTGTCGACCAGCTCCATGACTTCGAGGCTTTGTTTGCCGAACGCGAGCCGCACCTGTTTGAAGTTGGCTTCGTCGTTCTTGGGCGTGAGTGTGGTCCACTGCAAGCCGTCTTTGCGGTCGGTGAGTTCGGCGATGTGGAAGTTTTCCGTCAACGGCTTTGCGCCCGACAATAACAAGGCCGGTGTATTGCCGAGCGCCTCGTCCAGTTTTTTGACCGTCACTTGCTCCAGGTCTTTATCATAGACCCACAGTCTGGTTCCGTCGGCGACGATGACTTGCTCGTACGGCTTCTGGTAATTCCAGCGAAATTTATTCGGGCGCTGCATCAGAAAGGTGCCGTGCGCGTCCTGGATGGTTTTGCCGCGCGGGTCGGTGACGATTTGCTGAAATTCGGCGCGCAGCGACTGCACGTTTTTGAAAAAATCGGTGAGGCGCTCAGTGGCGCTTGCGGCGTGTGCGCCGGTCATGCACAAAAACGTCAACACTAAAGCGCAGAGGTGCAGCGCAACAGCATGGGATTTCATCATGATTCTTCTCTGCGTTTAATTCTGGGTTAGTCTTCCGGCGGCGGTGGTGCGAGCACTTCGCGTCCGCCGCTGGACTCGACGCTGCTGACCACGCCGGCGCGTTCCATTTCTTCGACCAGGCGTGCGGCGCGGTTATAGCCGACCTTGAAGCGGCGTTGCACCGACGAGATCGACGCGCGCCGCGATTGCGTGACGAACGCCACGGCTTCGTCATAGAGCGCATCGGCTTCGCCCTCGGGTTTCTCGCCAGGCAATACCGCGTCGCCTTCCGCCGAGCCTTGCAAAATCTCTTCGTTGTAATTGGGTGTGGAATTTTGTTTCAGCTGCTCGACCACGCGATGCACTTCGTGATCGGCGACAAACGCGCCGTGCACGCGCACCGGCAAGCCGGTGCCGGGCGGCATGTACAACATGTCGCCGTGACCGAGCAGCGCTTCGGCACCCATCTGGTCGAGGATGGTGCGCGAATCGATTTTTGACGAGACCTGGAACGCAATGCGGGTCGGAATGTTCGCCTTGATCAGGCCGGTGATGACATCCACCGACGGCCGCTGCGTGGCGAGAATCAAATGAATACCGGCCGCGCGCGCTTTTTGCGCCAGCCGCGTGATCAGTTCTTCCACCTTCTTGCCGACCACCATCATCATGTCGGCCAGCTCGTCGACGATCACGACGATGTACGGCAGATGTGTGAGTTCGCGTTTGGGTATGGCGGGATCGGTCGGCTTGTAGGTCGGGTCGAAGATCGGCGTGCCCGCGTCGATCGCGTCTTGTATTTTGCGGTTGTAGCCGATGATATTGCGCACGCCTTGCGACGCCATCAATTTATAACGGCGATCCATCTCGACGCACGACCAGCGCAGCGCGTTGGCGGCTTCTTTCATGTCGGTGACCACCGGCGCAAGCAAATGCGGAATGCCTTCGTACACCGATAATTCCAGCATTTTCGGGTCGATCATGATCATGCGCACGTCGTGCGGCGTGGCCTTGTACAACAGGCTCAAGATCATCGCATTGATCGCCACCGACTTGCCCGAGCCGGTGGTGCCCGCCACCAGCAAGTGCGGCATGCGCGCCAGATCGGCGGCCACCGAATTGCCGCCGATGTCTTTGCCCAGGGCCAGCGTCAGCGGCGATTTGCATTCGTCGTAAGCGGCCGAATTCAGCACTTCGCTCAGGCGAACGATTTCGCGGTGCTCGTTGGGAATTTCCAGTCCGACGGTGGATTTGCCCGGTATGACTTCCACGACGCGTACGCTTTTCACCAACAGTGAACGCGCCAGATCTTTAGACAAATTACTGAACTGACTGGCCTTCACACCGGCCGCCGGTTGCATCTCGTAACGGGTGATCACCGGGCCGGGATGCACTTCGACGACTTCGGCCTCCACACCGAAATCCGCCAGCTTCAGCTCCACCTGGCGCGACACGGCTTCCAGCGACGCCTTGGAGATCACGTTCTTGGACGGCTCGGCGGGATCCAGTAAAGACAACGGCGGCAACGCGGCGTTGGACGGCGTGGTGAACAACGGGATTTGTTTCTCGCGCTCGGCGCGGTCGCTGGTTTCGACTTTTTTCGCAACCGGCTCGATTTTAGGCGGCGCGCGTTTTTTATGTTTCTTGATGTCTTCCTTCACCACTTCTTTGCGCTCGACGCGCGCGCGGCGCCCGGCCCACGCATCGCGCATGCGGAAAGCGGTGACTTTAATCCACTCAATAAATTTCAACGTCAGGCGCCCCAGCGCATCCATCGCCCACAGCCACGAAAAATGCGTGAACAACGTCACGCCGGTGAGAAACAGCGTGAGCAGTAATAACGTGGCACCGAGAAAGCTGAGCCCGGCGGCCAAGCCGTAGCCGACGCCGCTGCCGAGAATGCCGCCACTGTCCGCCGGCAACCCGGAACCGGCGAAGTGCAACGCCGCAAGTCCCGCACCGCCCAGCATGGTGAGCACGAACCCGGCCGCGCGCGCCGCGATATGCGCCGCCGGAGTCGGCGTCTCGGAACGGCGGCCACGTAAAATCAGCCCGCCGCTGAACGCCACCATGACCGGAAACAGGTAGGCCAGATAGCCAAACAGGTAGAAAAAAATATCCGCGAACCACGCGCCCGCCACGCCGCCGAGATTTTGGATTTTGGCAACCGTCTGGCTGTGCGACCAGGCCGGATCGGACGGGCTGTAACTGACCAGCGCCAGAAACAAATACAGCGCCAACACGCTGCACGCGATCAGCGCGGCTTCGCGCAGGCCGCGATTCACGTGGCTTACGAATGGAATATTGCGATGATTATTTGAAGGCAGTTGCGCCAATGTCGATCCCACAGCGTTGAACCAAGCGGGCCATTATAGGGAGCATCCCGCAGCTGCGACATCATAATTTTGGGCGTGCGCCGCAGGATTGCTGCAAACTATCTAAATAGCTTTAATTACCCTGCAACGCAGGATGCATAATCTTTCCACCCTCCACGTTTATCCCTGCCGTCAGCGCCGCTGTGGCATGCACGCCTTTTTCCGCAAGCGTCAGCAGATACGGAATCAACGCGGCGGAGATCGCCTGTGATGCACTGCGCGGCACGGCGCCGGGCATGTTGGTCACGCCGAAGTGCAACACGCCTTCCCACACATAGGTGGGATTTTCGTAATTGGTCGGGCGTGTGGTTTCGATGCAGCCGCCCTGGTCCACCGAGATGTCGATGATGACGCTGCCCGGCTGCATGCGGCGCACGGTGTCGGCATTTACCAAATGCGGTGCGCGCGCGCCGACCACGAGGACTGCACCGATCAACAAGTCGGCTTGCAATACCGTTTGCTTGATCGCTTCGGCGAACGGATACAACGCGGTGACGTTCGCGCCCAACGCGCGCATGCGTGCGAGCTTGTCGCGGTTGCGGTCGAACACGGTGACTTCCGCGCCCAACGCCGCAGCGAGAATGGCCGCGTTGCCGCCGGCTTCGCCGGCGCCGAGGATCACCACCTTGCCGCGTTCCACCGTGGGTAAGCCGCCGAGCAAAATACCGCGCCCGCCCTGCGGCATGTGCAGCAAATGCGTACCGACTTGCACCGCGATGCGACCGGCGATATCGCTCATCGGCGCGAGCAGCGGCAAGCAGCCGTTGGCTTCTTGTACGGTTTCAAACGCAACGGCGGTCAGTCCGATGTCTTGCAGTCCGCGCAGCAAGGCCGGTTCGGCCGCGAGATGCAGATAGGAAAACAGCACCTGATCGCGGCGCAGCAAGGCGAGTTCCTGCGCTTGCGGCTCCTTCACCTTCACCAGCAATTGCGCGTGGTCGTAAATCGCTTTGGCGTCCGGCAACACCTTCACACCGGCCGCGCGATAGTCATCATCGCCGTAACCGCTGAGCAGCCCGGCCGACGCTTGCACGCACACGTCGTGGCCGTGGCTAACCAACTCCGCGGCCGCCGCCGGAATCAGCGCGACACGCCCTTCACGAACTTTTACTTCTTTGGGGATACCAATACGCATAGCGAGCCTTTGCGGTAGTTTTTCTATCCAGTAGTATAGCCGCTCGCTATTGATGAACGCGCCGCCCGCCCCGATCTACTGTCACACAACCCCGATGGAGTGTTACGCATGAGCTCAACCCGACATTGCCGCCTGATCATTCTCGGTTCCGGTCCCGCAGGTTATACCGCCGCCGTGTATGCGGCACGCGCGAATCTGTCACCGCTGCTGATCACCGGCATGGAACAGGGTGGCCAATTGATGACCACCACGGATGTCGATAACTGGCCCGGCGATGTCGAAGGCTTGATGGGGCCGGGCTTGATGGAGCGCATGCAGAAACACGCGGAACGCTTTAACACTGAAATCGTTGCCGACCATATCGTCAAAACGGATTTCAAAACCCGGCCGTTCCGGCTGACCGGCGATTCCGGCACCGTGTATACCTGCGACGCGCTGATCATCGCCACCGGCGCATCGGCGAAATATCTGGGCATCCCGTCCGAACAAGCCTTCAAGGGCCGCGGCGTGTCCGGCTGCGCGACTTGCGACGGGTTTTTCTACAAGAACAAAGCCGTGGCGGTGATCGGCGGCGGCAACACCGCGGTCGAAGAAGCGCTCTACTTGTCGAACATCGCCTCGCACGTGACCGTGGTACACCGTCGCGACAAATTCAAGGCCGAAAAAATCCTGATCAACAAGCTGCTCGAAAAAGAGAAAGCGGGCAAGGCCACCATCGAGTGGAACACCGGCCTGGACGAAGTGCTCGGCGACAATAGCGGCGTGACTGGCTTGCGTTTGAAAAACGTCACGGACGGCAAAATCAAAAACGTCGACATGCACGGTGTGTTCATCGCCATCGGGCACGCGCCCAATACCGGCATTTTCGAAGGCCAGCTCGACATGAACCACGGCTATCTCAAAGTGAACAGCGGCACCAGCGGCAATGCGACGGCGACCAGCGTGCCGGGTGTTTTCGCCGCCGGTGACGTGGCCGATCATATTTACCGGCAGGCGATTACCTCGGCCGGTTCCGGCTGCATGGCGGCGCTCGATGCCGAGCGTTACCTGGACAACATCGTTAAAAGTTAATGTAGGAGCGGTGCCTTCGCCGCGATACGCTTGGGCGCTTTATATGCAGACGCGCATCGTTGCCAGCATGGATGAATTTCCCCGCGCGCAGTGGAACGCGCTGCTGCCGGATAACAATCCATTTATCCGCCACGAATTTCTCGCCGCGCTCGAACACGGCGATTGCCTGCTGCCCTATGGCTGGGTTCCGCAACATGTCGGCGTGTGGGACGGCGAACGTCTGGTCGCCGCCATGCCCATGTATCTCAAAAACAATACCTACGGCGAATTCGTGTTTGATTTCTCATGGGCACAGGCCTATGAACGGCATGGCTTGCGCTATTTTCCCAAGCTGGTGGTGTCGGCGCCCTACTCGCCCGCGACCGGCACGCGCTTATTGGTGTCTGACCCCATTTATATCAAAACCTTGCTCGACGCCGCGCGGAATCACGCGCGGCAGATCGATGCATCGTCGTTGCATATTTTGTTTCCGACCGAACCGGAAATGTGTCAACTCGCGGCACACGGCCTGCTGCGCCGCGCCGGCTGCCAGTTTCACTGGACCAACAACGGCTACCGCGACTTTACCGATTATCTGTCCACGTTTACCGCCGAGAAGCGCAAGAAGTTAAAACGCGAGCGCCGCCATGTGCAGGAAGCCGGCGTCGAACTGGAAGTGGTGCACGGCGGCGACGCCAACGACGCGCAATGGGAGGCCTACCACCGTTTCTACGTTTCGACGTTTGATCGTCTTGGCGGCATGCCGACGCTGAGCATGGATTTTTTTCGCGAACTGGGCGCGGCCTTGCCCGATCAAGTGGTGCTGGTGCTGGCCAAACATCAAGGCCGTTATGTCGCCGGCGCGTTTTGCCTGCGCAGTGCCGACACGCTGTACGGGCGCCACTGGGGCTGCGATGCGCAATTTCACAGCCTGCATTTTGAAGCCTGTTACTACCAGGGCATCGAATACTGCATCCGCCACGGACTGAAGCGCTTCGAACCCGGCGCGCAAGGCGAACATAAAGTCGGGCGCGGCTTCGTGCCTACGCTCACCTGGTCGGCGCACTGGCTGGCCAATCCCACGTTTGCCAACGCCATCGGCGACTTTGTGCGCCGCGAACGCACCGCCGTGGAGCACTATATGCAGGAACTCAATACTCACCTGCCGTTTAACCAAGACCACGCCATCAGCATAAATATTTAGGGGCCGATTCACACTTTCGTGGATCGCACTTGCCGCTGTGCTGGCTATACTTGAAGCCTATGACCGGCATCGGACCTTTCTGGATCGAACCCAGCGACAAGCGCGTGCAGTTCCCGGACGTGTCGCTGGCGCTCAAGGAACCCAACGGCCTGCTGGCCGTCGGCGGCAGCCTCACGCCGCGCCGTTTGCTCACCGCGTATATGCAGGGAATTTTCCCCTGGTACAGTCAGGGCCAACCGATTTTATGGTGGTCGCCCGATCCGCGCGCGGTACTGTTTCCGGCCAACGTCAACGTGTCGCGCAGCATGCGCCAGGAAATCCGTGCCGGACGTTTTCAGATCACTTTCGACCGCGCGTTTCGCGACGTGATCCAGGCGTGCGCGCAGCCGCGTGCGAACAGCCAAGGCACCTGGATCACACCGGAGATCATCGAAGCCTATTGCCACTTGCATGGCATCGGCCTGGCGCATTCTGTCGAGGCGTGGCACGATGGCGAGCTGGTCGGCGGTTTATACGGCGTTGCACTGGGCAAAGTGTATTTCGGCGAATCCATGTTCAGCCGCATGACCAACGCCTCCAAGGTCGCATTCATTTATTTGGTGCATCAACTCGCCGCGTGGGATTTCGCGGTGATCGATTGTCAGATTCAGTCCGATCATTTGCGTAGCCTGGGCTCCGAAGATATCCGCCGGACGGAATTCGTCAGCATCCTGCATCGCAGCTGTCATATTCCGTACCAGCGCACGCCGTGGTCGATGGATACCGACGCGATCGCATCGCTGTACCGTTAAGAGGCCGCCCATGTTGGACCCGCCCGAACACTCTGAACTCGCGTTCTATATCACGGTGCCGTCCGCGTGCAATTACTTGCCCGATCGTAAATCCGTCACCGTGTTTGCCGATCCGTTTGCCGGCATGTCCAAAGCGCTTTACAGCACCTTGGTCGAACACGGCTTTCGGCGCAGCGGCGATCACGTGTATGTGCCGTATTGCCCCAACTGCAACGCGTGCATCCCGGCGCGCATTCCAGTAGCGCGCTTTCGTGCCAGCCGCAGCCAACGGCGCACCTGGCAACGCAATGCCGATATCACCGTGCACCGTGTCGCCGCCGTCTTCCACGACGAACACTACCGGCTTTATCAGCGCTATGTCGGCCAACGTCATTCTGGGGGCGGCATGGAGCACTACGGTCCCGAGCAGTACCTGTCGTTTTTCGGATGCCGGTGGGGAGAAACCTGGCTGTATGAATTTCGTTGCGGCACCGCTCTGCTGGCCGTCGCGTCCGTAGACCATTTACGCGGCGGGCTGTCGGCGGTGTATACGTTTTTCGATCCAGCGCAGTCGGAACGTGGCTTGGGTACCTACGCGGTAATGTGGCAAATCAACGAAACCGCGCGTTTGAACCTGCCGTATGTCTATCTCGGTTACTGGATCGCGGAATCCGGCAAAATGAAATACAAGGCAAACTTCCACCCGTTAGAAATTTACCGAAACGGCCACTGGAGCGAGTAAGCCCGATCGTCAATAGCGTGCGCCATCGCCGTCAAGCCGCTTCCGGTTATTGACACAATTCCCGCACACAACCTCCGCAGGTTACCCAACACGCGCATAGCATGCATGTGTGCCTGATTTCTGCCCGCTTGCGCAGGCTCTCCATCGGTCTGAATGACGCGGAAATCTTTCCCATTTCAAGCGGCCTTGCGTACGCCAACGTACATACGGGGCTAACTCTTCCAATATAGAGTTCAACATCCTCCCACCCCAAAATTTAAAGGACATTCTATGAACAAATTCACTAACACTGCGATCGCTGTTGCCATCGGCTTCGCGTTCAATATCGCCGCGCTGGCCGAGACCATGTCAAAACATGACTACTCGAGCAGCAAGGACAGCATTTCTGCCCAGTTCAAAACCGACAAGAACGCCTGCCAGGCGTTGTCCGGCAATGCCAAAGACATTTGCATCGCCGAGGCCAAAGGCAAGGAAAAAGTCGCAAAGGCTGATCTCGAAGCGCGCTACAAGGACACCATCGAAACCCGCTACGAAGCGCGTGTCGCCAAAGCCGAAGCCGAATACTCGATCGCCAAGCAAAAGTGCGATGACCAGGCCGGCAACGTCAAGGACGTCTGCATAAAGGCTGCGCAAGCCGCAGAGACTTCCGCCAAGGCCGATGCCAAATCACAGATGAAAATCTCGGGCGCCAATAAAAAAGCGGGCGAAGAATCTGCCGAAATAAGCAAAGACGTCAGCGATAAATCCGCCAACGCACGTCAAGACGCCGCGTCGGAAAAACGCGAAG
>Ga0315270_10001551_pt1 | contig 12220 bp, 11 predicted proteins | sample C1_bottom_MG_FD_204932 | JGI IMG/M metagenome (GOLD analysis project Ga0315270, IMG submission 204932) | Sediment microbial communities from Yellowstone Lake, YNP, Wyoming, USA - C1_bottom | ecosystem: Environmental > Aquatic > Freshwater > Lake > Sediment | place: USA: Wyoming | collected... | reverse complement strand
CTGGCTGGAGGTCATCTTCACCACGCCGTTGGGCTTCAGGGACCAGGTTGATTTTGTGCTCGATGCTCCGACGGGTCAGATCAATTTCCGCTCCCAATCCTTGCTCGGGCATTATGATTTTGGCAAAAACCGCTCGCGCATGACGGCGTTTTCGGAGCGCTTTGCGGCCAGGGCCAAAGCGCCATAGCGGGCCTTGGCGCGCCCGGCCCAACATCAATTGGCGGGGTATTTCGCCGGATCAGACATTTTGTCGGCAAGCTGGGTCAACTCTTCAAGCGTGAGCTTGTCGTCATGCACACCGGCCACCCTGCCCCTTGGTCTTGTGGCAGAGCACCCTGTCAGCCCATTCAGGCGTAGCGCGCTGCCATCACATCGAGGTGGACCGGCTTGATTTTCGAACCGAAGCCGGCGCAGCCGAAGGCTTCGAAGCGCAGTTTGCAAATGCCAGCGGCGGCCTTGCGGGCTGCCATCAAGGATTTGCGCGGGTCGAATTCACTCGGGTTTTGGGCAAAACTCTGGCGCATGGCGCCGGTCATGGCCAGGCGGATGTCGGTGTCGATGTTGACCTTGCGCACGCCGCTCTTGATGCCGCGCTGGATTTCTTCCACCGGCACGCCATAGGTTTCCTTCAGGTCACCACCATACTGGCGAATGATGGCCAGCCACTCCTGCGGCACGCTGCTTGAGCCATGCATCACCAGGTGGGTGTTGGGGATTTGTGCGTGGATTTGCGCAATACGGTCAATGGCCAGAATGTCGCCGGTGGGCTTGCGCGTGAACTTGTAGGCGCCGTGGCTGGTGCCGATGGCAATGGCGAGCGCGTCGACGCCGGTTTTGGCGACGAAGTCTTTGGCTTGCACCGGGTCGGTCAGCATCTGGTCGTGGCTGAGCTTGCCCTCGGCACCGACGCCGTCTTCTTCGCCCGCATCACCAGTTTCCAGTGATCCCAGGCAACCAAGTTCGCCCTCGACCGACACGCCCACGTAGTGCGACATGTCGCAGACGCGGCGCGTGACTTCAACGTTGTACTCGTAGCTGGAAGGCGTTTTGCCATCGGCCATCAACGAGCCGTCCATCATGACGCTGGTGAAACCCGAGCGGATGGATTGCTGGCACACGGCAGCGGACGTGCCGTGGTCCTGGTGCATCACCACGGGAATGTCGGGGTAAGACTCGACCGCAGCCAGCACCATGTGGCGCAGGTAGGCTTCGCCGGCGTATTTGCGCGCACCTGCGGATGCCTGCAGGATCACCGGGCTGTCGGTGGCGGCAGCGGCTTCCATGATGGCCTGGATTTGTTCCAGATTGTTGACGTTGAAGGCGGGCACGCCATAACCGTGTTCAGCGGCGTGGTCGAGCATTTGACGCAAAGAAATAAAAGCCATGAAAGTCTCCTGATAACTGTAAAAAATTCAACCTGCGGCGCGTTTTTGCAGAATTTCGAAGGCTGGCAGGGTTTTGCCTTCCAGCACTTCCAGAAAAGCGCCGCCGCCCGTGCTGATGTAGCCGACATCTTTCTCGATACCGTATTTGGCAATGGCCGCCAGCGTGTCGCCGCCGCCCGCAATGCTGAAGGCTGGCGACTCGGCAATGGCGTGGGCGATGACCTTGGTGCCGTTCTCGAACGCGGCAAACTCGAACACGCCGACCGGGCCGTTCCAGACGATGGTGCCGGCTTTTTTGAGCTGCTCGGCCAGCTTGGCTGCCGTGACCGGGCCGATGTCCAGAATCAGGTCTTCGTCGGCCACCTCAGAAGCTGCCTTGACGGTGGCCACAGCATCCGCAGCGAAGGTTTTGGCGGTGACCACGTCGGTGGGAATGGGCACTTCTGCGCCGCGCGCTTTCATGGCGTCGATCACAGCTTTGGCGTCGGCCACCAGTGTGGGCTCGGCCAGGCTTTTGCCAATGCTCAGGCCGGAGGCCAGCATGAAGGTGTTGGCAATACCGCCACCCACAATGAGCTGGTCCACGTTTTTGGCCAGCGCCTGCAAAATGGTCAGCTTGCTCGACACCTTGGAGCCGGCCACGATCGCCACCAGCGGGCGCTTGGGGTTGGCCAGCGCCTTGTTGATGGCGTCAATTTCGGCCGCCAGCAGCGGGCCGGCGCAGGCAATGGGGGCGTATTGAGCAATGCCGTACGTGGTGCCCTCGGCGCGGTGCGCGGTGCCAAAGGCATCGTGGACAAACACGTCGCACAGGGCGGCGAGTTTTTTGGCGAGCTCGGGGGCGTTTTTCTTTTCACCCACATTCACGCGGCAGTTTTCCAGCAACACAATCTGCCCTGGTTTCACATCGACGCCATCGACCCAGTTGGCCACCAGCGGCACCTCTCGGCCCAGCAACTCACCCAGGCGTTTGGCCACCGGGGCCAGTGAATCAGACGGCTTGAACGCGCCCTCGGTCGGGCGGCCCAGGTGGCTCGTCACCATCACAGCGGCGCCGGCGTCCAGCGCCATCTGGATGCACGGCACGCTGGCGCGGATGCGGGTGTCTTCGGTGATGTTGCCGGCGTCATCCTGCGGCACGTTCAGGTCGGCGCGGATAAACACCCGCTTGCCCTTGGCAAAGCCGCTGGCAATCACATCTGCAAAACGTAATACTTTCATGGTTTTTCACTCCTTGGGGATTAATTCAGTAGTGTAGAAAAGTCTGCAATCACCCGGTCCGGCGCGCAGGCCTCGATAGGCTGGCCCATGTTGTAGCCGTAGGGCAGCAGCCACACCGCCACACCGGCGTTGCGCGCGGTGGCCGCGTCGATGCTTGAGTCGCCGACAAACAGGGCACGATCCTGATGGATGCCAAACTTCGCCAGGCAGTGCAACACACCCGCCGGATCGGGTTTTTTGGCAGCGAAGGTATCGCCACTGACCACAGCATCAAACAGGGGCTCGATCTGATGCACAGCCATCACCACCTGGGTGTAACGGCTTTCCTTGTTGGTCACCACCGCCAGCTTGACGCCCCGGGCGCGCAAGGCTTGCAGCGTCTCGCGCACCTGGGGGTAAAGGTGGCTGCGGGTGCCGCAGCGCTGCTGGTAAAAACCGTCGTAGACCGGCACCATCTGGCGCAGCAGCTCGCTGCTGCGCACCGCCTCAGTCGTCATGCCGCTGCGGTCGGCCACAGCCTGCACCAGCAGCGCCAGCGTGCCGTGGCCAATCCAGTCGTTCACCTGCTGCTGCGTGACCTCACTCAGATCAAAGCGACGCAAGGTGTCGTTGACCGCGTCCATGATTTCCGGCGCGGTTTCCACCAGCGTGCCGTCGAGGTCGAACAAGATCAGGTCAAAAGGACGCATCCGGGGGCCTTAGTTGCTCGATGGCACCACGGTGTCGGGCAGCGGCTCGGCACGGTGGTGGGCGGCGCGGTGGGCCAGCGTTTTCACCGCGCTCACCACACGCTCGGGGGTGATGCCAAAGTGCGCGTAGAGCTTGGGCGCGGGAGCGGATTCGCCAAACGTGGACATGCCGATCACGACACCGGTGCGGCCGACGTATTTGCGCCAGAAGTCGGGGTGCGCGGCCTCGATGGCCACGGTGGGCAGACTCAAGGGCAGCACCATTTCCTGGTAGGCCTCGCTCTGGCGGTCGAACACGTTGCTGCAGGGCATGGAGACCACACGGGTGGCAATGCCCTGTGCGGCCAACTCAGCCTGTGCCTTCATGGCAATTTCCAGTTCGGAGCCGGTGGACAAAATGGCCGCTAGTGCACCCTTCATGTCGGACAGGATGTAGCCGCCCTTGCGGATTTTTTCGACTTGCGCAATGTCGCTCAGGCGCGGCAGGTTTTGCCGTGACAGGCACAGCGCGCTGGGACCGTTCTTGCGCTCCACCGCGCTGGCCCAGGCCACCGCTGTTTCCAGGCCGTCGGCCGGGCGCCACACGTCCAGCCCCGGGATGATGCGCAAGGACGGGATGTGCTCCACGCTCTGGTGCGTGGGGCCGTCTTCGCCCAGGCCGATGCTGTCGTGGGTAAAAACGTGGATGACGCGGATTTTCATCAGCGCGGCCATGCGGATGGCGTTGCGGCTGTAGTCGCTGAACGTCAAAAAGGTGCCACCGTACGGGATGTAGCCGCCATGCAGCGCAATGCCGTTCATGATGGCGGCCATGCCGAATTCACGCACGCCGTAGCTCAGGTGATTGCCCCAGGTGTCACGGCCGGCCTTGACGCAGCCCTTGAAGTTGGTCAGGTTCGAGCCGGTCAGGTCGGCGCTGCCGCCAAAGAACTCGGGCAGCAGGGGAGCCAGCACGTCGAGCGCGTTCTGGCTGGCTTTGCGGGTGGCAAACGACGTGGCGTTGGCGGCGATGGTTTCCAGCACAGCGGGCAGATTTTCAGCATAAGCAGGCAGCAGGTCACCAGCCATGCGGCGCACAAATTCGGCCGCATCAGTCGGGTACTTGGCCTGGTAGGCGGCAAACACTTTGTTCCATTGGCCTTCTGCGGTGGCACCACGGGCCACTGCGTTCCACGCCGTGGCGATGTCGACCGGAATCTCAAAGGGCGCCGACGTCCAGCCTAGCGCCTCACGGGTGGCCTGCACTTCGGCGGCGCCCAGGGCGGCACCATGCACATCGTGCGTGCCGGCCTTGTTGGGCGAGCCCATGCCGATCACGGTCTTGCAGCAGATCAGCGTTGGCTTGCCGTCAGGCAGCACGGCCTGCGCCTTGGCGGCGCGAATCGCAGCATCCAGCGCGGCGGGGTTGTGGCCGTCCACACCCGCCATCACGTTCCAGCCATAGGCGTCAAAGCGCTTGGGTGTGTCATCGGTGAACCAACCCGACACATGGCCGTCGATCGAGATGCCGTTGTCGTCGTAAAACGCCACCAGCTTGGACAGGCGCAGCGTGCCGGCGAGCGAGCAGGCTTCGTGGCTGATGCCTTCCATCAGGCAGCCGTCGCCCATGAAGGCGTAGGTGAAGTGGTCAACGATGCTGGCGTCGGGCTTGTTGAATTCTGCGGCCAGCAGTTTCTCGGCCAGCGCCATGCCAACCGCGTTGCTGATGCCCTGACCCAGCGGGCCGGTGGTGGTTTCCACGCCCGGCGTGACACCCACTTCGGGGTGACCGGCGGTCTTGCTGTGCAACTGGCGGAAGTTTTTGAGTTCCTCCATCGGCAGCTGGTAGCCGGTGAGGTGCAAGAGCGCATAAATCAGCATCGAGCCGTGGCCATTTGAGAGCACAAAGCGGTCGCGGTTGGCCCAGTGCGGGTTGCCCGGGTTGTGGCTCAGATGGCGATTCCACAGCACTTCGGCAATGTCGGCCATGCCCATCGGCGCGCCGGGGTGGCCGGACTTGGCTTTTTCGACGGCATCCACAGCCAGCATGCGGATGGCGTTGGCCATCTGCCTGGCGAATTCGGGGGTAGGTGTGTTCATGATCAGGCTGCCTTTTTCTGACGTTCCATCATGCGCCAGATAAAAGGCGTAAAGATGAGTTGCATGGCCAGCTCCATTTTGCCGCCTGGCACCACGATGGTGTTGGCACGGCTCATGAAGCTGTCGTCGAGCATGCTGCGCAGGTACTGGAAGTCGATGCCCTTTGGGTTGGCAAAGCGGATCACGACCATGCTCTCGTCGGCGGTGGGCACTTCACGCGCGATGAACGGGTTGCTGGTGTCGACCATCGGCACGCGCTGGAAGTTGACGTGCGTGTGCATGAACTGCGGACAGATGTAGTTCACATAGTCGGGCATGCGGCGCAGGATGGTGTCGGTGACGGCCTCGGTGCTGTAGCCGCGCTGTTTTTTGTCGCGGTAGAGCTTTTGAATCCACTCCAGGTTGATCACCGGCACCACGCCGACCAGCAAATCGGGGTGTTGGGCGATGTTGACCTCGGGCGTGACCACGGCACCGTGCAGGCCTTCATAAAACAACAGGTCGGTGTTGGCCGGCACGTCTTCCCAAGGTGTGAAGGTGCCGGGGTCCTGTTTGTAGGGGGCGGCTTCTTCGGGGTCGTGCAGGTACTTGCGGCGCTTGCCGGTGCCGGTGTTGGCGTAGTCACGGAACAGCGCCTCGAGTTCGGCAAACAGATTGTTTTCAGGGCCGAAGTGGCTGAAGTTCTTGTTGCCGGTGGCCTCGGCCTCGGCGGCCTTGAGCTTCATGGCCTTGCGGTCGTAGCGGTGAAAGCTGTCGCCTTCGATCACCGCGGAAGTGATGTTCTCGCGACGAAAAATGTTCTCGAAAGTGCGCGTCACCGAGGTGGTGCCGGCGCCGCTGGAGCCGGTGATGGCGATGATGGGGTGGCGAATGGACATGTTGTTGTCTCCTGAAGTTAAAAATCAATCCCGGAACAGGCTGCGCTCGGCAAACAGCGGGTTCTCGAAGGTGCTGGGCGCCGGCTCGCGGTGGTAGCGCTCAATGCGTTCCACTTCGTTTTTGGAGCCAAAGACAAAACCAATGCGCTGGTGCAGGCTGGTGGGCTGCACCTCCATCATGGGCATCTCCCCGGTGGAGGCACGGCCACCAGCCTGCTCCATGATCATGCCGACCGGGTTGGCTTCATAAAGCAGGCGCAGTCGCCCCGGCTTGGACGGGTCCTTGGTGTCGCGCGGGTACAAAAAGACGCCGCCACGCATCAAAATGCGATGGGCCTCGGCCACCATGCTGGCAATCCAGCGCATGTTGAAGTCCTTGCCGCGGGCGCCAGTTTTTCCTGCCAGGCATTCGTCCACGTAGCGCTTGACCGGCGCCTCCCAGAAGCGGGCGTTGGAGGCGTTGATGGCAAATTCCTGGGTGTCCTCGGGGATCTTCAACATCGGGTGCGTCAGCATGAATTCACCCAGGTTGGGGTCGAGCGTGAAGCCGCTGACACCGTGGCCCACCGTCAGCACCAGCATGGTGGTGGGGCCGTACAGCGCGTAACCGGCAGCCATTTGTTTGGCCCCGGGCTGAAAGAAGTCGGCATCGACCACGTCACGGCCCGAATCGATCACATCCTGCGGCGCGCGCAGAATGCTGAAAATGCTGCCCACCGACACGTTCACGTCGATGTTGCTGGAGCCGTCCAGCGGATCGAACACGATGAGGTATTTGCCGCGCGGAAACTGCTTGGGTATCTGATACGGCAAGTCCATTTCTTCTGAGGCCATGCCCGCCAGATTGCCGGCCCATTCGGTGCGCTGCATGAAGACGTCGTTGGACAGCACGTCGAGCTTCTTTTGGGTTTCACCCTGCACATTGACCGAGCCGCCGGCCTCGCTCGCATAGTTGCCGGTCATGCCGGCCAGCTCGCCATAAGCCACCGCCTTGGCAATGCCTTTGCAGGCCAGCGCCACATCCAGGATGAGGGCATTGAAGTCGCCACTGGCCGAAGGGAAACGGCGGCGTTCCTCGATGAGGAACTGGGTCAGGGTCGAGCGGTTGGAACGGACGGTCAAAGGCATGGGTGTCTCCAGATGTTTTAAATTTATAAATCGAATGGGCGCGGCGTCAGGCCGGATGGGCCGCGTTGCGCAGCGCCTGCATCACGGTGCGGTAGCCACCATCGGCATCGGGCGCGCCGAACACGGCGCTGCCGCCACACAGGTGTCGGCACCGGCTTGCACAATTTCCCGGATGTTGTCGGTCTTTACGCCGCCATCGACTTCGAGCCAGATCGGCTGGCCGCCAGCGGCCACATGGGCATCAATCTTGGCGCGCACCAGGCGCAGCTTGGCCAGCGTGGACGGGATGAACTTCTGCCCGCCAAAACCCGGGTTGACGCTCATCAGCAAAATCATGTCGAGCTTGTCCATCACAAAGTCGAGCACATCGATGGGCGTGGCCGGGTTCAGCACCAGGCCCGCCTTGCAGCCCAGCTCGCGGATCATCGACAGGCTGCGGTCCACATGCCTGGAGGCCTCGGGGTGAAAGGTGATGATGTTGGCACCAGCCTTGGCAAACAGCGGAATGATGGCATCGACCGGCTCCACCATCAAATGCACGTCGATCGGGATGCTCACATGCGGGCGAATGGCCTCGCACACCAGCGGGCCGATGGTCAGGTTGGGCACGTAATGGTTGTCCATCACGTCAAAATGCACCAGGTCGCAGCCGGCGGCTTGAATAGCGCGCACTTCTTCTCCCAGGCGGGCAAAGTCAGCCGACAAAATGCTGGGGGCCAAGCGCAAAACGGGGGAGGTGCTCATGGGGAGGCTTTCTGTAAAGTTTGAAATTCGTGAGGGTAATGCAGTTCAGCGCAGATTTGCGGCGTGCCACTGACGCAATTGCAGCAGGTTGACCTGGCTCAAATCAGGAATCACCTTGAGCGCGCCCGTGAAGTCGTGGTGCGCGGTAAAACTGTTGGGCGTGACGATGGTGGCCAGGCCCGCCGCCGTGGCCGAGCGCAAGCCGTTGCTCGAATCCTCAAACGCCAGGCACTGCGTGGCGGGCAACTGCAGGGCGTCGAGCATCTGCAAATACACCTGCGGATGCGGCTTCTTGATGGGTGCCGTGGAGGCATCGCCAATGGCCGAGAAATTCAGCCGCCAATCGTTGCCGATGGCGTGACGCAACAGCGCGGCAATGTTCACCGGCGAGGTGGTCGTGGCAATGGCCAGTTGCATACCGGCCTTGAGCGCCTCGTCCATCAGCTTGAGCACGCCCGGGCGCAGGCTCACCTCGCCGTTGTTGACCGCGTTCTCATAAGCCGCCGTTTTGAGTTCATGGATGCGGCCGATGCGATCGTTCAAAGCCTGGGCATTGAGCGCCTTGATGTCCGGGTTGGCCTGCTTCCAGTAGTGCAGGATACGCTCCTTACCTCCCGAAATGTCGAGCAGTTGGGTGTAAAGCGCCTCGCCCCAAACCCAGTCCATGCCCATTTCCCTGAAGGCATGGTTGAACGCCGCCAGGTGCGCGCGCTCGGTGTCGGCCAGTGTGCCGTCCACATCGAAAATGAGCGCTTGCAGCGGGGTGGCGGTCTGAGACAGGGTCATGGGCGACTTTCGTAGGATGAACTTGCATTGGCCACTTTTGCGGCATGGATTTACTTTAATCGCCCCAACCCATAAACTCTAATCACGTTTTATTAAAAAAACATCAGATTAAACTTATTTATGCGGCCCTACACCTTCAAGCAGATTCAAACCTTTCTGGAAGTGGCGCGCCAGCGCTCGGTCTCCAAAGCCGCCGAGCGGCTGTTTGTCACCCAGCCGGCGGTGTCGATGCAAATCCGCCAGCTCGAAGAGGCCTTTGGCCTGGCGCTGATCGAACCCATGGGGCGCAACATCAGGCTCACCCACGCGGGTGAAATCTTTTTGACCCACGCCACAGCGGCCATGGCCCAGTTCAAGGACCTGGAAGCGCAAATGGCCGAACATGTCGGCTTGAAACAGGGTCGTATCGACCTGGCCGTGGTCAGCACGGCCAAATATTTCGTGCCCATGCTGCTGGTGCGCTTTGGCAAGCTCAACCCCGGCATTCATGTGCAACTCAGCATCGACAACCGTGAGAATGTGCTCGGCCTGCTGGCGCGCAGCGAAGCCGATCTGGTCATCATGGGCCGCGCGCCCAGCCACCTCAACTGCCAGGCCACGGCGTTCGCCACCAACCCGCTGGCCATGGTGGCTGCGCCGGACCACCCGCTGGTGCGGCGCAAAAACCTGCCATTCAATGCCCTGGCCGACTACAAATTTGTGGTGCGAGAGGAAGGCTCAGGCACGCGCGCCGCCATGCAGCGGCTGTTCGAGGACAACAAGACAGCGCTGCAGGTGGTGATGGCCATGCCCAGCAACGAGACCATCAAGCAAGCCGTGATGGCCGGCATGGGCCTGAGCTTTTTATCGCTGCGCACGGTGCGCCATGAGCTTGCCAGCGGTCACCTGGCACTGCTGGACGTGCAGGGTCTGCCACAGATCAACAACTGGTTTGTGACCCACCTGAGCGAAAAGAAACTGTCACCGGCCGCGCTGGCGTTCAAGGATTTCCTGATAGAGCAAGGCGGGGCGTTGATGGATGCGTGGAGTTGATGATCACTCCCCTGCAAATGGATGGAGCACGGACTCAAGCAGACGCCACTTGGCCTCGGTTTAAAAAGGAACGCACGTCATGAGCCGAGCCTATTATTCTGATTTGATACAAGACTTCCTCAACCGAAGCCCTGACGAAATTCTGGGCGTCCTTAGGCATTGTAAATAAATAACTTGTACATTTATTGGTAATCGGCTATTCTCCGGTGCATGCCAACCGAATCACCGATAGCACAGCGCTGGGAAGTTCTGCATGAAACGCTCGACGAGCGCCAAAGAAGACTATTGGTTGGCGTAGAAGCCAAGGTTTTGGGCAGAGGGGGCATTTCTGCTGTATCAGCGGCTACAGGCGTTTCGCGTGTCACGATCATGGCGGGCATGAGTGAAATCGAAGCCATGAAGTCGGCTGACCTGACTGAAGATCCGGCCGCAGCCCCCAAGGTACAAGGCACACGCCAAGCTGGTGGTGGACGCAAGAAGATTGAAACCAAGGACGAAACCTTGCTGCCAGACTTGCTGGCATTGGTAGAACCAAGCACGCGAGGCGATCCAGAGTCACCGCTGCGCTGGACCTGCAAGAGCCTGCGCAATTTGGCCGATGAACTCAAGCCCAAAGGCCACCAGGTGAGCCATGTGGTCGTGGGCAAACTCCTCAAGAGCCTGAACTTCAGCCTGCAAGCCAATGTGAAGGTACTCGAGGGCAATCAAAGCCCTGATCGCAACGCCCAGTTTGAACACATCAATGCCGCAGTGACTGCGGCCCTGCAAGCCAACCAACCGGTGATATCGGTGGATACGAAGAAAAAGGAATTGGTGGGCAACTTCAAGAATGCCGGACAGGAGTGGTTACCCAGCGGGGAGCCTGACAAGGTGCAGGTTCACGACTTCATTGACAAAGAACTCGGGCGAGCCAATCCGTATGGGGTTTACGACATCGGCGCTGATGAGGCGTGGGTGAGCGTGGGCACCGACCATGACACCTCTGCGTTTGCTGTGCAGACCATCCGGCGTTGGTGGTTCAGCATGGGCAAGGAGCGCTACCCGCAGGCCAGGCAATTGACCATCACGGCCGACGGGGGCGGCAGTAACGGGCATCGGGTGCGCTTATGGAAACTCGAACTCAGTCGTCTGGCCAAAGAGATTGGCATGGACATTTTGGTTCACCACTTTCCGCCAGGAACGAGCAAGTGGAACAAGATCGAGCATAGGTTGTTTTCGTTCATCACCATGAACTGGCGTGGCCGCCCTTTGATCAGTCATGAAGTCATCGTCAACTTGATTGCCAATACCAAGACGCGTAGCGGCCTCTCAGTGCAAGCCGAACTCGACACCGCCGAGTACCCCAAGGGGTTGGTTATCTCCGATGCGCAAATGGCTGACATCAAAATTGATCGCAACGATTTCCACGGGGAGTGGAATTACTGCATCCGATCAGGATAAATTGGATAGGTTATTTATTAACAAGCTCTAAGCCGGCACCCGGCTTGCCGGCCTGATGCCTTCTCTTGTGCTTATTTTTCCTGACTCGGCGCAGTGTCGGTTGCATTCGCGGCTGGCAGGGTCTTCTTCTTTTTGTGCTTGGATCGAGGCCGTTTGGTGTCGCGTGCCGGGCTGCTGTCGGAAGCGTCGACCGAGATTTTTTTTGACGCGCCTGCCGTGTCGGGAAGATTGGCGGCAAGCTGACGCTTTTCCTCTGCCAGACGCTCTTTTTCCAGGGTGTTGGCGAGGCGGGCGTCGTTCTGCGCGGCTGCTTGCGTCTGCTCTCTTTGCTCTTTCTGGCGGGTGTCACTCAGATCACTCAAATCCATGGGCACGGCACCCGGGCAGGGAACCTGGCTGTAACTATTGCCGCATCGGTAGATGGTTTGGGCTTGCGCGCCCCACATCAGGGCGGCACCCGTGATCAGCAGCGAGGCCTGCGCGCGAAGTTTCCACATCAAGATTTCCCCTTGCTCCTGCGAAAGCGGAGCATGGCGAAGCGTATCACGTGGCGCCGGGCGTGGATTCTTGAGCGGCATTGGCGGCAGGTTTGGGCTTGCCGGGCCGGGGTGGTTTGCTGGTGTGCACCAGGCGTGTTGCCTGTTCCATGTCACCTGAAAGAAAGCATGGCAAGGCCTTGAGTGCGCGCTCGATCGCCTGATCGATGGCAATACGGTGGTCCGGCGAGGGTTTCTTGAGCACCCAGTTCAGCACTTCCGCCTTGTTGCCCGGGTGGCCAATCCCCAGGCGCAACCGCCAGTACTGGTCGCTGCCCAATTGGGCGTGAATGTCGCGCAGG
>Ga0315270_10001550_pt1 | contig 12223 bp, 9 predicted proteins | sample C1_bottom_MG_FD_204932 | JGI IMG/M metagenome (GOLD analysis project Ga0315270, IMG submission 204932) | Sediment microbial communities from Yellowstone Lake, YNP, Wyoming, USA - C1_bottom | ecosystem: Environmental > Aquatic > Freshwater > Lake > Sediment | place: USA: Wyoming | collected... | reverse complement strand
CACCGCACGCCCGCGCCAGCGCACCGCATAGCGATTCACGTCGATGGTCAGCGGCCCGCGCTCGAGGATATTTTCCTGCACGCTCGGCGTGCGCAGTGCCTCCAGGCGGCGAAACAGCGCGCTGATGCGGGCGATCAGATGCGGCAGGCTGATGTCCTTGGTCAGGTAATCATCGGCACCCAGCCGCAGCCCGGAAATAATGTCGAGATCGCTGTCGCGCGCACTCAGAAAAATAACCGGCACGGTGGTCGACAGCGCGCGCACTTCGCGACACACCTCAAAGCCGCCGTCGGCATCGCCGCTCAAGCCGATGTCCAGCAGAATCAGATCCGGCAGGCGCTTGCGAAACGTATCGAGCGCTTCCTTGCGCGCGGCGAACAATTGCGTGTGGTAGCCCTGCGCGCGTAGCGCGGCCGAGTAGTTTTCACGCAAGGCGGGTTCATCTTCAACGATGGCGATAGTTTTGGGCATCGGGGTCGGCAGCAAGTTGAGGAGACAAGCGTAACCCGTCCTTCGGGCCAGCGTATACGCTCGGCTGACGAGCGTCAGAATTCATCAGAATTGCGCACCCGCTTGCCCCGATTGTGCCCGCCGCAGCGCATCGACACCCGTTTAACTAAGCAAACACCGGCGCACGCAGGATGCGGCTCTCGCCACGGACGGCGCGCTGGGCCAACCACACGGGGAATCGATATGACCAGGCAACAGCAACAACTCAAACGCTTCGTTCAATTTACCCACTTACACGTTCCGCTGGAACGCGATGTCTTTACTTATCTGGGCGCGTGTTTCGGAATCGGTCTGGCGGTATCGCTGCTGCTGATCACGCTGGTGTTACTGCTTACCACGCCGGTGCGCGCCGACGGCATGCCCGATTCGATTCAGCACGGTACGCTATTCATGAAAACGGAAGGCTCCAGTGAGCGTCGCGAGACACCGTTGCTGCACACCGACGTGCAATTAAAAATTACCGGCTTGATCGCTCGCGCGCATGTTACGCAAACCTTTCGCAACGACAGCGACACCTGGGTGGAAGGCGTGTACGTGTTTCCGCTGCCGGAAAACGCGGCAGTCGATCATCTGCATATGCAGGTCGGCACGCGCAGCATCGAAGGTGTAATTCAGGAGCGCGGGGAGGCCAAGCGCAACTACGAACAGGCCAAACAGACCGGCAAAAAGGCCGCACTGGTGGAACAGGAGCGGCCCAATATGTTCACCAACTCGGTGGCCAATATCGGCCCGCACGATACCGTTATTGTCGAGATCGAATACCAGCAGACCTTGCGTTACGACCAAGGCGACTTTCGTTTGCGCTTTCCGACCACGATCACGCCGCGTTATATCCCCGGCGAGGAACCAGGCGGTTGCGACGATGGCGATGACGACGCGGCGCCGGAGGAGTCGGAACCGGGCGTCAGCGCATCGGCCGAACCGGCCATTGTCAATACCGTGTCCGACGCGGCACGCATCACCCCGCCGACCTTGCCCGAGACTATCAAAATCAACCCGATCTCCGTGCATATCGACCTGGACGCCGGGTTTCCGTTACAGCGCATCGACAGCCCGTCACATGCCATCGTCGTGCAGAAGCAGGATGGCCGTCGCATGAACATCACGCTGGCCGATGGCGTCGTCGCAAGCGACCGCGATTTTGAATTGGTGTGGACGCCACAAGCCGGTAGCGTACCGCAAGCCGCCGTATTCAGCCAAGCGCGCGACGATGGCATTTATCACCTGCTGATGATCTTGCCGCCACCCGCCGGGACATCAAATGTCGCACTGCCGCGCGAAACGATATTCATCATCGACACCTCCGGCTCGATGGCGGGCACTTCGATGACCCAGGCCAAACAAGCGCTGGCGATGGCGCTGGAGCGGTTGCGCCCGACTGATCGCTTCGACGTGATCGAATTCAATTCACGCACCCGCGTATTGTTCGGCAGCGCGCGCTACGCCAGTCTTGACAACCTGCAAAGCGCACAACGCTTCGTCGCCGGTTTGCATGCCGATGGCGGCACCGAGATGGCTCCTGCGTTGCGCGCCGCGCTGGATGGGCGCGCGCATCACGATGTGTTGCGCCAGGTAATATTTCTGACCGATGGCAGCGTCGGCAACGAGGATGCGTTATTCGAACTGATCCAGCGCCAACTGGGCGACAGCCGCCTGTTCACGATCGGCATCGGCTCCGCACCCAACAGTTACTTCATGAAGAAATCCGCAGAATTCGGCCACGGCACCTTCACCGCAATCGGCGATGTGAAAGATGTGCGCGCCCGCATGAGCGCGTTGTTCGAAAAACTGGAGCAACCGGCGCTCACCGGCATCACCATCGCCTGGCCGACCGATACCACGCTGGAATCCTGGCCGCGCAAGTTGCCCGACCTGTACGCCGGCGAACCGCTGATCGTCAGTGCGCGCAGCGCGACCGGGTCGGGAGAAGTGTCAATTCACGGCACGCGTGGCCTGCAACCCTGGCAGGCGACCTTGCCGTTACACGGCGGCAAGACTGCCGAAGGTGTCGATGTAGTGTGGGCGCGCGCCAAAATCGAAGCCCTGCACGACCAGGCGCTGGCCGGGCTGGATGCCGCGCAGCTGCGCCAACAAGTCATCGACGTCGCACTGCGACATCATCTGGTCAGTAAATACACCAGCCTGGTGGCGATCGATGTAACACCCAGCCGTCTCGATACCGATCCGCTGCACACGCACAATCTGCCGGTGAATTTGCCTGCCGGCATGGTGTACAGCAAAGTGTTCGGCCCGCTGCCGCAAACGGCGACACCCGCGCCGCTACTCGTGCTGGTCGGCGGCTTGTTGCTGCTGTGCGGTGTAATAGTACGTTTGCTCGCGACCATGGCATGAACGCATGCAAACACATCTCGGCCGGCGCTCTGCTCGTCACGGTATTGGGAGCGCTGCTGCTGGGCAACGGCATGTACCTGTACGCAAAGGCACAGCTGGCGCAGCTGCTGTTGCAGAACGCGTGGCAGCGCACGCTGAGCGGCGAACAAAATGTCAAGCCGTGGCCATGGGCCGACACCTGGCCGGTCGCACGCTTGCGATCGCCTGCGCACGGCATTGACGTGATCGTGCTGGCCGGCGACAGCGGCCGGGTGCTGGCCTTCGGCCCCGGTCATCATTTCGGCAGCGCGTTGCCGACGCAAACCGGGCATAGCCTGATCAGCGCGCATCGCGATACCCATTTCCGTTTTTTGCAAAACGTTACATTGAATGAGGAACTGCAACTGCAAAACACGCGCGGCGAGTGGCACCGCTATCGCGTCGTCGAAACTCGCGTGCTCAATGCGAGCAATGTGGAATTCGCGACAGTTACACAACAATCGGCGTTGACCTTGATCACCTGCTACCCGTTCGATGCGCTGGTGCCCGGGGGGCCACAGCGCTTTGTGCTAACCGCGCTTGAGATTTGACTTACACGTAGGACAAACCATCACATTTCATGTTTCGATATTTTCGGTTCAAGCCACTACAATGCATGGCATGAACGAATTGCGTTTGGTGTTGAAGTCTTTTTTCATTGGCGAAACTCTGCCGGCCAGCCACATCGAAAGGTTACTGTCGGGTGCCGGCTCACTGCTCGCCATCGCCGCCGTATTCTGGATCAGTTCCGCCGCGCTCGGTGCGGACCATGCGCTGTTGCTGATCGCTTCGATGGGCGCATCGGCAGTGTTGCTGTTCGCCCTGCCGCACAGCCCGCTGTCGCAACCCTGGCCGGTGCTGGGCGGGCACGTGATCGCAGCACTCATCGGCATCACCTGCTACCAGCAAATCCCGCAGATCATCGTGGCCGGAGCGGTCGCCGTCGCCAGCGCCATCGTCGTGATGTATTACCTGCGCTGCCTGCATCCGCCCGGCGGGGCCACCGCCCTGGCCGCCGCGACCAGCGGTGCGGCACATCAGTTGGGCTATCAATTTGTACTGACACCCGTATTGTTCAACGTCGCATGCATGTTGCTCATCGCGATCGGTTTCAATTATTTTTTTCCTTGGCGCCGCTACCCCGCGGTGCTCGCGCACAGCGGCATTAACCCGAAAGAAGAGGTACCCGAGGCGGAACTTGGCATCTCCACCGAGGACTTGTCCTTTGCGCTGCGGCGCATGGAATCGTTCGTCGATGTGAGCGCGCAAGATTTAACGGAAATCTATGCGTTGGCGCTGCAACACGCGCGTGATACCCATCTACAACCCGCGCACATTCGTCCCGGCCAGTATTACAGCAACGGCCGCTATGGCGAAAACTGGTCGGTGCGCCACATCGTCGATGAATCCGGCGCGACCGATCCGGACAAGGACAAAGTAATTTACCGTGTCGTTGCCGGGCACGGGCGCCGCAGCGCGGGCACCTGCACCCGCGCCGAGTTCGCGCGTTGGGCAAAATATCAAGTTGCACGTAATGAAAACTCCTGGAACCGGATCGATCATGTTTGAACTGCACGCCGACTTGCGCCGCGATTGTTTTGCTATCGGCAATTTTCCGCTATGTCATTTGCTGGTGATGAACGACGCGAATTTCCCGTGGTTCATTCTGGTTCCGGCACGCGCAGACACGCGGGAAATCTACCAGCTCGACAGCGCCGACCAACAGCAACTGTTGCACGAGTCGTCGTACCTGGCGCAACGACTCGCTGAGGAATTCAACGCCGATAAAATGAATATCGCTGCACTGGGCAACATCACACCGCAGCTGCATGTGCATCACATCGTGCGCTATCGCAGCGACCCTGCGTGGCCTAAACCGGTGTGGGGACAATTGCCGTCGATACCGTATTCCGCATCGCAACGCGCCGACCTGCTGGCTCGGGTCAAGCGCTGCTTGACCCGCGACGTCATGTTTTTCGGCTAGAAACCACACGACTACCATCGAACTTAGGGAGGACAACACCATGCCATCATTCGACGTCGTTTCTGAAATCGACCAGCACGAAACGGTCAACGCCGTCGATCAGGCCAACCGCGAAGTCGGAACGCGTTTTGACTTCAAAGGCAGCGGCGCGAAATTTGAACTCAGCGAATCCGTGATCACGATGACGGCGCAAGCGGAGTTTCAGCTCAAGCAAATGCTCGACGTATTGCAGATCAAACTTTCCAAACGCGGCATCGACATCGCCTGCCTGAAAATCGACCCGCCGCAAGTCGCCGGCAAGGAAGCGCGCCAGCTCGTGACGCTGCGCCAGGGCCTGGATGCGCCGCTGGCGAAAAAAGTCGTGCAGGCGATCAAGGACAGCAAGTTGAAAGTGCAGGCCTCGATCCAGGGCGAACAAGTGCGCATCACCGGAAAAAAACGCGACGATCTGCAAGACGTCATCGCGCTGCTGCGCGGCGGGAAATTCGACCTGCCGTTGCAGTTCAACAATTTTCGCGATTGATCGTGACAATTTACGACTTACATTCGCATTCCAACTTTTCCGACGGCGTTCTGCCGCCGCACGAAGTGGTCGCGCGCGCCAAACTGCGCGGTGTGGATGTGCTGGCACTGACCGATCACGATAGCGTGGCGGGCCTGGATGCCGCGTGCGACGCCGCGCAGAAACATGGCATGACATTAATTCCCGGTGTGGAAATTTCGGTCACGTGGGAAAAGTATTTGGTGCATATCCTGGGTTTGTGCGTCGACCGGACTAACACCGCCCTGCGGCAGGGTTTGGCACAGTTGCAAGATATTCGGGAACAGCGCGCAACGCTCATTGCGCAACGCCTTGAAAAACACGGCGTGCCCAACGCATTGGCCGGCGCGCTCAAACACGCACCCAATGGCCTGGTTACACGGCGTCATTTTGCGCTGCATATGCTCGAGATCGGTATCGCCCCGACCCTGCCAAAAATTTTCGAGCGTTACTTGCGCCCGAGCAAGCCGGGCTATGTTGCGACCCAATGGGTATCGCTGCAAGACACGGTGAATTGGATTAATGCGGCGGGCGGCATCGCGGTCATAGCGCATCCGCAACGCTATGACATGTCGGCCACCACCCGGCGCCGCTTGGCAGAACAATTCGCCGCACATGGCGGCGCGGGTATTGAAGTCGTGTGTGGCGGCAGTGGTCAAGATGTCGTTCAGAGCAGCGCCGCACTTGCGGAACGCTTCGGGTTGTTCGCGTCGGTCGGCTCGGATTTTCACGACCCGGGCAGCAGCTGGACCGACCTCGGCAAACTGGCACCGCTGCCGCCGAACGCACAGCCGATCTGGTCGCACGAGCGTTTCCGCCACAAATAAAAAAGGGCGGCTGAAGCGCAGCCGCCCTTTTTTTACAGGCTTATTGTTCTAGCCGATCTGGCGCATCAACACCTGGGCTTCCTGCTTCTGGTTGTCGTTACCTTCTTCAATCACTTCGTCAAGAATGCTGCGCGCACCTTCGGAATCGCCCATATCGATGTAGGCTTTGGCCAAATCGAGTTTGGTGCCGATCTCGTCGACGTCGGCGAATAATGCATCATCCAATTCACCGTCGATGCCGCCGTCGGCGAGCGCGACTTCGCTATTCGGTTGATCGAGCAATTCGTTGTCGGCAGCGCCTTCGGCATTTGAAACATTAAAATCGACTACGTTGGCATCACGTTTGGCAGTGGCCGGTGTCGACACAGCCTGCGTGCCCACACCAAAGTCAATATCGAGCCCATCGTCCTGGCTCGCTTTCGGCACGGCTGACTTGGCCGCTCCTGCCGGGGATTCTTCCGACTGTTCAAACGCACTGAAGTCAAAATCCAGCCCCTCGTTTTGCGTTTTTGCTGTTGTGGCGGAAGCGGCTTTCTCTGCTTCGTCAAACGCGCTCAGGTCAAAATCCAGCGAATGCTCGTCCTCCGCAGCAGGTGCCTTGGACTGGCCGGGTTTCTCATCGTGCAATTGCAGATCGCCCAAGTCGAAATCCAGCGCGGATTCGTCCGTAGCGCCGGTCTTGGACGTGTTTTTCGCCGCAGGACTCGCCTTGGCTCCGGCGCCGGACAGATCGAAATCCAGCGACAAGTCATCTTTCGCACTCGTGCTGTTCTTGGCGTCGAAGTTCAAATCGCCCAAATCAAATTCGTCGACTGCCTTGCCAGCATCGTGTGAAGCACCGCTCGACGCGCCACCGGCGCCGCCAAACAATGGATTTTGCGGCGCCAACTCATGCCCCATCTCCAAGACACGCGCCCATAATTCCGTGTGCTTGGTCGAGAAATCGTCACGCACCAGGTCGGCTTGCAGTGCGAACGCATCACCGTCTTTCGCCGCATAGTGAATTTCCAGCAGCTTCATCTTGAGTTCCGCACGTTGCGGATTTTTCTCAATCGCCTGGCTGACCAGTTCCTCAGCCTGCTTGTAACGGCCATAAGCTAAATACACATCGGCTTCGGAGAGCGGGTCAACCTCACTGATCTCGGTTTGAATGCCTTCCATGCTACTTACAGAAAAATCGCTCATGAACGAAGCGTCTTCATTTTCCGGCTTGTTTTGTGAAAAACCCGGCTCTCCCACCGAATCGTTCAAGGTGAGAATGCTTTCCTGAAACTGCTGCATCTTGCGGCGGCGCACCACCAGCCACACCAGCAACACCACAATTCCGGCGACCACCACCGCCAGACCGATCAATTTCGGATCGTTCATCAAGCCCGACATCAAACCCGCCGGCTTGGCTGCTTCTGCGGCTGGTTCCACCGCTTTGGCGGTATCGGTCTTGGCACCGGCAGCAACGGGTTCAGCGTTTTGGGCGGGCTCAGGTTTCTTGCCCTTCGCCTGATTTTGTAACGCCGCCAACTGGTCATCCTTCAACTGCACCAGGCGCTGCATGGTGTTGACTTGTTCTTCCAATCCGGCGACGCGCTCGCGCATGTCTTGAGTTTCACGCCGCTGCGCATCCAGCGATTCCTGCGCAATGGCAAGCTCCTGCTTGGCCTGCGCCGGATCACGACCAGCGCCGGTCGCTGCAGCCTTGGGCGCATTGCGGCCTCCGGCCGCCTCGCCGGAAGCATTGGGCGATACCAGTTTGACGCGCGCTTCCGCAGGCGGAGCAACCACCTTGGGACGACCGGTGCGCGACGGCGCTGAGCCTACCGTCGTGCCACGGCTTGACTTCCATTGCTCCCACTGCAAATCCGTGATGCGCATCGCTTCTTCCTTGCTGATGCTGGTCGCTGCGCTTGCGTCGGATAAACGCAATACGGAACCCTGTTTCAGATTGTTGATGTTGTTCCCGGAGAATGCTTCCGGATTATTTTGCAACAGCGCGATCATCATTTGCGGCACGCTCACCGCGTTATTCGGACGGACTTTCGCGGCAATGCCCCACAAGGTGTCATTGGTTTTCACCGCGTACTCGGTACCACCTTCAGCAGCGGTTGCAGCCGGCTTTTCTTCTTCCACCGGTTTTGGCGGGGCTACGCGTGTCGGACGCGGACGCGGTCGCGCCTTGGCGACCTCGGGCACGGGCGTGGGTGCAGCGGGTTCGGCTTCGATCGCGGCGCGTTCGTTTGCAGCGGGTTGCTCGGGTGCAACCGCCGTCTCCGGCTCTGCCGCAGGCGCAGGTTCGGGGACTGGAGCAGCGGGTTTGGCGCGCTGTGGCGGCACCGGCACTTCAATGGCGCCGCTTGCGATCGGCGCGACTGCGGTTGCCGGAGCTTCACTAGCGGACCGATCAATGCGATCAGCGGTGCTGATGTCGGCGGGTTGGGTCACCGGTGCTTCCACTGCGCCGGGCGCGCGCTCGGTTAACACCGGCGGATCGACCAACACAGTAAATTCACGCAGCAACCGGCCGTTGGGCCAGTTCACTTCAATCAGGAAATTCAAGAACGGTTCGGTAATCGGTTGTGCGGATTTCACCTGAATATAGGGTGCGCCGCTGGGATTGGTCACGACTTCAAAACGCAGTTGGGTCAGGAAGGCAGGGCGATCCATGCCGGCGCGTTTGAAGGTATCCGCCGACGCCAGCGTAATCGAAAGATCTTTCAGCTCGCCTGCGCGCGCGCGCAGCAATTCGATGCGAGCATCGAGCGCCTGATTTAATGCCGAACGCATTTCAATATTGCCCAAACCCAGTGCGAACACTTGCACCGGCACCCAACACATCAATACGGCCAATCCAAAGGCCAGTCTTTTGAACATAGCAACTCCCGAACCTGCGCTTTGCGTTACAACGAATTGTCACGACGCAGCACCATGCTGCGCGTCGACACAGTTCAAATACTTCAACGGTTACGCCGGACCAAACTTTAACTTCACCATGCAGGGCTATCCCGCCTAACTATAGCGTACCGACCTTTAATTGCCAGCCAAACACACCCTGTGGAATACGGCCCCGGCTCGCGAATCCTCTATCGGCCGACACCTGGATTCTTGAAGATACCGCCTGCCAACTTGATCACAACCCGCAACCGATGGGACGACAACGTCACAAAACAACCTTTAAGCCGCCTCATCCAACACGATGTGCAACATGCGGCGCAGCGGTTCCGCAGCGCCCCATAATAACTGGTCACCACAGGTGAACGCGGTAAGATATTGTCCACCCATCGCGAGTTTGCGCAAGCGCCCGACCGGAACCGTAAGCGTGCCGGTCACCGCTGCCGGAGTGAGCTCCTTCATGCTGACGTCGCGCTGGTTGGGAATCACCTTCACCCAACTGTTGGCGTTCGCCAGCATGTAGACGATTTCGTCGAGCGGAATATCCTGGTTGAGTTTGATGGTCAGCGCCTGGCTATGGCAGCGCATCGCGCCGATGCGCACACACAAGCCGTCGACCGGAATCGGATTGGCGAGACGCCCGAGAATTTTATTAGTCTCGGCCATACCCTTCCATTCTTCTTTTGACTGCCCGTTACCCAAGTCTTTGTCGATCCACGGAATCAGACTGCCCGCCAGCGGTACACCGAAATTGTCGGTTGGATAATCTTTGCTGCGAATGATCTCCGCTACCTTGCGGTCGATGTCGAGAATCGCCGCAGCCGGATCGTCGAGTAGCGGCTTCACCGCGCCGTGCGCGACACCCATCTGCTTGAGCAGCTCGCGCATGTTGTTGGCGCCCGCGCCGGAGGCGGCCTGATAGGTCATCGCCGTCATCCACTCCACATGACCGCGCTGGAACAATCCGCTCAGGGCGATCAGCATCAAGCTTACGGTGCAATTGCCACCGATGTAATTCTTCACGCCCGACTGCAACGAGTCCCTGATTACATTCATGTTGACCGGATCGAGAATGATCACCGCATCGTCGTTCATGCGCAGCGTGGACGCCGCATCGATCCAATAACCTTTCCAGCCCGCTGCACGCAGCTTGGGAAAAATCTCGCTGGTGTAATCGCCGCCCTGGCAGGTGATGATGACATCCATCTTCTTCAACTCGTCGATGCTCTTGGCATCCTTGAGCGGGGGCACGTCTTTACCAATCGCCGGGCCTTTGCCGCCGACATTCGACGTGGTGAAAAATACCGGGTCGATCAATGCAAAATCTTTTTCGGCCTGCATGCGCTGCATCAGCACCGAACCGACCATGCCGCGCCAACCGATGAGTCCGACTCGCTTCATTCCCGTGACCTCGTAAATTAAAAAATCGCTCGCTTCCTGCTCCTTCCCCCTGCAAGGGGGAAGGGATGCTTAATTCAGAGCTGCGACAATGGCATCGCCCATTTCCTTGGTGCCAACCTTCTGCATCCCGTCAGTGTAAATGTCACCGGTACGCAGACCTTGATCGAGCACCTTCGACACGGCGCGCTCGATGCGCTCCGCCAGCGCCGGCTCGCCCAGCGTATAACGCAACATCATCGCGACCGACAGAATGGTGGCGATGGGATTCGCAAGATTCTTGCCGGCGATGTCCGGCGCGGAACCGTGGATCGGTTCGTACATGCCCTTATTATGTGCGTCGAGCGATGCCGACGGCAGCATGCCGATGGAGCCGGTGAGCATCGAGGCTTCGTCGGACAAAATGTCGCCGAAGATATTGCCGGTCACGATCACATCGAATTGTTTGGGCGCTTTCACCAATTGCATCGCGGCGTTGTCCACGTACATGTGGCTGAGCTCGACATCCGGAAAGTCTTCCGCCACGCGGATCACCACCTCGCGCCACAGCCCCGACGCTTCCAGCACGTTGGCCTTGTCCACCGAGCAGACTTTCTTGTGGCGCTTGCGCGCCGCGATAAACGCCACGCGCGCCACACGCTCGACTTCGTGCTCGGCGTATTTCATGGTGTTGAAACCTTCGCGCTCGCCGTTTGCCAAGGTGCGCGTACCACGCGGCTCGCCGAAATAAATATCGCCGGTGAGTTCGCGCACGATTAAAAGATCAAGCCCCGCCACCACGTCGGCGCGCAGCGTCGACGCCGACGCCAGTTGCGGATACAGGATCGCCGGGCGCAGATTGGCGAACAGTTGCAATTCGGAGCGCAACGCCAGCAAGGCTTTTTCCGGGCGCAGCTCGCGCGGCAAGGCGTCCCATTTGTAACCACCGACGGCGCCGAGCAACACCGCATCGGCCTGTTTGGCTAACGCCAACGTGGATGACGGCAACGGATGATGGTGCACGTCGTAGGCGGTGCCGCCCACCGGCGCAGAATCCATCGACACTTTCAAGCCGAAATCGCGGCGCAGGCGTTCCAGTACTTTCACCGCCTCGGCGGTGACTTCGTGACCAATGCCGTCACCGGGCAGGACTGCTATTTTTTTCGTCATCGCTGCACGCATTCCCAAATGGTTCGCTTAAACAAACATCCACGGCGTTACTTGTTTGCGCCGCACTTCATACGCGCGGATCGCGTCGACGTGCTGCAAGGTCAGGCCAATGTCGTCGAGGCCGTTAAGCAAGCAATGCTTGCGAAACGCGTCGACCTCAAACCTGAACGTTGCGCCGTTCGGCGCCGTTACCACTTGCGCCGGAAGGTCCACAGTCAATTGAAAACCCGGCATCGCGCTCACTTCTTTAAACAGACCTTCCACACTGGCCGCGTCCAGCACGATGGGCAGAATGCCGTTCTTGAAACAGTTGTTGTAAAAAATATCCGCGAAGCTGGGCGCAATGATGACGCGAAAGCCAAAATCCAGCAACGCCCACGGCGCATGTTCGCGGCTGGAACCGCAGCCGAAGTTTTCACGCGCGAGCAAAATACGTGCGCCTCGATAACGCGACTGGTTAAGCACAAATTCAGGATTCAATGGGCGTCCGCGATTGTCCGAATCGGGCTCGCCGTGATCCAGATAACGCCATTCGTCGAACAGGTTGGGACCGAAGCCGCT
>Ga0315270_10001549_pt1 | contig 12223 bp, 10 predicted proteins | sample C1_bottom_MG_FD_204932 | JGI IMG/M metagenome (GOLD analysis project Ga0315270, IMG submission 204932) | Sediment microbial communities from Yellowstone Lake, YNP, Wyoming, USA - C1_bottom | ecosystem: Environmental > Aquatic > Freshwater > Lake > Sediment | place: USA: Wyoming | collected... | reverse complement strand
CCCTAGCCCCTCTCCCGCTGGCGGGAGAGGGGAATTGGTGAGCAGCCACAATTCCGCGGTGCAACTCGACCTCGGCGGCTACGCCAAAGGCTACGCACTGGATCGTGCGGCGGAGCTGCTGAAAAAAATGGGCGTGCGCAATGCGCTGATCAACATTGGCGGCAATGTGCTGGCACTGGGAGCGCATGGTTCGCGCGCGTGGCGCGTGGGCATCCAGCATCCGCGCAAACCGGGGCCGCTGGCTACGCTGGAGTTGCATGACGGCGAGGCCATCGGCACTTCGGGCGACTATCAGCGTTATTTTGAATTGGGCGGCAAGCGTTATTGCCATTTGATAGATCCGCGCACGGGCCAGCCGGTACAGGGGGTGCAGGCGGTGACTATCCTGACACATGGCCCACATGCCGGAGTGCTGTCCGATGCCGCTTCCAAGCCGCTGTTTATTTCCGGCGCGCAAGGCTGGCGCGCTGCCGCGAAAAAAATGCAGATTGAAGAGGCGCTGCTGCTAGACGGCGCTGGCAAAGTGCATCTCAGCGCCGCGCTGCAGAAACGGCTAGAATTCGCGGATAAAACGATGGCGGTCGAACTCGAACCGTGAGCGTGATGAATATAATATTGAATACATTGTTGCCCGCAGCGACGCAATGGGCATGTTAACTGGGAGTGATTTGAAGTGACCGGAATATTATTGGTAACCCATAACGGTTTGGGCGACAGCCTGGTGGATTGTGTGCGCCATGTGCTGGGCTCGGTGCCGCATAACTTGATGGTGCTGTCCATCCATGCCAAAGACGATGCGCAGCGCATGGAAGATGAAGGGCGCGCGGTGATCGCGCATCTGGATAGCGGCGAGGGTGTGCTGGTGCTGGCGGACATGTTCGGTGCGACGCCGAGCAACATCGGCCGCCGACTGTGCCAATTGCCCAACGTAGCCGGGGTGGCAGGATTGAATTTGCCCATGCTGCTGCGCGTGGTGACCAATGGCGGCAAGCCCCTGGCCGAGCTGGCGCAGATCGCGCTGGAAGGCGGACGCGAATGCATCGTACCGATCAATGCTGCTGCCGAAGAAAAACACGATGCTGCAAAATGAAGTGCTGATCAAGAACAAGCTGGGGCTGCATGCGCGCGCGTCGGCCAAGCTTTCGCAGCTGGCCGGGCAGTTTCCCTGCGAAGTTTGGCTGGCACGCAACGGTCGCCGCGTGAATGCAAAAAGCATCATGGGGGTGATGATGCTGGCCGCCGCCAAGGGCGCGACCATAGCCGTCGAAACCAGCGGCGAGCGGGAGCAGGAAGCCATGACGGCAATACAGACTTTGATAGATAATTTATTTGGCGAGGGCGAATGAGTTTCGCGCTATACGGCATTCCCGTTTCCAACGGCATCGCCATCGGCCATGCCCATCTGGTTTCGCACACCTCGCTGGAAGTGGCGCATTACGTGCTGCCGAAGAAGCTGGTGCATGAAGAGATGGCGCGTTTCGATGCGGCGCTGGATGCCACGCGCTTGGAACTGGCCGCGCTGCATAACAGCCGTCCGATGAATGCGGGTGACGAGTTCGAGGCGTTTATAGACCTGCACCTGATGATCCTGAACGACACGCACATCAGCCAGGCACCGCGCGCGATGATAGAGCGCGAGCATTGCAATGCGGAGTGGGCGCTCAAGGTGCAGATGGACGATCTGGTTGCGCATTTTGATGAATTCGAAGATGCCTACCTGCGCGAACGCAAGACCGATGTGGTGCAGGTGGTGGAGCGCGTGCTCAAGGAATTGCTCGGCCACCCCGGCCATGTACCGCCCACACCCACCCATGACGGCAACATGATACTGGTGGCGCATGACGTCAGTCCGGCGGATTTGATTCAGCTCAAGCCGCACCAGTTTTCCGCCATCCTCACCGACCTGGGCGGCGCGACTTCGCACACCGCCATCATCGCGCGCGGCCTGAACACGCCGTGTGTGGTGGGCCTGCATCATGCGCGCGAACTGATGCGCGAGAACGATGTGCTGATCGTGGACGGTGCGCAGGGCGTCATCATCGTCAACCCGGACCAACAAGTTCTCGCCGAATACAAACTGCGCCAGCACCAGCTGGAGCTGGAGCGGCAGAAACTCAGGCGGCTCAAGACCACGCGCACCAACACGCTGGACGGCACCCACATCGAATTGCATGCCAACATCGAGGTGCCGCAGGATGTGGCCGAAGTAAGGGAAAATGGCGCGACTGGCGTCGGCTTGTTCCGCAGCGAATTTTTATTTCTCAACCGCGACGACCTGCCGGACGAAGAAGAGCAATTTGAAGCCTATCGTACCGCTGCGGAAGGCATGAAGGGATTGCCGGTCACCATCCGCACTTTCGATCTCGGTGCCGACAAGCAGCTCAACAACGCCAAGCGTGTAGCCAGCAATCCCGCGCTGGGGCTGCGCGCCATACGCCTCAGCCTGGCCGAGCCGCAATTGTTCCGCACCCAGTTGCGCGCGCTGTTGCGTGCCTCGCATTACGGCAACGTGAAAATACTGGTACCCATGCTGTCCTCGGTATCGGAGATCAACCAGACTTTGCAATTCATCGCCCATGTTAAACAAGGCTTGGATGAAGAAGGCATCGTTTACAACCGCAACGTGCCGATAGGCGGCATGGTCGAGATTCCAGCGGCGGCGCTGGCGCTGGGCGCGTTTACCAAGAAGCTGGATTTTCTTTCCATCGGCACCAACGACCTGATCCAGTACACGCTGGCGATAGACCGCACCGACGAGGAAGTGGCGCATCTGTATGATCCGCTGCACCCGGCGGTGCTGCACTTGCTGTCTCATGTCATAACCAGCGCCAACAAGGCGGGCGTGCCCGTTTCGGTATGCGGCGAAATGGCGGGCGAACTGGATTACACCCGCTTGCTGCTTGGTTTCGGTCTGCGCCAGTTCTCCATGCACCCGTCGCAATTGCTGGGCATCAAACAGCGCGTGCTCACCACCAGCTTGCCGGAGATCGCCGCGCTCACGCAGAAAATCCTGCGCGCGGACGACCCGCTGAAGATACGCGAACTGTTGCACAAGCTCAACGCGGTCTAAGGCAAGCAGTCACATCGGCTTGACGGGGCCGGGTAGCTGGAATAGATTGCGCGCTGCTTACCACAGGAAATCTGCGCCATGTCCATGAGGAACACAACACCCGCATTCAGCCGTGAATGGCCAACAGCATCGGAGGTTAGCCATGGCCGTTGATTCCAGCGTAACGGATGCCATCGCCGCCGCCGTCCTGGCGAGTCCCGACAATACCCAACTGCGTTTGCATCTGGCGGAACTGTTGCTGGGTAATGACCGGGCGAGCGAAGCGCTACAGCACAGCTTGGCTGTGCTCGATGCAGCACCGGACGATCTGGTGGCGTTGCATTTGGCGGCACGCGCGGCCAAGGCGCTGGGGGATGAACAGAAAGCAACCCGCTTCCAACGTTTGGCGGATGCCCTGTCGCGCGCTGATGCAGATGCCGACCAGGAGCCGTCTGAGGCAGACAAGGCCAAAGCTGAGGACGAGGAAAATGATGATATTCCTCCACCCCGTGCGAAAGTGACACCGTTGCGCGTTGTTGAAGGCGGCTTGTCCGAGAGTAACTGGACGGTCGAAAGTACTACGCTCAAGTTGGATGATGTGGCGGGCATGGAACAGGTCAAGCGCCGCCTGAATCTGGCGTTTCTTGCGCCGCTGCGCAACCCCGAGATGATGAAGATGTACGGCAAGAGCTTGCGCGGAGGGCTGATGCTGTATGGCCCTCCGGGATGCGGCAAGACTTTTATCGCGCGCGCGACTGCCGGTGAAATGGGCGCGCGTTTTGTGTCTATCGGCTTGGCCGATGTGCTGGATATGTATCTCGGCCAGAGCGAGCGCAACCTGCACGAAATTTTTGAAACCGCGCGCCGCAATGCGCCCTGTGTTTTGTTCTTCGACGAGATAGATGCCTTGGGCCGCAAGCGCAGCCAGATGCGCAACTCTGCCGGGCGCGATGCGGTTAACCAATTGCTGTCCGAGCTCGATAACGTTAACAACGACAACCAGGGCGTATTCGTGCTGGCGGCGACCAACCATCCATGGGATGTGGACTCGGCACTGCGCCGACCCGGGCGGTTGGACCGCACCTTGCTGGTGTTGCCGCCGGATGCGTCCGCGCGCGAATCCATCATGAATTACCACTTGAGCAGCAAGCCGGTAGAAGAGCTGGATATTCCCTGGTTATCGGGCAAGACAGAAGGCTATTCAGGAGCAGACTTGGCGCACCTGTGCGAATCGGCGGCTGAGCTGGCGATGGAAGCCTCGATGGCCAGCGGCAAGGCCAGACCGTTAAATCAAGCCGACTTCAAGAGCGCGCTGAAAGACGTCAAGCCCAGCACCCGGCCCTGGTTCGAGACCGCCCGCAACTACGCCATGTTCGCCAACGAAGGCGGAACCTACGACGAGCTGCTCGATTACCTGCGCGCCATGCGCATGGTGTAACCCGGACTGAACAACATGAGCTTACAAATCGAAAAAGCGCAGTTACTGATCGAACAACAGCGGTTTGAACAGGCGATCAAGGAGCTTAATCAGGAACTGGTATCCAACCCGGATGAGCCCTATGTCCATGCGTTGCTGGCGATATGTTTGCGGCAACTTGATCGCAGCAAAGAGGCGCTGGATTCGGCGAAGCGTGCGGTACAGGTTGGCCCAGACTATGCCTACGGGCATTATGTTTTGTCCGGTGTGCATGACCAGAATGACCGCCTGAAAGAAGCCGAGCAGGCCATCCGCGAAGCGATACGCCTGGACCCGGAAGATGCGGATTACTACACCCGGCTGTCCAGCATCCTTATGCAGCAGCGGCGCTGGGAAGAGGCGCTGCGCGCGGCGGAGCACGCGCTGGAGCTGGAGCCCACCAATGCCAACGGCCTGAATTTCCGTTCGATGGCGCTCAATAATCTGAACCGGCACGACGAAGCGGAAGCGGCGACCCAGAGTGCCCTCACCACCAATCCAGAAGATGCCATGGCCCATGCTGCAACAGGCTGGCGGCGACTGCGGGAAAAAAATATTGAGTCGGCCATGACCCACTTCAAGGAAGCGTTGCGTTTGGACAGCAGCCTGGCCTGGGCGCGTGAAGGTGTGGTCGAAACGCTGAAGGCGCGCAACCCGGTTTATCGCGTGATGCTCGGTTATTTTTTGTGGACGAGTCGCCTGGAGCCAAAAACGTTGTGGGGCTTCATCATCGGCGGATATGTCGCATCGCGCATTTTGCGTGACTTTGCCAAGACTAACCCGCAGTGGGCACCGTACATCTGGGTAATGCTGGGTCCCTACTTTGCTTTTTGCCTGATGACCTGGATTGCCGACCCCTTGTTCAACCTGCTGCTGCGCACCAACCCGCTCGGGCGGATTTTGTTGACGCGGCAGCAAGTGGTGGCGGCGAACTGGTTCGGGGGCAGCCTGTTGCTTGCCATGATAAGTTTTATGATCTGGCTGGTTTGGCCCATTGATGCGCTGTTGCTGCTGGCGCTTGTAGCCGGGATGATGGTGATCCCGATTTCCAGTTCGCTGGGAACCGATCCCGGACGTGTGCGGAAAATTTTGCTTGCTTACACTTGGGTGCTCGGCATTTGCGGGGCGCTCTGGGTTGGCACGTCCTTCTTTACGCGTAGTGGCTGGGTTGTCGCAACATCCTTGGGCATTTTCGTTTTTGGAACACTTACCTTTTTCTGGGTGGCGACGGCGATTAAAAACCGTATCTGAAAGGATGCCGGGCAACGTCGCGGGCATTCCTTTCGCAGCAAAATTTGCCGACCACGCAACAGGGTGCAATTGACAGCGCTGCATAAAACCCGGAAACTCCGTTCCGTGCCGATTTGAGCTCAGCTTGCGGGGCACGTAAAACATACCAGCTAAAGCGTACAACCCGTTTTGGCGCAAGCTGAGCGGGTTTTGTTTTTGGGAATCGAATTGAATACTACTGTCGGTATCGTCAGCGCACAGCGCGCTATTTTTGACACCCCGTTCACCTTCAAGAGCGGTGCGGTGTTGCCGCGCTACGATCTGGTGTATGAGACTTACGGTACGCTGAACGCCGATAAATCGAATGCCATTCTGGTATGCCATGCATTGTCCGGCCATCACCACGTGGCGGGACATTACGCGGACGATCCGAAAAATGCAGGCTGGTGGGACAACATGATCGGCCCCGGCAAGCCGATAGACACCGACAAATTTTTCGTCATCGGCCTGAACAATCTCGGCGGTTGCCACGGTTCAACCGGGCCATCAAGCGTTGACCCGCAAACCGGCAAGCCTTACGGCGCGAGTTTCCCGGTGGTGACAGTGGAAGACTGGGTCGGGTCGCAAGCGCGTTTGGCCGACTTGCTCGGCATCAAACAATTCGCCGCCGTGGTGGGCGGAAGTTTGGGCGGGATGCAGGCGATGCAGTGGTCACTGTCTTTTCCCGAGCGCGTGCGCCATGTGCTGGTGATCGCCGCCGCGCCGCATCTGTCGGCCGAGAACATCGCGTTCAATGATGTGGCGCGCAATGCCATCCTGACCGACCCGGATTTCCATGGCGGGAACTTTTACGAACACAAGGTCGTGCCCACGCGCGGCCTGCGTCTCGCGCGCATGTTGGGGCATATCACCTATCTTTCCGACGACGCGATGGCGGACAAGTTCGGGCGCAGCCTGCGCGCGGGCAAGCTCGGTTACAACTACGACATTGAGTTCGAGATCGAATCCTACCTGCGCTACCAGGGCGACAAGTTCGCCGCGTATTTCGACGCCAACACTTATCTGTTGATGACCAAGGCATTGGATTATTTCGACCCGGCGCGCGCTTGCGGCGACAATCTGGACAAGGCTTTCGCCGCCGCACGCGCGGAGTTTCTGGTAGTGTCGTTCTCCACCGATTGGCGCTTCGCGCCGGAGCGCTCGCGCGAAATTGTCAGCGCGCTACTGCACAATCGCCGCAACGTCAGCTACGCCGAGATTTCATCCGCGCACGGTCACGACTCGTTCCTGATGCAGCACGAGCACTACCATGAGGTGATGCGCGCTTACCTGAATAACATAGCCAGCGAGTTTGCAATATGAGCGCACACGACTCCATCGAACTTGCCGCCGCCCGTCCGGACTTCGCCGCCATCGCGGCGTGGATACCCGAGGGCGCGTCGGTGCTCGACCTCGGCTGCGGCGACGGCAGCCTGTTGCGCTATCTCAAGGAAACCCGCAACGTGCGCGGTTACGGCGTCGAGATCAGCGATGAAAATATTGTGGTGTGCATACGCAACGGTGTGAACGTAATCCAGGGCGATCTGGAATCCGGCCTGTCCGGCTTCGAGAGCAACGCCTTCGATTACGTGCTGCTGTCGCAGACGCTGCAAGCCACACGCCACACCGAAGCGCTGGTGCGAGAGATGCTGCGCGTCGGGCGCGAGGGCGTGGTCAGCTTCCCCAACTTCGGCCACTGGAAAGCGCGGCTGCATGTGCTGCGCGGCCATATGCCGGTGTCGGATGAGCTACCTTACCAGTGGTATGACACGCCCAACGTACACCTGTGTACGCTGCACGATTTCGAAAGTTTCTGTGCCGATCTGCAGGTGCAAATTCTAGACCGCCGCGTGATGACCGATGGACGCGAAGTGAATATGCTGCCCAACCTGTTCGGCAGCATGGCGGTGTACCGGTTTAAGCGCGCGGCCTGAGCGAATGCCTGTGTGGCAGCAACTTTTTACCCGGCGCATGTTGATTTGCGTGTTCACCGGGTTTTCCTCCGGCCTGCCGCTGTACCTGCTGATTCAATTGCTGCCGGCCTGGCTGAGCACTGAGCATGTGAATCTGAAAACCATAGGCCTGTTTGCGCTGATCATGTTTCCCTACACCTGGAAATTTTTATGGTCGCCGCTGCTCGACCGCTATGTGGTACCCGTATTGGGCAGGCGGCGCGGCTGGATGTTGCTCACGCAAATTGGGTTGCTGGTCGCGATAGCGAGCTATGGCTTTGCCTCACCTGCGAGCTTGTCTCCGCCCATCATCACCTGGTATCCGATTCTTTCTGGATGGCTAAGTCTCCCAGTATTTGACTGGCAATCGGTAACCGGTTTTTTAACCCACCCGATAACCTTCATCAGTATTCTGCTGGCATTTTTTTCCGCGACGCAGGACATCGTGCTGGATGCCTACCGCCGCGAATTGCTGAGCGATGCCGAGTTGGGGCTGGGCAACGCGGTACATGTGAACGCCTACCGCATCGCCGGGCTGATCCCCGGTTCGCTCGCTTTGATCCTGTCTGATTATATGGCGTGGAGTATGGTGTTCCTGGTTACCGCCCTGTTCATGTTGCCCGGCATTGCTATGACACTGCTGGTGGCGGAGCCGCACCGCGCCATGCCGCCCAAAACGTTGCGTGAGGCTGTGGTGGAGCCGTTCCATGAATTCATTACCCGGCAGGGGTGGCGTAGCGCCTTGCTGATCCTCGCCTTTCTGTTCTTCTACAAGCTTGGCGACAGCATGTGTACCTCGCTGGCTACACCGTTCTACCGCGAGATGGGCTTTTCCAATACCGAGATCGGCTTGGTCGCGAAGAACGCCGGGTTGTGGCCAGCAGTCATCGGCGGATTATTGGGCGGGATATGGATGGTGAGGATTGGCATTAATCGCGCACTGTGGCTGTTTGGCGTGGTGCAGGTGGCTGCAATTTTCGGTTTTGCCTGGCTGGCTTCGGTCGGATACCATGCCGAGATTACCAGTGTGGAGCTCGCCCAGCTTGCAATCGTGATCAGCCTCGAAGCGCTGGGTGTGGGCTTGGGCACGGTCGCCTTCGTCGCATTTATTGCCCGTACCACTCATCCCGCCTATACCGCCACGCAATTCGCGCTGTTCACCAGCCTGATGGCCGTGCCGCGCACTTTTGCCAATGCCGCGACCGGCTGGCTGGTGGAAGGGCTGGGCTGGACGGGATTTTTCCTGCTGTGCGCGTTACTGGCGATACCGGGGATGCTGTTGTTATTGAAGGTTGCACCGTGGAACGAGAAATCGGCAGCACTTTTATAGTGTATGTCCAAGTGGACGGGGGCTGGATATTTTGCGGGGGTTTTGGTTTCTTGTATGAAGGCAGAGGCCTTCATACAAGAAACCACTGCGACCCGAAAGGCCGCAGTGATTCATGACATTAAAACTTGAATACTGCGCCAGCGGAAAGCCGGGTCAAGCCAGCAGAAATACCATTCATCACGACTGCGCTACCGAAATCTTCATACATGGCACGAACCCCAATTCTGTCATTGAAGTCGTATTGCATGCCGACGCCAAAAAATAATCCACTGGAGCTGCCGGTATATGAAAATCCATTCGTAGTAGTGAAAGTGGTATTGGCCATCATGAGGCCCACTTTGCCAATAGCTGACAAGCTTTCAACATGGGGGATGCTGTAGTTTACGACGCCGGACACCATCACACCTTGAGTCTTAACGGTGCTTGTACCAAAGAACGTCGTATAGTTAGCCGAACCGAAATAACCCAATGCACCCTCGGCGCCTATGGTCAATCCCTTGAGCGGCTCAATAAAGTTGTAGCCGCCGCCGATACGGACGCCCAGGGGAGCAGAATAACCGCCGCCATAGGACGAAACTCCTACGTCCGCAAGGGCATAAGCGCCTTGTCCGGCCATGGCCGCGCTCGAAACAGCGCCCAAAAATAATGCAGCAGCAAGTTTAGTGACGATATTCATAATATTTCCTTTTCCTGAAAATTAAAAAAGCTACTGAAGAACAGCTCCCAAACCATGGGTATTGTTTTAGAAGCAGGGAGCACTATAAGTCAGAGCGGGTTGATACACAATCTGCAAGGCTGAAACAGGGCATTTATACAACAGGCCGAACAGCCATATCGCCGTTCAATTTGCGGGACTTCATGACTAACAGTATAGGGTTGGCTGCGGTAGGTTCGTGGATGACGCCAGCATTGGGAGGTGACAAGCTTGGCGATGCTCACGTTTCAGAAAAATGGAGTTACTGGTGGAAAGCGGGCTAGCCCGTCGGATAGTATTCCTTGGCCTTTGCCTCTATAATCCGCATCCAATTCGGGTTTTTGACCCCCATTAATTTTGAGTTTGCACCATGCAGCTATTCGCATTCGGCATTAACCATCAGACCGCGCCGCTCAACGTGCGCGAGCAGATCGCGTTCAATGCAGATTCCATGGAACCGGCGCTACGCGATCTGGTAGACCACGGTGCGGCAAAGGAGGCGACCATCCTTTCCACCTGCAATCGCACCGAGGTGTATTGCAGTACGCAGGAACTGGCGCAGCCGATCAATTGGCTGGCTGGCTATCACAAGCTGCAACCGGCCGATATTGAACCCTATCTTTATATTCTGCCGCGCGAACAGGCGGTGAAACATGCTTTTCGCGTGGCCAGCGGGCTGGATTCGATGGTGCTGGGCGAGCCGCAGATTCTGGGGCAGCTGAAGCAGGCGGTGCGCAGCGCGGAGCAGGCCGGTACGCTGGGTTTCCTGCTGCACAAATTATTCCAGCGCACCTTTTCAGTGGCCAAGGACGTGCGCTCGCAAACCGAAATCGGCGCTAACCTGGTCTCCATGGCCGCCGCCGCGGTGAAACTCGCCGAACGCATTTTCCCCAGCATTGCCGAGCAGAACGTGCTGTTCATCGGTGCGGGTGAAATGATCGAATTGAACGCGGTGCATTTCGCGGCCAAGTCGCCGCGGAAAATTACGGTGGCCAACCGCACGCTGGAGCGCGCGCAAGTGCTGGCGCGGCGCATCAACGGTCACGCTATCACCTTGCACGAACTGTCGGAGCAACTGGCGCACCACGACATCATCGTCACCTGCACCGCCAGCCCGCTGCCGATCCTGGGCAAGGGCATGGTCGAGCGCGCGCTTAAACAGCGCAAGCACCGCCCGCTGTTCATCGTTGACCTGGCCGTGCCGCGCGACGTGGAAGAAGAAGTTTCCGAACTCGACGATGTGTTCCTGTACACCGTGGACGATCTCGGCGAGCTGGTGCGCGACGGACTCGATGCGCGGCAGAGCGCGGTGAAGGAAGCGGAAGTCATCATTGACGCGGGCGTGTCGAATTTCATCCACTGGATGGAATCGCGCGAAGTGGTGCCTACCATCCGCGCGTTGCGCGACCATGTGGATCGCCAGCGCCGCCACGAACTGGAAAAGGCCATGCGCCTGCTGGCCAAGGGCGAGCCGCCGGAAAAAGTGCTGGAAGCGCTGAGCAACGGCCTCACCAACAAATTCCTGCATGCGCCCACCCACACGCTGAACCAGATGCAAACCGATGAGCGCGAGGCATTCCTCGACGTCATCCACCGCCTGTACCACCTGCATACTCCCGAATGAAACCCAGTATTGCCGCCAAGCTCGCCCAGCTCAGTGCGCGCATGGACGAGATCACTCATCTATTGAGCAGCGAAAACGCCGCGCGCGACATGGAAAATTTCCGCAAGCTGAACCGCGAGCGCGCCGAACTGGAGCCGGTGGTCGAGCACTATCATGCCTGGCAGGCGTGCGAGGCGGACATCGCTGCTGCGCTTGAAATGGCAGGCGACCCGGAAATGCGCGAGTTTGCCGAAGAAGAAGTGAAGGCTGGGCGCGTACGGCTGGAACAGATCGAGGCCGACCTGCAAAAGCTGTTGCTGCCGAAGGATCCCAATGACGAGCGCAACGTCATCCTCGAAGTGCGCGCCGGCACCGGCGGCGACGAAGCCGCGCTGTTCGCGGGCAGCCTGTTCCGCATGTATGCGCGCTATGCCGAGCGCAACCGCTGGCAGGTGGAAATTATTTCGGAAAGTCTGGGTGAGGTCGGCGGTTACAAGGAAATCATCGCGCGCATCATCGGCCATGGCGCCTATTCCGTGCTCAAGTTCGAGTCTGGCGCGCACCGCGTGCAGCGTGTGCCCGCCACCGAAGCGCAGGGGCGCATCCACACCTCGGCCTGCACCGTGGCGGTGTTGCCCGAGGTGGACGATGTGGCCGACGTGGTGCTCAATCCTGCCGATCTGCGCATTGATACCTTCCGCGCCTCCGGTGCGGGCGGCCAGCACATCAACAAGACCGACTCCGCGGTGCGCATCACCCACCTGCCCAGCGGCACCGTGGTCGAGTGCCAGGACGGACGCTCGCAGCACCAGAACAAGGCGCAGGCGATGCGTGTACTGGCCGCGCGCATCAAGGACAAACAGGAGCGCG
>Ga0315270_10001548_pt1 | contig 12227 bp, 11 predicted proteins | sample C1_bottom_MG_FD_204932 | JGI IMG/M metagenome (GOLD analysis project Ga0315270, IMG submission 204932) | Sediment microbial communities from Yellowstone Lake, YNP, Wyoming, USA - C1_bottom | ecosystem: Environmental > Aquatic > Freshwater > Lake > Sediment | place: USA: Wyoming | collected... | reverse complement strand
AGCGAAGTCGAGGCGCTCGCGGTGGCCGACACGATAGGCTATCCGGTCATGATCAAGGCGGCGGCGGGCGGCGGCGGGCGCGGCATCCGGATCGCCGACGACCGCCATACGCTGATCAGCCAGATCAAGCTGGCCCAAGCCGAGGCGCAGGCCGCGTTTGGCGAAGGAGCGGTCTACCTCGAGCGCTTCGTGCCACGGGCGCGCCACATCGAGGTGCAGATTCTTGGCGATGGCCAGCGCGCGGTGCATCTCTTTGAGCGCGAATGCTCGCTGCAGCGCAGGCGCCAGAAGGTGCTCGAGGAGGCGCCTTCGCCGGTGTTGAGCACCGAGCAGCGCGAGACGCTGTGTGCGTCGGCGGCGCGGCTGGCTGAGCACGTCGGCTACAGCGGCGCCGGCACCATCGAGTACCTCTACGACGAGATCCGGCGCGAGTTCTATTTCATCGAGATGAACACGCGCATCCAGGTCGAGCATCCGGTCACCGAGATGGTGACCGGCATCGACATCGTGCGCGAGATGCTGCTGATTGCCGGCGGCGCGCCGCTGCGCCTGCAGCAAAACGACATCGTCTTGCGTGGCGCGGCGATCCAGTGCCGCATCAATGCCGAGAACACCGAACGCAACTTCGCGCCCAGCCTGGGCACGATCAGCGCGCTGCACTGGCCGGCGGGACACGGGATACGTGTCGAATCGCAGATGTTTGCCGGCTTTCAGGTGCCACCGTTTTACGACTCGATGATGGCCAAGCTGATCGCGTGGGACGAAACGCGCCCGCAAGCCATCGAGCGCATGCGCGGCGCCTTGCGCGAGATGCGCGTCGAGGGCATTTGTACGACGCAGCCGCTGCACGAGGCGCTGCTGGCCGACGCGCAGGTGCAGGCCGCCGAATTTCACACCGGGTTTCTCGAAGATTGGCTGGCCGCGCGCCGCGCGGCCGAGCCAGCAGCATGAAAGGACCACTCGCAATGACCCTTCCACCGGCACGCTACAGCTTCGGCGGCGACGACCATGTGTTCGTCGAGCTCAATGAGGAGATGTCGCTCGAAGCCTTTTTCAAGGGCATGTCGATCACTTCGGAGCTGCGCGCACGCGCGCTGCCCGGAATGCTCGAGATCTGCCCGGCCAACGCCTCGTATCAGGTGCGCTTCGACCCCGAAGTGATCGCGCCGCAGCGCATGCTCGCGCTGCTGCAGGAGATCGAGGCCGGTCTGGACACCTCGCACTCCGAACTGCGCACCCGCATCATCGAAATCCCGGTCTATTACAACGACCCGTGGACGCACGAGACCTTGATGCGATTCCGCGACCGGCATCAGGATCCGCAGTCCACCGATCTGGAATACGCCGCAAGAATCAACGGCTACGGATCGGTGCAGGAATTCATCGAAGCGCATGCCGGCTCGCCCTGGTTCGTGTCGATGGTCGGCTTCGTCGCGGGCCTGCCATTCATGTTCCAGATGGTCGAGCGCGCGCGCCAGATCCAGGTGCCCAAGTACCTGCGTCCGCGCACCGACACGCCCAAGCTCACGATCGGACATGGCGGCTGCTTCGGCTGCATCTATTCGGTGCGGGGTGCCGGCGGCTACCAGCAGTTCGGCATCACGCCGGCGCCGATCTACGACCCGGCGCAGGGCTTGCCCTATCTGCACGAGCACATGGTGTTCTTCCGCCCCGGCGACATCGTGAAATTCAAATCGATAGGACGCGAGGAGTACGACCGCCACGTCGCCGAAGTCGAACGCGGCGAGTTCAATCTGCGCATCCGGCCAGTCGAGTTTTCGCTGGAGGAATTCCAGGCCGATTCGAAGGCCGCCAACCAACACCTGATCGAGGTGCTGTATGACCATTGAAGTACGCAAGCCCGGCTTGGCGACCTCGGTCCAGGACACGGGTCGCACCGGCTACTACCATCTTGGCATTCCGCCGTCCGGCGCGATGGATCGCTACTCGCTGCGCTGCGCCAACCGGCTGGTCGGCAACGCCGAAGACTTGGCAGGATTGGAAATCACCTTTCTTGGCCCGGAACTGGTGTTTCATCGCGCCGCCGTGGTCGCCGTCACCGGTGCCAGGCTGGCGCCACGCTTGAACGGCCAGCCCATGCCGCTGGACGAGTCGTTCGAGGTGCCGGCCGGCGGGGTGCTCAGCTTCGACTTTCTGAAGGCCGGTGCGCGCGCCTACTTGGCCGTGGCCGGCGGCATCGATGTGCCGGTGCTGCTGGGCAGCCGCTCCACTTACGGGCTTGGCGCGCTGGGCGGTTATCAGGGACGCAAGCTCGCCGTTGGCGATATGTTGCCGATGACTACGCCTGGCGCCAGCGCCCGCGCCGGACGCAAGTTGCCTGCCGAGTTGGTGACGCAGACCTCGAAAGAGATCGAGCTGCGCGTCGTGCCGGGCCTGTACGACCACTGGTTGACGCCTGAGTCGTTGGCAGGATTCTTCGAAGATACCTGGATCGTCGCGTCCGAGGCCGATCGCATCGGTTACCGCTTCAAGAACGGTCGGCCCTTGAAATTCCGCGACCGTCCGCGCCCCTTCGGCGCCGGTTCCGACCCCTCCAATATCGTCGATGCCTGCTATCCGATCGGATCGATACAGGTGCCCGGCGGCCTGGAGCCCATCGTGCTGCATTGCGACGCCGTATCGGGCGGCGGCTATGCGATGTTGGGCACCGTCATCAATGCCGACCTCGATCTGATCGCGCAACTGCAACCCAACCACAAAGCGCGCTTTGTGACGGTCAGCCTGGACCAAGCCTTGGCAGCACGCAAGGCCTATGGCGCACGACTGGCGCATTTGCGCCAGGCTTTGTGAATCTCCCCCCCCACCCCGCAGCTCAAAAAGGACACACCATGAAACAGCAAGTCTTACATCGCTTGACCCTTGTTGCCGCCGCCTTGGCCTTCAGTGGGGCCGCCGGTGCCGCCAATTGGTTCCCGTACAAGGCCGAAGCGATCGAACCGGCGTTCGCCGCCGACGGCAAGGCCAAGGAGATCACTTACACACCGTTGGGCAAGGCCTCGAAGAAATGGGACATCTGCGTGTCGTTCCCGCACATGAAGGACGCGTACTGGCTCGGTGTGGACTACGGCGTGGTCGAAGAGGCCAAACGCCTGGGCGTGAAGATGCAGTTGGTCGAGGCTGGTGGCTACACCAACCTGGCCAAGCAGATCTCGCAAATCGAGGACTGCATTGCGCGCGGTGCGCAGGCCGTAGTGATCGGCGCGATCTCGGCCGACGGCATGGGCAATGTCGTCAAGGAAGCCGCGGCGAAGAAGATCCCGGTGATCGACCTGGTCAACGGCATCAATTCGCCTGATCTCTCGGCCAAGTCGCTGGTGTCGTTCTTCGTGATGGGACGCACCACCGGCGAATACCTGGCCAAGAAGCACCCCGCTGGTTCGGCCAAGGTCAAGGTGGGCTGGTTCCCCGGCCCTGCCGGCGCCGGCTGGGTCGAGGCCGCGCACAAGGGTTTCATGGAAGCGGTGAAGGGCTCGGCGGTCGAAGTGCTTGATCCCAAGTACGGCGATACCGGCAAGGAAGCGCAGGCCAAGCTGATCGAGGACGTGCTCAACTCCAACCCCGACTTGTCGTATATCGCCGGCACGGCCGTCACTGCTGAAGCTGGCGTGGGCATCTTGCGTTCGCGCGGCCTCGACAAGAAGGTCAAGCTGCTGTCGTTCTACCTGACGCCTGGCGTCTGGGACGGCATCGCCAGCGGCCGCATTCTGGCTTCGCCGGCCGACTCGATGGTGATCCAGGGCCGCGTTGCGATCGACCAGGCGGTACGACTGCTCGAAGGCAAGGAAGTCATCAAGCATGTCGGCCCGAAGATCTTCGCCGTCGACCAGGAAAACATCAAGAAGCTGCGCCGTGACGACGTGCTGGCCCCGGCCAACTTCAAGGCAACGTTCGAAGTCAAGTGAGTCCCGAGCGCGCTGGAGTCCCGTCGGTCATGCAAGCGTCTGCCGACGGTGCCCTCGCGCTCGAATTGCATGCAGTGTCGAAGAAGTACCCGGGCGTGCTCGCGCTCGATCGGGTCGACTTCGACCTGCGCGCAGGCGAAGTGCACGCCTTGTTCGGCGAGAACGGCGCCGGCAAGTCAACGCTGATCTCGGTCATCTCGGGCGTCATCCATCCGAGCTCGGGCCGCATCGAGCTCGGCGGCAGCGAAGTCAGCTTCGACTCGGTGCGTGACGCGCGTGACCTGGGCATCAGCGCGGTATTCCAGGAATTCTCGCTGGTGCCTTTGATGACCGTGGCGCAGAACCTGGTGCTGGGCGACGAGCCCGGACGGGCGGGCTTCATTGACCACCGCGCGGCACGCTTGCGCGCGCTCGAGCTGTTGGACGAAATCGGCTTCAAGCTCGACCCCGATCGACGCGTCGGCGAGCTCGGCCGGTCGGAACGCCAGATGGTCGAGATCGCCAAGGCGCTGCGCGGCCAGGTGCGCATCCTCATCCTCGACGAGCCGACCGCGTCGCTCACCGAACGCGAGACCGAACAGTTGTTTACTCTGGTCGACAAGCTCAAGCGACAGGGTGTGGCGATCATCTACATCACACATCGGGTGGCCGAGTTGCAGCGCATTGCCGACCGTGTCACGGTACTGCGCGACGGACGCAAGATCGGCACGGTCTCGGCGCGCGACACGACGATCGACCGTCTCGTCGAGATGATGGTCGGACGTCCGGTGAACGAGGTCTATCCCAAGATCGAGTCACGCGCTGGCGAGCCGGTGCTCGAACTGCAAGGCATCAGCAGCATGGCTGGCGTGCATGACGCCTGGTTCAATGTTCGCGCCGGCGAAGTGGTCGGCGTGGCCGGGCTGGTCGGCTGCGGCAAGTCCGAGTTGATGCGCGCAGCCTATGGTCTGGACCGTATCAGTGCCGGCATAGTGCGCTGGTGCGGCGCGCCGGTGTCGCGCCCCAAGGTTCGCGACATGCTGCGCCGCGGCTTCTACTACCTGCCGCCGGACCGGCGCGAGGAAGGCTTGATTCCAGTGCTGCCCTCGGGCGACAACATGGCGCTCGGTCAACTGCACAACATCCAGTTCCGCGGCTGGTTAGGCAGCTTCGATCCGCGCAAGCGGCGCGACGTGGTGCGCACGCAAGCGCCGCGCATCCAGTTGGCCGAGCGCAATCTGGGCAAGCCGGTGGCGCTGCTGTCGGGCGGCAACCAGCAGAAAGTGCTGTTCGGCCGCGGACTGGTAGGCGCGACAAAGCTGTTTGTCTTCGACGAACCGACCGTCGGCGTGGACGTCGGCACGCGTGCTGCGCTGTACCAGGTGATCAAGGAATTGTGCGAGGCCGGGGCCGCGGTGGTGGTGGTGTCGTCCGATCTGCCCGAGGTGCTGCATCTGTCGCACCGTGTCTATGTGATGCGCCAAGGCCGCATCGTGGCCGAGCTGCAAGGCGGCGACATCAGCGAGGCCAATGTGCTCGCACATTTTTTTGAACCCGACGAGAAAGCCGCATGAAGAGTTCCATTGACGCCGCCAGCAACACAGCGCCGCGCCGTAGCCCCTGGCAGGCGGTGCTGGCGCCGCTCGACTTTTTGTTCGAGAAGCTCGGCGTGCTGCCGTTTCTGATGATTGCCGCGCTCATCATCTTCTCCAGGCTGTCCGACAATTTTCTGAGCGAACAGAACCTGCTCAATCTGCTGCGGCAATCTGTTTATCTGATCCTGGTCGCGCTGGGTCAGATGCTGGCGCTGATCTCAGGAGGCTTCGATCTGTCGGTGGGTACGGCGCTGGCGATCACCTCGGTCGTCGGCGCGCAGACCATGGTGCAGCTGGGCGCCGACGGCAGCGCGCTGGGCGTCGTCGCGGTCATTGCTGGCGGTTGTCTCGCTGGACTTGGCGCGGTGGCGCTGCTCGGTTGCGTCAACGGTATCGGCGTGGCCTATCTCGGCGTGTCGCCGTTCATCATGACGATGGCCACGCAGTCGATCGGCTTCGGCGTGGCCTTGTATCTGACCGGCGGTGTGCCGGTGTCGGGCCTGCCCATGCAGTTCAGCGATTGGCTGGGTTTCGCCAGCTGGCTGGGCATACCGGTGCCGCTGTGGGTGACCATCGTGGTACTCGGCTTGTTCCACGTCTTGCTCAGCCGCACGCGCTTCGGACAGAACCTCTATGCGGTGGGAGGCAACGCGCGCGCCGCGGCGCTGTCGGGCATCGACACGCGGCGCGTGCTGTTCATCACCTACATGATCTGCGCGCTGATTGTCGGCGTGGCCGGCTTGCTGCTGACGGCACGACTCGAGTCGGGCGAGACGAATATCGGCGGCACGATGGCGCTCGAATCGATCGCCGCCTGCGTGATCGGTGGCGTCAGTCTGCGCGGCGGCATGGGCCGCCTGCACAACGTCGTGTTCGGCTGCCTGTTCATCGGACTGGTGCAGAACGGCCTGAACCTGGCCGGCGTGGGCTCCTATCTGCAAATGATTGTGCTGGGTGGTCTGCTGGTGGTGGCTGTCGTCAGCGATCAATTCTGGTTGCGCCGCTACTACCGCATCGGGTAAGGCCCCGGGCGCGCCCGCCAACGGCGGCGTGCAGGGTTTTCTGACAAGCATCAGGGGATCGATACTATGAACGCAAGCGCTTCTTTGCAAATCGACAATGACCGGGTCGTCGTCACCGAGTGGCGCTTCGAACCCGGCGCCGAAACCGGATTTCACGTGCATGCGCACGATTACGTCGTGGTGCCTCTGACCAGCGGGATCTTGCGGCTGGATGAGCCCACCGGAACGCGCGACGTGCAGCTGACGGCAGGCAGTTCTTACGCCCGACCCGCAGGCGTGGCACACAATGTCGTCAATGCCAACGACTTCGAATTCCGCTTTGTCGAAATCGAACTGAAATGACGCTCCCAGGCACGCGCAATCCTGTGAACCGTATCACCCTCGTCCCCGCCATCGGCCGCGATGCGCTCGAATACCGCGACCCGCAGCATCCCGATCTGCCGCTGCTCGTTCATACCTATCGCCCGGCGGCGCACGGACCCGACGATCCGGTCGTGCTGGTGCAGCACGGCATGAAGCGCAACGGAGACGATTACCGCGACTTCTGGATAGACGCCGCCGAGAAACACCGCTTGCTGATTGTTTCGCCGACCTTTGGCGACGCGGCCTTCCCCGAGCCCGAGAACTACAACAACGGCATGGTGGTGGCGAGTGACGGCGCAGTGCGCGAGCGCGCCGACTGGCTTTACGCCGTGCTGCCGCGCATCGTCGGTGCGCTGCGCGCCGGCGGCGTGACGCGCCGCGCGCAAGTGCGCCTGTTCGGACACTCGGCCGGCGGGCAGTTCGTGCACCGCCTGATGGCCACGCAGCGGCATGCGCTTTACGAGAGCGTCGCTCCCGCCAACTCGGGCTGGTACACGCTGCCGACACTCGATCGCCCCTTCCCCGAAGGGCTGGGCGGGTTGGGTTTCAGTTCAGCCGATCTGGCGCGCTGGTTCGACTACCCGATGACGATACTGGCGGGCGAGCGCGACATCGACACCAGCGACCCGAGTCTGCCCGCCAATCCCGAGGCGCTCGCCCAAGGCCCGACCCGCTACGCGCGCGCCCACTTCTTTTTCGAGACGGCGCAACGCGAAGCCGAGCGGCTCGGCGTGCCGCTGCGCTGGAGCCTGACGACGATTCCGGGCGTAGGCCACGACGGCTGCGCGATGGGCAAGGCCGCCGCTGCGATCTGGTTCGAGGGCCGCGTGCCGGCGCCGGAAGAACTGTTTTCGGTGGCCAAGAGCGTCGCCTGAGGGCTGACGCGTCGCCGCGCACGCCGCAGTCGTCTGGCGGGCGCAATTAAACTCCTGTGCTATGCCATGGCACGCCCGACTCCAGCTCGACTACAGCTTTGAATCCCAGCGCAGCGTGGCGCGCTATCAGCATGATGGTCCGCTGCGCGTGCTGCAAAGCCTTTATCCGGAGGGCGATGCGGTGTGCCACAACGTGCTCGTGCATCCGCCCGGCGGCTTGGTGAGCGGCGACACGCTCGACATCTCTGTCACTGCCAGCGGCAGCTCGCATGGCTTGATCACGACGCCGGGCGCCACGCGGTTTTACCGGTCTTCCGGGACCGCTGCCGTGCAGCGCACGCGCATCAAGCTGCAAGACTCGGCGCGGCTCGAATGGTTGCCTCTGGAAACGCTTTGCTACAGCGGTTGCGAGGCCGAGAACCACCTGCATCTGGAACTTGCGCCACAGGCCGAATGCATTGGCTGGGACATCAGCGCCTTCGGTTTGCCGCTGGCCGGCCAGCCGTTCGAGCGTGGCGGCCTGCATCAGCGCATCGAAGTTCCCGGCGTGTGGCTGGAGCAAGGGCGGCTCGACGCGGGCGATACGCGGCTGATGGATGGCCCGGTCGGACTGGCGGGCCACCGCTGCATGGCTTCGATCTTCTTCGTCTCGGGCTCCAAGCTTGAGCGTGGTCGGCGTCAACAGGCGCTCGACGTGGCGCGAGCCCTGCTGGAGACCGATGATTTGCGCGCTACTGCGGGCGCCACCAGTCCGAACGATCAGGTCGTCGTGGTGCGGGTGCTGGCCCCCTTGGTGGAGCCGGCCATGCAGTTGCTGAAAGAGCTGTGGGCTGCCTGGCGCTCCGAGCTATGGGCCTTGCCCAATACCAGCCCCCGCATCTGGACGATGTAGCACGCGCTGGGGACTTGTTGAGCTTAGTCTTAGATCGCGACCAAGCCTCGCACACCGTCGGCTTGCATATTCTTTCCCAAGCCGCTGGCCAGTACCGTGCCGCGCTCCATCACCACATAGTGGTCGGCGAGCTCTTGCGCGAAATCGTAATACTGCTCGACCAGCAGGATGGCCATGTCGCCACGCTGGGCCAGCATGCGTATCACGCGGCCGATGTCCTTGATGATGCTGGGCTGTATGCCTTCGGTGGGCTCGTCGAGGATCAGCAACTTGGGTTTCGCGGCGAGTGCACGCGCAATCGCCAGTTGCTGCTGCTGGCCGCCGGACAAGTCGCCGCCACGCCGGTTCAGCATCTGCTTGAGCACGGGAAACAACTCGAACAATTCGATCGGGACGAACGTGCCTGCGGGTTTGTAGGCCAGACCCATCGCCAGATTTTCCTGGACCGTGAGCCGCGCAAAAATCTCGCGCCCCTGCGGCACGAAGCCGATGCCAGCGCGGGCGCGCTCGTAGGGCGCGTGCTTGCTGACGGGCGTGCCGTCGAATTCGATGCTGCCGCTTCTGATCGGCACGAGTCCCATCAAGGATTTGAGCAAGGTTGTCTTGCCCGCACCATTGCGTCCCAGCACGACCGTGACTTTTCCGAGCCGCGCCTGAAGGCTCACGTCGCGCAGGATGTGCGAGCCGCCGTAATACTGGTTGATGTCTTTGACGTTGAGCATTTACTCTGCCTCCTCGTATGTCATGGCAGGCGTGGAATTCGGTGGTTGGATTTCCCCGCCGTTATGAGGAGGCGAGTAGCGCAGGGACAAGCGGAAAAAGAGGCGCAGATGTCTGAGCCCGCAGGGCGAGTTTCTGCGCCTCCCGCTTGGTCCGAGCAACGCAGCGTGCCCGCGTAGCGGGCCGACGAATCCGGCTCGCCTTCTCTTTGCTTACTTTCTCTTGGCGAAGCAAGAGAAAGTGAGTCGCCCGCCGGGGCGAGACCCGGCAAGCCAACCCCGCTAAGGACATGGCCGATCAGATGGGAAGTGAGAGGGAACACTGTCATCTCCCGAGATAAACCTCAATCACCCGCTCATCCGCTTGCACCTGATCGAGCGTGCCCTGCGCCAGCACCGATCCGTCGCACAGCACGGTCACGATGTCGGAGATGCTTCGCACGAAGCTCATGTCGTGCTCGACCACCAGCAGCGAATGCTTGCCCTTGAGCGTGAGAAACAATTCGGCGGTGCGATCGGTCTCTTCGTCTGTCATGCCGGCCACCGGCTCGTCGAGCAGCAACAGCTTGGGTTCCTGCATCAAGAGCATGCCGATCTCCAGCCACTGCTTCTGACCATGGCTGAGCGTGCCGGCCGGATGCGAGACCATGCCGGCCAGATGAATCGTGTGCAGCACCTCGGCCAGGCGGTCCGACTGCGTCGAGTCGAGCCGAAACAGCATCGAGGCTTTCACGCCCTTGTTGGTCTTGAGCGCGAGCTCGAGATTCTCGAACACAGTCAAGTGCTCGAACACGGTGGGCTTCTGGAACTTGCGTCCGATGCCGAGCTGGGCGATCTGCGGCTCGTTGTAGCGCAGCAGGTCGATGGTGCTGCCAAAGAACACGGTGCCGCTGTCGGGGCGCGTCTTGCCGGTGATGATGTCCATCATCGTGGTCTTGCCGGCACCATTGGGCCCGATGATGCAGCGCAGCTCGCCGGGCGCGATGTCGAGCGACAAGTGATTGATGGCCTTGAAACCATCGAAGCTGACGCAGACATCTTCCAGATAGAGGATGCGGCCGTGCGTCAGATCGACCTCGCCGGCCTTGGCGAGGTGGCCGAAGCCGGCGCTGCGTCCGCCGGACTCGGTCTTGCCTTGCACTGACTGCCGTCTTGCGGCGTGCTCCTTTACGCGATGCTCGCCTTGCTCCAGCAAATCGGGGGTCATGTCTTGTCTCCCGGGCGCATCTTCAGCAGACCCAGCACGCCTTGCGGCAGGAACAGCGTCACGCCGATGAACAAGGCGCCCAGGAAGTACAGCCAGAATTCCGGATAGGTGACGGTGAGCCAGCTCTTGGCGCCGTTCACGATGAAGGCGCCGATGATGGGGCCGATGAGCGTGGCGCGTCCGCCCACGGCGGCCCAGATGGCGATCTCGATCGAGTTGGCCGGACTCATTTCGCTCGGGTTGATGATGCCCACCTGCGGCACGTACAAGGCGCCCGCCACACCGCACATGACGGCCGAGATGACCCAGATGGTGAGCTTGTAGCCCAGCGGCGAGTAGCCCGAGAACATGACCCGCGACTCGGCATCGCGCACCGCCTGCAAGACGCGACCGAATTTGCTGCCGACCAGCCATTTCGAAAAGAGATAGAAGCTCGCCAGGGTCAGTCCCGTCAGCACGAAGAGCGTCATGCGCGTCGACGGCGTGGCGATCGCGATGCCAAGAATCCGCTTGAAGTCGGTGAAGCCGTTGTTGCCGCCGAAACCGGTTTCATTGCGGAAGAACAGCAGCATGGCGGCGAAGGTCATGGCCTGCGTGATGATGGAGAAATAGACGCCCTTGATGCGCGAGCGAAACGCAAAGTAGCCGAACACGAAGGCCACGGCACCGGGTACGGCGACGATCAGAATCAGGGTGGCGACAAAGCTGTCGGAGAAGGTCCAGTGCCAAGGCAAGGTCTTCCAGTCCAGAAACACCATGAAGTCGGGCAGCTCGCTCTTGTAGTTGCCGTCGCGTCCGATCTGGCGCATCAAGTACATGCCCATCACATAGCCGCCGAGCGCAAAAAACATGCCGTGTCCCAGACTCAGGATGCCGGTGTAGCCCCAGATCAGATCGATGGCCAGCGCGCAGATCGCGTAGCACATGATCTTGGCCGTCAAGGCCACGGCGTAGTCGCTCATGTGCCATGCGCTCGACTCGGGCACCAGCAAATTGAGCACCGGTGCGACGGCGCAAACCGCGATCAAGCCGGCGACAAATACGCTCCATCCGGTGCGACTGAACAAGGCTCGGCGGGCTGGCAGGACTATCTGTGTGGCGGACGTATTCTTCATGCCTCGACGCTCCGGCCCTTCATCGCAAAAATGCCTTGCGGACGCTTCTGGATGAAAATGATGATGAACACCAGCACGGCGATTTTCGCCAGCACGGCACCGGTCCAGCCCTCCAGGAATTTGTTCAGGATGCCCAGTCCCAGCGCTGCATAGACGGTGCCCGCCAACTGGCCCACGCCACCGAGCACCACCACCATGAACGAGTCGACGATATAGCTCTGACCCAGGTCCGGACCGACATTGCCGACCTGGCTCAATGCGCAGCCCGCCAGCCCGGCAATGCCAGAGCCCAGCGCGAATGCGTAGGTGTCGATGCGCGCGGTGTTCACGCCCAGGCAAGCCGCGATCGGACGATTCTGTGTGACGCCGCGCACGAACAGGCCCAGCCGGGTCCGCGCGATCAGCCACGCCACGCCCAGCAGCACGGCAAGCGCGAAGCCGACGATCACGAGTCGGTTGAAGGGCAGCGACAAATTGCCCATGACCTGCACGCCGCCGCTCATCCACGACGGGTTTTCAACACCGACGTTCTGCGCG
>Ga0315270_10001546_pt1 | contig 12230 bp, 13 predicted proteins | sample C1_bottom_MG_FD_204932 | JGI IMG/M metagenome (GOLD analysis project Ga0315270, IMG submission 204932) | Sediment microbial communities from Yellowstone Lake, YNP, Wyoming, USA - C1_bottom | ecosystem: Environmental > Aquatic > Freshwater > Lake > Sediment | place: USA: Wyoming | collected... | reverse complement strand
CGGGCAGTCTGCCGCTCGGCATGCGCAAGCGCCTCGAGATGGCACGCGCGCTCGCGACGAAGCCCGAGATCCTCCTCCTCGACGAGAACTTCGCGGGGCTCAACCCCGCCGAGGTCGAGAAAACGATTGCCATCGTCCGCAAGATCCACGAGAGCGGCGTCACGATCCTCATCATCGAGCACAACATGCGCGTCATCATGTCGATCTCCCAGCGCCTCCTCTGCATGTGCTATGGCGAGAGGATCGCCCAGGGCACGCCGCAGGAAGTTGCGAACGACCCGAGCGTGATCGAGGCCTATCTGGGGGCCGCAAATGCTTGAGGTCGTTAACGTCGACGTGTTCTACGGCGACGTCCAGGTCCTCTGGGACGTTTCCTTCAACATCCAGAAGGGCGAGATCGTCGCCCTCATCGGGGCGAACGGCTCCGGCAAGACCACGAGCCTCAACACCGTGTCCTCGATCCTGAAGCCGAGGAAGGGATCCGTGACCTACGAGGGTCGGCCCCTCCATACCCGCGCTCCCTACGACCTCGTCGGGCTCGGCATCGCCCACGTTCCGGAGGCGCGCCGCCTCTTTCCCGAGATGACCGTCAAGGAGAACCTCCTCCTCGGCGCCCTCACCCCCGAGGCGAAGAAGACGCGCCCCGAGATGCTCGAGAAGGTCTACGGCATCTTTCCGCGCCTCAAGGAGCGCGAGAAGCAGGCGGCCGGGACGATGTCGGGCGGCGAACAGCAGATGTGCGCGATCGCCCGCGGGCTCATGTCGAAGCCGCGCCTCCTCATGCTCGACGAGCCCTCGCTCGGCCTCTCCCCCATCCTCGTCTCGGACATCTTCCGCGTGATCCAGGAAGTCCACGACGCCGGCGTCACGGTCCTGCTCGTGGAGCAGAACGTGTTCAAGAGCCTCGCGATCGCGGACCGCGCCTACGTGCTCGAAAACGGGCGCATCGTTCTGGAGGGCAAGGGAAGAGACCTCCTGAACGACGCGCACGTCAAGGAAGCGTACCTGGGCGTCTGACGGCAGCCAGGGCCGTCTTCACGCGCTCCGGCGTCATCGGCATCTCGGCGAGGCGCGCGCCCGTCGCGTCGAACACCGCGTTCGCGACGGCCGCCCCGACCGGGACGAGCGCGGGCTCCCCGCCGCCCTGCGGCGAGAGCTCGTCGTTCTTCACGAGGACCGTGTCGAGCGCGGGCATCATCGAGAACTTCGGGATCTCGTAGGTGTCGAAGTTCTTCGTGAGGATGCGCCCGCCGTCGAAGCGGACCTCCTCCGTCAGCGCGTAGCCGAGGCCCATCATGATGCAGCCCTCCATCTGCATCGTCGCGCCGTCCGGGTTGATCACGACGCCCATGTCCTGAGCGCACGCGATCCGCACGACGCGGATGCGCCCGGTGGCGGCGTCGACCTTCACCTCGGCCACGAGGGCGACGTACGTCCCGGCGTCGATCCCGCAGGCGATCCCGACGCCGCGGCCCGACGGCCCGGCGCCCTTCTTCCAGCCGAAGCGCGCGGCCGCGGCCTCGAGGACGCTCCGCATGCGCTTGTCGGACGTGTTCCGGAGGCGGAACTCGAGCGGGTCGGCCTTCGCCTTCGCGGCCATCACGTCCAGGTGCGACTCGCGCGCGAAGACGTTGAGGTTCGCGCCCGGCGCGCGCCACGGCCCCGTCGCGAAGAGGTGCATCTTCGGGTTGTCGCCGCCCCAGCGCCCGTAGGTGCGCATGAGGTTGTGCGGGACGTCGTAGAACTGCTCGGCGCCGCGGGAGCCCGCCGCGTACACCTGGTAGTCCCAGAGCGAGATCCGCCCGGCGCTGTCGAGGCCCGAGCGGATCTTCACGACGGCCGCCGGCCGGAACGCGTCGAAGAAGAACTCCTCGGCGCGGCTCCAGCACACCTGCACGGGCTTCCCGGTGGCCTTCGCGAGCTTCGCCGCCTCGATGGCCTGCTGCCCGCCGCCGCTCTTGCCGCCGAAGCCGCCGCCCACGAACGGCGTGATGACGCGGACGTTCTCCTTCGCGAACCCGATCGCCTGCGCGATCGCGGCCTGATTCGGGAACGGCGTCTGCGTGGAGTTCCACACGGTCATCGTGCCGTTCTCGAGCCGCGCGAGCGCCGTGTGCGTCTCCATCGCGGCGTGAGCGCCGTATCCGTTCAGGTACTTGCCCTCGAAAAGGGAGACGGACGACTTTTCGCCCTCGGCGAGGTCGCCCTTCCGCTCGGACTCCTGTCCCGCGCCGCCGGACTTCAGGAGGTGGTCGAAGACGGTCCGGTCGTCGAAGGCGGGGGCAGGTGTGTCCCAGTCGGACTTCACCGCGGCGAGAGCCTTCTCGGCGGTTTCCGGATCCGCCGCCAGGACGGCGACGAGCCCGCCCTCGTTCACGACGACGGCGCCCGGGATCCGCGCTGCGTCCGTCGTGTCGACGAACTTGAGCGTTGCCCCGTGGGCCGGCGGGTGGAGGACCTTCGCGTACAGCATTCCCGGCAAACGGACGTCCCCCGCGAACTGAGCCCTGCCCGTCACCTTCGCGCGCGCGTCGAGGCGCTTCGTGGGCTTGCCCATGACGCGAAACTCGGCGACGGACTTCAGGACGGCCTTGCCGTCGAGCGTCTTGACGATCTTCTGACCGTTCGCGAGCTCGCCGAACGTGACGCGGACCTTCGGGTCCGCGGCCGAGAACACGGCGCCGTCCTCGACGCGGAGCGCTTCCTTCGGCACCTTGAGCTTCTCGGAGGCAAGCGCGACGAGCACCGCCTTCGCCTCGGCCGCCGCCGCGCGCAGCGCCGGGCCGAAGAAGCGGGTCGACATCGACCCGTACGTCCCGTTGTCGAACGGGCAGAGGGCCGTGTCGCCCATGACCATGTCGATCGAGGCGAGCGGCACGCCGAGCTCGTCGGCCGCCATCTGGGCGAGCGACGTGACGACGCCCTGCCCCATCTCGATCTTGCCGGAGTAGACGGTGACGCGGCCGTCGCCCTCGATCCTCAGGTACGCGTTGAAGTCCGTCGGGTAGCCCCGCGTCCGGGTTTCCTGCCCCAGGAGGTCCGACAGGTCGGCGTTGAAGAGGATGATGATCCCGCCGCCGACGAGGCGGATGAAGCGCCGCCGGCTGAAGGAAGCCTCCGACGGGGTCGGCGGCATCACGAGGGGAGGCCGGGCGCCGCTCACGACGCGCCTCCCGCGGCCGCTTTCTCGATCGCCTGGACGATCCGGTGGTGGGCCGCGCAGCGGCAGAGGTTGTCCTCCATACCCGCGACGATCTGGGGGCGCGAGGGCTTCGGGCTCTTCAGGAGCAGCGCGTACGCGTTCATGATCATCCCGGGCGTGCAGAAGCCGCACTGCAGCCCGCCCGTGTCCGCGAACGCCTCCTGGAGCGGATGCAGCTTCCCGTTCTTCTCGAGGCCCTCGATCGTCGTCACGTCCTTGCCGCGCACGGCCTTCACGGGCAGGAGGCACGTCCGGACGGCCTCCTTGCCGATCACGACGGTGCAGGCGCCGCAGAGGCTTTCGCCGCAGCCGAACTTCGTCCCCGTGAGTCCGAGGTCGGTGCGCAGCACCCAGAGCAGCGAGCGCTCCGGGTCCACGTCGAGCTGGACGGGTTTCCCGTTGAGACGGAACGAGACGGAGTCCTTCATTCAAGACCTCCCAAAGCTCGGGTCGATCATAGAACTCGGGGGGTGTTCCGAAGCACCTCGCTCCCTTGACACCCATTCAGAGCCGCCCCATCTCTATGGAGGAGGGTCTGAATGAATGCCTCCGCGGAGGCGCTCGGCGCCTCGTCCCGCGTGGTCGAGGCGCGAGAGATCTCTGCGCTTCTCGACGTCATCCTCGAATCGGGTTACAGGGTCCTCGGGCCGACCGTCCGCGACAGAGCGATCGTCTACGACGAGATCGCCTCCGCAGCCCGGCTTCCGGCCGGGATCGGACAGGAACAGACGAATGGCCGCTACCGGCTCCGACCACGGAGCGACGGAGCGCTCTTCGGCTACACCGTCGGGCCGCACGCGTGGAAGAAGTTCCTCTTCCCCGCCTCGCTTCGCCTCTTCGGCGTGACCCGCCAGAAGAAGACGCTCCACGTCGAGAGCGGCGCGGCCGACGCCCGGCCCGATGCCTTCCTCGGCGTGAGGCCCTGCGATGTCGCCGCGATCGCCCGCCAGGATCGTGTCTTCCTCGGCGGGACGTACTCCGACCCCGCTTACCGGGCCCGGCGCGAGAAGGCGCTGATCGTCGCCGTGCAGTGCGGCGAGGCCGAGGGCACATGCTTCTGCGCCTCCCTCGGGACGGGCCCTCGCGCCGCTGAAGGGTTCGACCTCGCTCTCACGGAGCTCATCGGAGACGGACGGCACGAGTTCCTCGTCGAGATCGGCACCGACCGGGGAGTAAAGCTCGTCCAGCGGATCGACTCACGCCCCGCGAAGCCGGACGACCTCGATGCCGCGCGCGCGGCGACCCGCCGCGCCGAGGCCGGGATGGGTCGCACGCTCGACACGGCGGGCCTCAAGGATCTCCTGACCACCAGCAACGACAGCCCCCGCTGGGAGCAGATCGCGGAGCGGTGCCTCTCGTGCGCGAACTGCACGATGGTCTGCCCCACGTGCTTCTGCGCGACCGTCGAGGACGCATCGGACCTGACGGGCACGTCCGCCGAGCGCTGGCGCCGCTGGGACTCCTGCCACACGCTCGACTTCTCCTACATCCATGGCGGCAGCATCCGGCGCAGCCCGTCGGCCCGCTACCGCCAGTGGATGACGCACAAGCTCGCGACGTGGATCGACCAGTTCGGCGAGACCGGCTGCGTCGGCTGCGGCCGCTGCATCACGTGGTGCCCCGTGGGGATCGACCTCACGGAAGAGGCCCGCATTCTCCAGGAGGCCCGGCCCGTGCCGGCCGCCTGACGGAGGGACCGATGGAAGCTCTCGACCCCCTGCTCGCCGAACACCCCTTCCTCAAGGGTCTCACGCCCGCGCACATCCGGACCGTCGCGGGCTGCGCGCGCAACGAGCGGTTCGAGGCCGGACAGTTCCTGTTCCGCGAGGGTGAGGAAGCGCACCAGTTCTTCATCGTCCGGCACGGCAAGGTCGCCGTGGAGGTCGGGGCGCCGCCACGCGGCGCGGTGACGATCCAGACAGTCGCGGACGGAGAGATCCTCGGCTGGTCGTGGCTCGTGCCCCCGTACCGCTGGCGCTTCAGCGCGCAGGCCAAGGAGCTCACGCGCGTCATCGCGCTCGACGGCAGGTGCCTGAGGCAGAAGTGCGAGGAGGACCACGACCTCGGCTACGAGCTGCTCAAGAGCTTCGCCGACATCGTCGGACAGCGCCTCGACGCGACGCGCCTCCAGCTCCTGGACGTTTACGCCACCGAGCCGGCCGGGAGGCATCGGTGAGCTCGGTCCTCGAGGCGCCACGGCCCGTGGAGGCGGCGCCGAGGCCTGACCCGATGCTGCCCGTCCCGTTCGTCGTCGAGCGCACACAGCGCGAGACGGCCGACACGTTCACGCTCGAGCTCCTCCCGCAGGGCGGCGGCAGGTTTCCGTTCGATCCCGGCCAGTTCAACATGCTCTACGTCTTCGGGATCGGCGAGGTGCCGATCTCGATCAGCGGCGACCCGGCGTTTCCGCAGCGGCTCATCCACACGACGCGCGTCGTCGGCGCCGTCACGAAGGGAATGGGCGCCCTGAAACGCGGCGACGCGCTCGGCGTGCGCGGCCCGTTCGGCACGGGCTGGCCGGTCGAGGAAGCGGAGGGCTGCGACGTCGTCGTCGTGGCGGGAGGCATCGGCCTCGCCCCGCTTCGCCCGGCGCTCTACGAAATCCTCGCCCACCGCGAGCGTTACGGGCGCGTCGTCCTTCTCTACGGCGCCCGCACGCCGGACGACATCCTGTACCGCAAGCAGCTCCACGACTGGCGCGGGGACTTCGACCTCGACGTCCACGTGACGGTGGACCGGGCGACGAGCGCGTGGCGCGGCAACGTCGGCGTCGTCACGACGCTCATCCCCCGCGTCCCGTTCGACCCGTACCACACGGTCGCGATGGTCTGCGGCCCCGAGACGATGATGAGGTTCACCGTCCTCGAGCTCGAGCGCCGCGGCGTCCCGGCCGCGAAGGTGTGGCTCTCGCTCGAGCGGAACATGAAGTGCGGCGTCGGTCTCTGCGGCCACTGCCAGTGCGGGCCGAAGTTCATCTGCAAGGACGGTCCCGTCTTCCCCTGCGTCGACGTCTGGGACCTCATGTCCCGGCGGGAGCTCTGAATGGAGAACGCGAAGCCCACGCTCGCCGTCTTCAAGTTCGCATCCTGCGACGGCTGTCAGCTCTCGCTCCTCGACTGCGAGGACGAGCTCCTGGCCGTGGCGGGCGCCGTCTCGATCGACAACTTCCTCGAGGCCTCGCGCGCCGTCGGCAAGGGGCCGTGGGACCTCGTCCTCGTCGAGGGCTCCATCACGACGCCGCACGACGCCGAGCGCATCCACAAGATCCGCCGGCAGGCGAAGTTCCTCGTGACGATCGGCGCCTGCGCGACGGCGGGCGGTATCCAGGCGCTCCGCAACTTCGCGGACGTCGCGGACTACGCGAGGGCCGTCTACGCCTCGCCGCAGTTCCTCGAGGTCCTCGGCAAGTCGACCCCGATCCGCGACCACGTCTTCGTCGACTTCGAGCTGCGCGGCTGCCCCATCAGCAAGCTCCAGCTCCTCGAGGTCGTGAGCGCATTCCTCGCGGGCCGGAAGCCCGTGACGCCCGCCTCCAGCGTCTGCCTCGAGTGCAAGCGGCGCGGCACGCCCTGCGTCATGGTCGCATTCGGGACGCCCTGCCTCGGCCCCGTCACGCAGGCGGGCTGCGACGCCCTCTGCCCCTCCTGGCACCGCGGCTGCTTCGCCTGTTTCGGGCCGATGGAGTCGCCGAACACCGCGTCGCTCGCCGCCCTCTGGGGCGAGCTCGGCGTCCCGCCGCCGGCCCTCGTGCGCGCGTTCCGTTCGTTCAACGCGAGCGCCGAGGCGTTCCGCAAGGAGAGCGAGCTCCATGAGTAAGGTCCGGACGATCACGGTGAACGCGCTCGCGCGCGTCGAGGGCGAGGGCGGCCTCAAGGTGCGGGTGCGCGCGGGGAAGGTCCAGGAGGTGCGCCTCGACATCTACGAGCCGCCGCGCTTCTTCGAGGCGTTCCTCAAGGGCCGCGCCCTCGGCGAGGCGCCGGACCTCACGGCGCGCATCTGCGGTATCTGCCCCGTCGCGTACCAGATGAGCTCCGTCCACGCGATGGAGGCCGCGTGCGGCGCCGACCCCGGCCCGCGCGTCCGCGCCCTGCGCCGCCTTCTCTACTGCGGCGAGTGGATCGAAAGCCACGTCCTCCACGCCGCGATGCTCCACGCGCCGGACTTCCTCAGGTACGAGAGCGCGCTTCACATGGCGAAAGACCACCCCGAGGCGGTCACGCTCAGCCTGCGCCTGAAGAAGGCCGGCAACGAGATCGTCACGGCCGTCGGCGGGCGCGAAATCCATCCCGTGAACGTGCGCGTCGGCGGCTTCTGGCGCGCACCGTCGCCCACCGAGCTCGCGCCTCTCGTCCCGAAGCTGGAGACGGCGCGCGGCGAAGCCGTCGAGCTCCTGAGATGGGCCTCGGGGTTCACGTTCCCCGACCTCGACCTCCACCACGAGCTCGTGTCGCTCCGCCACCCCTCCGAGTACCCGCTCAACGAGGGACGCATCGTCTCGAGCGAGGGCCTCGACATCGCCGCGTCGGAGTGGGAGCAGCACTTCGAGGAAGAGCACGTCCAGCGGTCGAACGCGCTCCACGCGCGGCGAAAGGGCGGCGGAATCATCCAGACCGGACCGCTCGCCCGCTACAGCCTCAACTTCGATCGTCTTCCGGCGGCCATCCAGGCTGCCGCGCGGGAAGCGGGGCTCGGGAAGGAGTGCCGGAACCCCTTCAAGAGCATTCTCGTGCGCTGCGTCGAGACGCTCTGGGCGATCGACGAGGCGCTCGCGATCCTGCGCTCGTACGAGCCGCCCGAGCCCTCGTTCGTCGAGGTCGTCCCACGCGAGGCGACCGGGGCGGCGGCCACCGAGGCGCCGCGCGGCCTGCTCTTCCACCGCTACCGCATCGGCGGCGACGGCCTCATCAAGGAGGCGCGCATCGTCCCGCCGACGGCGCAGAACCTCAGGGCGATCGAGGCCGACCTGCGCGGCTTCGTTCAGAACCACCTCGACATCGCGGAGGACCGGCTGACGCTGCTCTGCGAGCAGGTCGTCCGCAACCACGACCCGTGCATCTCCTGCGCGACGCACTTCCTCAAGCTCAAGATCGAGAGGGAGTGACGTGCCTCTCCTCGTGATCGGCGTCGGCAACGACTTCCGCGGCGACGACGCGGCGGGCCTCCTCGCGGCCCGCCGGCTGCGGGCCTGCCGCGGCGTGCGCGCCGTCGAGCACACGAAGGACGGGCTCTCCCTCATGGAGCACTGGCGCCCGGCAGACCACGTCTTCGTCGTGGACGCGCTCTCGTCCGGCCACGCCCCGGGCACGATCTTCCGATTCGAGGCGACGGAGGGGCCGATCCCGGGCGACGTGGGCTGGATCTCGTCGCACTCCCCCGGCGTCGCCGAGGGCATCGAGACGGCGCGCGTCCTCGGCCGTCTTCCCGCCTCTCTCACGGTCTACGGCATCGAGGCGGGGTGCGTCGACCCGGGCGGCCGCGTCACGGCGGCCGTGACGGCCGCCATCGAGGAAGTCGCGCTTGCGATCCTCGACGAGACGGCCTGACGGGTTCGCTACTTCCCGAGCTCTCCCGCCACCTTTGCCGCGGTCTCGACGCCGCGCGCGAGGACCGACCGGATGCGCCCGTCTTCCAGGGCGAGGATGCCGGCGATCGTGCAGCCCGCCGGCGTCGTCACGTCGTCCTTGAGGGCCGCGGGATGCCGGCCCGTCGTCAGGACCATCTCGGCTGCGCCCATCGTCATCTGGGCGACGAGCGTCGTCGCGACGCTGCGCGGCAGGCCGCGCATGACGCCGCCGTCCGCGAGCGCCTCGATGATGATGTAGATGAATGCCGGGCCGCTCGCCGACAGGCCCGTGACCGTGTCCATGTGCTTCTCCTCGAGCTCGAGGACCTTCCCGAGTGGCTCGAAGATCTCCGTCGCGAGCGCGACGTCCGCGTCGGTCGCGTGGCTCCCCTTCGAGAGCACCGTCATGCCCTTGCCGATGAGGCACGGCGTGTTCGGCATGGCGCGGAGCACGGGCGTCGCGTCGCCGAAATGGCCCTCGATGAAGCCTGTGCTGATGCCGGCGGCGATCGAGATGACGAGCGGCGGTTTCTTGCGCCGCCCCTTGATCGACTCGACGGCCTTCGCCACGTCCTTCGGCTTCACGCACAGGAGGACGATGTCGGCGTCCGCGGCGGCTTTCGTGTTCTCCGTCGTGCACGGGAAACCGAGCTCCCGGGCAACCTTCTCCGCGCTGGCCTTCGTGCGCGCGGTCGCGCGCAGCGCATGCGCCTTGACCTTCCCCGAGCGCAGCAGGCCCGAGGCGATGCTCCGGCCCATGGTTCCGGACCCGATGACGGCGATTTTCTTCTGCGCGAGCATGTTCGGACTCCTTCGGTGACGCGGCCAGTTTACGGCGTCGCGCGGCGGCGCCACTTGAGGGTTCGATTCGGCGCCACATCGCCGGCGGCGATCGCGATGGGACGGAGGAAGAGAAGATTCTCTTTGAATGAGTAAGAGCGGCGGACGCGCGCGCCCAGGCGGTTCGGCACGAAGGAGACTTCCGGCAGGTGGATGACCTCGCGGCGCGGCTCGTCCAGCTCCCACCGCCCCGCATACCCGCCGTACGCGGCGCCTGCCGCCGCGAGTTCGGACGGGGACGGGGAGAATTCTCTTAGAAAGTGAATACGGGACGAGCTGGCGAAATTGACGGACATCAATCCGCTTTCGAGGTAGATGAGGAGCCCCACGGGCCGCTCGAAGCCAACGGCCGGTCCCCTCCCCCTATTACCTTCTAAGAAATCTTCAATTTCTTCGAGCTCCCACACCCCGACGAACCGATCGAAATCGCTCATCCTCTTCTTCCTTGCCCCGAGACCCCTCGGGTATAGTTCGCGCACAACAACGGCATCTGAGTCTCAGGAGGCATCTGATGAAGCGTACCGCGACGGTCTCGCTCCTTGCTCTGGCGCTGGCGCTCGGCGCGCTCCCCGCCGCCGCCGCCGACACGATCGTCTTCGGCGCCGCCGTCTCGCTCACGGGCAAGACGGCCAAGGAAGGCGAATACACGCGCGACGGTTACAACTTCTTCGTCGACAAGATCAACGAGATGGGCGGGATTACGGTCGGCGGGAAGAAGTACAGGGTCGAGGTCAAGTACTACGACGACGAGTCGAAGTCCGAGCGCACGGCGCAGCTCATCGAGAAGCTCATCAACGAGGACAAGGTCACGTTCATCCTCGGCCCGTACGGCTCTGCCCCCTCGGGCACGGCCGCTCCGATCTGCGAGAAGTACAAGATCCCGATGATCGAGGCGAACGGCTCGGCCGAGTCGATCTTCAACAAGGGCTACAAGTACACGTTCGCGGTCCTCTCCCCCGCGAAGCTCTACCTCAAGGGCCTCGTGGACCTCGTGATCGCGAGGGACAAGACCGCGAAGACCGTGGCGGTCCTCGGCGAGAACGAGCCGTTCTCCAAGGAGGTCGCCTCGGGCGGCGCCGATTACGCGAAGGAGAAGGGCCTGACGGTCGTCTACCAGGAGCTGTACCCGACCGGCACGCAGGACGTGAGCGCGCTCCTGACGAACATCAAGGCGAAGAACCCCGACATCGTCCTCGGCGCGGGTCACCTCCAGGACGCGCTCCTCATCGTCAAGCAGGCGAAAGACCTCGGCGTCTCGCCCAAGGCGATGGGCTTCTCCGTCGGGCCCTCCTCGCCGGAGTTCCGCGAAAACCTGAAGGGCAACGCGGACTACATCTACGGCGCGACGCAGTGGACCGAAGCGCTCAAGTACAACGGCGACGACCCGTGGAAGACGCCGAAGGCCTACGGCGACGCGTTCCGGGCGAAAAACCCGAAGTACACCGTCATCCCCTATCAGGTCGCCGAGTCCTCGGCGGCCGTGATCGCGTTCTGGCGCGCCATCGAGAAGGCGAACTCGCTCGACCCGACGAAGGTCCGCGACGCGATCGCGGCGCTCGACATCATGACGTTCTACGGCCAGATCAAGTTCGACTCCCGCGGGATCAACATTTACAAGCCGATGGCGATCGAGCAGCTCCAGCCGGACGGCAAGAAGTACACGGTGTTCCCGGCGAACGTCGCCGAGAAGGAAGCGCTCTACCCGATGGTGCCCTGGGACAAGCGTAAGTGAGCCTCGGCGAGCTCGGGCAGATCTTCGTCAACGCGGTCCTCCTGAGCGGGATACTCGCGCTCGTCGCGCTGGGGTTCTCGCTCGTGTGGGGGATCATGAACATCGTGAACCTCGCGCACGGGGCGTTCATCGTCCTCGGCGCGTACATCACGTTCTTCCTGCACGAGCTCCTGCACGTCGACCCGTTCCTCTCGATCCCGCTCGCGATGCTCGTCCTCTTCACGCTCGGGTGGGGCATCCAGCGCGGGTTGATCAACCAGGTCATCAAGGCGCCGCTCCTCGCGACGTTCCTCCTGACGTTCGGGCTCGAGCTCCTCATCGTCAACCTCATCAATTTCTTCTTCAAGGCCGACCTGCGCTCCGTGACGACGCCGTACAGCGGCACCGGGTTCACGCTCGGGAGCGTCCGCATCCCGTACATCCGGCTCGGCGCGCTCGGCGTCTCGCTCGTCCTCGTCGCGGGGCTCGCCTGGTACCTGAAGAGCACGCGCACCGGCCGGGCCATCCGCGCGACGGGCATGGACCTCGACGCGGCGCGCCTCACGGGCGTCAAGGTCGCCGCCGTCTACGCGTCGACGTTCGCGATCGGCGCCGGCATGGCCGGCGCCGCGGGCTCGCTCCTCTCGATGATCGTGCCGTTCGACCCGAACCTCGGCGGCACGTACACGCAGCGCGCGTTCGCGATCTGCGTCCTCGGCGGCCTCGGAAACGTCGCCAACGTCGTGATCGGCGCCGCCATCTATGCGTTCGTCGACGTCTTCGTCGGCGCGCGGCTGCCGTCACTCTCGCGCGCCGTCACGTTCGCGATCCTCGTCATCCTTCTGATCCTCCGTCCGCAGGGCATCGCCGGGAAGTCGGCGTGAAGAAGGGCCTGGCCGTCCTCGGGACGCTCG
>Ga0315270_10001545_pt1 | contig 12233 bp, 23 predicted proteins | sample C1_bottom_MG_FD_204932 | JGI IMG/M metagenome (GOLD analysis project Ga0315270, IMG submission 204932) | Sediment microbial communities from Yellowstone Lake, YNP, Wyoming, USA - C1_bottom | ecosystem: Environmental > Aquatic > Freshwater > Lake > Sediment | place: USA: Wyoming | collected... | reverse complement strand
GTACAACATCAAATTGTTCAACTACTTGAGTAATGGCTACGATTGTCCGGTCGGGATCATTCCGTAGCCAGGTAATATGATCCCACACTTCGTCAACTGACCCGGCGCCAAAATAATATCGCATTTGGGAAATTGGGGTTGAGCCGTTTGTGTTTGGCCCGTCTTGTTCCACGAGCACTTCGTAGAGTTTCATGCTATTTCCTTTAGGATAAATTTCTTGTGAGTCGTCGGTGCAGCTTCAAACATTTCCGGCTGAAACTTGGCAACCCGGTTATTGTAATCAACGCAAACATCCAGGCAATTCTTCTTGCAGATAGGATCACACTGCACGTTGGTATTTTCCACCCAGGCCTTGCGTTCAGCACGGGCCTTGGTCATTGCATCCTTCGGTGTCATTGTCATATCCAGCTTGCCGACTGGCGCGCCCTGTTCGCGCATGTAGATGATGCATGGAAAATGGAAACCATCCAACACCGCCATATCGTCCAGCATCAGCGGGCAGCGGGTGTTATCAGTATCCTTCAGACCGCGAACATGTCGGCCTTCAATAAAATTCGTCAGGCGGTAGTCCAGGATTGGATGCGCGTCCAGGAACTTGCGGTCAACCTTCACATCGCGAAAGCCTTCATTCCACTGTGCCGACGTCAGGATACGGATGTCAGCTACGCCCAGACTGGAAGCGAACTGCACAACTTCGTTGAACTCAGATACGTTTTCTTCCGTGAATACAACTCCCACGGTAACATAAGTCAACGCCGATAGCAACTTAATATTTTCCACAACCTTTGCCCACGCACCAGGCTTATCGCCTGCCATGTGGTCGCCAGTTTCCGCGCAACACGCATCCAGCGAGATTGAAAAATCGTTCGCACCCGCTTCAACCAACTTGCGATAGAAGCTCGCATCGACAGACCCATTGCTGGAAATAGCAATGCGCTGAATTCCTTTTTCTTTTGCGCGGCCGACCAGGTCAACCAACGAACGACGGTGCTTGACACCATTAACTGTTTCGTAACCCTTCCACAGGGTTGGTTCCCCACCGCTGAAGCGCACGTTACGCAACCCATGTGAGGCCCAAGCATCAACAACAAACGACGCTTCTTCCCACGACAGACTGCCACAGTGTTCTTCTTCAATGCCGCGACAATACGGGCATTTGAAATTGCAGACGTCAGTTAGAATTACCTCGCAGCGCCACAATTGCGTGGTATCGCTTACGTTGGCAGCACGACTATCTTCCAGGGTGTAAAACCCAATGTCTTCCATTTTCATTTTTATTACCAGTATGTTATTGTTATTCCGTATTTGGGTTCAAATTGTTCGCTAAAGCCGTATTCCAAATTTGTAATTTTTCCATCTTCTTCAGTTAGGACAACAACTAGCAAACACGAAAGGGTTGTTTGCTCCGAAGTGTAAGCCCGAATAATTTTTGAACCAACCGTTTTCTTTGCTCGGCGTTTCCAATCCTTAGGATTCTCGCCGTGTGAACGCAGATGTTCTTTGGGCCAAATATCTGGACGAGATAGTCGCTCTTGTCGAAGACGTCCGGCGCCCTCGTCATCGTCGGGCAACACGCCAGGATTGGCCTTAATCCAATCTGCAATATATGTCACGCAATCTTTTGATGAAAGTTTCATTAGTGTTTCCGGCTTAGTTCAAAAAATGTTGCGTCTTTGGCATTTTTAAATTTATAAACTATAAACGTCGGCATCTGTTGCCAAGACAACATCCATCTCCTGCCTTGTCGTCCGAAATTTTTAACCATCCATGAATCTGGCGGCAATAGCTGCGAAAAGGGCACAACTATTTCGGCCTCGTATTTGAATGTCATTTGGTAACCTTAACAATTGAGAAAAATCCTTCGTCCATAGTAGGCGGCTGATAAGATGCGACCATGCTTGCCACAATGTGCGGCGGAATATCTTTGCCAGTTTCGGCCTTGCGCTTCTTGAGGCGACGTGCAAGCTCATCGGGCGGAATCTCAAACGCAACCGCAATCACGTCGTATTTTTTCAGCGTGATTAATTTCCCTGCGCGGGACTTAACCGACATATTAGTCTGATCCCAGATAATTGACTTTCCCAGGACAGTCGCTTTCTGCAGGGCAATTTCCATTTCCTTGGTTGCGTCTTTGATGTTGTCCTTGAAGACGTCGCCGTAAGTTTTGCCGGATTGCAGCGCAACTTTCTCGATGTAGGCGTCAGTGCTAATTACCACAAATTTGTTTGGGAGATCCCGGACCCACGTGCTTTTGCCGGAGCCAGGTGGGCCAATCAGGAAGTAGCAAATCGGTTTGTTAGTAGTATTCATACAACAATTATACTACAATTTCATGAAAAAAGCAAGAACTTTTAAGTAGTTGATTTACTTGGAAATTCTTACCACCACGTGCGTATCCCATTTTTGCAGGCAATTGCGTAGGCAGCGATGTTTTCCTCCAGTATTTTCCAATTCCTGTCCCAACCTGGCACATGATAATTTCGTGGGTGCCACAGATGTATTGCTTGGACGTGGTCCAAAACAGTATGTGAAATTCCCGCACGAGACAGCCGTTCACCGAAATCAACGTCCTCCCATCCGATCCCGCCCATGAATCCTTCGTCCCATCCATTGATGGACTCAACATCTTCTTTTTTAAATACCCCCAAAAAATACCACGCGGCAATGTGTCCACGGTAGTTGGTATTAACCAGTGAGATCCCAGTCGTGCCATCCTCATTTTGATCAAAGACTTGACAGATATAATTCCCACGCGGCAGTGGAGCAAGTTGGGAGATTACATTTGTGATTGGGAAGACTTCCGGACAGGTGATAACAAGGTTGTCATATTTGGCAACCCTGACGCCAATGTTCAATCCTTTTGGGGTGTTGAAATACTCGCCGTCATAATCATAATGTATCACCCTAACATTTGGCAGATTACATTCTTTTATAGTGCGGGTAAGAAGAATGAACTCAAACTGGAAATTTTCCGGGAACCCATTTGAGAAATATTTTTCATATGTCTTTAGGAAAACATCGTACCGGTTATCCTCACATAACACAAGGAATGATAAGCCATCCATCAGAAATAATCTTTCAATTTTGCACGATGGATCAGCACTAAATCCTCGCTATGCACATTGATTGATGCACGTTCTAACGTGGCAGGATAATATGCGTTGTAACCTAGTTCATCAATCACACGGAATAAGTCACGGCTCTCATCGATTGTGTAAGCAAAGAACCACTCGGTGAAGATGATGGGACGGGTACGATCAATTAGATTTGCACTTGATTCCAAAATGCTCTTGTCGTGACCCTCGGTATCAGTTTTGATGAAACCTATCTTGGAAATCTCTTCTTCGGTCAAGTATTTGGCGCAGATATGTTCAAGTGTCATCCCCGGCACACAGAATGATCCGCCGGCACTTGCCCGCATCTTTGCTTGTAATGCGGCAGTCCAGGAAGGATCTATCAACCCGCCATTACATAGCGCATTGTTGTGATCTAAAATTTCAACGCTGGCCACATCTGCCGTGGTGACCGCTTCATCAGCAACAATAATTTTACCTGGCAAATGTTTGTTGAGCTCAACTGCCATATCCAGGTATTGTTTGAGAATTGGGTTGGGTTCTATACCAAGGACTGTTCCGCCAGAAAGGAATTGCATTGGAACAGTCGTGTCGCCGTTGTGCGCGCCAATGTCAATTGCGGTGTCTCCTGGCTTGATGAACTTCCTCCAATTGTATTCGTTTAAATATCTATCAAAGAAGTCCTTCAATGAAAGATTTGAAGACCAACCGGGGTGGTCCATGTCAAACAAATAACAAGTCTTGCCGTCAATTTCGTATTTCAGTTCTGATTTGATTTTAGGTTTCATCTGGACTTTCTGTGTCAATACATAATTTTTCAAGCATCTTGTAATTTTCATAGGCCAACTGTAGGGCGGCGTATTTTCCCAATTTTTCTGGATCAGGATCTGTTATGATAGCAAGCCGATCTTCAATTAGTTTTAACCTCTCTGTTACTTTCGCCAATGCAGCTTGATCCACATAGGCTGTATTCGAATAGGTAGCCTGTGGGATCGCCCCTAAACCCCAATTACCGGGTGGCATTACATTATACCCACCACCTCCTCCCACCTGCCATATTGTATTCGGTACCGTTGTTGTATTTCCGGTCCAGGTCACATTCTCATAAACATTCATCTTTCTTTCCTATATGATCGAATTGCTCGCCCAAAATTAATTGAAGGGCCGCCCCGTAGATTACCGATTCGCCTAATATCGCCCCATCTTGACCTATGGCTTGATAAACGGGTTTGCGACCGTAATCATTTTGCATTATTACACCTCTGAAGACACACCCGTAAAAGACCAGGTGTGAATTGTCTATGCCGGCATGAACTTTTAGCATGATGGCCTCAGTGAAGAATATGTAGCGTTGGGGTGTTTGGTGCAGTCTCGGCGTCCTTAACGAACACCAAAATTACATCATCCCATTGTCCTGCCTCTTCTTCATCGTATGCAAAGGTACGCATAAAATCTCCGATTGAAATTTCTGTTACACCTTCTTGCACTGCACCCTGTAAAACTTCAATTAGTATCTTACCGAGATTTTGAATCTGTTCCTTCGTTGCCTTGGAATCTTCTTTCATTGCCATACCTCATATTATACTTGCCTTATTTAGGAATGTCAAATTCCAGGCCGGGATCAAATTCTTGAGCCCGCCGTTCGTAACCGGCATATCCTCTTGGGTTACAGAGAATCCGGGTCGTACCAATCATGTAATCGAATTGTGTGTGGATATGTCCGTGAGTCCAAAATTTGATCTGTGGGTTGTCCAAAATCAAATCGCTAAGATCCGACGCGTATCCACCGTTCATGTGGAAATCGTGCCTGTATTCCTCGGGGATACTTGCCAAGGTCGGGGCGTGATGTGTTACAACCACAGTAGGTTTCCCCGGATTGTCCAGCAGGGTTTGCTCGATAAACTTTTTGGTTTCTTGATGAACATCATACGTTACCTTCGGCAGGAGTCTATAGTATTTATTTTCCGGCAGGTAATGCTTTGTAATTGCCTTGTAATCATTCATCGCATCAGCAAGATAATTCATCGTCATTGGGTTATTTTTGTTACAGTCGGTCCAAAGCGTGGCACCGATAAAAAGTGTGCCGTCCAATTCTACCGTTTCGTTTTCGAGAACGGTGACGTTTTTCACGCCGGCATCAGCTAATCGCTGTCGCAGCGCCGGAAGAGTTTTATCGAATTTGAACTGGTAGTGTTCGTGATTTCCCATCACGCAAATTACTTTGTCGTATTTTGGCAGTTCCTCTGTGAAGAATTTCAATGTGTTCAAACGCCGAACATCATTGCCAGTCGGGCGATCCTCCCATGCGCGGCTTTCCGGAACATAGTTTGGGTTGAAGTTTTTTACCTCACATGAATCACCGGAGATAATCAGTAGTTCCCCGCCCGGCATTACAAGTGGGGCAAACTCAAGGTGTAAATCACTCACAATTGAAAACTTTTGCATAAAAATACCTATAGGAGATTAAGATGAAACATTTACAAATATTGGAGCAAATTACAGTCCATAACAAGTATTATACATGGTATTTGAGGCTATGTCAAGTCGGAAAGACAGAAAATCCCCAACAAAATCAAGGATGGACTGGAAAATACACCATGAAAAAGGGCGCACCCTTACGGAATGCACCCAAGTCTAACAACTGATTGGGAAATTAGTTGAAAGTGTAGGCGCGTGAGCCTGCAACATTGCGGGCACTGACCGCATATGTCGTACGACCTTCAGTGTTCTTTGAAGTGCGAACTGTAAGGCCTGCTTGACGCAGTTCTGTCATACGGGCACGAATATTTTGGATACCATAAAGGGCGGTAGCCTGTGCTGCTGACAGTGAACGACCTGTTCCGCGAAGATTTGTTTCGAGGAAAGCGTTCTGGGTGGTTTTGATTTTTGCAAATGCCATAATTTAAGTCTCCTATTTGTGCTGAACTTAATCAACTGTTACTATAATAACAGAGCAACCGATTAAAAGCAAGCATCAGTCTTACCGTTCAACAAAAAGGCCACCATTGGTGGCCCGTTTGTCATTATACCAAATATTACTTCTTAGCAGGTTCTGCTTTTGCCGCGGCTGATGCATCGGCTTTGGCCTTCTTGTCTGCTGCCTTTTTATCGGCTTTGGCCTTCTTGTCTGCTGCCTTTTTATCGGCTTTGGCCTTCTTGTCTGCTGCGGCCTTTGCTGCGACTTCTTCCTTGGTAGGGGCCTTTGCGACCGGCGCGACCACAGGAGCGGGTGCAACAACCACAACGGGAGCCAGAGCTGGGGTAGCAGGCGCCGCCTCCATTTTTGATTTCTGGGCAAATGCAACACCTGATACCGCCAAACAAGCGGCCAACACTAATAGCTTCTTCATTTATTTTCCTTTATAAAGTTTTAACAATGAATATATAGTTTACGCTGATATATTCAACAAGTCAACCGTCTAACTTACCATTAAACGGATACTGACCCAGGGCAGGACACCGTGGGCAGGAATACCTTCGCCTTTGTCGGCGGGCTCTGAGGAAATGATGTCTTTGTGTTTGTCGGCAATGTATTGTAATTCTTCCATATCAGCTTGTTGTTGGCCCGCATGATCTAAGTGAGAATGGGCCAGTGCCAAATACCAACATTTTGGATTGGTAGTATCCTGCCAATATTCAACTTCCATATCCGGGAAATCTTTTTTGTATCGTTTGGTGACAACGGCAGCTATTTTCTCAAGTGCTGGCCCGCCGGTTGCTCCAACTTTGTAAACACGTCCGGCGTATTTAGATTCACGAATTGATAAACTTCTGTTTTCCAGATCCACTTTTGCCTTTTTCAGTATATCGAGATAACCCAAATTACGTAGGACTTTGAAAGCTAGATTCTCAATTGAAAACTCACCAGCTTCATCCAATCCCGCCCTTCTCATCTTACGAATCTTATCTGAAATTCTTTGGTAATCTTCAGGATCGTTTGATTTAGAACGGATAGTGCGATCAATATCCTGCATAATAGCTGATGCTTTCGAATCAACTCCATCGTCGTTAAATTTTGGTTGAGCAAATTCTGGAATCTTAACCCAACTATTATCTGTCAGACTGAAGACGCCGGCACTAACAGGAGGGGTCGCAGTATCTTCAACGTAAACCTCAACATCGTGCCCTTTTATAGTGACATCGTGTTCGGAGTTCCAAAGATCCTTTTTGGCGCGAAATAACTCATCAGCCAGGGTGTTGTCCAGATCTGAATAATTTGTAATAACATGCAGATCGAAATCGCTGAATTTGGTCCAATTATAATTAGCCATGGACCCTGTCAAAACAATATCCTCAATTTCCATTCCGGGCACGCCGAGCGAATCAATAAATCTGTGGGCTATTTTGAGTAGGCCCGAGCGAACTTCGGGCTTCAGCTCATTAGCGTCCCATGCAAGTGGGCAAAGTGTTTTGTGGTAATCAACGCCGGCGGCAGGTAGGTTTATCTCTTCGATTCTCATCAAGTATTTATTCAAATGGCGATGGGCTGCCCATCCCATCTGAGCATAAATGCCATCATATTTGCTTCCGAATCAAAGCGCCACATATCGAAGGCCATACGTTGCCCGGTTTTGGACTGGGTTGTCCAGTCACTTAATGGAAGCATCATTTCTTCGTTCATGCTGAAATCTGGACCCATCAGCGTTACATAAACCCAAAGGGAGCCAGTGTCGCTCGGTCGCTCCAGATGGCGGATACTATATCTATTATTCACTCTTTATCATCAAGGCCCAAATAACAAAGGCTTCCTTTTCTTCAGGTGTTTCAAATTCCAATCCCTCGCCGGATAACTGCATATCTGTTATATAACGGGCATTGGGATGCTGTTCAAGTATCCAGTCCCAAAAACGAAATAGATACTTACTGTCCGCCTTGCGGTGCCGCCTTCGCAGTTCTGTCCAAGTCTCAGACAGGTCTACCCGAAGCTGGCCGCAATATCCATTTTCATAAACACGCAGTTTATGCCAGGGTTTGTAAACGGCCATCCTGTAGACATTCTGATATGAGTTATCTCCTTCGTATGTCCACGGATCTTTAAATTTGCGTAAGGTCACAATTTCTGCAATTTAGTAAGGGAGGCGGTGCCGTCAGGATGCACGACCCAATCAAGTTCGTCACCTTCTTCCCAACCAACTGTCTTAAGCAGATCTTCAGGGAACGGCAACACAAGCTCACCGTTCTCTTCTTTAATCTGTAATTCCCATAGATGCTTGTTCATCGAACTTCCTCCAATGCCCGCCTGACATGTTTCTTTTTGTATTCCGAAAAATGTTTAATAACTTCCTCATCAAACAAATAATGAGGATTACTTAGCTCGTATCCAGCAATAAATTCTTCAACTTCGTCTATCAACTTCTTGAATTTTTCTTCATTCATTATTTTTCAGTGTGTCAAATGTTGCTTCGTGATCATACATTCGGGCAAGGGGCTCTATCCAACCTCTCTCAAAACAGTCCTGAATTATATTTCGATAACGGTCAGGGCAATTTTCGGAGATCTGAATACTCGCCCGATCTGCGATCGCAATACCATCACTCAAAACGAACATTGGATCACCACGATGGACATCAACAATATTTGTGTTGTGGAATTTAAAGGTCGTCATTTTGCTGCCTGTTCGTTGCGTAGTGATGTAATTATTGCGGCTGCTTCGTCCAACAGGTCGGCCAAACGATCTGGCTTACCTTCTTCCACGCTCCGCCGTCCTTTAGCTTGACGACGAATCTCTGCGCGAATACGCAACCGTTCCGTTATGTCTTGCTTGGCAATTTCATCGTTCATTTTTAACACCGGAATGAAATTTACATTCTTTGGTGCCGCGCACACATCCGCACTCAGTTGTGATATCAAAATGTGCTCCAATTGCGGCGGCAAATTTTTCACTTGGTTTGTAATTCAACGTATATGGGTTACGTTGTTCTGAACACACCTGCATACATTCCTTGACAATCAACTCAGCAAATTTATCTCTGAGCCGGGCCAACTGAATCGGATTCAATGTGGTCCAAGTTTCAGGAACCGCAGCATCCAGCGCCAGGCCAAAAAGGTCGTTAATTCGTTCGTTCACAGTTTTTCTCCAGCTTTTGTGCCACGGAATGTTTTGAACCGCGGGAAACGCATGCTCCACGTGTCGCTGTCTTCGCTCTTTGTAAGCGCATCAGCGCGAACTTCTGCGATGAGTCCAACAATCTTACCTTTACTGGGTTGCTCAGTCATCGTAACCCATTTCCCGCCAGCTTTCTTGAGCCACGTTTGAGCTTTGCCGGTGTGCGTTGCGTAGAGTTGTGCGCGGAGTTGAATGCTGTAACCACCGCCAACGTGGACGCGGACGTTTTTCCCGTCGACCACGCCTTCGCAAACCATCGCGCCCAGCGTGTTTTCAAATTTGCTTCCGGCTTTGCCTTTTTCGATCTCAACAACCGTAAGTGATTCTTCGATGAACGGTTTCATTTTAAGCCAGTTCTTGGAACGTTTGCACTCGTATAGCGCATCCACGTCTTTGAGCATCACGCCTTCATATTTGCCGGCCAGCGCCTTTTTGTTGATTTCCAGCAGCCGCTTCTGTCCTTCTTTCGTGTCCAGATCAACGACTTCTTGACCAACGATTTCCACGTTGTCCAGAACAGCATCAAATTTGTCGCCCCACGCGATCAACGCAGCAGAACGGGCGGCTTGCTTCAGTTTGCTTTTGCCTGCCAGGAATTCTGACAGTGGTAGGATGTCAAACAAGTGCAGAACAGAGTCGTTTGCTTGCACGTTAGTCTTACGGCGCGCCTGCCTCATCATATCCTGGAAACTCGCCGACATAATTTCGCCGTCCAGCACCATTGGCACTTTGAACGACTTTGCAGTTTTGGCGATTTGGGACTTTACCACCCCAAAATTGAGCAGCTCTTTGCCGTTGCGCGAGGTTTGATCCACGCGCCCACCGGGGTAAACGATGGTGATAACGCGCATGCCGTCAAGTTTGACGTCAATCTGTTTCTTACCGTTCAGGAGAGATTCGTCGACAGCACCGTCTTCGTCAACGCAATCCTTTGCGAGCTGGCATTCAAAAACTGCCACCGCGTAATCCGGGTAATTCTTTTCGCATACTTTGTTTAGCGTAGATTCGCTAAACCCGGCTTTCAAATCTTTTTGCAGAATGCGGCGATACCAGCCGTTCCATTCTTCTTCCGTAGCTTTGGTGGCGAGGACAGCGATCGCATTACGAGCCGCGTCACCAGTCAAACGCCGCGCACCAAGATCCTCGCACAGTTTGAAAAACTCATCCGCTTTCAGCCCTTTGCCATTTCCAACTTTGGCGTCTACTTTCTTAACGCCAAACGTGACCATGTTATCCAGGGCAAGTCCTACACCCTGAAAGAAATCTTCATTTTTGGCCTTTGCTTCTCGCGCAATTATGCTTTGTTTTTCGGTTTTGCTATCAGTCGCTGCGAGTTCAGCTAATACGTCCCAGGGCTTATTCATTTAAATCCTTGTTCTTCAGTATGTCGTATTATAGCACTGAACCGGCTGTTTGTCAACCGGTTTGTAAGTGCTTGATTCGTATGACTATTTTGACGGGGGTTTCAGCGCGTCAATCAGATCTTTGAATTTGTCTCCGCTCAGATCAACGTGCATTTTGTCATCAAACAAAATGTCGTGCCGTTCGGGTTCTGCTTCATGCACCTGTGCAATCCCCCAGGAATTTTCCAACTGTGAAACTGCTTCGCGAATTGCCACGCTACGTTCATCATCTTTGTCGCTGCCAAGTAAGGCAACGGTGCGGATACAGCGATCGACAATTTCTCTGGCGAGCACCAACGTTTCCGCTGTTACCTCGCCGCTTTCTTTCCCAGCCCAAACACCGCCAAGCGAATCAACGTAAAAGCCCGCTTCTTTTGCCAAATCAACAACTTTCTTTTCCATTTTCTTTCCTTAGTTTAATGACGCAAAGGTCACGTGGCAAACCGTATAAAGGATTTATTTTTAAGGAACTCTAATTATATTCTGTCGTGTTTCCTTTTCGCAACAGATACTCGGCGGAGATAGCCTTCAGTGCAACACGACCAAACTCATCGCAACGGCGTTCCACAACTGGGGTGATTACCAAACCTTCCCGGATGTTTGTGCCCAGCGTTGTGTTTCCGTCCTTAAATTCATTAACCTTTGACATCGAGAACGGGCCACGATACAGAATCGGAACACGTTGGAATGCCAAAGCAACAAAGCTCAACAATTCCTCGCTCTGGTAAATGTCTTCACCGTTTGTTTTGACAACGACAGAGAAGAAACGGAATTTAACTTCGCCGGTGCCGTCGTAAATCAAATCTTGGATGCCGGCGCCATACAGTTCGCCCAAGATAAAAATCGTTGAGCCCGCAGGAATACCCTGTGAGATAATTTTCATCTGCGGCATATATTTCACCAATGCCCGTTGATAAATGTTCCCGGCGTTCTTTTCGCAGTCCTTGAATACCAATCCTTGTGCTCCGAGCCCTTTGGAGAATGCGAAATACTTGCCTTCAATAATAGCTGGGTCGTCGAGGGCGGAACCATACGCCAACGCGCAGAAGGTGCCGTGCAGCTTTTCAGTGAACACGACCTCTTCATCATCAACAAAAATATTGGGATACTTTTGAATATTTTCAATGTCAAAATTCAGCGTATTTTCACGACCGATGTTAAACACTTCACCCGACATAGATGCCGGGATAACAGGTTCGTATTTGATAATCCCGAGATCTTCCGCTGCATTGTCACCAACGGTGGCCGGCGAGTAGGTTCCATCAGCTAACTGAAAACAGCCATCCACGATAGGATACAGAATACCCTGGGACACAATACCACGCAGCTTGATGGCTTTGACGCGGTTGCCCTTAGAACCGGCGAGCATTCCCTTGCCGTCCTTCCAAAATCCCATTTTCTGCAGAAGCCATTCCGGTAGCACAGCGCCTTCGGGAATATACACGGCGAGATCACCAGCTTTGTAACGTGGCTCCCCGTCGTCTTTCAAATTGGAAATGCAATTGTAGCCACGGACTTTCACAATGGAAAGTCGGTCGGCCTCCGGATGCTTATACACCTCGTCAATTGTCATTACTTCACAGGTAAAATTACTCATCTGTTCCTTTAGAATGGCTCGCACATATTCGGAAACCGACCGTGTGCATCAAA
>Ga0315270_10001544_pt1 | contig 12237 bp, 10 predicted proteins | sample C1_bottom_MG_FD_204932 | JGI IMG/M metagenome (GOLD analysis project Ga0315270, IMG submission 204932) | Sediment microbial communities from Yellowstone Lake, YNP, Wyoming, USA - C1_bottom | ecosystem: Environmental > Aquatic > Freshwater > Lake > Sediment | place: USA: Wyoming | collected... | reverse complement strand
GAGCCGACTTCCTTCATCTTGGCCTTGATCAGTGAGTGGCCGGTCTTCCACATCAGCGGCACACCGCCGGCCGCGCGCACCAAGGGGGCGAGTTGCTGCGTGCACTTGACGTCGAAGATGATGGTGCCGCCCGGCTTGCGCTTCAACACGTCGCGTGCGAACAGCATCAACTGGCGGTCCGGATAAATGATATTGCCCTCGCGGGTGACGACGCCCAGGCGGTCGCCGTCGCCGTCAAACGCCAGCCCCAATTCGGCCTTGCTGCTCTTGACGGTGCGGATCAACTCGGCCAGGTTTTCGGGCTTGCTGGGGTCGGGATGGTGGTTCGGAAAATCACCGTCGACGGTCGAATAGAGCTCGATCACCTCACAACCGAGCGCACGCAAGGTGGCCGGCGAGGTCGCGCCCGGAATGCCGTTGCCCGAGTCGACGACGATCTTCATCGGACGTTTGAGCTTGGCGTCCGAGACGATGCGCTGGCGGTACTCGGCCTCGATGTTCATGGCGCCCATGCGGCCCGGCTTTTTGCCCACCACATAGTCCTCGGCCTCGATGCGCTGGCGCAGCCGTTGGATGTCTTCGCCATAGATCGCGCGGCCCCCCAGCACCATCTTGAAACCGTTGTAGTCCTTCGGGTTGTGGCTGCCCGTCACCTGTATGCCCGAGGTGCAGCCGTAGTTCTTGCGTGTGGCCGCCACGTAATAAAGCATCGGCGTCGTCACGGCGCCCAGATCGACGACATCCAGGCCGGTCGATGCCAGCCCGCGCATCAGCGCCGCGACCAGCGTCGGCCCGGACAGGCGCCCATCGCGCCCCACGACGACGGCACGTTCGCCTTGGCTGACGGCCTCGCTGCCAAAGGCGCGGCCCAGGTGTTCGGCCAGGGTTTCATCGAGCGTCGTGCCGACCACGCCGCGAATGTCATAGGCCTTGAAGATAGACGCTTGGATTTGCATGGAAACACTCTTTATTGGTGATGACGTCATCGCATTGTAGGTAAGCGTTGACGCAGACCAAACCGAACCGGCAGCAAGGATTCAAAGTCAGATGTCCGAAAACGGCGAGCCTTGAACTGAACGGGGCCTATCATGGTCGCCATGGACAGCTCTTGCGCGCCGCCAAATCTCTCGCCCGAGCATTGCTATGCCGCGCTGTTGGCACGCGACGCCAGCCTCGACGGCCGACTCTTTGTCGGCGTCACCTCGACCGGCGTGTATTGCCGGCCGATCTGCCGCGTGCGCGCGCCCCGGCGCGAAAACTGCCGCTTCTTTTCCAACGCAGCGCAGGCCGAGGCAGCCGCGTTCAGGCCCTGCCTCAAATGCCGGCCCGAGCTCGCGCCAGGCGGCGCCTTGCGCTGGTCGGTGATGGATGCATCGCGCACGTTGGCCCAGCAGGCCTCCGCGTGGCTCGACCGGCAAACCGACGCCCAGGCCAGCATCGAAGCGCTGGCCAAGCACCTGGGCATCACAAGCCGCCATCTGCGGCGCATCTTTGCCGCCGAGCACGGCGTGACGCCGCTGCAATATCTGCAAACGCGGCGTCTGCTGCTGGCCAAGCAATTGCTCACGGACACGGCCTTGCCCATCATTCAGGTCGCCATGCAGGCCGGCTTTGCGAGCCTGCGCCGCTTCAACGCCGCGTTTGTCGAGCAATACCGCTTGCAGCCCAGCGCATTGCGCCGCGAGGGCAAAAAGGTGACGGGCAGCGGTGCGGCAAGACCGGCGGACAAGGCCGCCGTGCTGCTGCTGGCCTACCGTCCGCCCTACCACGTCAAGGCCATGCTTGAGTTCCTGCAGCGCCGCGCCATCCCCGGCATCGAGCAGGTCGATCTCGACACCCGACGCATCCGCCGCACCTTGCGCATCACGCAGGGCGGCCAGCCCTGCCAAGGTTGGCTCGAGGTGCAGTTCGACGCTGAGCGGCCGTTGCTACGACTGCGTCCAAGCGTTGGTTTGCTGCCGATCATGGCAACCTTGCTGCCGCTGGTGCGGCGCTGGCTCGATCTCGACGCAGACCCGGTCGCCATCGACGCCGCGCTGCAAATTCTGCCGGCCCGCGCCTGCCATCAGCCGGGCGTGCGCCTGCCCGGTTGCGTCGATCGTTTTGAGCTGGCCGTGCGCGCCGTGCTCGGCCAGCAGGTGACCGTGGCCGCAGCGCGCACCTTGGCGAGTCGCTTCGTGCAGCGCTTCGGCACCGAGCTGGCCGATAGCGGCGCAGCAGGTTTGGACCGTCTGTTTCCGCTGCCCGAGGTGGTCGCCGCGGCGAGCCGTGACGACATCGCCAGCCTCGGCATCATCGCGCGCCGAGCCGACGCGCTGCGCCTGCTCGCACAAAGCTGGGACCGACTGCAGATCAGCCAGCCGTCGACCGATCTCGATACGGCGCTTGCAGAACTGATCGCCCTGCCCGGGTTCGGCCCGTGGACAGCCCATTACATCTTGATGCGAGCCTCAAGCTGGCCCGACATCTTTTTGCCCGGTGATGTGGTCTTGCGCAAACATTTGACCGATCCCGGTGAACCTCTGCCCAGCCCGAAGCGGGTGCTGGGGCTCTCGAACGCCTGGCGACCTTATCGCAGTTATGCTGTGATGCGCTTATGGCGTGCTTCCGATATTTCCCCATAAGATTTCACAATGAACACAAGCCATCACAGCAAGCAAAGGCAAGTCCTGACCCCATTGGGTGTACTCACGGTGGCGTGCAGCGCCCAAGGCCTGTCGGGCATCTGGTTTGAGGGGCAAAAACATCACCCTGGCCCACTGCAAGCCGAGGTCGACGAGATTGATCCCTTGCTGCAACAGGCCGCGGACCAATTGCAGGCCTACTTCGCGGGCAAGCGCAAGGCGTTCGATCTGCCGTTGGCGCTGGAGGGCACGACCTTCCAGCAAGCCGTATGGGCGGGTTTGCTGAAGATTCCTTTCGGGCAAACAATCAGCTACGGCGAGTTGGCCGAGCGCGTGCGCGCGCCCAGCGCAGTGCGCGCAGTCGGCGCAGCGGTAGGCCACAACCCGGTATCCATCATCGTGCCCTGCCACCGCGTGATAGGGCGTGATGGCGATCTGACCGGCTATGCCGGTGGCCTGGACCGCAAGACCGCCTTGCTGCATCTGGAAGGCATCACCCTCAAGACCGACGCATGAAACCCTTCGATCTGGCCGAGCTGACGCTGCTGGCCGCGATCTGGGGCGCCTCGTTTCTCTTCATGCGCCTGGGCGCTCACGAGTTCGGTCCGATCGCTCTGTCCGCCGTGCGCGTGATCGGCGCCAGTCTCTTGCTGTTGCCGCTATTGACGCTGCGCGAGGGGCTGACAGCGCTGCGCCGCGAATGGCGCTTGCTGCTCGTGCTGGGCTGGCTGAACAGCGCTTTGCCGTTTGTGCTGTTCAGCTTTGCCGCCCTGTCGATCACGACAGGGATGTCCAGCATTCTGAATGCCACCACGCCGCTGTGGGGCGCGCTCGTTGCCTGGGTTTGGCTGAGCCAGCGCCTGAGCCCGGTGCGACTGATCGGACTGGCCGTGGGCTTTGCAGGCGTGCTGTTCCTGGTCTGGGACAAGGCCAACTTCAAGCCTGGCGGCAGTGGCTGGGCCATCATCGCCTGCCTGGCTGCGACGCTGTGCTACGGCATTGCCGCGAACTTCACGAAGCAACGCTTGAGCCACATCAGCCCATTGACTGTCGCGACCGGCAGCCAGGTCTCTGCCAGCCTGGCGCTGGTCGTGCCGGCGTCGCTGCTGTGGCCCGCCACCATGCCAGGGCTGCAAGCCTGGGTCAGCGTCGCCTTACTGGCCGTGCTGTGCTCGGGGGTTGCCTACATTCTTTACTTCAGGCTGATGTCGCGCGTGGGCCCCAGCAACACCATGGCGGTGACCTTCTTGCTGCCCGTCTTCGCCGTCGTCTGGGGCTATCTGTTCCTGGGTGAAGTCTTCACCTTGCAGATGGCGCTGGGCTGCACCATTGTTTTGATGGGAACCGCGCTGGCGCTTGGGCTGGTGCAGCCCAGGGCACGCAATTGAGTCGCTTTGTCTGCCTGCGCTGCATCTGCCGCACGTGCAGTCAAGACCTGACCCGGGTGGGAGTCGAATGCCCACAGTGGCTGCAAGGACAGGCGTTTTCCCGGTGGCACGGTGATGAATGGTGGGGTTATCCTGCATGAAGAATGGACTACCCGACCCTGTTCACCGTCCTGATCAGCGCACTGCTGATCGAGGCCTGCGCGTTGACGCTCACATGGCGTCAGAACCCGCATGAAATCGGCATTCGCGACTGGGCCTTCGGTTACGGCCTGATGGCCATCTCCAGCCTGTTGTCGGCATACGGGCTGAGCGTCGAGCCGGCATATCCGACCGCAAACATCGCGTTGCGGGCAATGGCTGCCGCAGCCGTAATAATGGGATGGCTGCTGTTGTGGATCGGCGCGCGGCACTTCCACGCCAGAAAAGCACTGCAATACCGCAACCTGCTACCTATCATGCTGGCAGCCACGGTTGTGCTGGCATTCAGCCACGATCCCTCATGGCGCATCATGCTGGCCTCTGGCAGCGTGGTGCTGCTTGCCGCGCTGACCGCGAGGGAATTTCTGGCGCGCCCGCTGCTGCGCCATCCCACCCGCCTGTTCGTCACCGCGACGCTGTTCTTCGCCTGCGGGGTCTGGAGCCTGCGCGCCATCGCGCATGTCGATGCTGACGCGTCCATCTTGTTCATCGACGCCTTCTCGCTGTATGCCGCCATCGTTGCCAGCCTGGTGCTGACGCTTTCTCTGATCGTGTTGACGAATGAGCGCATCAATCAGCAACTGCGCATCCTGGCCAATCGAGACCCGCTGACCGGAATCCTGAGCCGCCGCGCCTTCGTTGAAGCCAGCGCAGCGCTGCTGTCCAATCTGAAGCGGGAGTCGAGCACGCTGGCGGTTTGCTTGCTGGATATCGATCATTTCAAGATCATCAATGACCTCCACGGCCATGCCACCGGTGACCAGGTGCTCAAGCAGTTCACGCAGATCGCACGCAGCACGCTGCGAGAAGGCGATCTGTTCGCCCGCTACGGCGGCGAGAAGTTTGTACTGCTGCTGCACAACAGCGACCGACAGCAGGCCGTGCAGGCCATCGAACGACTGCGCCTGGTCTGCGCGTCCCAGGGCATCGAGTTGGAAAAGGGCCGGCTCGACCTGACCTTCAGCACCGGCATCAGCCTTGCCAGCGGCCCTGCCAACGTCAGCATGGAGGCTTTGCTGAAGGCGGCCAACATCGCGCTGTACCGGGCCAAGGACGCGGGCCGCAATCGCGTCGTGGTGTTCCGCGAAGAGTTGGATGCGGACCCGGCGCAAAACGGCGTCGTACAGCCCGCCTAGAGTGCCAAGAACAGCCTGCTTGCTCGGTGGCATGGCGGCGCTTGAACCAAAGATGCGTAATGCCAGACAGCAACCCACGCGATCTCAGCGAGTAGCCGGTGGCTTCATCGTGGCACAAGGATCGCTGCGTGGTTGCGCCGGCGTGAAGATTGCCAAATCGTAAGCCTGGACTCTTTCGTCGCCGTCCTCCAGCACGCCGATGGCTTGCGCGCGCGCGCGCGTCGCGGGGCTCAGCCATTGCACGACACCGACATCCTTGCGCACATGGCCGTTGCCCGCGAGTAGCAGCACCTCGCCCGCAGCATGCGCCTCGATTTCGCGCGCCATGAATTGGTCGCGTGCCACCTGCGCCAGGGCCATGCTGGCGGCCATCTTTGCGTCGATCATGCCGCAGTGGCTGTCCTGCACGGCCGCCGTCTGCGCTTGCAGGACGTCCACAGGCACATGTTCATTGAAACCCGCGGCAGACAAGCCACTCCGGATGACCGTGCGCGCTTCGTCGCGACCGACGTTCGCCGCGATGATGGGCAGCTTGTATTGCAGCGCCAATTCGATGAAGGGCTTGTAGAACGCCCAATCCCATCCCTTGCGGCCGGGGCTGCCAGCATCGATCAGTTGGTCGGCGCTCGGTGGGTTTAGTCGTTCGCGGAGGCTATCGATGTCGGCCTGGCGAGTGCGATCGAATTGCTCCATCAGCAGCGCCGGACGCGCACCCTGCGCCAGCCAGGTCTTGAGCGAGCGCAGCCGCAATGCGTGCTGCGCGGCGTTGTCGTGAACCTCACCGAGCAGCACCACCGGCCGCGTAAAAACGAGTGGCGTAGCGCAACCCGATAGCAGCAGAACGAATGCAGCGATCGCGGTCGATATCCAGAACTTCATAGGATCAAGCAACCGGGACACGCTCCCTCACGGCGCGTCGCGGTACATCTTTCCGCGCGCACGCACCGGCGCGAGCAGCCGCATGTCGCCTTGCGCGATCTGGTAGCCCTTCGGGAACGGCGGGCGCGCTTCCAGGCCGAGGCCCTCGAGCACGCGGTCGTGCTGGTAGTAGCAGGCCAGCAGCTCATGCACCAGGCGGTTCATGAACAAAGGGTCTTGCGCTCGCATTGCATCGATCAGCGACTTGCGCTCGCCGCTCTCCAGTTCGGCGAAGCCGCGCGCAAAGCGCTCGCGCGATTGCTGTTCGAGCTCATCCAATTCACGGCACAACAAGGGCAAGGCGTCGGGCGCCTCGGCTGCCAGGTAGTCGGGCACACCGACCTCAGCGGCACCCGGCATGCGGCCGTCGGCGCTGGGCGGAATGATCAGGTTGAGCACGCGATCCAGGCTGGCGCGCTGCGTGGATGTGAGCATCTGGTCGGCATCAGCGGTGGTCATCATCACTCCTCAGTCGAACAGGTTGGCAAGACGCTGCTTCATCGCATCGGCGATGTAGAGCGCGACGGCCTGGATGGTCGTCGTCGGGTTGACGCCCGACGAGGTTACGAACACGCTGCCGTCGATGATGAACAGATTCTTCACATCGTGGCTGCGGCCCCAGCTGTTGACCACGGATCGCTCGGGATCGTTACCCATGCGCGCCGTGCCCAACATGTGCCAGCCGGTCTGGCGCATCGGGCCTTCGCTATAGACATCCCAGGCGCCTGCCGCCTTCATCACCTCGGTGCCGCGCGCCAGGCCGTGGCTCAGCATGCGCTGGCTGTTTTCGCTGAGCCGGTACGTGATCTTCGGCGCGGGAATGCCGTTCGAGTCAGTCAGCGTCGGGTCGAGCGTGACCGTATTGCACTCCTCAGGCAGGTCTTCGCAACAGATGCCGATGTTGACCGCGTGATTGTGGCGGCGCGCGAACGCCTCGTGGTGGCCTTCGCCCCAGGGAATGTCGCCGCGCGCCACGCCCATGCGGGCGGTCGCGACCGGCCCCAGGCCGCGCGTGACCTGCATGTTGTAGCCGCGCACAAAGCCGCGGCTGCGGTCGGTCTCATAGAACTGCTGGCTCAGGATGGAGCAGCTCATCGGGCCGTATTGCGATGCCAGCGGCGCATCGAATACGCCTCGCACCATGCCCCAGGGATGGATCATCAGGTTCTTGCCGACCAGTCCGGATCGATTCGCCAGGCCGTCGGGGAAACGTGCCGATTTGGAATTGAGCAGCAGCCTCGGCGTGCCCACGCCATTGCAGGCCAGTACCACCACCTCGGCGCGCTGCAGATGCTCGACACCGTGTTCGTCGTAGTAGATGACGCCGGTGGCCATGTCGTTCTCGTCGACCAGGATCTCGCGCACGCGGCAGCGTGTACGCAACTCCACACCGGCGCGGCGTGCCAGCGGCCAGTAAGTGATGTCGGTACTGCTCTTGGCGCCTTGCGCACAGCCCGACTTGCAAGGGCCCAGATTGATGCAGGCGGCACGGCCTTCGTAGTCCTTGGTCGCAATCGCGATGTCCGAGGGCCACCAGTGCCAGCCGAGCGTATTGAAGCCGCGCGCCATGGTCTCTCCGGCCAGCCCCAGCGGCACATGCGGCAAGGGCAGTTCGTGCGGCGGATAGGCCGGGTCGCCGGTGAGGCCGGCGACGCCCATCTGGCGATCGTTCAGCGCGTAGAACTGCTCCAGGTTCGCGTAATCGATCGGCCAGTCGTCGGCGACACCGTCCATCGACTTGACGCGGAAGTCCGATGGATGCGGTCGCGGAAAATGCGCCGCATACAAAATCGTGCTGCCGCCCACGCCATTGAAGTTGACGATCGAGATCGGCGAGTCGTCGTCGTTGATGGGGTAGTCCTCGGGCCGGCGACGCACGTTCGGATTCGGCGAGAACTCGCGATCCATGCGCACTTCCCAATCGCGCCGGTTGCTCGGATAGTCGGCCGGATTCACCCAGTCGCCCTGCTCCAGGCACAGGATGCGCATGCGCGTATCGGCCATGCTCCACGCAAAAGCCGCAGCCGAAGCGCCAGCGCCGATGATGAGTACGTCGACTTCTGTCGTCATTGCAAGGTCTCTGATGAAAATCGGTTCAAGAAAGTCGCTCGCCTGCAGTCTGCGTCAGCCGAAGCTGAAATTTTCAGCTTCGCGCCGGCATTCACGGCTTGACCGTCTGCAGCCCCATGACCGCATCAGGAAGCGCGGTTGCGATGCCGGGAAAAATGCAGATCAGCACCACGGCGACCAGCATCAACACGACAAACGGCAGCACGCCCCAGATGATGTCGGACAGCGAAATATCCGGCGCGATATTCTTGATGACGAAAATGTTCAAGCCCACCGGCGGATGTATCAGACCGGTTTCCATCACGATGGTCATCAACACGCCAAACCAGATCAGATCGAAACCCGCGACTTTCAGCGGCGGCAGGATGATGGGCGCCGTCATCAAAATGATGCTGACCGGCGGCAGGAAGAATCCCAACACGATCACCATCGACAGAACTGCCGCCAGCAGCACCCATTTGGACAGGTGCATGCCGACGATCCACTCGGCAGTGGACTGGCTGATATGGAGAAAGCTCATCACGTAGGAGAACAGCAGAGACATGCCGATGATCAGCATCAGCATGGTCGATTCCCTGAGGGTCGCGGTCAGAATGGGTGCCACGTCGCGCGGCCGCCATACGCCGTAGATCACGGCGATCAGACCCAATGCCAGCAGCGCTCCCAGACCGGCGGTTTCGCTCGGCGTGGCAAACCCTCCGTACAGCGCCACCATCACGCCCAACAGCAAGATGACGAAGGGGATGACACGCGGCAGCATCTCGAACTTTTCACGCGTCGTGAAGGTTTCCATGCTCAACAAAGCCGAGGCAGCACCTGACTGTTCGAATTCCGCCTTGGCCAGCTTGTGCTCATGGCGGTAGCGCACCACTGCATAGACGGAGAACAAGGCCACCAGCAGCACGCCCGGGAAAATGCCCGCCAGGAACAAACGCCCCAGCGACTGCTCAGAAGCCACCGCATACAAAATCATGGTGACCGATGGCGGCAACAAGATGCCCAAGGTTCCGCCCGCCGCGATGATGCCGGCGGCAAAGCCTGGCGAATAACCGCGCTTGCGCATTTCAGGAATACCGGCGCTACCGATGGCCGAGCAGGTGGCGGGGCTGGAGCCCGCCATCGCAGCGAACAAGGCGCAGGCAAACACATTGGCAATACCCAAGCCACCCGGCACACGCCCCATCCAGACGTGCATCGCCGCGTAAAGATCCTGTCCCGCGCGCGATCTCCCGATCGCTGCACCTTTGAGAATGAAAAGAGGAATCGAGAGCAGCGTGATGCTGGCCATCTCCTCGTACACATTCTGGGTCACCGTGTCGAGCGCGGACGCCGGCATGAACAGGTACATGAACAGCACCGCCACGCCACCCAGCGCGAATGAGATCGGCGCCCCTGAGAACATGAAGATCAGGGTGACCGCCCCGAAGAACAAGCCGAGAGTCAGAATGCTCATGCCGCTTTCCCTGAATAGCGCTTGCTCATCGAGTTGACGCGCGCCGTGAGTTGCACCAGCAGTTGCAGACTCAGCAGCGTCATGCCGGCTGCCATCAAGCCATACGGTATCGACAGCGGCGGCGCCCAGGATGACGAAGTGGTTTGCTGTTCGACCCAGGCTTCATGGAAAAGCGTCCAGGACTTCCAGGAAAAGAAGGAACAGAACAGCACGCCCAACAAGTCCACCAGCATCAGCCTCAATTGATTCAGTGATTTGGGCAGCAAACCGGCGATGGCTTCAATACCGACGTGACCCCGCATCGATTGCACATAGGCGCAGCACAAGAAGATCGCGCCCACCAGACAAAAAACCGCCGCTTCGTCCTGCCAGTCGGTGGACGACTTCATCACATAGCGAGAGACGACGCTGTAGGTGAGCACCGCAGACGCCACCAGCAAAGACAACATGCCAATGAATACCATGGCCCGGTTGACCCACAACAGCGCGAGGGCCAAAGGCTGGATAAATCGTGGCGTATCAGGATCAAGGCCGAAGATCATCTGCCCGCTGTCAATACCGTGGCTCATAGCAGTTTCTTCGCAGCCTTGAGCAAAGCGGCGCACGACTCGTTCTTGTCGCCGAAGTCCTTCCACGCAGTGTCCTGCGCAATCACCTGCCAGCGATTGAGCGTGGCTTCATCCATGTCGTAGACCTTGGCGCCGGCCTTGGCATAGATTTCCGCCGCAAGCTTGTCATCGGCACGCGCCGCATCCCGGGCAAACACCTCAAGCTCTGCGCCCACCGCCATCACCACGTCCTGCTGGGCTTTGGGCAGCTTGCTGAACACGTCCTTGGAGATCATCAAGGGCTCCAGCATGAACCAATAGGTCTTGTTGCGTCCGCTGGTCAGATGCTTGGCAATCTCTTCGAGCTTGAACGAGATGAAACTGGTGCTGGATGTCATCGCCGCGTCCATCGCGCCGGTCTGCATCGCTGCATAGATTTCATTCGACGGCAAGGTGATCACCGAGGCGCCGGCAGCCTTGAGCATCATGTCCATCTCGCGGCTGCCGCCACGTACCTTCAAGCCCTTGGCGTCTTCCGGAGTGACCAAGGGTCTGGGACGGCTGGCCACACCACCGGCTTGCCAGACCCAACTGACGATCATCACGCCCTTTTCGTTCAGCACCTTCGAAAGCAACTGTCCGACCTCGGAGGTCTTCCAAAGCGCGCCCTGTTCATAACTAGGCACCAAGGCCGGCATCAGGCCGATATTGGTCTCGGCCACCTCACCTCCGGCGTAGGACACCGGCACGAGGCTCATGTCGAGCGCACCTTTGCGCATCGACGAGAACTGGGCGTTGGTCTTCATCAGCGAGGCACCGGGATAGACCGAGGCCTTGAGCGCGCCCGAAGTTCTCTTTTCGACTTCGGCGGCGAACTTTCTGCACAGCCGATCGCGGAAATCACCTTCGGTGATGGTGCCGCCGGGGAATTGGTGCGAAATCTTCAACGCGTTGCCACCGCTTTGGGCCCAGGCCCCGCCAACCATGGCACTCACAGCGGCTCCGCCAGCGGCGTTAATGAGTTCTCGTCTGGTCAAAGTCATTTTTATCTCCAAGGTTATGGCCGATGTTCATTTTCGGTCTTTTGCAAATAGATCAAGGCACTCGAATCAGATAAACAGTTTTTCAACTTCTTTGGAGACCGGGTCTCTCCATCTGACAAGGTGCGCCCCAGTTCATGCGCGATGGCTTGCGTTTGAAATGTTGATTGGATTCTAGTCAGTGTTGCGTTGCAGGTTCGACGGTCCGCTTGTTGGATCAGTACCGCAAAACGATGGCGCCAGACACCCTAAGCAGGCAAGCGACTGCCCCTCCCCGTGCGACCGTACCCGCTTGAACGCTGATGGGTTGGCATGGTCAGGCTACTTGCATGACGCGACGGCTGACGCAGCTAACGCCACGTTACACATCGATTGCGATTCATACAAAGCCGTCATGCCGGCCGAGATACGTGTCGCTACACTGCCTCGATCAACGCAACGTGAGGCTGCCAAATGCCACTGGATTCTCTCGAAACCGTGGTGAACCGAAGCGCCACGGACGCTGGCGCGCTGTCCTTGCCGCAGCCCGACGGGCACATGGAACAGGCGCTTGCGTTGGCGGCAGCGACCAGCTTGTCGGCCTGTGGCGGCGGTGCATCGGGCTCTGCTGCTTCTTCACCGGCGCCGGCACCGACATCCATACCTGCGACGCAGGAACAGGCTGCACGCCTCCTGCTGCAAGCACAGTTCTCGGCCTCAGACGCCGAGATTGCTGCCGTGCAGAGCCAGGGCTATGCAACTTGGTTGAATACGCAGTTCAATGCGCCAGCCGGGCAGGCAGGCTTTGACTGGCTGAACCAGCGCGGCTACGGCGCGATCGACGCGAGCAATTTTTTCGACGCCAGTTATCCGGCCGACTTCA
>Ga0315270_10001543_pt1 | contig 12240 bp, 14 predicted proteins | sample C1_bottom_MG_FD_204932 | JGI IMG/M metagenome (GOLD analysis project Ga0315270, IMG submission 204932) | Sediment microbial communities from Yellowstone Lake, YNP, Wyoming, USA - C1_bottom | ecosystem: Environmental > Aquatic > Freshwater > Lake > Sediment | place: USA: Wyoming | collected... | reverse complement strand
GAATCGCGGTTGATGTGGGCAGCCTTCAACCGGGTGTCCGCCTGTAGCGTCATAAAATCATGGTTTAAAGCTTTTCAATTGTATCTCTTTAATCTTTTTGAAATGCTTCACATTACTTGACACCAGGGGCAAGTTATTTTCGACCGCCGTCGCTGCTATTACTGCATCGCCAGATCTGAGACCTGTAGCCAATGTGTATTCTTCGATATAGATAGACGCACGATGTCCAATGTTTTCTGTAAACGGAAGGACAATGAAATTAAACTCGGTTAAAAAATCTTTTGTATACTTATGCTGATTTTTATTTTTGGCGCACTGTAAAAGTTCCATGTAAGTTTGAACGGAAAGGTAACGATCCTCTGACGTTTCCATAAGGCTTGCTGCTTTCTCGTTGCCTCTCTGAACCCAAATAAATATGTCAGTATCAAATATCATCGTATCTGGGCCTCCTCAAATCGTTTAATTCATCTGTTACGGATTCCTGGGAATCTTGAGTTGACATACCAAAGAAAGGATGTTTAGTCATACTCATATTCTTTTTCTGTGATACTGGGGCCAGAATTCCTTTAACTTTACCGCGGTACAGCACTGTCACTTTTTCATTTCTGGCAAGCGCTTTGAGGATATCATTCATTTTGTATCTTAAATCGACGATAGTTGCCTTCATTAGATCACCTCGCGTTTAATGTATATTACAACTATACATTAACAGGTGGGTAGTTTCAAGTTTTTTCCCTCATCAAAACCGCCCGATCATACGCAGCCGCAACAATCTCCTTCCATCGCCGCGGATCAATGCAGTACATGATTTGCGAGTCCTTCAAGAGATCTTCCACAAGATACTCATAGAATGGCCCAAGAGGGTGACGAACTGACCCACAGGAACTTGTCCTTCGATCTTAAGAACCGCGTCGAAAAGAGAAGGGGGTAACGACTGGGTATCAACGGCGGCGCCCCACCCGTGATGTACATGGCAACCTCCGGCCCCGCTCACCTGGATATCGGCAATCGTAATGGGCGTTGGGCCAGTCGACGCTGTGCCGAAGTAAAACCCGACGATCGTTCCCAAAATGCCCAGCAGGCCGGCAAACCTTTCCGGGTCACCCTGCCGTCCGTGCCAGCTTCGCCTTCAGGTGTTTGGCACGGATATCCACGGCCCGTGCGGTTTCCTGAGAGAATTCATCCCATGTTGCGCCCATCGTATTCACTATAACCTGTATCGCTGCATGGAACGAATATCCCGCTGCACCTTGTCCTTGCGGAGAAGCCTGAACCACCTGTACCCGGTAGCTGGACGCAGTATCGGCTTCATTATAGAGCCGGAGGGATGTGGAATACAGCTTCTCATCAAACAACACGACGGAAGCACCCTTAATCGGTTCTCTCGTTACCGATTCCACAACCCATCCCCCTGTATTGTAGATGTCCACCCAGACCGGATAGCCACCAAAATCCTCATCCTCCTGATAGGGCTTATGGGTGTGTCCGAAGACGAAGGTGATGGCTTTGGGGAAAACCAGTTTTTTTTCGTCGGTCTGGTTCTGATCTTCTTTCAGGAAACCGAGCAGTTGACGGCGTAGCGGCCCTTCCAGATACTGCCATAACCCCTTGCGTGCATCATCGCTTAAAGGTCCGTCTGTTTGGGAGCGTTCACTCTTTGCCAGATACTCGGCAAGACCGATCAGAATTTTTTCCAGCATCTTTTCTTCCATCCAGTCGCCCCAGCCGGGCAGATCGTACTTTTTGGCAAGACTGGCACAGAGGTTGGAAATAAGCTTGTTTCTCGCCTTTTCCACAGGCAGGGCCTCGTAAATCGCCTCGACCTTGCTGCCGGCGGAACCGGATCGTCCCATCACGGACCAGAAAAAGTCGATCCAGGCAAAATTCTCTTTCTCGAAATCCCAAACTTCCACCGGCTTATCCCTGTCCGGAAAAATCAAGGACATGACTTCCGTCATGAGCAGATAGATGCTTTATCAGTACGGGTTTAACACCGGTACCAGCATTGGCGAGGCTGATTAATTCACGCAAGCCCTTACACAAGGCCTTCAGCACCGGGCTGGCGTCACTATGATCCAAAGCCGCATCGGCCTGAACCAGATTCGTGAGCAGGCTGTTGTCCTGCCCGAGATGCATGTCCGATAAACAAACATAGTTGATTGTCATCGTCTTCTCCTTTCCTTGATGTTGTTCAAGAACCGGCTCGCGGCGACAAACGTTCTCGCCTCCCTGCTTCACGTATACCACCGTCACGGAACCCTGGGTCTTGAGAGCGCCGGCGGTATCAATTCCGGTCACTTGAAAGACCTCTTCGGGGAGTCCCCTGATCGCCAGCTTCATTGTCTTCGCCGGATCAATTCGCTTCAGAGATAACGGTGAACAAAACCGGCGCAGTACGCGATATTCCATAAAAGCAGTCAGCGTCTCGCGACCGGTTAAGTGCTCGGCTGGGCATTAATTTTTCAGCCTTATTTTGAGCGACGGAAGGCCTGGTTGCAATATCCTCTGTTTAAGGTCAAGCGTACATCACTTTCCTCGGGGGTTCGGAATGGGCCTCCCGAGCTCCTCGGCCGTCTCGATACACTCGGCAATGATTACTTCAGCGCTGGAGACAGCTTCCTGATAAGTTCGACCATCAGCCATGCAACCAGGAAGTTCTGGAACCTCCACAATGTATGCTTGGTCTTCGTTACTCCAGTAAATGACCATTTCGTATTTCCAGTTCATACATTACTCCTCAATGTTCAGGTCGTAACTGAAGCACAAGATCTCGGCAGAGTAGCTGGCAAAGCCCATCGAAGGGTACGTTCGCATCCCCTTTTTAATCAGGATGTGCTGGAGAAGTTTCCGATAACGGCCCATTCTATCCTCTTATGCTATCTGTTCGCTTTTCGGCACAACATGAACATCTGTGGCTTGCCCGCAGGATGTTCATGTTGTGTCCATATCTCTTAAATGCATTTTTTCAGGGTCAAAAGTGCTGGTTTAAGACTTTTTCAAGCAAATTCTTAGATTTTATTTCTTTATATCTCTGTCAGTTGCGACGGTCCGACCCCATTATCCCGACGAACATGTCTTCTTCCTGATAGTAAATGAATTTTTTTGTTTCCATAGTGCCCTTTCCTTGGTGTTGTTGAACATAACGCCTCCATAACCGGGAGTGGCCCGCCAGTGACATGATCCGGTTCATGCGGTTTTTGGCAGATTTCATTGTCCGCTTTTTCTCAGACTCGGTCTTGCCAAACTCGCGGGTTCCGCTTCGCGTGGGCCACTGCAATGACGGAAACGTTTCGCTCTCCGTCGACAAAGAAAACTCCGTAAGGAAAACGCCGCATAAGAGCGCGCCTAATGATGCTTTTGTACACAACCGGATAAAGATGAGGATTTCTTTCGATTGAAGCCATCACAGCATCCACGCACAATAGAAACTCCCCGCCCAAATCACGAACCTGTTGCTCATACCAATTGTATGCCTCGGCAAGATCGGCTTCTGCTTCCGCTCTGACGATCACCGGCTTCTTCATGATCTGCCCCTGTCGCGAATTCGTTCCCTAACTTCGATCCAAGGAGACCCCGCGTCCGGATTCAGGCGATATGCTTCAATCCGGCGATCCAGTTCCTTTTTCTGATCTTCGCTGAGCGCAACTGCCTCTGGGATGGCTGCAATGCTGTCCCATATATCTTCGACAATTTGAATCCTCTCGGCAACGCTCAACTCGATAATGTCTGCTACTTTTGAGTTCATAGCTCCCCCTATCATTTTACGATGCTGTATATTTCCCTGAAACTCTCAATGCCAGCTTCGAGATTTTCGATGATGTCATTTGCCAACACATCCGGATCTGGGAGGTTGTCAAGGTCTGCAAGGCTTTTGTCTTTGATCCAGCTTATATCCAGGCTTGTTTTGTCACGAGAGATAATTTCTTCGTAAGTAAATTTCCGCCAACAACCATCGGGATTGTTTTCCGGATGGTAGGTTTCTTTCCGTTTATGTCTGTTGGAAGGATTGTAACATTCGATAAAATATCTGAGGTCATCGAACTTCAGAGGATTTTTCTTCAGCGTATGTCGAATGTTGGTGCGATAATCATATATCCAGACTTCTCTTGTCCACGGGTCTTTGTTCGCCGGTTTATTGTCAAAAAACAGCACGTTTGCTTTTACGCCCTGTGCATAAAATATGCCCGTCGGAAGCCGCAAGATGGTATGCAGGTCGGTTGTTTCCAGCAGTTTTTTTCGGATGATCTCGCCGGCTCCGCCTTCAAACAGCACATTGTCGGGCAATACGACCGCGGCTTTGCCGTCTGATTTAAGAATTGAGCGTATGTGCTGCACAAAATTCAATTGTTTGTTGCTGGTGGTTGCCCAAAAATCCTGGCGGTTATAAGTGAGGTCTTCTTTTTTCTGCTCACCCTGGCCATTGGTAAAGGTTTGGGAGCTCTTTTTCCCGAAAGGCGGATTCGTCAGAACGTAGTCCGCCCGGAAGCCGGTATCCGAAATCAGCGAATCCGTGGGTGAAATGAAATTATCGTCTTCGATGTCGCCGATATTGTGCAGAAAAAGGTTCATTAAAGCCATTCTGCGCGCACTTGCCACAATTTCATTCCCATAGAAAGTCTTGTGTTTCAAAAACTCTTTTTGCTCTTTATCAAGGATGTAATTTTCTCGATTGGAAATGTAATCGTAGGCTGCAAGGAAAAATCCGCCGGTACCGCAAGCAGGATCATCTATAATTTTCATTGGCTGCGGTTGTATGCAGGCAACCATTGCTTTAATCAATGCTCTCGGCGTGAAGTATTGTCCTGCGCCGCTTTTGGTGTCTTCAGCGTTTTTCTCCAACAAGCCTTCGTATATTTTTCCTTTTACATCGGCACCCATCATGCTCCACTGCTCTTTGTCAATCATATCAATGAGCTTGAAGAGCTTGGCAGGGTCTTGAATCTTGTTTTGACTCTTGGTGAATATCTGTCCCAGAATGCCTTGGGATTTGGACAGTGCCCGCAGTATTACGGCATAATGCAATTCCAGTTCAGCGCCACGTTTTCCGGTGAGGCTTTCCCAATTGTATTCATTTGGAATAGGCAGTTTGCGGTTATGAGGCGGTTTGCTGAACTCGTCCGCCATCTTCAGGAATAGCAGATAAGTGAGCTGCTCCAGATAATCGCCATAACTCACGCCGTCATCGCGCAAGGTATTGCAAAAACTCCATACTTTGCTGACAATGCTCGATGTATTGTTCGTTTCGTTGCTCAAATTTTTACCTTTTCAACTTTACCTTCTTCTCCTGCTTGTTCTTTTCCTTTTCCGCCTTTATGCGTTCCAACAATACGTTTGCCGATTCATCATTCGGGTCTTGGGGAACGAGCTTGCCTTCAAAGGCTTTCTTTAAAATGCTTTGCCGTAATGCCTCAGCCTGCTTTAAACTGTGTGTTATGCTTTCTTCTAACTTATCACATACCGACAGGCGGGATTCGATTTCGGAGACGATGGCTTGTTGTTCGTGGAGAAGGGGAAGCGGAACGGGAATATCCGTTACAATTTTTGAATTTAAATTTGCCATTGTTGTTCCTGCTGCATTTTCATCCAAATATTTTTTAACGGTTTCTCCTTTTAAGCAGTGATAAAGAAAAAATGAATTTACGATTTTGCCTTTAGGACGTATATACAAACTTCCTGTGCCACAAAACCAGCCATCTTCTTTTTTATTAACCAAGCCGCATCTCCCCATCTCTCCTCTTCTTCCCATAATTACATCACCTTCTTTAAGAATATAATTTGGCAAGCTGTCTCTTTTTATCTTTGAAATTGAAAATGAGGTGTCTGCCACAATGAATCCATCTTTAATGTGCATCGGATTAATTAGAGGTATGCCTCCAACTGTATAATCCTCTTTATGAAGTTGGGAACCAAAAGGCCCAGTTTGTATTTTTTCCGCCAAATCCCCCAACTTCACCCACTTCCACCCATCCGGCAATTCTCCATCTTTTACGTAGTCATTCGTCAGCTTTCCCTCAAATGCCCATTTTAACACTGCCTGCCGATAGACTTTGAGTTGCTGCTGTGCGGTTTTGAGGCTTTCGATGCCTTTATCCAAACTGCTGAACAGGGCTTCGATTTTGGCTACAATGCGGTGTTGTTCGAGGATAGGGGGAATGGGGACACTTTGCTCTCTAATTATTTCACCTGAAATTGCCTTAAATGTTGTTCCAGTACCTTTTGCATCGAGTATTTGCTCTATTGATTTTAAATAATGGCAGATGAATTTGTAATTTTCAGGATAACGAATTGCTGCTAACCCTCTACCAATACAGCATTGTTTGTCGGCGATATTAATTGCTCCAACTGGAGCTCGAACAGATAAAAGAATATCAAAAGGTTCAGCTATCTTGTTTGGTTTTGAACACCATTTTTCGGGAATTGGATATAGTTCTGTAAATTCAGCTTTTCCTTGAAAAAAAGGTAGCCCCTCTTTTATTACGTTATATGTATCGCTTGTTGGCGACTGTCCTAAAATAATTTCACACACATCTCCCAGTTTGGCCCATTCCCAACCATTCGGTATTCCGGCATTTTCACTCATCTTATGCCGCCAATGCCTCATTCATTTCATCAATAATGGTATTCATCTCCTCCCCGAACAACTGCCACATCTTGCCTTTACCGCCTTGAGCGTCAAAAGGCGTGTAATCCAAATCATCGGAGTCAACATGGACAGAGGCGGCAATGTGGTCTTTCAGCATCCGCAGCCAGTGCATTTGCTCTTCGGTAAAGCGGTTGTGCTGGCCGGCGTTTTTTTTCAAAATCCATTGCTGGAAGTTGCGATTAACGGTTTTATCATAATCCGTCAGCGTGGAATCAATGCCGGCGACTTTTCGGATAAGCGCGACAAGCGCCATCAGTTCGTTTTTGGGCTGCCCGTTTACGCTTTCGAGCTGCTGATAGGCCCGCCAGACATTCAGCGGAGCCAAAACAGGCTTGTCGGCGATAATGGTTTCCGCCAGATCTTTAATCATTTTATAGGTCAGCTCCAGCCTTTTAAATGGCTGTCCGTAAAAGATCTGCAGCGCGGTGATTTCGTCTTTATGCTGGATAATCCAGTCGGAAAAAGTTTTTACGATTTCGCCGGCCCTGTCCTTATTGTCTTTATCCCATCCCGCACCCGTAAGCTCATCGGGGTTCACAAGGTCTATGATCTGCTCATGCATCTTGCGGACATTTTCGATGTATGCATTCAATTCCCCGTTAAAGGTGCTCGCCGCCTGATTTTGTAAAGCAGTGGCAAGGGTTTTCAGCTTTTCTTCTTTCTCAATGGGCGCAGCGCCCGGATCTTCCTGCTCCACTTTCAGTCGCAGGTCTTCCAGGGTGTCCGGATTGTAGGCATTCAGCAGTTCTTTTGCCACCTGATTCATGGTTTTGCCGCTTGCCTTTTCACCAAAAGCGGCTTTTTCTTTGTCGGTGAGCTGCTTCTCCAGACGGTTAAGGCGGTTGGCCAATGTTGTGAACAAGGCTTCATCTCTGGCTCCCACGGTAATGGCCGCCAGCAAATCCTTGAGCGGCACGCCCGGTTTTTTCTCCATGGGGCGGCTGTCGGTTTTAAGGCTTTTGGTGACGCCGACGGCATCTACAATCACGAAATGATCTTTGGTGGTTTTGGCGGAAGGAGATACTTTTTTCAGGTCGTCCAGGTTGATGATGCGCGTGCCCCGGCCTTTCATCTGCTCAAAGTAGTTGCGGCTTTTCACGTCCCGCATAAACACCAGGCATTCCAGCGGTTTTACATCCGTGCCGGTTGCAATCATATCCACTGTAACGGCAATGCGCGGGTAGTAATCGTTGCGAAACTGCGCCAGTGTGCTTTTGGGATCATCTGCTTTGCAGGTGATTTTTTTACAAAAGCGGTTTTCTTCTCCGAATTCTTCCCGCACGATTTGAATGATATCATCGGTATGGCTGTCGGTCTTGGCAAAAATCAGGGTTTTGGGGATTTCAAATTCATGCTTTTCGTTGTAGCGGTCGGGAAACATTTCGGGCAGATGTTCCTTAAACGCGCGGATAATGGTCCGGATTTGATTGGGGTTCACCACCTTGTCGTCCAGTTGTGTCCGGGAATACACCACATCTTCATCCAACTGCTCCCAGCGTTTTTTGCGGCTGAGTGTTTCCCGGTGGTCGACATACTGCCCTTTCCAGATCGTGGCGCCCTTTTGCGTGATTTCGGTTTCAATCAGATACACGTCGCTGCCCACGTTCACGCCATCGAAAACGGCCTGCTCGTGGGTGTATTCACTGACGATGTTTTTGTTGAAGAAACCGAACGTACGGTTGTCGGGTGTGGCGGTCAAGCCGATCAAAAAGGCATCGAAATATTCCAGCACCTGTTTCCAGAGGTTATAAATACTGCGGTGGCATTCATCGATCACCACAAAATCGAAAAATTCGATCGGCAATTTTTCATTGTACCCCACCGGAACCGGCTCCCGTTTTTCCCATTTGATTTCATTGGGATTGGCTTCCTCGGCGGCTTCGTCCAGTTCTTCATTTTTCAGCAATGCATACAGCCGCTGGATGGTGCTGATATAGACCTGATTGTCGGTAGGCACAAAGCTCGATTTCAGCCGATGCACGCCATAAAGTTCGGTAAACTTGCGGTTGTCATCATTGGGCATATACGCCATAAATTCCTGCTCGGCCTGCTCTCCGAGGTTTTTCGTATCCACCAGAAACAACACCCGTTTGGCTTTGGCATACTTGAGCAGGCGATAGATAAACGTAATGGCTGTAAAGGTTTTTCCCGAACCCGTAGCCATTTGAATCAGGGCTTTGGGTTGATTTCGGCGGAAGGAATCTTCCAGATTATGGATAGCAATGATCTGGCAATCCCGCAGTCCGTTTGTCTGCAGATCGGGAATATCGAAAAATCGTTGACGTAAGGATTTACCGCGCTTAAACCATTCCTGAAACGTTTCAGGGCGGTGAAAAGAGTACGCCGGTCTTGAACGGGGCTTGGGGTCGCTGTAATCGGTAAAGCGGGTTAATTGTCCGGTGCTTTCATAAACGAACGGCAACGGATCGTTATTCAGGTATTTCAGTTTGCTGTCGGCGTAAAATTTTGACTGATCTTCATGAGCCGTTAAACGAACACCCTCTTCCTCTCTTTTTGCTTCTATGATCCCAACGGGTTTGAGATCAACAAATAAGACATAATCCGCTGGACCCGCATCGGTCTGGTATTCTCTGACAGCAACACCAAGCCCGGCATTCAGATTTATTTGTTTCTTGTTTTGAATAATCCAGCCGGAAGCAATCAGGTGCCTGTCGATATTATCACGGGCTATTTGTTCGGGGGTTTGATTCATTATCATTCCCTTGATCATTGATTTCAATGCTGACTGCTATCCTTATATTTAATTTAACAGGAATTCAACATGTTAATCGAGATGACATTTCTGATTCGAATATGTTTCAGGGTCAGTCGGTGGGCATAGAAAAAACAACGGACAGCACACTCGGGGAAAATAGGGGGATTAAAGAGGGAAACGCCTGGAAAAGAACAGCCGGCAACTCGACTATCCTTTTCCCGGCGGTATGTGCTGGTTAATCAGTTTTCGTATTTGAATGAAAGTTTGATTCGGACGCGGAAGGCCACGACCTTGCCGTTTTCCACCTTCAGATCCTGCTGGGTAATCTCGGCAATCCGTAATTCTCGCAGGCTTTTGGATGCAAGCTCAACGGCTTTTTTTGCGGCATCTTCCCATGAGACTTCGCTGGTTCCTACAAGTTCAACGATCTTGTACACACTCTCTGCTGCCATAAACGCCTCCTTTCGTTATTGTTAGGGTGATAAATACGCTGCTTTCCGTCCCTGGAATGTCAAGGGAAACGTGGTAAACATTAATGAACCGCGGCAGGCAAGTCAAGCGATTTTATGAATGGCTGATTTTCTATGACTTCACACGCGTCACTGCAGCGCCCAGTTTTTCAAATTTCTTTTCCATGGCTTCATAGCCCCTGTCCAGATGATAGACCCGGTTGACCTCGGTCTGCCCCTGCGCAACCAGACCGGCCAGAATCAGCGAGGCGCTGGCCCGAAGATCCGATGCCATCACCGGAGCCGCGGAAAGAAACGGCATTCCCCTGATAACCGCCGAATTGCCGGAAATGGTGATGTCCGCGCCCATTCGCCTGAGTTCACCTACGTGGATAAAACGGTTTTCGAAAATCGTTTCCGAAATGATGCTCAGGCCCGACGCAACGGACATCAACACCATGAACTGGGCCTGCATATCGGTGGGGAACCCCGGATAGGGATGGGTTTTGACATCGACACTGGATATCAGATCCGGGCCTTCCACCCGGATGGTTTTTCCGGAAACCAGAATCCTGGCGCCTGCCAGCCGCAGTTTATGAATCAGGGCATCCAGATGTTCGGGTTCGCAGTTTTCCAGGGTAATATCCCCGCGGGTCAATGCTGCGGCCACCATGAACGTCCCGGCTTCAATGCGGTCGGGAATGATGGAAACCGAGACCGGTCGAAGGGCCTCAACACCCGTTATAGTGATCACGGATGTACCGGCGTCTCGGATATCCGCGCCCATCTGGTTCAACACATCAGCCAGGGCAACCACTTCCGGCTCTCGCGCGGCGTTTCTGAGGATGGTCACGCCATCGGCCAGAGCAGCCGCCATCATGATGTTTTCCGTTCCGGTAACCGTCACGATATCAAAATAAATATCCGCGCCGATCAGCCTGTCTGCTTCGGCTTCGACATATCCGTGCTTCAGCTCGATTTTTGCGCCAAGAGCGGCAAGCGCCTTCAGGTGCAGGTTGATGGGTCTGGCGCCGATGGCACATCCGCCGGGAAGGGATACGCGGGCTTTTTTCAACCGCGCGATCAGGGGGCCCAGCACCAGAATCGAGGCTCGCATTTTCCGCACCAGATCGTAAGGGGCTTCGGTGTTGTTCAGATTCCCGGCGTCGATGGTGACGCAATTCCCAGCAGCCTCCACCCTGGCGCCGTGATTCTGCAGGAGAATGCAGGTGCTTTGAATATCCTTCAGATTCGGAACATTGGTATAGGTATTTTTCCCGTCTGTCAGCAGCGAGGATACCAGGATGGGCAAAGCCGCATTTTTGGCGCCGCTGATGACAACGTTTCCGGTAAGCCTGCGGCCGCCGTCGACAATGATTTTATCCATAACTCTCCAGCAAATATCCAGTGTGTTTTTGTTAAAACAAAAGCGCTTTTCCATGTCATGATATGGAAAAGCGCTTTTGAATGCAAGAATTCGTCAGTGTTTTTTTATGGGTTCACTGCTGACCGCCTGAGGGATTAATGCTGGCCGTGTCCGTGACCCTCATCCCCTTTTGCAGAATCGATGGCGGCCTTGATGATGCAGAATGTCATGCCGATGCCCAAAATGGTCAATGCATACCAGAGCCCGCCCATGAACACCATGTGAGACATATCCCATATCCATTCAAAATTAAAAGGAAACATTGTTACCTCCCGTGGTTAATCAACCGGATTCAGTTCCGCTTCTTGCGGGAAAATCGGCAGATACCGGTAAGAAATCATGATCAAGATGATGCCGTAGGCAACCGGAAGAATCGTGGTGGCGACTTCCTGCCAGCTTGGAAAGTAAAGGGCCCAGGTATCGAACGTCATGATGGGAACAGCCATGACCTGAAGGACCATGACCCAGCGGTTGACGCTGACGCCGATCACGGCCAGAACAAAGGCGGTGTTTCTGGCGATCGGGCTTTTGCGGCCTTTGTCCGTGATCAGAATCGACGCAGGGACCAAACCGCCAAGAACGATTTCCAGAACCAGAATCCAGATGCCGTAAAAACCGTTGTTGCTGTAAAAATCCATCAGGTTAAACCCCAGGGAAGGCGCGGTGACATTTCCCCAGTAAAAAGTATCGGTGATTTTTGCAATGATGTAGGTGATCATCATCCAGCCCGATATTTTGGATAGAAGTTCGACCACGTTGTCCTTGACCAGCTTTTTGCCGGAAACGGCCTCGGTGATGCGAGTGATCATCAGGGTAAAGCAGGGACCATACGCCGCCGCCGACCAGGTGAACAGAAAAAACGTCCAGGGCCAGATAAACAGGCCTTCCCGGTAAGCAAAGGGCCGGCCGAACAGGACTCCGGCCACCCCTCCCAGAGATCCCTGGTGAAAAAAAGACAGAAATGCGCCGGTTGCGGCAAACACCGCCATCGTACCGTGCATGTTAT
>Ga0315270_10001539_pt1 | contig 12249 bp, 20 predicted proteins | sample C1_bottom_MG_FD_204932 | JGI IMG/M metagenome (GOLD analysis project Ga0315270, IMG submission 204932) | Sediment microbial communities from Yellowstone Lake, YNP, Wyoming, USA - C1_bottom | ecosystem: Environmental > Aquatic > Freshwater > Lake > Sediment | place: USA: Wyoming | collected... | reverse complement strand
CGTCAGCCCGGTTATGGCAACGCTGGTTATGGTCAAAGACCGGTATCCCGCGGAATCCCCTTGTGGGAATCCCTCTGGGGACCCTTTTAGTCGGACAGTCCCCAGCACCCAGTCCTCAGTCGTGCCTTGACCTCGTCACGCCGTTATGGGCGAAGCCCGGTTATGGTCATCGACCGGTATCCCTTCAGGGAATCCTCGGATGAGGGCACGATCGTCACGTCGTCACGGTTTTCCCCAGCACCCTTCGTCCCTTTTGGATGCTTGTTTTAGTCCCAGAATGGGACTATTCTAAGACATGCGAGTGATTGCTCTTTCCACGCTGCGCAGCTTCTGGAGCGGAAAGTCGGCGTATGCCGATGCCCGGGAGCCGGCGCTTGCCTGGTATCCGAATGTGCTCAGGGCCGATTGGAGTGCGCCGGGCGACGTCAAGCGAGACTTCGGCACCGCCAGCATCCTGCGTGACGGTCGGGTGGTCTTCAACATCGCCGGCAACAAGTTTCGGCTGGTCGTGTGGATCAACTACCCGTATCGCGTGGTTTACGTGCGATTCATCGGAACACATTCGCAGTACGACAAGATCGACGCGCAAACGATTTGAGGAACAGAACATGGAAATAAAGCCCATCAGGACGAAAGCAGATCACCGTGCCGCGCTGAAGGAAGTCGAAGGACTGATGTCGGCCGGGAAAGGGACACGCGACGGCGAACGCTTGGATGTGCTGGCGACACTGATCGAGGCGTACGAACGGAAACATTTCCCCATGGAATTGCCTGATCCGATCGAGGCAATCCGCTTCAGCATGGAACAGAAGGGCCTGGCACCCAAAGACCTCGTTCCGATGATCGGCCAGATCAACCGGGTTTATGAAATCCTGAACGGCAAGCGGCCGCTGACCCTGCAGATGATCCGGCGCCTGCACCGCGAACTGGGAATACCGGCGGAATCCCTGATCGGGGAGATAGGCGAACGGCGGGCTGCGTGAGAGCACGGCTTTGCCTGTTATGGGCGAAGCGGTCAACGACCGGTTATGGTCGATAGACCGGTACCCCCTGTGGGGTATGGCGCAGCCGGTTATGGTCGATAGACCGGTATCCATTTAGGGAATCCAGCGAATACATGAAAAAAGGGGATATCTCGAAATTTGTCGAGGACGCGGTCCGCTGGCGCATGCTCGATCGCACCGTCCAGGGCATCAAGGATCGCAACCAGGACATCCGACCTGAGGACCTCAACTCAATCATCGACCATGCGGTAGGTTCGGTTCGCTCATCGCGCGCGAACCACCCGAAGGCGCGCACCCGGGCTCGAAAGTAGGTTCACCGAACGACCCCGGTGCGGATCGTTCTCGACACAAACGTTCTGCTCTCCGCGTTGATGACACGCGGAACGCCACCTAGTCTTCTCTACGAGATGTGGCGCGATCGCAAGTTCGATCTGGCTTCCTGCGAATTGCAGCTCGATGAGGTTCGTGCAGTATCCCGGCGTGAGGAACTGCGCTCCCGGCTCACCCATTCGGAAGTCGGCACCCTCGTTAACCTGATTCGCAGGCTTGCGATCATGGTCGAATCCCTGCCGGAAGTCAGCGCATCGCCCGACCCGAAGGACAACTACCTTCTGGCACTTGCGCCGGCAGCCAAGGTCGATCTGCTGGTGACAGGCGACAAGAGCCACCTCCTGGCGCTCAAGAAGCATGGCTCCACGCGGATCATCACAGCCCGTCAGGCTGTTCAGGCGCTATGATTGCATCCGTGCACATGGACAAAAGGCGGGAATAAAGGAGCCTCCCGCAGAACGCGGATATTCAGGAGGCCGGCGATCCGAAGCCCGGGGTAATGGCCCTCGCACGAAAGAAGTAGGGCATGGTGGAAAAATCAGAAAGTCCAGCGGCAATTTTTTCATTGACCTCGGGTTCCCGCCGCACGAGGCGGCGGTGATGTTGCTGCGGGCGCAGCTGGCGGAAGCCTTGCGGAGTTGGGTGGAGCAAAACGAACTGACGCAAGCGCAAGCGGCTCGAAAGCTGGGTATCTCGCAGCCTCGGCTCTCCGAAATCACTCGCGGCAAGGTGGAATTGCTTTCGCTCGATTACCTCGTGGGACTTTGCGCGAAAGCGGAGATTCCGGTCAAGATGCGCCTGGCGGCCTGACAGATCCCAGATATCGAGCCCCGAGTCCGCTTCAATGTTTTGTCACGGCACTCAGCACGGCTAATGATTCTTGAGATCACTTTCACCTTTCACCTGCTTTTCCGCAGCACCCAGCACTCCGCGCCTAACACTTATTTTCTGTATATTCCCCTCCCACATTCCGTAAACCACTTCACAGAGGAATCCTGATGAAACTTTATTACGCCCCCGGCGCCTGCTCGATGGCCCCGCATATCGTCGCCATCGAAGCCGGCCACAAGCTCGACTACGTCAAGGTCGACATCCCCAACAAGAAGACCGAAGGCGGTGACGACTACTGGAAGGTCAACTTCAAGGGCTATGTCCCCACGCTGCAACTCGACAACGGCGAGATGCTCACCGAGGTGGGTGTGATCTGCCAGTACCTGTCCGACCAGAAACCCGAGGCGGGCCTGGTACCGAAGGCGGGGACGATGGAGCGCTACCGGCTGATGGAGTGGCTCAACTTCATAGCGGCGGAAATGCACAAGCAATTCGGTGCGCTGTTCAATCCGAAGTACACGCCGGAAATGCGTGAAGTCCAGCTCGGCGTCATCGGCCGCCGGTTGAAGCCGCTGGAAGAGAAGCTGGCGGATAAGAGGCAATACCTCATGGGCGACAAGTTTTCCGCGGCGGACGCCTACGCCTTCACGATCCTGAACTGGAGCAAAGGCCTCAAGATCGACCTCTCACCCTGGCCGAACATCAAGGCGTATTACGAGCGCGTCGGCAAGCGCCCGAAGGTCCAGGAAACGATGAAGGCGGAGGGGTTGGCCTGACGCAGGCCGGGGGCAGCCTGGCAGCCTGACAGATCCCAGATGTCGAGCCCCGAGTCCGCTTCAATGTTTTGTCACGGCACACAGCACGGAAAATGATTCTTGAGTTCACTTTCAACTTTCACCTTTCAACTTTCACCTGCTTTTCCGCAGCACACAGCACACAGCACTCAGCCCTCAGCACTCAGCACCCAGCACTGGTTTTTCCGTCACCGCCCTTACGCGTAGAATCCCCAATTGGATGCCCTCAAGCAGCAGGTCGAAGATTGCACCCACATGGCACAAAAGGAATTCTCGCCGGCCGAGAGGCAGGACATCGTCAAGTACCTGAACGATGGGTTCTACCGATTCCAATAGGGCAGGGGCAAGGGCAAGAGCGCCATATCTAGCTGTTTCTCAATCACTCGATCCCCGGTTTCCGCCCATCACTGCATCACGTGTTCTTCGTCACGGGTCTTGTCCGTCGCGGTATTTCCTGTCACGCTCTTCGTCCTTGACGAGGCATAACGGGAGCCGTTACAGTACCACATGATCCTGTGCTTTCGAGATCGGGAAACCGAGGCTGTCTGGCGAGGAGACGTTTCGCGGCGCTTGCCGCGAGAAATCCAGCAGGTGGCGCGCCGCAAGTTGAGGATGATCAGCAACGCAAAAACACTCCAGGATCTGCGCGTACCGCCGGCTAACCGGCTCGAGCCCTTGAAGGGCGAGCGCAAGGCCCAGTGGAGCATTCGTGTCAACGATCAATGGCGGATTTGCTTTGAATGGGCGGACGGCGGCGCAACCAATGTCGAGATCGTCGATTACCACTGATTTTCGAGGAAACCATGGCGAAACTGAAAAATGTTCATCCCGGCGAAGTTCTGTTGGAGGAATTTCTGGTTCCGATGAGCCTCAGCCAGAATGCGGTTGCACGCGCGATCTCCGTTCCACCGCGAAGAATCAATGAGATTGTTCTCGGCAAGCGCGCCATCACGGCGGACACGGCCCTGCGGCTTGCGCGCTACTTCGGGACGTCCGAGCAATTCTGGATGGGTTTGCAGGCCGATTACGATCTTGAAGAGGCACGCAAAGGCCTGGGTCGGCAGATCGCTGCTATCGAACGGGCGGCAGCCTAGATTCATCGACGCCGGTCACGGCCTTTCACCCCGTCACGTCTTTCCCCGCTTTCCCCTTTTGCCTGTCGCCGGACTCGTATAAAATCTCCATACACATCTGGAGGTGTATGGTGAGAACCAATATCGTGCTCGACGAAAAGCTTGTCAGGGAAGCCATGAAGCTCGCCAACGTCAAGACCAAGCGCGAGGTTGTTGACCTTGCGTTGCGCCGCTACGTCCACAGCGGCAAGCAGAAAAAGCTCCTCGACCTTCAGGGTTCCGGCGGCGTTCGCAAGGACTACGACTACAAGCAGGCGCGCTCCGGCGGCTAATGGTCCTGGTCGACACGTCGGTATGGGTGAATTACCTGCGCGGTGACGCGACGCCGCAAGTTCGCGCGCTGAAGATTCTGCTATCCGGCGAAGAGATCGTCGGTACTGCTCCGATCATCTTGCAGGAGATCCTGCAAGGGGCGGACTCGGTCGAACGGTTCGAAACGTGGAGAAAGTACTTTTCGGGACTGTTCTGCCACCTGCCAAGAGACCCTGTGGAGTCGCATATTGCCGCCGCTCGGCTTTACCAGGACTGCCGGAAAGCAGGCAAGACGCCTCGCAGCAGTAACGACTGCCTGATCGCGCAGATCGCGATCGAGAACAGCCTTACGCTTCTGCACAATGATCGCGACTTCAATGCCATCGCAAGTGTGGTCGGGCAACTCAGGCTTTATCCTGGTGATTGACCGTTTCAGGGGACTCTCCCTGATAACATCTCCAGCACCCAGCACTCCGCACCGTCATTGCCCTTTCCTCTTTCACCTTTCCTCTTTTCCCTTTCACCTGGTGTTCACCGAGCACCCAGCACCGTGTTGTCCCATCACGCCGTCATGACCTTGCCCCTGTATTCCGTATCTCTTAACCGGTCCATCATGCGGCGTTTTTCAACTTTTCCGCGAGCCAGTTTTTCTCGAACTGCATCGGACTTCGACACGATCTGAACGCGCAGCTTACCCCATCCCCACCCCGACCCTCCCCTTGAAGGGGAGGGAGACAAGAATATTTCAGAAGTTGGCGTGTTCCGTATAAATGAAGAGCGGTTGGCCTCAATTGAATTCCCAGCAACGTGCCGCTGTCCACGATCCGCTCGTGACTTGCGGCACCTGACGCAGCTTGCGATCCAAACTCTCCTTCCCCTTCAAGGGGAAGGTTGGGATGGGGATGGGGAATGACCGCGCAGTCACGACCGTTCTCCCCTTGGGGAATCCCCTTGCCGGGCACCCGTCATTCCTGAAAAAAGCGTAGTATGTACAAATTATCTGTACATACCAGGATTCGAACCATGTCTTCCTCCGTAAACGTCACCCAGCTCCGTCAGCATCTCCCCGAGTACCTGAAGCAGGTTCGGGAGGGCAAGGAAGTCGAAGTCACCGTGCATGGCAAAGTAATCGCCCGCTTGGTCCCGGAAGCCGCAAAAAGCGATAGAGCAAAGAAAAGGCTCGCCGAACTTCGCAAGACCGCCAAGGTAGGCGACGTGACATCTCCAGCGGGCGCAGCCTGGACGGGCGATCGTGATCATTTGTGACACCCACGTACTCGTCTTCGACGCGCTCGCACCCGCGCGGTTATCGGCAAAGGCGCGCCGGCGGCTGAAGGACGGAGAGTCTGCGGGGCAGTTGGCCTGCGCAGACATCTCCCTCTGGGAAATTGCCATGTTGATCGCGAAACGGCGACTGGAAATCGACGAGGAATCCGGATCCTTTATCCAGGCAGTCCTGGATGCCCGGGGCTACAGGGTGCTTCCCATTACTTCGGAAATCGCAGCCCTTTCGCAAAGCGCGGATTTCACCCGGAAGGATCCCGCCGATCGCCTCATTGCGGCGACCGCCCTTGCCGCCGGTGCGGAGCTGCTCTCCGCCGATCAGGCAATGAAAGGCATACCGGGCTTGAAGCTGGTCTGGTAGCGCCGGGAGGGCGTGTCCCGAATCCCGTTCCCCAAGCCGTAAGTCGTGGCTCCTCTAATTCGTCACGCGTTATGGGTGAATACCCGTGCCGATACCCTACGGGCGTAGCACGTCGGAGTTATGGTCAAAGACCGGTATGCCGAGAGCGGCAACCCTTTTAGCACGTCGGAGTTATGGGGGTCAGCCCGGTTATGGCAACGCCGGTTATGGTCAAAGACCGGTTATGGTCGACAGACCGGTATCCCTTTAGGGAATCCCTTCAGGGAATCCCCTTGTGGGAATCCCTCCGGGGACCCTTCTAGCTAGGAGTACCCATTTAGCCGGAATCCCTTCAGGGAATCCCCTTGCGGGGCACGCCGTCACGATTATTGGCCGAAGGCCGGTATCCCCTTGTGGGGCGTCACGGCCCTTACGCGTAGAATCCCCAATTGGATGGTCTGAAGAAGCAGGTAGAAAACTGCACCCACATGGCACAAAAGGAATTCTCCCCGGCCGAGAGGCAGGACATCGTCAAGTACCTCAACGATCGGTTCTACCGATTTCAATAAAGCGGGGGAAAAGGGGCGGGCGTGGCACATAGCGGTTTTAGGCAACACGCCAAGGCTGAGGTAGTTCGGAATTGAGTCCCTGAATACTGCACTGGTGGCATAATCCTCCACTGTCATGGCAAGCATTCTCGACCTTCACCTCGCGGAGATTGCGGAGCTCTGCCGCCGTTACGACGTGCGCCGGCTCGAGTTGTTCGGCTCCGCGACGACGGATGCCTTCGACCCGCGGACGAGCGATTTCGACTTTCTCCTGGACTTCAAGGCGAGCGCATCGAATCTCTTCGACCGGTATTTTGGCCTGAAAGAATCCCTTGAGGCTCTGTACGGCCGCGAAGTCGACCTGGTGATGGTCGGCGCCATGCACAACCCCTACTTCATCGACTCGGTGAACAAGACGCGACAGCTCGTTTATGCAGCCGAAGACGCCCAAGCTGCTTGAGGACATTCGCGACTCCGCCGTCTTCATCCGCGATGTTGTGCGCGGCAAGACGCTCGACGACTACCATCGAGACCGCCTTCTGCGCCAGGCGATAGAGCGCAATTTCGAGATCATCGGGGAGGCCATCAAACGGCTCGCCCAGCACGATCCGGAGATCGTTGCCCGAATCGGTGAACATCGCCAGATCATCGCCTTCCGCAACGTGCTCATACACGGCTACGACCTCGTCGATCACGCACTGGTCTGGAGCACCATAGAACAACAGGTTCCGGTCCTGCTGCGTGATGTGGGCACGTTGCTCGGCTCGACGAAAGACTTATGAGAAAGACAGCTTCAGTAACTGAAGTAACCGTTTCCGGCGAAGAAAAATACGGCCCCAAGGAAGGGCTGCATCGTCGGTTGATCGACGCTGCGCAAAAGGCGGTGCGGGCAGCGTTGCGTGAACATAAGCTGATGGGGAACTCGATCGCTGTCTGGCGTAATGGTCGGGTTGTGTTGCTTCCTCCCGAGCAAATCGACGCCTGATCGATTTCCTGCAACGGCCGCAGTCCCTTGCCCCACACCCCACCGCTCCAAGTCTGAAGTCCCTGGAAATAGGTACTTCGTCCAGAGTCCTGTTGTTACCCTGTCACGTTCGTCACGCGTTATGGGCGTAGCCCGGTTATGGCAGAGCCTGTATCCCCTTGCGGGAATCCAGCGAATACCCTACGTGCGTATACCCTACGTGCGTTGCACGTCGGAGTACCCTTTTAGCACGTCGGAGTTATGGTCAAAGACCGGTATGCCGAGAGCGGCAACCCTTTTAGTCGGGCACGTCTTTTTTCATTCGGCCGGGGGCAGCCCGGCGGCTGGTCACTTTTCTTGCGCGGCCAGGAAAAGTAACCAAGAGAAGGCCGCCCCTGGTGTCGCGCCCCTTATCAGGGGTGCCCCTGTACTGCCTGCCTTGATGTGGCGACTGCGGAACTCGACCTGGCGAGGCGCATACAACGCGCCTCACTGCGGGACTGACTCGGTTCCCGGCGGGCGTAAGCTGGGGCGGAATCCGACGCATGGGCGCCTGTATCGACATTGGTGGACCGAGGCAAGGCGCCTGTTCCCGCAAACGGAGCTGCGCTTAACGAGTCCCAGGCGCACAGTCCTCGTCGACTTCCCCCCATCGAGTCGAGCTGCTCGGCGCGCCACAAGGGGGAAGGGCAAATGCACTAGGGCAATCCTGGCTCTTGCTCCTCGATCTTCCTCCCAGCACCCAGCACTCAGCACTCAGCATCCAGCACCCAGCACCCAGCACCCAGCACTTTTTCTCCCGTCACGACCGTCACGCCGTCACGCTTTTACCCAGCACTCAGCACTCAGCACTCAGCACTCAGCACTCAGCACTCAGCACACAACACGCAGCACGCAGCACGCAGCACTGCCTCTTCCGTCACGGCCCTTTCGGTAGAATCCCCGACTCACTCGTCACCAATCAAAGTTCACTGACCTTGAAATGGCACTGACACGAGTTTTTCGGACCACGATCCTGGAACGCGCACAGAACGACGCGCGGTTCCGCGAGGCGCTGTTTACGGAAGCGATCAATGCTTATCTTGCCGGCGACACCGGCGCGGGCAAGGCGATCCCGCGCGACCTGGTGAATGCCACCGTTGGCTTTGAAGGCCTCGCCACCGAGATCAATAAGCCGGGCAAGAGTCTGCGCAGCCCTGAGTCGATTGACACGCTTTCACTATCGTTCATCTGCCTGCCCGAAGGGTTCGTCGTGTTTCACATCCGATGGCGCTTGGCGTAATATGTCGAAAAACATTACATTTTTCGACATATTATGGTGATATGTCGAATCGTTCGACATGTCCCGCGGGCGTGTCGATAAACAGGGAGAATTTCGACACGTGGCCAAGTTCGACCCGAGCCGTCCCTACAACGAACTGCCCCAACTGCCGCCGAAGGCAGACATAGAAACCCGTGCCATCCTCAAGGCCTGCATAGATGCTCGTGCCGCCGTGGCTGCGCTGCGGCAGGCGGGCACGCTGATTCCCAACCCGGGCGTGTTGATCAACACGATCCCACTGCTGGAAGCGCAGGCCAGTTCCGAAATCGAGAACATTGTCACCACCACCGACGCCTTGTTCAAGTACGCACAAATCGATTCGGAGAATGCAGATCCGGCTACCAAAGAAGCCCTGCGCTACCGCACGGCGCTGCGACTGGGAGTGGAATCCCTGAAAATAAAGCCGCTCAGCACGTCCACGGCAGTTGGCGTTTGTTCCACCATCAAAGGCCGGCAAATGGAAATCCGGCGCGTTCCCGGAACAACGCTGACCAACCCGGCGAAGAACGCAGTCATCTACACGCCCCCGGCGGGTGAGGCTTTGCTACGCGAAAAACTTGCCAACTGGGAGCGATTCATCCATGAGCAGACCGAGGTCGACCCGCTCATCCGCATGGCGGTCGCGCATTACCAGTTCGAGGCCATCCACCCGTTTAGCGATGGAAATGGACGGACCGGTCGGGTGCTCAATCAGCTCATGCTTGTCGAGCAAGGCCTGCTGGACCTGCCGGTTCTTTATCTGTCGCGGTACATCATCGGCAACAAGGCGGACTATTATCGGCTTCTGCTCGCTGTGACATGTGATGCCACCTGGGAAAAATGGATTCTCTACATGCTTGCAGGCGTGAGCGAGACGGCAACGTGGACGGTAGATAAAATACAGGCAATTCACGACCTCATGACCCATTCAACGGAATACGTTCGTGCGCGGGCGCCAAAGACCTACAGCCGCGAACTGGTTGAGCTGATTTTCGTGCAGCCTTATTGCCGCATCCAGAACATCGTCGACGCGCAATTGGGGAACAGGCAAACGGCATCCGTCTATCTGAAGGCGCTGACCGATATCGGAATTCTCAAGGAAGTCAAAGTCGGCCGTGAGAAATTGTTCATTCACCCCAAGTTTGTCGCCTTGCTGACCAGCGAGACACACACATTCAAACCCTACGAGGGTGCGAAGCGCGGGCCTGCGGGTGCAAAACAAAAGGTATCTGGACCAAAGGACGTTGCGCGGCGCATCGAACGCCGAGATCGTTGATTACCATTAATTCGAGAAATTACATGGCCAAACTGAAAAACATCCTGATCGCACCGGTAATGACATTCCTGGCGGTGAGCGCCCATGCGGCGGTGCCGGGCGATGGCGCCGAGGGCAAGCGCCTGCACGATGCCAACTGCACGGGTTGCCACGATTCTTCGGTCTACTCCCGTAAGGACCACAAAGTCCGATCGTTGGATGGTCTGAAGAAGCAGGTAGAAAACTGCACCCACATGGCACAAAAGGAATTCTCCCCGGCCGAGAGGCAGGACATCGTCAAGTATCTCAACGATCGGTTTTACCGATTCCAGTAGAGCGGGGGAGCAGGGTCAGGCGTGGCACGTAGTGTTCTTATGCAACATGCCAAGCCTGAGGTTGCTCGGAATTGAGTCCCCGAATACTGTACTGGTGGCATAATCCTCCACTATCATGGCAAGCATTCTCGATCCTCACCTCGCGGAGATTGCGCAGCTCTGCCGCCGTTACGACGTGCGCCGGCTCGAGTTGTTCGGCTCCGCGACGACGGATGCCTTCGACCCGCGGACCAGCGATTTCGATTTTCTCCTGGACTTCAAGGCGGGCGCATCGAACCTCTTCGACCGGTATTTTGGCCTGAAGGAATCCCTTGAGGCGCTGTACGGCCGCGAAATCGACCTGGTGATGGTCGGCGCCATGAACAACCCCTACTTCATCGACTCGGTGAACAAGACGCGACAGCTCGTTTATGCAGCCGAAGACGCCCAAGCTGCTTGAGGACATTCGCGACTCGGCCGTCTTTATCCGCGATGTTGTACGCGGCAAGACACTCGACGACTACCACGGAGATCGCCTGCTCCGGCAGCATATCGAGCGAAAATGTCGAGATCATCGGCGAGCCCATTAAACGCCTCTCCCAGCACGATCCCGAGATCGTCGCCCGAATTGGAGACCATCGTCAGATCATCGCCTTCCGCAACGTGCTCATACACGGCGAGTGTCCTGTGCCGCTGATTCGTGGGATAACCCGCGCACCCCAATAGTCGATCACCTATGTGCATATGGCTGTATTCCAGAATCGTTGGGAAAACCTGCGAAATCGGCGCCAGGCAAGGCGCGAGTCCTCGACAGTGGCGGGCCCCACGGCGAGGACTCGTAACAACGCATGGCGCCGATTCTCGTCGGGTTTTCAGCCACGAATCAGCGGCACAGGACACTAGGACCTCGTCGATCACGCACTGGTCTGGAGCACCATAGAACACAGGTTCCGGCCTTGCTGCGCGATGTGGGCACGTTGCTCGGCTCGACGAAAGACTTATGAGAAAGACAGCTTCAGTAACTGAGGTAACCGTTTCCGGCGAAGAAAAATACGGCCCCAAGGAAGGGCTGCATCGTCGGTTGATGGACGCTGCGCAAAAGGCGGTACGGGCTGCTTTGCGTGAACATAAGCTGATGGGGAACTCGATCGCTGTCTGGCGTAATGGTCGGGTTGTGTTGCTTCCTCCCGAGCAAATCGACGCCTGATCGATTTCCTGCAACGGCCGCGGTCCTCCGCCCCACACCCTGCCGCTCCAAGTCTGAAGTCCCGGGAAATAGGTACTTCGTCCCGAGTCCTGTTCTTACCCTGTCACCTTCGTCACGCGTCACTGCTTCTTCCGTCACGGCCTTACGGCCGTTGCTCTTCAAGCGGCCGGGGGCAGCCCGGCGGCTGGTCATCTTTCTTGCGCGGCCAAGAAAGGTAACCGAAAGAAGGCCGCCCCTGGAGTCGCGCCCCGTGTTCACGGGGTGCCCCTGTGCTGCCTGCCTCGATGTGGCGACTGCGCAACTCGACCTGGCGAGGCACACAAGACGTGCCTCACTGCGGGACTGCCTCGGTTCCCGGCGGGCGTAAGCTGGGGCGGAATCCGAGTCATGGGCGCCTGTATTGACGCTGATGGACCGAGCCATGGCGCCTGCTCCCGCAAACGGAGCTGCGCTTAACGTGTCGACAGGCGCACAGTCCTCGTCGACTTCCCCCCATCGAGTCGAGCTGCTCGGCGCGCCACAAGGGGGAAGCGCAAATGCACTAGGGAAATCCTGGCTCTTGCTCCTCGATCTTCCTCCCAGCACCCAGCACTCAGCACTTTCTCTTCCGTCACGGCCCTTTCGGTAGAATCCCCGACTCACTCGTCACCAATCACCGTTCACTGACCTTGAAATGGCACTGACACGAGATTG
>Ga0315270_10001538_pt1 | contig 12250 bp, 12 predicted proteins | sample C1_bottom_MG_FD_204932 | JGI IMG/M metagenome (GOLD analysis project Ga0315270, IMG submission 204932) | Sediment microbial communities from Yellowstone Lake, YNP, Wyoming, USA - C1_bottom | ecosystem: Environmental > Aquatic > Freshwater > Lake > Sediment | place: USA: Wyoming | collected... | reverse complement strand
GGAAGTTGCTGCCGCAGCATCCGCAGCACCGGACTCGAATGACATGGGGATTGATTTTGCGCTGGACATGGGAGGTACGCCTGCTCCTGAACCTGTTCCGGCGGCAGCAGCGGCGGAACCCGAGTCGGGGGGGCTTGATTTTGATTTCGATGCCGGTAATGCTCTTTCGGAAATGGCCGCGGCTCCAGAACTTGCGCCGCCAGCAATGGACCTTTCCGATATCAGCCTTGATCTCGGCGAGCCTGTAGCCGTGGCCGCACCCGCAACTGCGGCAAATGCCGAAGACAATCCCGAAGTCGCCACCAAACTTGAGCTGGCTCAGGCGTACGAAGAAATGGGAGACAAGGACGGCGCTCGCGAATTGCTGCAGGAAGTGTTGAGCGAAGGTGGAACAGCCCAGCAGGAAACTGCCCGGACCAGGCTCGCCAAGCTCGCCTGACGTAGTTCCGTGTTTTGCCGCGACGCGGGGGAGTCCCCGTGACCGTGGCAGGTCTTGGCAGTGCAACCCATGCGAGGACTCATGCTTATGCGGTTACATCCTGCCGTGTGGCTATGTGCATGGAGCGTTTTTGCACTGCTGCTTCAGGGGCTGGATACTTTCTGGCTACTGCTGCTGTCGGTGCCCTCCATGTTGCTGACTGGCATTTATGCAGCCAGCGAATCACTACAAATGCTGAAGCGCGTGCGCTGGCTGCTCATGTCCATCGCAGTCATTTTTATTGTCGCCACGCCAGGCGTGCGCATGCCTGGGGTACTGGGTACGGCGGTGAGTGTGGACGGCTTCCGGCTTGCAGCAGACCACATTTTGCGCTTGGTCCTGTTATTGGTAACCCTGGCGACGTTGTTGAAGGTACTCGGGCAATCCGGTGTTCTTGCCGGTTTACACGCACTCCTGAAGCCAATTGGTCTGCGTCGTCAACGCCTTGTATCTCGACTTATGCTCACGCTCGAGTACGCCAGTAAAAGTCCTGCACAGCCCCGTTGGCAGGATTGGCTATTGGCTGATCCGGATGACATGGGTACAACGGTCTCTCTTGTTTCGGCGCCGCTACGCGGATTGGATATGGCGTCAATCAGTTTGCTTCTGCTGATTGTTTGCGGAGTTGCGCTCTCGTGAGAGTTGTTCTCGGTGTTGAATACGACGGCGGCAGTTTCGCCGGCTGGCAGTCCCAAGCACACGGCAATACGGTTCAGGACGTATTGGAAAAGGCGTTGGCCGAGATTGCGGGCCTTCCGGTTCGTGTTGTGTGCGCGGGCCGTACAGATGCCGGCGTGCATGCCTTTGGTCAGGTTGCGCATTTTGATGTTGCGGTCGATCGGCCCGATAGTGCCTGGGTTCGCGGCGTCAATTCGAGCCTGCCTTCCACCGTGGCAGTGCGCTGGTCGCGTGTGGTGAATAATGATTTTCATGCGCGCTTTTCGGCGATGTCGCGAAGTTACTCCTACTACCTGCTCAATCGCCCGGTACGCCCCGGGCTTCTCAGCGGACGCGTCGGCTGGTTTCATCGTCCGCTGGATCTTGAGGCAATGAATAGCGGACTCCAGCAGTTGATTGGCGAGCATGACTTCTCGGCATTTCGGGCCGCAGAGTGTCAAGCGAAATCACCGGTAAAACATCTGCACCTGGCCCGCGTACAGGCTGCAGGTGAAGTCCTGCGCTTCGACTTCCGTGCCAGCGCATTTCTGCACCACATGGTGCGCAATATCGTTGGCGCACTCATTTATGTCGGGAAGTCCAAGTGTCCGCCGCAGTGGATTGGCGAGCTGCTGGAATCTCGTGATCGCACGCTCGCTGCGCCAACTTTCGATGGTGCCGGACTTTACTTTGCGGGTGTTGAGTATCCGCCGGAATTCGGCTTGCCCGCGCCGCCGGAAGGTATCATTCTGGCATGAGCACTCGAACTCGCATCAAGATCTGCGGCATCACGCGCGCGGAAGATTTGCATGCTGCCGTCGCCGCCGGCGCTGATGCCGTGGGCTTCGTGTTCTATCCGCCGAGCCAGCGATATCTGTCCATTGTCCGCGCGAGAGACCTGGCTGGCGTGACACCGCCTTTTGTTACCCGTGTCGGATTGTTCGCCGATGCCAAGGTAACCGATGTTCGTGAAGTGCTTGCCACGGTGCCACTGGAACTGCTGCAATTTCACGGTGATGAGGATGAGGCCTACTGCCGGCAGTTCGGCAGACCATACATCAAGGCGGCTCGGGTACGGACAGGGCTCGATTTGTTAGAATACGCGCGCACCTATTCCTCTGCCTCCGGTTTGTTGCTGGATGCTTTCGTTGATGGTTTTGGTGGCGCAGGACAATGCTTTGATTGGGATATGGTACCAGCAGCTTTACCATTGCCAATAGTTCTCGCTGGCGGGCTAACTTCGGCTAATGTCGCGGAAGCTGTCCTTAAGCTGCGGCCATTTGCGGTCGATGTGAGCAGTGGTGTTGAGTCTGGCCGGGGAATCAAGGATGCCGAAAAAATTGCGACCTTCGTCGCGGCAGTGCGTGAAGCGGATTTGAAAATAAATGCCGGACAATAGCTACAACTTGCCAGACGATAGCGGGCATTTCGGGAAGTTTGGCGGAATATTTGTCGCCGAAACCCTGATGCCGGCCCTTGAGGAGCTACGCCTGGCGTACGCGGCTGCTCAGCGGGACGCAGCCTTCCGGGCAGAGTTCGAGTATGAGCTTAAGCACTATGTCGGACGCCCCAGTCCGATATATCACGCCAAGCGCTGGTCAGCGCTTCTCGGTGGTGCCCAGATATATCTGAAACGCGAGGATCTCAACCATACCGGGGCCCACAAGATTAACAATTGCATCGGACAGGCGCTCCTTGCCCGTCGGATGGGGAAGCCGCGGGTTATTGCCGAAACGGGTGCCGGCCAGCACGGCGTCGCCACGGCGACGGTAGCCGCCCGCTACGGCATGGATTGCGTTGTTTACATGGGTGCCGAGGATATTCGGCGCCAGGCCGCCAACGTCTATCGCATGAAGCTACTTGGTGCCAAAGTCGTGCCGGTAGAAAGTGGCTCCAAGACGCTCAAGGATGCACTTAATGAAGCAATGCGCGACTGGGTTACCAATGTCGCAGATACGTTCTACATCATCGGCACCGTCGCCGGTCCCCATCCTTATCCGATGATGGTGCGCGATTTCCAGTCAGTGATTGGTGAGGAGTGCCAGACACAGATGCCGGAACTGGTGGGACGCCATCCGGATCAGGTGATTGCCTGCGTCGGCGGCGGGTCCAACGCCATGGGTATCTTCTATTCATACATCCCGAACGCCGCAGTGAAGTTGGTTGGCGTCGAAGCGGCCGGCCACGGATTGGAGAGCGGCCAGCATTCTGCGTCGCTTACTGCAGGCCGCCCGGGCGTTCTGCATGGCAATCGCACATACCTGCTGCAGGACGAAAATGGCCAGGTGATTGAAACGCATTCCATCTCGGCCGGCCTCGACTACCCGGGCGTGGGTCCGGAACACGCGTGGCTCAAGGATTCCGGCCGTGCCGAATACGTCACCATTACCGATGATGAGGCACTAGCGGCATTCCATGCCTTGTGCCGCTTCGAGGGCATCATCCCAGCGCTTGAATCGAGTCACGCGCTGGCTTACGCAGCCAAACTTGCCCCGACATTGCCCAAAGACAAGGTGCTACTGGTTAACCTTTCCGGTCGCGGCGACAAAGACATGCATACCGTCGCCGAAAAATCCGGAATCCAGTTTTGAGTTGCTGAAATATATGTCACGAATTCAAGCCAGATTCGCAAAACTTCAAGCCACCGGCAGAAAAGCGCTGATTCCCTTCATCACCGCCGGTGATCCAATGCCCGAGCAAACGCTGCCCTTGATGCGGGCGCTGGTCGAAGGTGGGGCCGACATCATTGAGCTTGGCGTGCCGTTTTCGGATCCGATGGCGGACGGCCCAACAATCCAGCGCGCATCGGAGCGCGCCCTGGCCCATGGCGTCAGCCTGCGCAGCGTGTTGGGCATGGTCCGCGATTTCAGAAAAGAGGACGGTAATACGCCGATAGTGCTGATGGGCTACGCGAATCCGATTGAGGCGTATGGCATCGAAGCCTTCGCGCAGGACGCAAAGGTGGCCGGCGTTGATGGCGCGCTCATCGTGGACTATCCGCCTGAAGAGTGCGCCGTTTTTGCGGCGACGTTGAAAGAGGCTGGCCTTGATCCGATCTTTCTTCTTGCGCCGACGTCGCAGGACCGTCGCTTTGCTGAAGTCGGCGCAATGGGTAGCGGCTACATTTATTACGTATCGCTCAAGGGTGTCACCGGGGCGGCAACCATCGACCTCGAAGATGTGGCGAGACGCATACCGGCTATTCGCGCCAAGGTCGGCATGCCTGTCGGTGTCGGTTTTGGCATTCGCGATGCGGCCAGTGCGGCGCGCATAGCCGATGTGGCCGACGCAGTCGTGATCGGCAGCAGGATCATCGAGATAATCGAACAAAGCGGTCCCGGGGAGGCGCCCGCCAAGGTAAGCGAATTCCTGAGTGGTGTGCGCACCGCAATGGATGCGAAAGGAAAAGCATGAGCTGGATCCAGAAGCTGTTGCCACCGAAAATCAAGCGTAGCGAAGGCGCCAAAAAAGCGATTCCCGAGGGCTTGTGGTCGAAGTGTCCGGCTTGCGAAGCAGTGCTCTACACCACGGACCTCCAGAATAACCTTAACGTCTGCCCCAAGTGCGGCCACCATCATCGGCTGCGTGCACGCGCCAGGCTCGATATGCTGCTCGATCCGGAAGGTCGCTTCGAGATTGGCGCCGAAGTCCTGCCGCTCGATCCGCTTAAATTCAAAGACAGCAAACGCTATGCCGATCGCCTGCTTGCCGCCGCCTCTGATACCGAAGAGGGCGATGCGCTGGTGGTGATGCAGGGTTCGATCAAGACCGTGCAGCTCGTCGTGGCCTGCTTCGAGTTCGAATTCATGGGTGGCTCGATGGGCTCCGTGGTGGGCGAGCGTTTCGTGCGCGGCGTAAAAGCTGCCGTTGAGCAGCAATTGCCGTTTGTCTGCGTCACTGCCTCGGGCGGCGCGCGCATGCAGGAGGGCTTGTTCTCGCTGATGCAAATGGCCAAAACTACCGCGGCCGTAACCCAGCTGGCCCACCACAAGCTACCCTACATTTCGGTGCTGACTGACCCAACAATGGGCGGCGTGTCAGCTTCCTTCGCCTTTGTTGGTGACGTGGTCATTGCCGAGCCAGGCGCATTGATCGGCTTTGCCGGGCCGCGAGTGATCGAACAAACGGTGCGCGAGAAACTGCCAGATGGTTTTCAGCGGTCCGAGTTCCTGCTTGCGAAGGGTGCAATTGACATGATTGTCGATCGCCGCGTCATGCGCGAACGCCTGGCTTCCCTGCTTACGTTGCTTCAGCGCGTGCCTGCCGTGCAATGAATCTCGATGGTTGGCTGGCGTACATCGAACGCCAGCATGTCCAGCCCATCGCTCTGGGGCTGGATCGAGTGCGGGAAGTCGCCGCACGCCTTGGGCAAAAGAAGCTCTGTCCGCTGATTCTCGTCGGTGGTACCAATGGCAAGGGTTCCACCTGCGCCATGCTGGAAAACATATTGCGCTGCGCAGGTTATCGCGTCGGCCTCTACACGTCGCCACATCTCACTCACTACAACGAACGTGTGCGCATAGATGGCCGTTCTGCGGACGATGCGGCATTGTGTGACGGTTTCGCGAAAGTGGAAGCTGCGCGCGGCGTCATCCCGCTGACCTACTTTGAATTCGGTACGCTGGCAGCATGGGAAGTGTTCGCGGCAGAAGCGCTTGATGCGATTATTCTGGAAGTCGGCCTGGGCGGTCGTCTTGACGCCACGAACATTCATGATCCGGATGTGGCCATTGTCACCAGTGTCGATCTCGATCATCAGGATTATCTTGGCGATACGCGTGAGGCCATCGGTTTTGAGAAAGCCGGAATTTTTCGCGCCGGTAAGCCCGCTATCTGCGCAGATGCAAGACCACCACAAAGCCTGCTCGACCATTGCCAGGCAATCGCCCCCGAACTCTTGTTGATTGGCCGCGACTTCGGCTACGAACCCCAGGACCGGCAGTGGCTGTTCTGGGGACGTCAGGGCCGTCGCTCGGGTCTGGCATGGCCGGCTCTGCGTGGTGTGGTCCAGTTGGCCAATGCCAGTTCCGCCATTGTCGCGCTGGATTGCCTGCGCGATTCTCTGCCAGTGACAATGCAGGACATACGCCGCGGACTCATCGTGCTCGAATTGCCCGGACGTTTCCAGGTATTGCCCGGCCGACCGACGCAAGTTGTTGACGTTGCGCACAATCCGCAGGCGGCACGCGTGCTTGCCGACAATCTGGGCAATATGGCGTTTCATCCGACTACTTGGGCGATATTCGGCATGCTCGCCGACAAGGACATTGCCGGCGTAATTGACGCGGTGAAGCATCGAGTCGATATCTGGCTGCCGTGCAGTCTCGAAGGTCCCCGGGCAGCCAGTGCGGATACGCTTGGCGAATACCTGCGGACCGCTGGCGCAAAGGTTGCCGCTACGTTTGACAGTCCCGGCGCGGCGCTGGATTTCGCCAAGGCCCGGGCGGGTGGTGATGATAGAATCCTCGCCTTCGGATCTTTCCTGACGGTGGCCGAGATTCTGCGCCACGCAACCTGAATCGAATGGCAAACAGCCCGACCCAAGTCACGATGGATGAGGACGTTACACAGGACGCGCAAATGGAGCTTAAACGCCGTGCGCGTCGTCGACTCCTCGGCGCAGGTGCGCTGGCTCTCCTGGCCGTTGTTGTGCTGCCCATGGTGATGGACCACGAGCCGCGGCCACCCGTGCAGGACATCCAGGTCCGCATTCCCAGCCAGGATAGTGCCACCGGCATCGGTGGCGAAATATCGTCACGTTTATTGCCAAGCAAGGGACCGACGCCTCTGCCTCCGGCGGCGGAACCAAAAATCGTCGCGGCGCCGACCAAAGGGGAAACATTGGCGGCGGCAAATCCGGAAGCCAGGATGGATACCAAGGTCGAGGCCAGGCCGGAAGTGAAAGTTGAAAGCAAAGCCACTCCCAAGGTCGAGCCAACGGTTACGGCAGCCAAACCTGCGGCGTCAAAGCCGGCTGAAAAGAAGGTGACGGAAAAGGCGCGAGCCGAGGCGGCGCTTAGCGGTGACGCAGAACCAGCGGCGGCGAGCGGCGGGCAATGGGTGGTGCAACTTGGCGCCTACAAGGATGCCGTCAATGTTAAACAATTGACGGCCAAGCTGAAGGGCATGGGCGTGGCAAGCTATACAGAAAAGTTTGAGTCGCCTCAAGGGCCGCGGACAAGGGTGCGGGCGGGTCCCTTCCCGACGAAAGAGGCGGCGGAAAAGGCTCAGGCCAAGGCCAAGGCGATCGGCGTCAGCGGTCCTGTCGCGCCGAAGTGATCGTTTTGCCGCAGGGCAGTCCCGACCGAAGGAAATACCCTGAAGGGCACGCGTCCCCGTGGGACAAGGAAAAATGCCCCTGCCGGTCTGGGGCAGCGAACGGGGTGAGCGCAAGGGGCTCTTCTTGAATGCGTTTGATTATGCCGTGATCGGCATTCTCGTTGCGTCTTCTGTGCTGGGTTTGTGGCGCGGTGTGGTCGGCGAGATTCTGGCACTGGCCGCGTGGGTTGCGGCTTTTTTTGCCGCGCGACATTTTGCTGCGGATGTTGCCGCCGTGTTCGGCGGACTGGTGCCGGACGGTGCCTTGCGCTATGTTGCAGGCTTTGTGACTGTGTTCGTTTGTGTTCTGGTAGTGTTTGCGATAGGGCGTTTGGTGGCACGGTTGCTGATGAAAGCGGTAGGTCTGGGATGGACTGATCGCATGTTCGGTGCCCTTTTTGGTGTCGCACGGGGCATACTGCTCGCTTTGCTGACGGTGTTGTTGGGTGGACTGACACCGTTGCCGAAAGAAACATGGTGGCGCGAGGCGTGGTTGGCGCCGCCGCTTGAAACTGCAGTCATCGCCGCGAAGCCCTGGCTTCCGGCGGAAGTAAGTAAACGGCTTCGCTACAGATAGGTGCGACGATGTGTGGAATTATCGGTGTCGTAACGACGACGCAGGTTAACCAGCTGCTCTATGACGGCCTGCAGGTCCTGCAGCATCGCGGTCAGGATGCTGCCGGCATTGCCACTGCCGAGGGCGGTCGCTTCCACATGCACAAGGGGTCCGGCTTCGTTCGGGATGTCTTCCGTACCCGCCACATGCGCAACCTGGTCGGGCTCTGGGGAATTGGCCACTGCCGCTATCCGACCGCCGGCTCCGCCTTCAATGCCGCCGAGGCCCAGCCGTTCTACGTAAATTCGCCCTTCGGCCTGATGCTTGCGCATAACGGCAACCTCACCAACGCCGAAGAACTGAAGCGCGACATGTTCCTGCAGGACCTGCGCCACATGAACACCAACTCCGACTCGGAGGTGTTGCTCAATGTGCTGGCGCACGAATTGCAAGTGGCCTCGACCAAATATCAGGTCGACTCTGAAACCATCTTCAAGGCTGTCGCCGGCGTGCATCGCCGTGTCCGTGGTGCCTATGCCGTGGTGGCCATGATTGCCGGCTATGGCCTGCTCGCCTTCCGCGATCCGTATGGCATCCGTCCGCTGGTCATCGGTCGCAATGAGACGCCGGAAGGCATGGAATACATGGTTGCCTCCGAGAGCGTGGCGATAGATACCCTCGGTTTCAAGTTCCTGCGCGATGTCGAACCTGGCGAGGCCGTGCTGATCGATACCCAGGGCAACTTCGTCAGCCGCCAGTGCGCCGAGCACATCAAACATGCGCCCTGCATGTTCGAATACGTCTATCTGGCGCGTCCGGATTCGCTGATCGATGGCGTGTCTGTGTATGAGACCCGCGTCAAGATGGGCGAGTTCCTTGCCGACAAGCTGCGTCACACCATGCCGCATCTCGAAATTGACGTGGTGATCCCGATTCCCGATTCGTCGCGGCCGGCCGCTATGGAGATGGCCGTACGACTGGGCCTGCCCTACCGCGAAGGCTTCGTCAAAAATCGTTACATTGGTCGTACCTTCATCATGCCGGGCCAGGCCTCGCGGCGAAAGTCGGTGCGGCAGAAGCTCAATGCCATCGTTCAGGAGTTCCGCGGCAAGAACGTGCTGCTGGTTGACGACTCCATCGTGCGCGGCACCACCAGCCGCGAGATCATCATGATGGCGCGCGAAGCCGGTGCCAAAAAAGTTTACTTCGCGTCCGCCAGTCCGCCAGTCCGCTATGCCAACGTCTATGGCATCGACATGCCGACGCGGCGCGAACTCATCGCCGCCTTCCGCAGCGACGAGGAGATCTGCCGCGAGATTGGCGCCGACGCTCTGATTTACCAGGATCTCGATGCCCTGAAGCGGGCAGTGCATACCATCAATCCTGCACTTACCCAGTTCGATACCTCCTGCTTCGACGGCCTGTACATCACCGGGGACATTAGTACCGAGTACCTCGACGGTGTGGAGCGTGCCCGCGGCAAGCCGGTCAAGCCGTCCCATGACGATGCGGATATGGGCGAGGATGGGCAACTCGATTTGAACCTCGTTGCGTCGGAGTAATTGACGCTACAGCATTGCTTGTGTTAACTTCCTGTCTGCGCCGATTTGTATTCAGCTTGCGGGCGCATAACAAATACAGCTAAACGAGGAACGGCAGAGTTATGGAATTGGCCCGGTCCGCGCGCAGCGACCGGGCTTTTTCTTTTCGCCGCCGGGCCGTCCCTAGGCGAAAAGCGCCCCCTCAGGGGGCAGCGAACGGCGTGAGCGTGGGGGCCCTATTTGGAGACGCATCATGAACAAGAACATTGATCCATCCTGGCATGACGACACCCTGGCGGTGCGTGCGGGTCAGGAGCGCAGCCAGTTCGGCGAGCATTCCGAGGCGCTGTACCTGACGTCGAGCTATGTCTTCAAGAGTGCGGCCCATGCTGCCGAGCGCTTCTCCGGGGCCGAGGCAGGAATGGTCTATGCCCGCTTCACCAACCCGACGGTTGATATGTTGCAAGAGCGACTCGCGGCGCTGGAAGGCGCCGAGCGTTGTGTAGCGACGGCAAGCGGTATGGCGGCGATTCTGGCGACCGCGATGGCGCTGCTCAAGGCGGGCGATCATGTCATCGCCTCGCGTGGCATTTTCGGCGCGACGCAGAATCTGTTTGGTACCAACATCCTCGGCAAGTTCGGCGTCGAAACGAGCTTCGTCGAGGCGACGAACATTGACGCCTACCGCGCGGCGGTGAAGCCGAATACCAAACTGTTTTTTATCGAGACGCCGTCGAATCCATTGACCGAGGTCATCGACATCGCGGCGGTGGCGGAGGTGGCCCATGCGGCGGGAGCAGTGCTGGCAGTCGATAATTGTTTCTGCACGCCCATCCTGCAAAAGCCATTGGCGCTGGGTGCCGATCTGGTGATCCATTCGGCAACGAAGTACCTCGATGGCCAGGGACGGGTACTGGGCGGCGCGGTGTGTGGCGGCAATGATCTGGTGGACAAGGTCTTCACCTACCTGCGCACCGCCGGCCCGTCGATATCGCCTTTCAATGCCTGGATCATCCTCAAGGGGCTGGAAACATTGCGCATTCGCATGGAGGCGCAGTCCGCCAGTGCCCTGCGTCTGGCGCAGTGGCTGGAGAGCCAGCCGTCTGTGGCGCGGGTTTTCTATCCGGGTCTTCCCTCGCATCCGCAACACACACTGGCGATGCGCCAGCAGCGCTCGGGCGGAGCAATCGTGAGCTTTGAGGTGAAGGGCGGACGCGAAGGTGCCTGGCGGGTTGTCGATTCAACGAAGCTGCTGTCGATCACCGCCAACCTGGGTGACACAAAGACGACCATAACCCATCCCGCGTCGACCACCCACAGTCGCATTTCACCCGAGGCACGGGCGGAGGCGGGGATCAGCGAAGGCCTGTTGCGTATTGCCGTCGGGCTTGAGCACATCGACGATATCGAAGCAGATCTGGCGCGGGGCATGGGTGCGGCCTGATCCCGGCACGCTGGTTTGCCACATGGAAGACATCCCTGACGGTGGCGGCCGGCTGTTCAGTTACGGCGTAGGCAAGAGTGCATTTCGATTGCTGATTTTGCGCAGCGGCGGGCAGTGCCATGGCTACGTCAATCGATGTCCGCACTTCGGCGTACCGCTGGCGGAACTCGACGAGCATCTCATTACGGTTCCCCACCGGATGGTGAAGTGCAATGTGCATTATTCCCACTTTCGTTGGCAGGATGGCCTGTGCGAGGAGGGGGAGTGCGTTGGCGAGTCGCTGGAGACTGTGCCGTTGACGCTGGAGGGCAGTGCGTTGCGGATGGGTGCTACTGCAAGACCTTGAGCAGGGCCTCACCGTAACGCTCGGCCTTGGCGGCACCAATTCCTGTCACATTCAGCAACTCATCCGTGGTGCGCGGCCGCAGGCTGGCCAATTCCTGCAAGGCGCGGTCATGCAGGATCACGTAGGCGGGCACCCCTTGCTCGCGGGCGGTCGTAGCGCGCCATTGGCGCAGCAATTCGAAGAGGCCACCGGCTTGGGGCGGCAACGATGTCGGGAGCACGGTGCCGCGTCGTTTTTGGCTGCGCACGCGCACAGCCTGGCGGCGCAGCATGAGCGTGGATTCCCCTTTGAGCACCGGGCGCGCAGCGTCAGTTAGCTTGAGTGCGCCAAATTGCTGGGCGTCAGCGTGGAGCAGGCCGCTGGCCAGCAGCTGCCTGGCAACACCACGCCAGGCATCCTGATCAAGATCGGCGCCGACGCCAAAAGTGGGTAGTGCTTCGTGCCCGAATTGGGTGACCTTGTCCGTCGTCTTGCCACGCAGGATGTCAATGAGGTGGACGGCGCCGAAGCGCTGGCCGGTGCGCAAGACTGCCGACATGAACTTGCGTGCGGCCTCAGTCCCATCCCATAGTTCAGGCGGGGTAAGACAGGTATCGCAATTTCCGCATTCACCGTGGGTTTCTCCAAAGTAGCGTAACAACAGTTCGCGACGACAACTTGCCGTCTCGCAGTAGCCGAGCATGGCGTCGAGCTTTTGCCGTTCGATGCGCTTTTGCTCGTCAGCCGCGGCGGACTCGTCGATGCGTTGGCGATGGATGACGACGTCGTTGATGCCATAGGTCATCCAGGCCTCGGCAGGTTCGCCATCGCGGCCACCGCGGCCGGTTTCCTGATAGTAGGCCTCAAGGCTTTTGGGCAGGTCGAGATGGACGACGAAACGCACGTCGGGCTTGTCGATGCCCATGCCGAA
>Ga0315270_10001537_pt1 | contig 12256 bp, 8 predicted proteins | sample C1_bottom_MG_FD_204932 | JGI IMG/M metagenome (GOLD analysis project Ga0315270, IMG submission 204932) | Sediment microbial communities from Yellowstone Lake, YNP, Wyoming, USA - C1_bottom | ecosystem: Environmental > Aquatic > Freshwater > Lake > Sediment | place: USA: Wyoming | collected... | reverse complement strand
GCGGCCGGGCACCCCGATGCGGTTGTCGTCGGGCTCGACCCGCAGATGAGCTACCTGCGCATCGCCGCCGCCGCGGACTGCGTGCGCGCCGGTGCTGCGTTCATCGCCACGAACCGCGATCCCATGTTCCCGACCGAGACCGGATTCCGCCCAGGCGCGGGGGCCGTCGTCGCTGCGGTCGCCACCGCCTCGCGCACCGAGCCGCGGGTCGTGATCGGCAAGCCCGGCCCATACCTGCTCGAGGTCGGCGCGCGGAGCGTCGGGGCGGACCTGCACACCGCGGTGATGATCGGCGACTCCATGAGCGACATCGCGGCCGGCAAGGCGGTCGGGGCGCGGACGGTCCTGATCCTGACCGGGGTGACCACGAAGGCGATGGCGGACGCGCTCGCCGACGACCAGCGCCCGACGCGGATCGCCGCCGACGCGGCGGAGCTCGAGGTCGCCCTGCGGGAGCTGGCCGCGGCCATCTGAGGCCGCCTGCGCTCGGCTGAGGACCGGCGCCGGTCGGCGTCGGTCCTCATGCTGGTCCAGCCGACGCCGCGCCGGGAGGCGCTCAGGCGCCGCCCGTCACCTCGGGCACGCTCTCGGCCCAGGCGCCAAAGTCGGCGCGCAACCGCGCCTTCGCGCCCTCGTCGCAGAACGCCGCGTCGATCGCCGCGAGGTCCATCGCCCAGAGTTCGGGCACCGTCACGCCGATCCGCTCGACCGCCTTGACGTACTCCTGGCTCAGCGTGACGTCGGACACGGTGAGGTCGTCGGTGTTGAGCGTCACGCGCACACCCGCGTGCAGGAGCCGGCGGAGCGGGTGTGCCTCGACGGTCGGGACGATGTTCGCCTGGACGTTGGACGTGGGGCACAGGTCGAGCCAGATGCCGCGGGCGATGAGCTCCGCGACGAGCGCCGGGTCCTCGATGGCCAGCGGCCCGTGCGCGATCCGCTCGGGACGCACGACCAGCGCCCGCCGCACCTGCGACGAGCCGCCCCACTCGCCCGCGTGGACCGTCACGTGCAGCCCGATCTCACGCGCCAGCTCGATCGCCGCGCGGTGCCGCTCGTAGTCGGGGTAGGCGGCCTCCTGCCCAGCAAGGTCCACGGCCACCAGCCCGTCGGGGATCCCACGGTCCGCCATGTCCTGCACGAACGCGAGGTTGCGCTCGGGCGTGTGCGAGCGCATGAGCGTGGCGATGAGCCGGACCTCGATGTCGCGCCCGGTGGCGGCCGCCTTGGATCCGCGCCAAGTCGCCTCGACCACCTCCCGCCCGGTCAGGCCTCTTTCCACGTGGAGGAGCGGTGCCCAGCGGACCTCGGCGTATCGGACGTTGTCGGCCGCCTTGTCGACCACCATGTCGGCTGCGATCCGCTCGATCGCCTCGGCATCCTGCATCAGCGCGATCGGCAGGTCGAAGGCGAGCAGCAGCGCCGCCTGGTCCACCGACTGCTCGGGCCCGACGAGCACGCCCCGCATGCCGGCGTAGGTGCGCGGCGCGTCCACGCCGCGGGTCCGCGCGATGTCGAGCGCGGTGTCCACGCGCAGCGAGCCGTCGAGGTGCAGGTGGAGCTCAGCCTTGGGCATGGCTGACGTGAGGGCGCGCAGGGTCCGGGGGTCGAGGTCGCTCATGCGCCGATGGTATGGCCGAGCCGGGGCGGCTGACGTGCTCGAATATCTTGCGCCCAAGGAGTAGCCTGTTTAGCGCCCGCCCATCCGCCGCGACCTCGCGCGCGAACCGGGGACGAGCGCAACACCGAGACGCGCCCGAAGCGAAGCGGAGCCCAACCGATCATGTCCACCGTCCTCGTCACCGGCGCCAACGGCTTCGTCGGCAGCCACGCCATCCCGGCCCTCCTCGACGCAGGCCACCGTGTCCTCGCCCTCGTCCGCGACGACAAAGGATCGGAAGCCGTCCGCGCACGGCTCCCGGAGGCGCAGCGCGCGAGCGTCGAGATCCGCCGCGGCGACGTCACCAAGCCCGACTCGCTGCCCGCCGCGCTCGCCGGCGCGGACGCCGTGGTCCACCTCGCGGCCATCGCTCGCGACTGGGACAACGGCCAGACCCTGCGCCTCGTGAACACCGAGGGGACCCGCAACCTGCTTGCTGCGATGAAGACCGCCGGCGTGGACCGACTGGTGCACCTCGGCGCGCTGGGCGTCGTGGACGAGCCCGACCTCCACTACGCGAGCTCGAAGGCGAAGGCCATGGCGATCGTCCGCGAGAGCGGGCTGCGCTGGTCGATCCTCGCGCCGTCGCTGCTCTTCGGCCCGCGCGACGGGTTCTTCAACATCCTCGCGGGCCTCGTCCGCATGTCCCCGGGCATCGTCCCGATCACGGGCAAGGGTCAGGCGAAGTTCCAGCCGCTCGCCATCGAGGATCTCGCAAAGGCCTGTGCGATGGCGCTCGGCGACGACGCGTACATCGGCAAGGAACTGCTCCTCGGCGGCCCGCGCTACTGGACGTACCGCGAAATCGTGGAAGAGGTCCTCCGCGGCATGGGCAAGCGCCGTCTCCTCGTCCCGATGCCGGTCGCGGTGATCCGCCTGGTCGCGGGCGTGTCGGAGGCGATCCACCTGCCGTTCCCCGTGGCAACCGACCAGCTCCGCCAGCTGCGGTACGACAACATCGGCCCGATCGAGTCGGTGAAGAGCGGCTTCGGTTTCGAGCCGCGCCCGATGGAGGGCGGCCTGACGCACCTGCGCCACAAGGCGAAGGACCAGTAGGGGCGGACGGGTGGCCCGCGACCCGGCGGACGGGTAGGGCCGGTTCCGGGGCGACTCCCGAGGGCGCGCTCGGCCCCGAGCGGCTACGCTGCGTGCCGTGGGAAGTGCTCGCCGCCTCGTCGTCGCCTTCGTCTGGCTTGTCCTGGCGACGGTCGTTGCGCTCGGCGGCGCGGGCGTGGCGACGGCACTCAACCACCCGCCGGCGACCGGGGCACGTCCCGAGCTGACCTGGGCGGGCGACAACCGCGCGAACACGGCGCTCGACGCGCCCACGGTCAGGCTCCAGGCCCTTTCGGACGCCGTGGACGCCCTGGGCGCCTCGTCCCGGACCGCGCTCGCGAACCTCGTCGCGGGCGACACCACGACCCTCACGGCGACGCTCGCGAAGGGGACGAGCCAGCTCGCGCTCGTCTCGGATGCGTCGGCGGCGCTCGAGGGCGCCCTCGGCGCGGTTCCGTACGCCGACGACCGGGCCGCGCTCAACGTGTCCGCGGCCACGATCGCCCGCTACGAGCAGTTGGCCGCGACGCCCGCGCTCACGGCAAACCTCGAGAACGACTGGGAGGTGCTGTCCGCGCGCGCGATGGCCGCCTCTGGCGTGCCGGACCTGCTCGCCCGCCACGATCAGCAGACCGCGGCCGCCGCGAAGCAGGGCGAGGCCGGCCATTACCAGGCGGCCATCGCGCTGCTCGACGCGCCCGACGCCACGATCGCGACTGCTCGCGAGCTCGCCGCCTCGCTCGCCAGGAACGCGGACGTGACCACGCTGTCCCAGTGGATCGACCGGCAGGCCACCTACGACGCCTCGCTCCGCCAGCTCTACACCGCGCTGCTGACCTCGAAGGGCAAGGTGACCGACGCGGTGCGGGCCGCCTTCGCGACCGAGGAGGCGGCGAAGGCATCCCTGCCGACGAGCACCAAGGGGATCGTCGTGATCATGGGCGACATCGCCCGCGGCGGGATGAACCAGGTCGTCATCGACATCGAGACGGTGCGCGGCTCGCTCGCTGCGGCGCTGGCCAGCCAGACGGCGACCCCATCCGCATCACCCGGCGCGTCCTCGGGCCCGGAGGACTCGGCCTCTCCGGCCGCTTCAGCTTCACCCGGCGCCTCGTCGCCCGGCGCGAGCTCGTCCGCCAAGCCCAGCGGCCCGGTCGTGACGCCTCCGCCGTAAGGTCGGATCAGCGAGCCCGAGCCTCGGGACGGCGGGAATCTTCGTGTGCGCTCGGCCTCAGCTCGGCGACCCTTGCCGATGTCCTGGGAGACGCTTGACGCATCGGATCGGGCCGCGCCGGACGGTACACTCTGGGTCACCATTCCAGCTGCCCAGCCTGACGCCGCGCCGCGTGCTGCCGCGCCGGGACCGGAGGTCATCTCGTGCAGATTCGCGTCGTCGCAGCTCGCCCGTGGGAGGTGTCGGCCGACCTCCTCATCGTGCCCGTCGTGGGAGAACCCGCCTTCACCGACGAGCTCGATGAGCTGGACCGGCGCTCCGGCGGCGAGCTCCGTGCCCTCCACGCGTTCGGGGAGCTGCGCGCCAAGGCGTACGGTGCCGCACTCGGCGCGCCCGGCGACCTGCCGGCTCGGCGTGTCCTGGCGGCATCGGGCGGCAAGCCCGAGGACTTCGACCGCGAGGTCGCCCGCCGGCTCGCGGCATCCGCACTCCGCCGGCTGATCGGCCGGAACGTGGGAACCGCCGCCGTGTGGCTCGGCCCGATCGCCGCCGGCCTGGGTGCGGACGAGGCGCTCGCAGCCGAGCTGGTGGCGCGCGGCATCGTCGAGGGCAGCTTTGAGCCCAGGACCATCTACCGCGAGGACACCGACGCCGCGCCTCCGGCACTCGATGAGCTCGTGCTGATCGCGGCGCCCGGTGCGGATGCCGCCGCCGTCACGGCCGGCGCGAACCGCGGCCAGATCATCGGCGAGGGCGCGAACATCGCCCGCCGCCTCGCCAACCGCGCCGCCAACGACGTCACGCCGATCGTGCTCGCGGAGGAGGCGCGCGCGCTTGCCGAGGCCCATGGCCTCTGGATCGACGAGATCGACGAGCACCGCGCGGCCGAGCTCGGCATGGGGATGTTCCTCGCGGTCGCCAAGGGCAGCGACAACCCGCCGCGGATGATCGTCATGCGCTCGGGCGAGGAGGGTGCGTTCGACAGCCTCGGTCGCCGCCTCGCGCTGATCGGCAAGGGCGTCTGCTTCGACTCCGGCGGCATCAGCATCAAGCCCGCCGACCGGATGGAAGAGATGAAGATGGACAAGACCGGTGCGTGCACCGTGATCGCGGCCATCGTCACCGCCGCGCGCCTCGCCCCCGGCCTGCCGCTCCTCGCGGTCGCCCCGGCGGTCGAGAACATGCCCGGCGGCCACGCGACCCGACCCGGCGACGTGGTGAAGGCGCTCAACGGGACCTGGGTTGACATCACCAACACCGACGCCGAGGGCCGCCTGATCCTGGGCGACGCGATGACCTACGCCGAGCGGCTGGGCGCCACGCACCTGGTGGACGTCGCGACCCTCACCGGCGCCGTGAGCCGCGCGTTCGGCAACATGGTCACGGGCGCATTCGCGGTGCCAGACCCGTGGTGGGACAGCGTGTCAGCCGCCGCCGAGCTCGCGGGCGAGCGCTACTGGCGCATCCCGATGATCGACGACTACAAGCCGGACATGGAGTCCTGGTACGGCGACGTCCAGAACTCGGGCTCGGCGGAGGGGTCGCTGGTCAAGAGCGGCATGTTCCTCGACAAGTTCCACACGGTGCCCTGGGCCCACCTCGACATCGGCGGCACGGCGTACTACCGCAAGGCGTACCCGTTCGCCTCGCGGGGCGCCTGCGGCGTGACCCACGCGACCCTCGTGGAACTGGCGCTCGCCGGCGCCGGCTGATCCTTCGGGTTCGCCCCGTTCCTCTGGTTCGCCTCGCCCCGCTCGGTGTGGACAAGCAGTCCAGCCGGGCTCAGGCGCAGCCCCGGGGCTCTGCGCTGGGGACCGTGCGGTCGCCGCTCATGGACGATCCGCCACGCCGGGACGATCGGGCCATCCGCGCGCCGGTGCCGAACCCGTAGACTCCGGGCGTGGTGACGCCGCTCGTGATCCTGTTCGCGCTGGTCGGCGGGGCATGGGGCCTCGTGGCGGACCGGATCGCCGTTCGCTGGCCCGAGCACGACCCTGAGGAGGCCGACGAGCACCCGGCCGGGCGCGCCCTCGGTTGGCGAACCGCTGTCGCGGTCTTGCTCGGCGCGGCGGGCCTCGGCGGGGTGGCCGCGCGGTTGGCCGAGCCCGTCCAGATCGCCGTCTTCGGCGCCTACGTGATCGCCCTCACGCTGATGCTCGCGACCGACCTCGACCAGCGCCTCCTCCCCAACGAGCTCACCCTGCCCGCGATCCCGATCGTGCTCGTCTTTGGCCTGACCGGCGCAAACCCGCTCGTGCCGCCGGGAGCGCTGCTCGTGGCGGGAATCGCGGCCGTCGTCATCCCGGCGCTGCTCTACCTGGTCTCGATCCCATTCGGGGCGGGCGCCTTCGGTCAGGGCGACGTCAAGCTGCTCTTCTCGCTCGGCCTGCTCGTCGGTGCGTGGAGGCTCTTCAATGCGGTCATCTACGGGTTCCTGCTCGCGGGCGTCGTGATCGTGGTGCTGCTCGTGCTTCGGCGGATCACGCTCAAGAGCTTCATCCCGCTCGGTCCGTTCCTGATCATCGGCGCGTTCTGGGCGATCCTCGCCCCGGGCTGACCGAGCGCGCCGGGCGCACAGGTTTCCGGGACACTCACCAGGTGGGTGCTCTGCGATCAGATCGGCCGAGTCACTCGTGTGGTGGGTGGCCAGGAACCATCCATGCCGAGTCACCCATGCGATGGGTGGCCCGGACAACCGGGCCGCCGAGCACCCGCCTCGTGGGTGATCTGGAAATGAGGCCGAGCACGGGCCCAGCCCGGCTCGCCGCCGTAGCGGCCACCGCCGGGGCCCTGCCGGGCTTGCCGCCGTACCGTGCGCCGCGGTCGCCGTAGCGGCCACCGCCACCGGACTGCGTCGTCCACCTCGCGCGCGCTCGCGCGCGAGTCCCGACACGCGCGCCCGACCCCATCTGCCTCGGGTCCTCGCTGATACGATCCACCGATGGGACGTGCGCAGTATGACTTCGTCATCGTCGGGGGTGGCTCTGCGGGCTCCGTGCTCGCCAATCGGCTGAGCGCTGAGCCCGGCAACAAGGTGCTCGTCCTCGAGGCTGGCCGGCCTGACTACCGTTTCGACGCCTTCGTCCAGATGCCGGCCGCGCTGACGTTCCCCATCGGCTCCAAGTACTACGACTGGAAGTACGAGTCCGAGCCGGAACCGTTCATGCACAACCGCCGGATCTACCACGCCCGCGGCAAGATCCTCGGCGGCAGCTCGTCCATCAACGGGATGATCTTCCAGCGCGGCAACCCCATGGACTACGAGCGCTGGGCCGCCGACCCGGGCATGGACACGTGGGACTACGCCCACTGCCTGCCGTACTTCCGGCGCATGGAGTCGTGTACTGCCGCTGGAATCGGCGATCCGTGGCGCGGCCACGCGGGCCCGCTCCACCTCGAGCGGGGCCCGGCAGCGAGCCCGCTGTTCGGTGCGTTCTTCGAGGCGGTCCAGCAGGCGGGGTACCCGCTCACCGAGGACGTCAACGGTTACCGCCAGGAGGGCTTCGCTCCCTTCGACCGGAATATCCAGAACGGTCGCCGCCTCTCGGCATCGCGCGCCTACCTGCACCCGGTCATGGACCGCAAGAACTTGACGGTCAAGACGCGGGCGCTGACGACCAGGATTCTCTTCGAAGGCACGCGCGCGGTCGGCGTCGAGTACGTCACCGGCAAGGGCGGCGACGAGACGCACACCGTCAAGGCCGGCACGGTGGTCCTCGCCGGCGGCTCGCTCAACTCGCCGCAGCTGCTCCAGCTCTCGGGCGTGGGCAACGCGGACGAGCTCAAGGCCCTGGGAATCAGCTCGGTCGCCCACGTCCCCGGCGTCGGCGAGCACCTCCAGGACCATCTCGAGGTCTACGTCCAATACGGCTCCAAGCTGCCGGTGTCGATGCAGCCCGCGCTCCAGACGTGGCGCCGCCCGTTCATCGGTGCCCAGTGGCTATTCCTGCGCAAGGGCCCGGGCGCGACGAACCACTTCGAGGCCGGCGGCTTCGTCCGCTCGAACGACGAGGTCGCCTACCCCAACCTCATGTTCCACTTCCTGCCGCTGGCCATCCGCTACGACGGCAGCAAGCCCGAGGGCGGCCACGGCTACCAGGTCCACGTCGGCCCGATGTACTCGGACGCGCGGGGCACGGTGAAGGTCAAGAGCACCGACCCGACCGTCCACCCGGCGCTCACATTCAACTACCTCTCCACCGACCAGGACCGCCGCGAGTGGGTCGAGGCGATCCACGTCGCGCGGAACATCCTGACCCAGAAGGCATTCGAGCCGTTCAACAGGGGCGAGACCTCGCCCGGCCCCAAGGTCCAGTCGGACGCGGAGATCCTCGACTGGGTCGGCAGGGACGGCGAGACCGCGCTGCACCCGTCGTGCACGGCCCGCATGGGCACCGACGAGCTCAGCGTGCTCGACCCCCACACGATGGGCGTCCACGGTGTCGAGGGCCTCAAGGTCGTCGACGCGTCGTCGATGCCGTACGTGACCAACGGCAACATCTATGCCCCCGTCATGATGCTGGCCGAGAAAGCGGCTGACCTCATCCTGGGCAACACCCCGCTGGCTCCGGAGCGCACCGAGTTCTACCGGCACACGCCTGCCTGAACGGCGGACGCGGCACGGAGGAAGGGGCGAAATGGCGGCCGAGCAGAAGGCCATGTTCATCGATGGCGCGTGGTGTGCTGCCGCGAGCGGTGAGACGTTCGAGGCGGCAAGCCCGGCGACCGGCGCGGTCTTCGCGATGATCCCCAAGGGCGGTCGCGCGGACGCGCAGCGGGCGATCGCCGCGGCCAGGGCGGGTCAGGTCGGCTGGGCCAAGCTGTCCGCCTTCGACCGGGCGGCGGCGCTCGAGCGGATCGGCGCCATCGTCCACGAGCGGGGCGAGTCACTCGCCCTGGCGCTGTCTGAGGACCAGGGCAAGCCGATCACCGAGGCGCGGGGCGAGATCGAGGAGCTCCTCGCCTACTTTCGGATGGCCGCGGCCGACGCGACCCGGATCGAGGGGATGATCCTGCCCTCGCTCGACGCCAACAAGCGCGTGCTCGTGTACCGGGTGCCGCGCGGCGTCGTGTCGGTGATCACGCCGTGGAACTGGCCCTACACGATGGCCGGCGAGATCATCGCCCCGGCGCTCGCGGCCGGGAATGCGGTCGTGTGGAACCCGGCGTCCAGCACGTCGGCCTGCTCGATCGAGATGGCGCGCTGCTTCGCGGACGCCGACCTCCCGGCGGGCGTGTTCAACGTCGTCACCGGGCCCGGGCGTGACGTCGGCGACGAGATCGCCGGCCACCGCCACGTCGGCGCGGTCGGGTTCATCGGCTCGGTCGAGGCCGGTCTCAAGGTCGCGACCCGAGCCGTCGGCAAGGACGTGCTGCTCGAGCTCGGCGGCAACGGACCGCTCGTGGTCCTCGAGGACGCGGATCTCGACAAGGCCGTCGAGGCCACGCTCACCGCCTGCTTCCTCAACGCGGGGCAGAGCTGCACGGCGGGGGAGCGGATCCTGGTCCAGCGCACGGTGCACGACGCGTACGTCGCCAAGCTCACCGCCGCGGTGGCCGAGCGGATTCGCGTGGGCGACCCCGCGGACCCCGCCACCACGATGGGCCCGGTCAACAACGAGGCGCAGGCCGCCAAGACCGAGGCGCACGTCCAGGACGCCATCGCCAAGGGCGCGAACCTGGTCACCGGCGGGCGTCGGGCCCCCGGTTTCCCGACCGCGCTCTACTACGAGCCCACGGTGCTGACCGGCGTGACCGAGGACATGGAGATCGCCCGGGACGAGACGTTCGGCCCGGTCGCGCCCATCTCTGTCATCGAATCCGAAGATGACGCCCTGAGGATCGTCAATGACTCGCCGTATGGTCTACTGGCGGGCGTCTTCACGCGCGACCTCGGTCGGGGCCTCCGGTTCGCCGAGTCGGTCAGAACCGGTTGGGTCAACATCAACGAAGGAACTAACTACTGGGAGTCGCACCTCCCGTTCGGCGGCGGTGCCGGAGCTGATAGCGGTGTCGGCCGCGTTGGCGGGCGCTTCTCCATGGAGCGCCTGACCGAGCTCAAGACCGTCGTCGTCAACCTGGGCTAGAGGAGACCATGGCCAAGCAGCAGCGCGGCAGCACGCGCACGCAGTCCCGTCCGGCCGAGCCGGCACCGTCCTCGGGCAAGCCTTCGGGCGGGTCCGCCTCCAGCAAGCCCTCGGGGCAGAAGTCCTCGAGCACCTGGCAGCCCAACCGCGTCGGCTCGACCAAGAAGAGCGGTCCCAACCGCACGCTCATGTTCACGATCGGCGCGATCATCGTGGGCGTGCTGATCGTCGTGGGCGTCGGCTACTCGCAGCTCAGCGGCACCAAGACCCCGGCCGCGAACGACCCGCTCATCACCCCCGGCGCCGCCAACTCGACCCCGTCGGAGATCGCGGTCAACGGCCGCACGCTCGGCAACGCGGACGCCAAGGCGACCATCGACCTGTACGGCGATTTCCGCTGCTCGGCCTGCTACACCTTCACTGAGGGCGGCACCGCCGCGCAGGTCAACAAGCAGCTCGTCGCCACGGGTCAGGCCAAGGTCGTCTGGCATGACTACACGGTGATCGACCTCACGCGCGGCAGCACAGCATCGCGCGACGCTGCCAACGCCGCCTGGTGCGCCGCCGACCAGAACAAGTTCTGGACGATGCACGACTGGCTCTACGCCAACCAGTCGCCGACCGAGGACGCCAGCGCGTTCACGATCGCCCGGCTGCTCGACATCGGCAAGGCGGCCGGCCTCGACATGACGACGTACACGACCTGTGTTCAGAACGGGACGCACAACGCGGACATCGCGACCGAGGAGGGCAGCATCCCGGGGTCCGTCACCGGCACGCCGGCGACGATCGTCAACGGGGCGCTGGTGGACTCGACGTTCGCCGCCCTCCAGAAGGCGGTTGCCGCCGCCAATGGCGCCTCGGCGTCGCCCGCCGCCTCGCCGTCGGGCAGCTGACCCGCGGGCGCTTCCTGGGAACCTTCGAGCGGCCTCGCGGCGACGCGGGGCCGTATCGATTCCTGTGGGGCGCCCTACGACCTTGCGTCCTCACCCCCGCACCCGCCCGGCGGCCCGACGGACGGACCCGGTTCGGCCCAACCCGGGCCGCCCGGCGGCCCTGCGGACGGACCACGTTCAGCCCGCCCCGGGCCGCCCGGCGGCCCTACGGACGGACCGAGTCTCGCCCGGGCCACTCGCCCGGCCCGATCAGCGGCCCGACGGGCCTGCAGCAGTTGTCCGGGCCGCCAACCCGGCCCGCTGACCCGACGGACCGACCGTTGGGCCGCCAACCGGCCCGCCGCCGCGACCCGGCCCGCCGCCGCCAATCGGCGTTCCTCAGCGCCAACCAGCGCTCATCTGCGCCAGTCGGGCGAGGGAGGGTGGGCGCCGCACAGACGAGGACGCCAGGCCCCGTGGGAGACCCGGCGTCCGGCAGTCAGTGGAGCTTCGGCTTACGCCCCGCGAGTCCGCCGGATCTCGGCGCTGATCGCGGGGATGACATCGGCCAGGTCCCCGATCACCGCATAGTCGGCCGAGGTCATGATCGGCGCTTCTGGATCCTTGTTGATCGCCAGGATCCGCTTGGCGCCCTTGCACCCGGCGAGGTGCTGGGTGGCGCCGGAGATCCCGGCCGCGATGTACAGGTCGGGCGCGATCTTCGTGCCGGTCTGTCCGACCTGCTCGGTGTGCGGGCGCCAGCCGGCGATCGTCACCGCGCGTGAGCAGCCGACGGCCGCGCCGAGGAGCGAGGCGAGATCCACGATCGGCGCGAAGCCGTCCGCAGAGCCTGCGCCGCGACCACCGGACACGACCACCTTGGCGTCGGAGAGGGACACGCCGCCGGCCGGGGCCGGGACGCGCCCGACGACGCGAACGGCGAGATCGGCGTCATCGAGCTGCGGCGTGAACGCCGCGACGGCCACGGAGCCACCAGTGGCGACGGCCTCGAAGACGTGCGCGGCGACGGTGAGGACGGCGCGATCGGCGTTGATCGCGGCCTCCTCGAGAAGGCTGCCGCCCCAGCGCGACCGGGTGACCAGCACCGGCGAGCCGGCCGTGACCGCGACGCAGTTGGCGGCGAACGGGAGGCCGGCCCGGGCGGCGGCGCGCGCGAGGACGGTGTTGCCCTCCTCGGTGCCGGGGCCGATGACGATGTCCGCGCCGAGGGTCCCGGCGAGGTCGGAGACGATCCGGGCAGCGGCATCGGGCGCGGGCGCGTCGAGCGCGGCGTGCTTGGCGACGTGAACGCTCGTGGCGCCCCACCCGCCGAGCGCGGCGGCGACCGCGTCGTCACCGAGGACGAGGGCGTGGACCGCCCCACCGGACGCGAGCTGCGAGCCGA
>Ga0315270_10001535_pt1 | contig 12264 bp, 11 predicted proteins | sample C1_bottom_MG_FD_204932 | JGI IMG/M metagenome (GOLD analysis project Ga0315270, IMG submission 204932) | Sediment microbial communities from Yellowstone Lake, YNP, Wyoming, USA - C1_bottom | ecosystem: Environmental > Aquatic > Freshwater > Lake > Sediment | place: USA: Wyoming | collected... | reverse complement strand
AGCGCGAGACTGCAGCCTTTGCGTATGTAATACGGGGTTGATATATGGTATCAATTGCGGGTGATTACAGGCCGTATGAATGGGTTGGGACGTGTATCTTAACGCTTTAAATTACGAATCCGCTATAATTTGCACGGGAGTGCGGGTTGGCTTCCTGTGTTTGGGAACGGGGCGGTGGAGTCCTTTGACGATTTTTCGGGTCCTTGGAGTGTTGCATGCAGAATAAGCAAGTACGGCTTGCCAATTTGCGCCAGCTGATAAAACGCGAAGGCGCCGTCAGCCAACTTGCCTTGCGGCTGCAAATCTCGCCGATTTACATTTATCGCGTCCTCGATGGTAAGTTTAATATCGGGGATTCGATGGCGATCAAAATTGAAGACGCGTATGGTTATCCGCCGGGTTGGATGGATGCTTTTCACAACAGTGATGGCGAGGATGAGGCGCACGTGCCGACACTTGAAACCGTGCAGCGCGTGCCTTCTAGTGTGGATGGACTTAGACCTGCGGCTGCTCCGACGGCTGAGTTTTTGCCACCTGCTACAACACCAGAGCCAGCATTGAATCGTCCCCTTGCCGCTGCGTCAATGCCTGCGCCGGCACCCCAGCGGGCGCCAGCACCCGTGGCGTCCGAGCGTGGTTCGGACGATGAAATTCGCCAGCGCATTCTTTCTAGTATCATCAACACCATGGACCGATTACTGGTGGCGAACAATATGGATATGAGCGATCTCGAAAAAGCAAGGATGTTGATGAAAGCGGCGGAAACCGTGCTTGATGGTGGCGGATCGGCGCGTTCATCGCCTGCCGGATCGCAGAAGCCCGCGTTAAAGATTTCCTGAAGCGTCGGCGCGTCTCGCGCCAACTGTGTCACAACCGGCAGCCGGACAACTTGAGGCCGGGACTCGCGACTATGCGTGAACTACGTGTATTGCTTAATATCTCCGCGGAAGATTTTCTGTCCTACTACCGTGGCGATGCGCAGACCGTCATTGCTCAGTCGAAAGACGGGCGACGGGTACAATTTCCTGCCAATGCGTTGCGCCCATTTCTTACGCACAGCGGCATTCAAGGCGAATTCGCCATTCGTTTTGACGAGAACCACAAATTGATTGGTGTAATGCTCGTCGTCTAGTCTGTGTTGCGTTTCATTCACGCGCGCACTGGCTATCCTCACTCCGTTAGAATTTACGGCGCCGGGTATTGGCAATCAAAGGCTACCCGCAAAGCCGCATTTTGGTGTTAAATATGCCCTGTCCTGTTATTCACACGGAAGTTAGCCATGACCAAATTGTATTCCGACATCACCGCAACAGTAGGTTCTACGCCGCTCGTTCGTCTTAATCGCATTGCCCACAACATCTCGAGCGAAATCTACGTTAAATGTGAGTTCTTTAATCCCTTGAGTAGTGTCAAGGATCGCATCGGCGTCGCCATGATTGATGCCGGCGAAGCGGCGGGTGCCATTAAGCCCGATACGGTGATCGTCGAGCCAACAAGTGGCAATACCGGGATTGCGCTGGCCTTCGTTTGTGCTGCAAGGGGTTACCGTTTAATTTTAACGATGCCCGAAACCATGAGCATCGAGCGTCGTTTGTTGTTGCGTATGCTGGGTGCTGAGCTCGTGTTAACACCGGGTGCAGAAGGAATGAGAGGCGCTATTGCTCGTGCTGAAAGCCTTGTGGGGACTACGCCCAACGCATACATGCCCCAGCAGTTTAAAAATCCAGCCAATCCGGAAATTCATCGCCGTACCACCGCAGAAGAAATCTGGCGCGATACCGGCGGCAAAATTGATATTCTCGTGGCGGGAGTCGGAACCGGCGGAACCATTACCGGTTGTGGCGAAGTTCTCAAAGCACGCAATCCTCAGCTCAAAGTGATCGCCGTTGAACCAAAAGACTCGCCAGTCCTTTCAGGTGGTAAACCTGGGCCGCATAAAATTCAGGGGATTGGCGCCGGGTTTGTGCCCGAGATTTTAAACGTCGGATTGTTAGACGAAGTGATTACTGTCGACAACGAAGACGCGCTTACTATGGCACGTCGTTTATCGAAGGAAGAGGGGCTTCTCGGTGGGATTTCCTCCGGCGCCAATGTTTGGGCTGCGTTGCAGCTTGCAAAGCGCCCAGAAAATCACGGCAAGCGTATTGTCACGTTTGCGCCGAGCACGGGTGAGCGCTACCTGACGACAGCGCTTGCGGATGACGCACGTCGGGCTGATACGAATCACTAGTGTTGAGATTAATCGCGCCAATATTTTTTGGCTGGCATTGTCGACGTGGAACTCAAGAGCGACACAATTCCCAGAGAATCGCTGCCGCTTCTTGATTTCCCGTTGGCGGGCTCGGTGATGGAGCTGCCGCGGCGATGAGTCTTAGAACCTCTTCTCGCAATTCTCCACGCTGCAATTGCGCACGTGTAACTCTCGCTGCTCGACCCTGAACGTGGATCCAATCATTGAGAAATGGCGATTCTGGCCAATCTGGTCGGTCAACATAGATAACGGGAATTCCGTGGCAACCGGCTTCGACAAAACTACCGTAACCGGGCTTGGTAATGAGTACCTCGGACGAACATAAAATATCGGTGAACGGCAATCCCAAGGTTTCAATCGCGATACAGTCTTTGCGCTGACTGCGCCATGCGGCGGGCACAATGTAATGTACATTTTCGTGCTGCGGCCAATTGTCGATTGAAAAGTTTGTTTCAATGCCACCTAAACTAACCAACCAAAATTTAGCTTCCACACCAAGCTTGTGCTGCGTCGCGACACGGGCGCGTTGATTTTTGCCAGAATGCGCCACTGGACCCACTGAACGTCGCGCATCAAGCCATGCCATTGGCATATGCGGCGTGAACTGGATGAAACATTGACTACTGCAATACGCGGCTTCCATGTCCGCCAGGACGCGATCGGCGCCCGGCAACGAATTGCAATAGTGTGCGTAAATATCCCGCCAGTTGAGTGAGCACATGGCGACCGCCGGCAAGCCTGCTGTCGCGGCCGCTTGCAATGGCAAATAACCAACATTCGAAACAACAAGACTTGGCTGCAACGCACGTAATCGCTTTGATTCTAGTTCGACGTGTTGCGTCCAATCGCGATGAAATTGCGTATAACGAAGATGGCTTGCATCGACGAGCGTGTCGACGGCAGAAGCCATTTCCATGCCGAAGTCACTACTGGTGTCGATAATGTCAATCGGGAATTGAAAGCGTGCGCGTAGAAACGCGGCGTTGAGTTTTGAACAGATGGTGATTTTGATGCTCGGGTGGGTGTGCAGTAAACAATTTAGCACCGCACTCGTTTGCGCGGCATGTCCATAACCGTGACCACTAATATAAACAACAATGTGCTCAAGCATGCTTTTGTTAACACTTTCCGAATTGCATCGCCAAGAATAGTTACGCTGTATATTTTAGCACTTCACGTTATGCTCACGCGCGAAAGTCGCTTTCGTACTCGTCGACGGGAATGCCGGAATACCAATAACGGCCAATGGCGCACCGATCTGAAAAATATTTTCACATAGTGCAAAAAATATTTCATAAAAATTGCCTACGGAAGTTTCATTCGCTGGCCGATACCTTCGCGCGACACAACTGACGTGTCTCGAATAAATCAGGAGATCGAATGTGAAACAGAAAGTCGCGGTAGGTTTTATTTTGGCTACTTTGTTACCAAGTGCGTGGGCACAAGATATTAGCTTGAATGCGGCATTGGATGACGCACGTTCTGGTTATTATGAACAAGCAGCGCGCGAGTTTGCGCCGTTAGCTCAGCGTGGATCGGGTGTCGCTCAGTTTAATTTAGGATTGATGTACCACAGCGGGATGGGGGTTGGGCATGATGAAGCGGAGGCAGTTCGGCTGTATCACGAAGCCGCTATAAACGGCGATGCGATGGCGCAGCAATATCTTGTCGTGGGTTATGCAGAAGGTTGGTTTGGGTTAAAAAAAGACGTGGAGAAAGCCCACTTTTGGGAATCTAAAATCAATTCTTCGAGCAATAGTGCCGCGAAATAATCCTGCCGGAAAAATTAAAAAAGGCTTCCCTACGTTTGACTTACACGGTATCTGCAAGCGTTGGCTTTAAGATGGTGTCGAGCACGCGCCTTGTCTGCACATGCAAAATCGTCGCAAACGTAGGGTGCCTTTTACTAACTGTTGGGAATATGACAATCGAATTCGTCTTGGCATTTTACTTTTTTACCTAATGCAGCTGCCACTTCGAAAGGAAATGTGCCGCAACGATTGCGCCCTTGGTCGTCGAGATTGCACGTGCGTGCATCGAGCATTGTTAGCACAGGGTCAACGCCAATGATCGAGGTCAAGCAAGGATATATTGCTAGGATTATCGCATACGCATGCCAACTAACCATGCTGCCGTTGTAAAGATCATAGGCGGCAACGCCCATCAAACCGAACCCTATGACAAATCGTACGATGCGATCTACAAGCCCAAGATTCTGCGCGACGCCAATCATGTGAGTTGTTGTGTTCATGACTCTCTCCTTCGCTCTCGTGAGCTTTGTTGATAGTCATTACAGCACGGCGTTGTTGAATGCTCCGTAACAAACTCACACAGCGGAGCGTTGTGCGAGCGACTTTAGTGCGGCAATATCGCGTAACTCGATTTGACCGCGGCGACAATGGACGAGCTGGCGCCGCTCCAATGTTTTAAGGAGTCGACTAATGACTTCGCGCGCAGTGCCCAATTCTGCGGCAAGCGCGTAATGCGTTGCCTTAACGTCCTGGCCATCTCCCGCCAGCGCAAGTAATTTCTGTGCTAAGCGACGGTCCAGTGGGTCAAACGCAATTTCCTCGACTAAGTTTACGAGCGCCGACAATCCCTCGTTAATTGACTTAAATACGTCGCGCTGAAAAGGTGCGGCTGTGGCAAGCAGTGCGTGGAATTGTTCTTTCGCCAGCAACAAAATTTCGGACTGTATTTCGGCGATGGCTTCGACGGGATAGGGTTGACCAGTGAGTAAGCACGCCGTTGCGAGTTCGCAAATTTGCCCGGGTTTTAAATGGTACAGAGAAATTTCATGTCCTTCACTCGATGTACGTTGCACACGAACTGAACCCTCTAGTAACAACAAAAAATACTCGCACGGTTCGCCATTGCGAAACACAACTTTCCCAGGGTGAAGACTGATTCGCTTTTGATTGTGCAAAATGTTCTGCCATGCGGCCGGTTCTAGCGCGGCAAGCGCAGGATAACAGGCTAGCAACTGAGTTTTAGTGCGGGACTCCATACGCCTCCTTCTCTCAACGAAAGTATTGAGAACAACGTAGTGACAATGAAACATGGGGCACGCCTGAATACCGGAACAAGTGCACTTGCCTTTGCCATGTCACGAGAAACTTTGAATTTCTCATGGCAACTGCAACGGGCAATTCCTGTCAATCCATTGACCAAGATCCGTGGGCCCGGCCACAATCGATGCGCTAGCAGCGTGCAATAGCGTGCGCGGGTATGACGATAGTTGAGAAAATATTACTCCGATGGACCGCAACAAAACGCAGTGGTTCGCGAACTGCCGCAGCAAGGCCTGATCCATAAGCAATCTAGTTACAGTGTAGATCAGTACGGGCATTTTTCGCGGCTTAATCTCATACACCAACTTTTTTCCGAACAACACGGTGAACCAATGTTACCAATATGGCGTGTAAGCAAAAAATTAAGGTTGTTATCGATCTGATGCGAGAACAAAGTGCTACATTTGTAATACGAAATCAGCGGATCTTGAATTTCTTAATACCTGTTTGACGGGAACGTCTCGGATAAAATTATATTTGATTTAATACCTGCTGCGAAAAATCACGGCCAAAAGGTACTTCTTTGTTAAATGTTTCTTTGCTAACGCACTCCCAGTCACAAAGCAAACAACATGGCATTGTTGCTTTGTCCGCATTGTTAATTTTGGCGTTAGGCGGCAGTTTGTGGCTTTACGCGTCTTTACGTGCGAGTTTGCCGACACTGTCGGGAACGCAAGAACTAGCGGGCCTGCACAATTCGGTGGTGGTATTACGTGATGACCAAGGGTTACCGACATTGTTGGGTAATTCGCGTGTAGATATCGCGACGGCGCTGGGTTTTCTGCACGGACAAGATCGTTTTTTTCAAATGGACTTGTTGCGTCGCACTGCCGCAGGTGAACTTGCGGAATTGTTCGGCTCTGTTGGTCTGCTAACCGATCGAGAGCATCGCTTGCATCGTTTGCGCGCGCGTGCGCGACAATCTGTAGAACAACTTCCGCCGTCGCAACAAGCACTACTGGCCGCTTATGTGCGCGGCGTTAACGATGGGCTCTCTGCATTGGGAGGCAGACCATTCGAATATCGTATCCTTGGCTCCGCACCCGTTGCGTGGCGCGCGGAAGATTCTGTACTCGTCGTGTTTGCCATGTATCTCAATCTGCAAGATCATCGCGCAAGTCGCGACAACACGCTGGGTTTGCTGCAGCACCATTTACCTACTGACTGGTTTGATTTCTTTGTGCCGCGTGTAACGGCGTGGGATGTGCCTTTGTTGACCGGCTCCGTTTCAGCGCTTGCAGCACTGCCACACAGTAATATCAGCACATTGTTTTTGGCCGACCACGCAACCGACGACAATGCAGAAGACGCTAGTGAGGGTACGCTCGCGGCCGGTAGCAATAGCTGGGGGGTGAGCGGAAAATTTTCCCGTTCGGGTGCCGCGTTGATCGCAGGCGATATGCATCTTGATTTGCGTGTGCCCAACATTTGGTATCGCGCATCTTGGTATTTACCTGGTCGCAGTAACAGTGATCCCATGCGCCGCGTTACCGGCGTCACTTTGCCCGGTGTGCCGACCATGATCGCGGGCAGCAATGAAAATATCGCATGGGCTTTTACCAACAGTTATGCTGACGTTAGTGATTTGGTAGTGTTAGACGGCAGTGGCAAAGGTGTTGCCGACGATACATACCTCACGCCGACGGGCCTGCGCCATTTTCACTACGTCGAAGAAACCTTGCACGTCAAAGGCGCGGCGCCGGAAAAATTACTGGTCATCGAATCCGAATACGGCCCCGTCATTGACGCAGACGAAAGCGGGCGCTATCGTGCGCTGCGTTGGGTGGCACACGAAAACGGCAGTGTTGATATGGGCTTGGATAATTTGGCTGAGTGCGAATCCGTTAGTTGCGCATTCGAGGTAGCACACGCAGCAGGAATGCCTGCACAGAATATTGTCGTTGGCGATCGAAATGGCAATATTGGTTGGACCGTCGCAGGTCGCGTGCCGCAACGCAGCAAAGCCGCGGCCGTACCGGTTTCTTCGTTGGCTGTGGATACCGAGTGGCGAGGTTGGTTGCCAGCCGAACAGTATCCTCAGCTGATCAATCCAGACGTCGGGCGCGTCTGGACGGCGAACAATCGCGTGGGCGATGACGCCGCATTGAAAGCGTTGGGCGATGGTGGTTATAACTTTGCGGCGCGAGCGCGGCAGATTCGTGACGATTTATTGAGTATTGATTTAGCCGACGAATCGTCGATGCAAAATATCCAATTGGATGATCGCGCTGTGTTGCTGCAACGCTGGCATGACTTGTTGCTCACCGTGCTCGACGACCGTTCAATATCAGCGCCGTCTCCGGCACGCCAACAATTGCGCGATGTCGTCGCGCAATGGAATGGCCACGCGAGTGTCGATTCGGCCAGTTATCGTGTGGTGCGCGCTTTCCGGCAGTTTTTCGCCGAGCAAGTCTTTGGTGACATTTTTGGCGCGTTGAAACGCGACGACGCGCGTTTCAACTACCAACATCTTAACCAATGGGAGGAGCCCTTGTGGCAACTCGTCACGCAACAACCGCAACAATGGAATACTCCGCGTTTTCCCAGTTGGCCTGCGCGGCTCAACGCTGCAGTGGTAGCGGTGATCGCTTATTTCGACACCAGCAAAAAGCCGCTAACAGAGTATACCTGGGGTGAACGCAACCGGTTGCTCATGCAACATCCCTTTGCCATGGCTGTGCCGATGCTCAGCGGCTGGCTTAACATGCCACCGGTTCCATTGCCCGGCGATAATGATATGCCGCGAGTGCAGGCACCTGGTTTTGGCGCGTCGCAGCGAATGGTGGTGACACCCGGACGAGAAGAATTTGGCTTAATGCAAATGCCTGGCGGGCAAAGCGGACATCCGATGTCGCCGTTTTATCGTGCGGGGCACGATAGCTGGGCGCAGGGCACTCCTGCTAGTTTCTTGCCGGGCGATACGCGCTATGTGTTGCAGCTGCAGCCTGCCGTGGAACAGGCTGCTCGCTAATTAATTTACGCCAAGCGCGGTGTGTAACGTCGAACCGTATTTCGGCCGCTGCGTTTTGCATCGGCCAATCCCGCATCCGCATGTACCAACAACGTGTTGATGTCCAAACCGTCCTGTGGAAAGCAAGCGACGCCGATGCTGAGTGTGATGGGAACCGGCTGGTTGTTGTTGATCAAGGGCTGTGAATTGATTTGGTCGCGCAAGCGTTGCGCCACTTGTTCGGCTTCAGCATCGTGGGCATCGGGCAGAATGCAAAGAAATTCTTCGCCGCCCCAACGTCCAAGCCAATCGCCTTCGCGCAGAACTCGGCTCGCCACGCGCGCCACATGCTGCAACGCTTGGTCGCCGATGGCGTGGCCAAATTGCGTGTTGATGGATTTGAATAAGTCCAAATCAAAAAATAAAACACCATAGCGGCGGTTGTGGCGTTCAGAGCGTACGTGTTCGCGCTCTAAAATTTCCGCGAGTGCGCGCCGGTTCAATAAGCCCGTGAGATGGTCAAAGGTTGCATAGTCGCGTAAGCGCTGCCGTTGACTGACTTTATCCAGCAGCACGCCGACGAGGTTGCAGATACTTTCAATGTCGCGCTGCTCATCCTGCGTGATGACCGCGTTGGCTTCGAGCTCCATTGCCACTACCCAGCGCTGAGTTTCCTCGGTGGTACGCAGTGGAAAGAGCGCAATATTGGTCGCGCCGTTTTGACTTATCGTGTCGCCGTGGCTATGCTCGCCCAATTCGACAGCGAGGTGTCTTACAGTGTTGTCTAACAGTGCCGTCGGTATGGCATTGGCCAGTTGGGTCGCCAGGGTGGCCGCATGGCCATTGTCGTCGTTGGAATGGCGGCTTGTGTTAACAGCCAATTGGGCTGCCGGCTCAAGATTTTCTTCATAAAAGAAACCCAACACCGTTGCCACCTTGGGTAACAGTGCCACGATAGCCTCGCTGAGCGAGTTGACAACTTCGGTCGGAGTGTCACATTCCGCCAAGTGTACGCATGCGGCGAGAAGCTCGCTGCTAAGTGAGACATTTTCCGGTTTCAGTGTGCAATCCCTCTATGCGCGGTCACTTACAACTTCAGCAACAGCAGCCACTCGAACCGTGGCCTAGGATGGCTGTCGTCCACTGTTTTATTCGCTCCCGCGAAAAAACAGCAATGGTTGTTCCGCTACTATTTCTTCTTGTATTTTTTTCTTATTATTACGTAGCTTACTTGTTAGGTAGCTTGCGAACCATTATTTTTGCACAGCAAATGAAAAATGAAAATAGCAACAAGGCTAACTCTGCGTCACCGAATAGAGACATAACGGAGGGGTGTACCTATTACTGCCTGTCTCATTAAGCGGCATAACTTGTTGCCGTTGCCAGTTCCGGCTACCATCTTGGGCTATCATCCTCTTTACACCTAGGTACTGCAGCAAGATGGTGCAACTCAAGCGGGTGCGCACTGAAAAGAATACACGAAGGAAGATGGACCGATGAGATGGTTTAGAGGCGAAAGAGTCGCCAGCATTTGGGTCTTTTTTTTGTTGCTGGTCTCCGGTGCGGTGTGCGCGGCGCCCACCGATGATTTAATGCAAACTCGCCAGCAGCTTGAGAAATTTACCGTCGCACCCCATCGCGGCGCGGCCGACAAAGCGCGGGATGCGTATCGTCATCCGGTGGACACTTTGCTTTGGTTCGGTATCCGCGACAACTTCACCGTGGTGGAGGTATATCCCGGCGGTGGCTGGTACACCGATATTCTGGCGCCTTTTCTCAAAACCCAGGGCCATTACATTGCAGCCGGTTACGATCCCCAGTCGGATAGCACGTTTTTTCGCAATAGCGTCAAAAGTTTTCACGAAAAAATCAGCCAGGCGCCGGCGATCTACGGCAACATAACGGAAACGATTCTTGCGCCACCGGAGCAAGTGACGTTGGCGGCGCCGGGTTCGGCCGACATGGTGCTCACGTTTCGTAACGTGCACAATTGGATGAAGGCAGGCTACGCCGACGTGGTATTCACCGCGATGTTTCGCGCGCTCAAACCGGGTGGCGTGCTCGGCGTCGTCGAGCACCGAGCGAACAACGACCAAGCGCAGGATCCCGAAGCGCAATCAGGTTATGTGCGCGAAGATTTTGTTGTTAGCTTAGCCGAAAAAGCGGGCTTTCAGCTTGCGGGTAAGAGCGAAATCAACGCGAATACTAAAGATACCAAGAATCACCCCAAAGGCGTCTGGACGTTGCCCCCCACGTTTGCATTGGGCGACCAAAATCGCGCCAAATACGAAGCGATCGGCGAGAGTGATCGCATGACGCTAAAATTTGTTAAACCCTTACTAATGCCTCAGTCGGCAGTCGAGAGTCCGCCCGAAGGCGTGATCATCGGCGCGCTAAGTCGCATCATCAGTACGGCACACGCCGAAACCGCCGCGCCGCCCGCCGCCGGGCCTGTGAGTGCCGATGAGATTGTGAGGAATTGCGAGAACAAATACGCCGGTAATGATCAGAAGTCGCGCTTAACGATTGTCAATCGCAACAAAGACGGCAGCGAGCGCAAAAATATTTATGTTCGTTTTCTGAAGAATTACGAGCCCAATGGCGAAGTGATGCAGAAAATGCTGCTCACTTCGGAGTTTCCGCCAGAAGCGAAAGGCCTGACCTTTATGCGCTGGGAATATGGCCTAACAACGGGCAAAGTGCCGGAGCAGTGGTTGTATACGCCGTCTTTGCGCAATGTACGACGCGTGTCTATTCGCGATCCGAGCGAAAGCTTTCTTGGCACCACGCTGACGTTGGGGGATATCGCTTACCGCGCAGCGGAGCAAGACCAGCACAGCTTGCTGGGTATTGAGCGCAACATCGATGGCGAGTTTTACGTTGTGGAAAGCGTACCCAAGGAACAAGCTTCGCTGTACAGCAAGGTCGTAAATTATTACACCAAGACCGCAGGATGGGATCAATGCGTCAAAGTGCATGCGATTTTCTTCGACACCAAGGGAATTCAGTTGAAGAAACAAAATTTGCATTGGCAGCAAGTCAGCAATGCGTGGGTTTGGTCCCACGTGGAAGTGGAGAATACGCAGAACCAACAGGTGTCGACCTTTGAGTTGTCGGATGTCGAGATTAATCCTGGCCTAAGTGAAGAACTGTTTACGGAACGCAATCTGCGCAAAGGTTCGTAATAACGAGTTCGTAATACCGAATGGCGCCGGAAACAATTTTATAAGAAAAAAATGAATCTAAGTGGCTGGGGTCGTTATCCTCGCGTCAACGCCCGTGTGCTTGATTTGCATAGCGTAGAGCGGTGTAGGGCAATTCTTCGTGATACGCCAACGGTGTTGGCTCGAGGGATGGGACGCAGTTACGGCGATAGTAGTCTCGGTCCATCCGTTATCTCGACGCTCAAACGAAACTGTTTGCTCGCCTTTGATGCGCAAACCGGGCTGGTAACCTGCGAGTCAGGGGTAACTCTTGCCGAATTAATCGACGCATTTCTATATCGTGGTTGGTTTTTGCCTGTCACGCCGGGAACAAAGTTCGTCACGGTTGGCGGCGCCATCGCGAGCGACGTTCATGGCAAAAACCATCATGAGCACGGATGTTTCAGTGAATTTGTTGAGTCGTTTGAGATAATCCTCGCAACGGGTGAGATTCGACTTTGTAGCAAAACACATAATGCAGCATTATTTCATGCAACTTGCGGGGGCATGGGCCTCACGGGAATTGTTTTACAAGCAACGATTCAGCTGCGTCGTGTGCCAAGTGCACATATTGAAGAAACGACGTTTAGGGCAGCGAATCTCGATGAAGTCCTGGCGCTTTTGAAACAACATCGTACGGCGACATATGCTGTGGCATGGATCGATTGCCTGGCTAAAGGCGACGCGATGGGGCGCTCGTTGCTAACGCTGGGAGAGCATGCGCCGGATGGGGGGCTGGTGTTGCCACAAAAACGTTCGCATACGATGCCTTTTGAATTGCCGCGATGG
>Ga0315270_10001534_pt1 | contig 12275 bp, 8 predicted proteins | sample C1_bottom_MG_FD_204932 | JGI IMG/M metagenome (GOLD analysis project Ga0315270, IMG submission 204932) | Sediment microbial communities from Yellowstone Lake, YNP, Wyoming, USA - C1_bottom | ecosystem: Environmental > Aquatic > Freshwater > Lake > Sediment | place: USA: Wyoming | collected... | reverse complement strand
TTTCTATGGAAAATTCGATCATCTGGTGCCGCCTGAAGCCTGTGAACCCCTGACCCGCTACGTTGGCAGTACCGATACGGAAAACGTCTGCCTGGATACGGGCCACATCGGCATCTATGTCAGCAGTAAGTTTCAGAAAGAATTTGCCCCAAAAATCGCAGCCTGGCTGAAAGACAGAGATGCGACTGAGACACCGCGCAAAACCCGTAAAGCCCCCGCAAAGCCAAAAACACTGTCCAGAAAATCCATTATGACGGAAACAGGCTCAAGACCAATATCGAATGCCAAAAATCCAATTTAGGGAGACTCCATATGTCTGAAGTGAAAGACTATTTTAAATCGTTTTGCAGGCTTAGTCAGGCATTTGGGACTGCCGCAACCCAGGACGAGCTGCTGGGTCTGATCGCTCAATACGCCATTGATACGATGGAAGGCAAGGCCGCCTGCCTGTTTCTGGCAGATGAAAGACAGGATGTCTTTATTCCTGTGGTTCAAAAAGGACTATCCGAGAATTATCTGCATGCCAATCCGATGAAAGCGCAGGGTATTGTCCAAGCACTTTTGAAAAACGGCTACCTCAGTTTCCGGGACGCTACAACCGATCCTCGCCTGGAAAATCATGATGCCAAGAAAGCAGAGGGAATTGCCTCCATTTTGACAGTAGCTGTCATGGTACAAGGTCGAACGATTGGCGTGCTTTCATTGTATACGGCATTTCAGCGGGACTTTGCCCGTGATGAAATCGATTTTCTGTGCGCTTTGGCGGAACAGGGCGGGATGGCCATTGAAAAATCCAGGCTTATGGAACGGATTCAAAAAAATGCCCTTCTTTTTCTGAAACTGGCGGCCGGCATGAATTCTAGCCTGGATATCAAACATATTCTGAATAACATGACTGCCGAAGTATCCGGCGCTCTGGGCATGAAAGGATCCGATATCCGCCTGCTGGATCAGAAAACAAAAGCATTGACACTGATTTCCAGCTTTGGCCTCAGCGAGGATTTCCTGAACAATCCGCAATTGAACCGTTCGGATATGATCAGGTCCGCATTGAAAGGCAACACGGTTGTGATTGAGGACATTCATCGCGACGACACGTTTCATTTGCGGAACATATTGAAACAGGAGGGCATTGATGCGTTGATCATGACGCCGATTACGGTTCGAAATGATGTGATTGGAACCCTGAGTCTTTACAGCGATACACCCCGTCATTTTCCGGCGGATATGACGGATATGATTCAGGCCCTGGCCTGTCAGGGCGGGCTGGCTATTCATAATGCCAGTATGTATCTGAAGCTGCAGGAAGACAAGAAAGATCTGGAATCGGACATCTGGAGCCATCGCGCGTGGTTCTAATATCATAAGGAGAAAACAGCCATGAAGGGAAAAACCATCGATGAACTGAACGTCGGGCAGACCGCGTCCTTTACCAAAACCGTATCCGAGTCGGATGTATACCTGTTTGCAGGGATTACGGGCGATTTCAATCCAGCCCATGTGAACGAGACCTACGCAAAAAATACCGCCTTCAAGACCCGGATTGCACACGGGATGCTGTCGGCAGGCCTGATTTCAAACGTGCTGGGCAATCAGCTTCCCGGGCCTGGTACGATTTATATGCAGCAGCAACTGAATTTTCGGGCGCCCGTGGCCATCGGTGACACGATAACGGCAACGGTCGAAGTGATCGAGATCCTACGGGAAAAAAAGCGGGTACGATTAAAGACCGTATGCACCAATCAGGATGATGTCGTGGTTCTGGACGGTGAGGCATTGATCAGCCCCCCGCGGCATTAATGAAAAGCGGTCAAAAATTGTTGAAAATAAGGGTCTCATTGAATTTTATCCGTTATATTGTTTGACATGCACCGGACAGTATGTTTTTTAATATGCCGAAATCCGGATCGCAAAATAAATGCGGGACGGCCCCCATCACATTACCTATCAGGGAGGAAAAACCAATGGATCAGAAATCAATCGCCAAGCAGATGATTCAGTTTAACAAAACCGCCATGGACAACAGCTTAAAGGCTTTGACCATGGTGTATGAACAGAATGAAAAAATTGCCGGAGCGTTCATGGAACAGGCCACCTGGCTTCCGGAAGAAGGGAAAAAGGCCATTAAAGACTGGATGGCCACTTACAAATCCGGTTCTGAAAATTTCAAGTCTCTTGTTGACGACAGCTATGCAAAAGTGGAATCTTTTTTTTCCGATTTAAAATAAGTTGTCAACATCTTGATTTTCGGCGGGATATAACCCATCCGGTTAATCCCGTCGAATCTGAAAAGGAGGGGGCTGGATGAATCGCCCCACGGATAAAATTTTAGAAACACCGGATATTGTCGATCCTTATCAAGAAGGGTTTTCAGCCCTTGTCAAACTGGGGGATGCCACACAGACATTTTTATCCGGTCTGGCACGATATACCACGGATTTTTTTGTACCCTATCTGATTTCGACCCATTATTTTCGGCAGAGTGAATCCGATAAACTTTTCAAAACATCTCCGCTGGACAATCTGGAATCCCATTTAAAACTTCATGACTTTAATAATGAATTGATGAGCCGGGGTGTTTCCAGCGCACTGGATGCCATCAACGATTATGCCTGGCCGGAAATGAGCGCCTTCCTTCAGGCAATGTACCAAAGTGCGTTTGCGCTGAATTATCATGATCTGAATGCGTTTGCCACCCGTCAGGCCGAGTTGATGGAGCGGGTCGTTCATATTTATCCGCAGATGATCCAGGATATCGAGCCCGAATATGGCTTTCATTTTGAACGCGGTGTGCATGAACGGGTTGCGGAAACCGATCGGTTCTATCTGTATCAGATTATGCCATCCGATACCAGGTTAACGGTTCGAATGGATGCAAAACCGGTCTGTATCCTGCCGCCTTATGTACTGGGCGCCAACATCCTGGGGTTTTTACCCGGTGAAAACAAAAGCTATGCACATTGTTTCGCCAATCAGGGGATTCCCACCTACATCCGTATTCTGAAAGACATCAAGACATGCGAGGCGCTTCAGACCATGACCGCGGAAGACGACGCCGGGGATACCCGCCTGTTCTGCGAAACCATCTTTAAACGGCACGGCAAACCCGTAACCCTGAATGGTTACTGTCAGGGCGGATACAACGCTTTGTGTAATCTGCTTTCCGGAGAGCTGGACGATCTGGTGGATGCTTTTATTACCTGTGTTGCGCCCATGGACGGCACACGAAGCCGTGGATTTGCGGATTTTTTTAAACGACTACCCAAGCGGTTCAACGATCTGGCTTATGGCACCAAAACACTGCCCAACGGCAACAAGGTTGCTGATGGAACGCTGATGGGATGGGTTTATAAATTGAAAAGTATCGAAACCGAGCAGCCGTTGAACGCATTTTTTCGGGACATCCGGATGTTGACTGCCGGAACCGGAGCCCCGGTTCAAATCAGCAAGACGGCGGCAGCATTGAATTACTGGTTGAGTAACGAGCGATTCGATCTGCCGCTGGCAGTCACCCGGTTCAGTTTTGCCTCTTACAATACGCCGATCACGGCAGATGGAACCCTTCCGGTGCAGTTGTTCGGACGAAAACTGAACCTGAAACGGATTGCGGAAAAGCGGATACCGTGGCTCATCTGTTACGGAACCCATGATGATCTGGTTGAAAAAGAAACCGCGCTGGCCCCGCTGGATTATGTTCCCGCCGAGGTCACCCCGTTTCCCAAAGGTCATGTGGCCATGGCAACCTCCTGGTCTGATCCGAAATCGGCCTGTGCGCTGCATACCCGGTTCGGGGAGGGAAACTGGCGGGGGCCGGTACGGTTTCAACTCGACCTGGATGATGCCTTTTAGATCGTAAATGAAAGAAAAAATCAAAAAGACGCTTGAGGCAAGCAAACGGGTGATTCGCGACTGTGTGATCGAAAATGGTGCGCTGGTTGCGGCCAATCCAACTAAAAAGTACTACTCGAGCCAGGCCAAGCATTACTTCTACGTCTGGCCCCGCGATGCCGCCTTCACCTGCATGGCCGCCAATCTGGCCGGCATCTCCGACATTCAGGAGAATTTTTTTGACTGGATACGCGATCGTGCCGAAGACATTGATGCGGATGGCCATGTCCGCAAAACCACCGGACTTCTCTACGAAAAATATTATGTTAACGGCCTTCAGGCGCTTCATCGCTACCAGCCCGACCAGGGCGGCGCGCTGCTTTTCGCCATGGCCGATCACTTCAAAAAACATCCTGAAAACAAAAACAGATACCTGGATCTGATCAAGGATCTGGCGGATGGCACCTGCAAATCGTGGGCGGGGGATCACTTTAACGCCATCACCAACGATCTCTGGGAGGAGCGCCATACGTTCCCGGATCTCAGGGACAATTTTTCCTACACGCTTGCCGCCTGCGCCGGGGGCCTTTGCGCCATCCATGAGTTCCTGCCGGAAGGGCGCTATATCGAAGTTGCCGGGCAGATGAAGAACCTGGTCATTGCCTCGGCCGAGGAAACCGGCTATTTCTACCGCTCATTCGGCATTCTGGACGACAGAAATATTGATGCCAGCATGTTAGGGCTTATCTGGCCCTTTCAGATCGTTTCTGCCGATAGCGAAGCTGCGAAAAATACGGTACGGAGAATCATCGACGAGATCGTTATTCGCGATGGACTGCACCGCTACGCCCATGACCAGTACGACGGCTGGATGGTTCGCGGTTTTCACCGAAACAAGGGCGCCGGCTATTGGCCCCTTCTCAATTTCTGGCTGGCTATCGTTTTGAATAAAATGGGCCGTCGTGAAGAAGCGCTCAAATACTACAACAAAGTGATGAATGCAATTAAGGATGATTGTCTCATTCCCGAGCAGATTTTTGAAAATGATATTCAAAAAGCCGTATCACCTCTCTGCTGGAGCCATGTCATGTTCATCTTCGCCACCAGGGAACTCGGGCTCCTGGAATTTTGAGGTTCACCTTGGCAGATCCCAGGATTGCAATCAATGGGTTAGGCCGCTTCTAATCAATTCCTATGAGTCGGATTGCGCCATAATGGCGGTTACAGCAACCGTGTTGACGATGTCTGTGAGCGTACATCCGCGACTCAGGTCATTGACGGGCTTTCTGAGTCCCTGCAGAACCGGCCCGATGGCCACCGCCCCGGCCGATCGCTGAACGGCTTTGTAGAGGTTGTTGCCGGTGTCCAAGTCCGGGAAGATAAAAACGGTGGCATGCCCGGCAACTTCGCTGCCGGGCATCTTGGTTTTGGCAACTCCGGCATCCACCGCCGCGTCGTATTGAATCGGGCCTTCGATTTTCAGGTCCGGCCGGGCTTTCCGGACCATCTCGGTGGCTTGCCGTACCTTGTCCACGTTTTCACCGGCGCCCGAGGTGCCGCTGGAATAGGAACACATGGCAACAAAGGGTTCAATCCCGAAATTGCGAGCCGTTTCAGCCGAACTAATGGCAATGTCGGCCAGTTGCGCGGCGTCCGGATCGGGATTGACGGCGCAATCGCCGTAAACCAGCACCCGGTCCGCCAGGCACATCAGAAAAACGCTGGAAACAGTCGCGCATCCCGGCTTGGTTTTGATGATCTGAAGGCTGGGCCTGATCGTGTTGGCTGTGGAATGAACCGCTCCGGACACCATCCCGTCGGCATATCCCTTGAAAACCATCATGGTGGCGAAATAACTGGAATCGAGCATCGTGTCGCGGGCCATTTCCGCATTGACGCCTTTTTCCTTGCGCAGTTCGAAATAAGTTTTGCTGAATTCATCGAGCCAATGGGAATGGATCGGATCAACAAACCTGGCGCCGGTGAGACTCAGGCCGAGCGCGGCAATCCGTCTTTCGATTTCGGCTGCATCTCCCAGAAGGGTAATGTCGCAGACCTTTCGCCGCAGCAGGATTTCAGAGGCTCTCAGGATGCGATCCTCAGTGCCTTCGGCCAGAATGATATGACGCGGTCTGGCCTTGGCGCGCTCGATCAGCTGGTATTGAAACATGATCGGCGTCATTTTTTCGGATTTGGTCTGAATAATCAGCTCTTCAAGGGCCTTCACGTTGATATGGGATTCAAAAAGCCCTAAAGCCAGGGCAATTTTACGTTCATTGCCCGGCGTGATGACAGGGTGTACATTATAAATTTTCACCGCCGTGGCATAGGTATCATCGATAACGCTCAATACCGGCAGGGACGGCTTGGGCAGTCTGGCAAGCAGCCCGATGATCTGAGGCGGCGGTTCTATGCCGCCGGTGAGCACCAGACCGGCAACCGAGGGACAATTCGGGAAATACGGGGCCGCCAGGCTGCCGATCTGGATGTCGACGCGATCGCCCGGCGTTATCACCAGCGTGCCCTCGGTGATATGTTCGAGGAAGAGCGGCAGTTGCATCGCCGCCACCTTGCAGTCGAGCGCCACCCGTTCCAATCCTTCCGCATCGCCGCTCAATAGTCGCGCGCCAAGGGCTCTATGAATATCGCCAACCGTAGGCTTTCCCAGATTCGCGTCGTCAGGCAGAAGATAAACCGGTATATCGCCGGTTTGAAAGGCTTCAAACGCGGAAGCGACGCTTTCCATTTGTGCGGGCTCAATCCGATTGACACAGGCAGCCAGCACCGTGCAATTGCGCTCTTCAAAGGCATCCCTGGCAACACGAACGACATCGGTTAGTTTGGATGGGGATTTTCCCTGCCCGTTGAGGATGATCATCACCGGAGACCCGATGTTACTGGCCACATCGGCATTGAAGTCAAGCTCCAGGGCGCTCGAAACCCCGAGATAGTCGGTTCCTTCGCACAGAACAAATCCGCATTGGCTTTCCAGCCTTTTATATTTACTGACAATGGCATCCATGAGCTCATTGTTCTGTCCGTTGGCAATCATGTCGCGTGCTTCGTCAAACGTGCAGCCGTAGGTGTCGTCATAGGACAGATCGGGATTGTAGCGGCTCAGAATGAGTTGAATGTCGTTGTCGGGCGGATCACGTGACAGGATCACGGGACGGAAGAATCCGACCTTCCGGATGCGTCGCAGGAGGGTTTCCATCACACCGAGTACCAGCGCGATCTTGCCGCTCCCTGCCTCTATTGCAGCGATATAGAGATTGTTTGCCATGGTTTTCTCTCCTTCACGTAAGCGTTAAATTTCTTGATCCGGTTAACGGTTTTCTGCTCCCGAACCTGGAGTCCCTTGAATCCGCCTAATTGCTTCCTCGCGGGTCCAGGCGATGTGCGGAGCGACACCACGCGCCGCAAGCGACCCGCCAAGCTGCATCCGTAAAAAGGCGCTGGTCGTATACACGCTGGAGGCTTCAAAAAAGCGCTCCTTAAGGCGCAGGGCCATGTCCGTGTAGTCATCCATCATATCCGGGTATATCTCGAAATTATCGAAATTGACTACGGCTTTTACTTTTTGTTTCAGGGGCGCAAGCATCTGCTCAAATGCCTTCTCGATCTGTTTGACAGTATCCATATCCTTGACTGAAAAACCCTCGAAGTTCGCATACAGGGTATTGGCCAGGGCGTCGTAAGTCAGCCGCTGCTCGATCGGCATGCCGAGCAGGATATCCCTAAGGCCCATGGGCTCCGGAGCGAAGATTCGCTTGTCCATGAGACGGGGCTCTATGCGCAGCAATGGCTTGAAGCCCATCCTGGCCAGCACGTCGCGTTCCAGATCGATTCCCGGTGCGATCTCGATAAGTTCCACCCCTTCCCTGGTCAACTGAAAGACGCATCGTTCCGTGACATACAGTACGCGCTTCCCCGATGCCGCCGCGTACCTGCCGCTGAAGGTCAACTGGTCGACACGCGCGACGAATTTGGGGATCATCCCATCCAGATCGATGTGCAGCCCATTGTCACGGACCGATAACGCCTGTTTTCCGGCGACAAACGTTCCCATGAAGACGAGGGACTTGGCGTTCTGGCTGATGTTCACGAAACCGCCGACGCCAACCACTTTCGGCCCGAACTTGCTGACATTGACGTTGCCCTCGCTATCGACCTGGGCCATGCCGAGAAAGGCGCAGTCCAGGGCGCCGCCATCGTAAATGTCGAACATGGACGGCTGATCGATGAGCGCCTCGACATTCACCACAGCCCCGAAATCCAGCCCCCCCTGCGGGATACCACCGATGCCGCCCGGCTCGTTGGTCATTGTCAGAAGGTCTGCGACCTTTTCCTCATTGGCGACCGCTCCCACCCCCTCCGGCATCCCGACGCCGAGATTGACCAGGCTGTTCGGCTGAATTTCAAAAGTCGCGCGGCGTGCAATGACTTTTCTTTCCGTCAAAGGTGTCGGCACCACGGCTGCGTCCGGAACCCGAATTCTGCTCGCATACGCCGGGTTGTAGGGTGTTGATCCGGTTTGCCAATGGAGCCCGGGATCGGAAACCACCACGCAGTCAACCAGGATGCCGGGTATCTTGACGTCCCTGGGATGGATCGTATGGCGGTCGGTAATCCGTTCCACCTGGACGATCACGATTCCCCCGTTATTGTGGACAGCGGTTGCCACTGGCAGAACCTCCATGAACAACGCTTCACGCTCCATGCTGATATTGCCGTCGATGTCGGCGGTCGTGCCCCTTAGAACGGCGATATTGGGGCGGACGGCGTGATAAAAGAGGTATTCCTCGCCGTTGATCCGCATCAGTTCGACCAGGTCCTTGGTCGTCCGGGCGTTGAGCTTGCCGCCATCGTTTCGGGGATCAATGAAGGTGCCGAGGCCGACCTTGGTGATAAGGCCGGGCTTTCCCCCCGCCATCTCCCGAAACAGATGGGATATGACTCCCTGAGGAAAATTGTATGCCTCGATCTTTTCAGCACTGGCCAGTTCGCCAAGTTTTGGAGACATGCCCCAGTGCCCGATGATGGCCCGGCTCACCAGGCCTTCGTAAGCCAGACGGTTGAGCCCGACTCGCGGGCCGTCGGCGCGGCTGTTGCCGATACACGATGCCATGAGGACGGTGAGGTCCCGAGGTCTGCCTGCCTCAAGAAAGGACTGTGCGATCGCCTCCAGCAGATAATCCGCCGAAACACATCGGACAATACCGCTTGTCGCCAGGACATCGCCATCCTTGATCAACCGCACCGCCTCTTCGGCGGTCACAATCTTGTTCTTTCTGGTTGTCGGATGCAAGGGAACGAACTTATCCTGGGCGGTAGTTGATATAATCTTCTCTGGCATTGTTAATCTCCTTTTTCTTCCTGACCACCCTGGTGCGTCAGGGTGCGGGGATGGAACCGGCGGACATGGCAAGCATCACATGAACCGCGATTATTTTCAAGATTGTTCCGCCTGGATAGATCATCGCGTAGCCGATATCGGGTTTTCCGGTCGGCGCCAGTTGATTGCCATAGGCGAGAATGGCCGGGTTGAAATCGGGAATCAGGATTCCCTCTGCTTCGGTGGTTCGGTCAAAGTTTCCCAGATGTCTGTAACAAGGAGCGGGTTGAAAATGCGGACGCTTCGAACATTGAACCGCTGCTCTCCGTTATAGAGGACCGCGCCGGCAGCAATCCTTTTGATCTTTAACGCCTGAAAACGCTCTATTCCCTTGATGAAATCTACGAAAAACGTCCCGGCGGACTTGATTTCGACCGGTGTAAGCGCGCCATTTTCCCTGATGAGCAAATCAACCTCGTTGCCGTGGGAGTCGCGGAAGAAATATATCTCCGGCCTGATCCCCTTGTTGAGAGCGCCCTTCACGATGTCCGCAATGATGAGGTTCTCATAGAGATTGCCGCGCAAGGGATCGCGAGATGCCTGTTCTTTCGTGTGGATTCCCAGCAGAAAGGCGGCTAGACCTACATCCGTGAAAAATATCTTGGGGGACTTGATCACACGCTTTCGGACATTTTCAAAGAAAGGCGGAAGTTCGAACACGATATATGACGCTTTCAGCACGGAGAGCCAGTTCCTGATGGTCGTGGTCGATACACCCACATCGTTCGAGAGCGAAGCGAGATTGACGATCTGTCCCACCCGACCCGCCAGCAGCGTGAGGAACTTCTGAAATTGCGACAGATCGCGCAACTGGATCAAAGCGCGCACATCGCGCTCGACATAGGTTTGCAGGTAGCCGTTGTAGAACCTGCGTGGTTCGAGACCCTCTTCGTGAATCCGGGGAAAACATCCGCGGACGATCAAGTCAAAGGGGCTCGGTGCAGGCTCATAACAGCGAAGTTCATGAAGAGAGAAAGGCCACAGGGTCAGCATGGCGGTCCGGCCCGCCAGCGACTGGCTGATCGCCTCATGCAATTGCGGTTGATGGCTGCCGGTCAGGATAAACCGCCCGCGTCTTCCATCCTTATCGACCATTCCCTGGACGTATGAGAGCAAAGCCGGAAGGCGTTGTACCTCATCCAGGATGCCGCCGCCTTCCATCTGGCCGAGGAATCCTCGCGGATCGGCTTCGGCCGCAACACGTACATCCGGGTCTTCCAGAGAAAAGTACGGTTTGTCCGCAAAAGTCATTCGGGCCAGCGTTGTCTTCCCTGATTGGCGAGGACCCAGGATGGTTACCACGGGATACTCTGTAGCGGACCGGACAAGTTCTTCAGCGATGTCTCGATTAATCATGGCGTGATGATAACACGTGGTTGTGCATAAAGCAAGTAAAAGGTCTGATTTGCACAAATCTCTTTTTTATTGGGAATTTGGTTTGATCCCCCCCCCCTTTGGGAAAAGGGGGGGGCAGGGGGAATTTAGAGATTGTGGCTGCTGAAGCCTTATTTTTCAAATCCCCCCTTTCCCAAAGGGGGAAATATGTAATCTGGCCGAAACGATGATCAAGACCTTATTCCTGCTATCCAATGGCAAAGTGACCGGCGGCGCATTCTGAGCGCATTGTGAATAATTTTGACAGCCTTCCTGGCTGATGTTAAAGAAAGATATCTTTGCTATGTTTGTTGTCACCTTGACGTATCTTGAAATGAAAACAAAGATGAAAGAGGCAAAGCGTCACCTGGGAAAGAGCCGACCATAACGGCAGGTACATGTGAGTAAAGCAAAATGGATGTTGGTTGTGCTGATGACAGCCGCCACCCTGACTGTCGCAGATGAAGTAATCATATCGGTAAAAGGAGGGGCTCAACCATGCGTAGGAGAAAAGAAATCTGCTTCCTGCTTTGTTGTATGATGACAGCCTGGATGGCACTGGCGGCTGGAACGGCTGCCGCTCAACCGGTGAGCATCGATGCCAAAACACTCAAGGAACTTCAGGAAACCATCGCGCAACAGCAATTGCTGCTGCAGAAACAATCCCAGGAGCTTAAATCGCAATCGGAGATACTCCATTCTCTTCAAAAACAGGTCGACAACCTGAGCAGCAAGGCATCTGAAACCCAGAGCCAGGCGATTCAGGCCGAAACCAAGGCCGATATGGCTGTCGATACCGCCAACAAAGCGACGGAATCTGCCCAGGCGACGGCCCAACGTGAAGTCACATCCGGGCAGGATCGTATCAAGCTTGCCATCTCCGGCCAGGTGAACCGCGCAGTGAACGTGGTCGACGACGGGGGCAGCACCAGCGCCTACTTCGTCGACAACGACGCCAGCAACAGCCGCATCCGTTTAGTCGGTACGGCCAGGATATCGGAAGGCCTGACGCTCGGCTCCCGTATCGAGTTTGCCTTTGCGCCGAACGAATCCTCTACGGTATCCCAGAGCAGCCCCACAGGCGATGAGAACTATATCCAGGGCCGTTGGGCGGAGGTGTCACTGGACTGCAAAAGCTATGGGAAACTCTCTCTCGGCAAGGGAGACACCGCCTCCAACAACACCGCTCAAGTCGATCTGTCCCGCACCGATGTCATCATGTGGTCAAGCGTATCCGATATCGTGGGCGGGATGCTGTTTCGTACTGAAAACAGCAAGGAGTTGACCGGAATAACGGTCAGCAGTGCCTTCAACGACCAGGACGGCCTGAGCCGCCAGTCGCGGTTACGCTACGACACGCCCAGATTCTACGGCTTCAACCTTGCCGGCTCCGTGATTAGCGACCAGCGGTCGGATGCGGCCCTGTTCTGGGGCGGACAGGGTTTTGGCTTCAAGGCAGCGGCTGCAGCGGCGGTTTCCAATCCGAACCAGGACGCCATGGGCTTGCGGTACGACGGGTCATTTTCGATTCTTCACGAGATGACGGGCCTGAACTTGACGGCATCTTCGGGGTTGCAGGTCAACGATTCACAGGGCGATGCCACCAACCTGTATGTCAAGATCGGGTGGATCGCAAGTCTCTTTGACGTCGGTGAGACCGCGTTCGGCGTGGATTACA
>Ga0315270_10001533_pt1 | contig 12281 bp, 1 predicted proteins | sample C1_bottom_MG_FD_204932 | JGI IMG/M metagenome (GOLD analysis project Ga0315270, IMG submission 204932) | Sediment microbial communities from Yellowstone Lake, YNP, Wyoming, USA - C1_bottom | ecosystem: Environmental > Aquatic > Freshwater > Lake > Sediment | place: USA: Wyoming | collected... | reverse complement strand
AGTGGAACAACATCACCAAAGTGGTGTACCCCGACGCCAGCAGCGTCATCACCCAGTACGATTCCAACTACGGCAACATCGTCCAGCACGCCGACGAAAACGGCGTCATCACCCAGAACAGCTACGACGCCCCCGCTTGTACCGGCTGCAAAGGCGGCAACCTGCTCAAGACCATCGAAGCCCTGGGCCTGCCCGAACAACGCAGCACTGAATACAGCTACGATGCCAGCGGCCAGCTCGTAAGCATGACGAGAAAGGGCGACGCCAACACCGCGGACGCCGTCACCCAGTATGCGTATGACAATAACGGCAACGTCACCCAGGTCACTGACCCCGAAGGCGGTGTCACCCGTTACACCTACGACGTCATGGGCCACGCCCTCACCAAGACCGACCCGCGCGGCAAAGTATGGAAGCGCAGCTACGACAACAAAGGTTGCCTCACCAGTCTCACCGACCCGCTCAACCGCACCACCAGCATCGCCTACGACAAAACAGGGCTCCCGGTCAGCATCACTGACCCCGCAAACAATATCAGCACCTTGGGCTTTGACCCTGCGGGCAAACTCTTAAGCGTCACCGACCCCTACGGTGCCCAGACCAGCTACAGCTATGATGCGGAGGGTCATCCTACTACTGTTACTGATGCCGCCAACCACACACGTACACATGACTACGACCCCGACGGCCGTCTCACCAAACAAACCGACGGCAACAACAACGTCACCCAGTTTGTTTACGGCGATACGACATCAGGCCTCAACCGCCTGCTGACCAAAGTCATCTACCCGACTTTGAGCCAGGATCTCAAATACGACCAGCGCAACCGCATTACCCAGAGCACGATCACAGCGGCAGGCTCGGCGCTGGCGCTGGATGCAGGCTCCAGCCAGACCAGCAAGAACCAATACGACGCTGCTGGCAACGTCACCCAGGTCACCGACCCGGCCAACCGCAGCACCGCCACCCAATACAACGCCCATGGCGAAGTGACCCAGACCACCGACCCGGCCAAGGGCATCACCCAGTACGGCTACGACGCCAGAGGCAACCCCGTCAGCGTACAAGATGCGAAGGGCAACACCCACCGTTTTGCCTACGACAGGCTGGACCGCATGGTCATGGAAATCCGCCCGCTGGGCCAGACCATCGCTTACGCTTACGATGCCAATGGAAATCTTGTCCAAGCCACCGACCCCAAAGGGCAAGTGAAGCAATACAGCTACGACGCCGCCAACCGCCGCACCCAGGAAAAACACCTCGCCGCCGACGGCAGCGTCGCCAAGACCATCACCTACAGCTACAACGTGCTTGACCGCCTGACCGGCTATAACGATGGCGCGACTCAAGGGACATACACCTACGACACCCAGCAACTCAGGTTGGTGGGGAAGAGCGTCAACTATGCTGCGACAAGCTCGGCACAGGCTGGCTTCAGCCTCTCCAGCAGCACCAGCTACAACGCCTTGGGCCAGAAGAGCAGTATCACCTATCCCGACGGCGCACAGTACAGCTACACCTATGACGCCAACAACCAACTCAGCACCGTCGCCCTGCCCAGCGGCAGCATCACCATCAACAGCTACAACTGGGTCGTCCCCAGCCAGATCACCCTGCCGGGCGGCACCGTGCGCAACCAGCAATACGACGGATTGCTGAGACTCAAGACCGTAGACGTTAAAGACCCCGGCCAAAGCCAAGTGATGAGCTACCAGTACGGCTACGACCTCACCAGCAACATCATCGCCAAGGCCACCGAGCAGGGCACGGCCAGCTACAGTTACGACACCCTCGACCACCTGACTGGCGCGAGCTACACCGCAGCAACAGGCACCACCACCACACCCCCGGCAAACGAAACGTACAGCTACGACCAGATTGCCAACCGCCTGACCAGCGCCAAGACCAGTGCCAAGACCAGTGCTGCCTGGGTATACGACGGCAACAGCCAGCTCCTGAGCGCCGACAACCTGAGCTACACCTACGACGCCAACGGCAACACAATAAACCAGACCGACAGCGCCAACGCGGCGAACACAAAAAATTACGTTTACGACACCGACAACCGGCTGATCGAAGTGCGTGATGCGAACAACGCCCTGATTGCCAGCTACAGCTACGACCCGTTCGGCAGGAGGTTGAGCAAGACCGTCGTCAGCAATGGAGTCAGCACCACCCAATACTATTTCTATAGCGCAGAGGGACTGATCGCCGAAGCCGACGCCACCGGGCAGATCACGAAGAGCTACGGCTATGAACCGGGCAGCACCTACAGCACCAACCCCCTTTGGCTGAAAACTGCGACCACAGGCAGCACGACCCAGAGCTATTACTACTACCAGACCGACCATCTGGGTACACCGATGAAGCTCACGAACCAGAGCGGTGTTACCGTTTGGAGTGCGACGTATGATGCGTTCGGTAAAGCCACAATAGACCCATCCTCAACCGTCACCAACAACCTGAGGTTCCCGGGGCAGTACTACGATGCAGAGAGCAATCTTCACAACAACTGGATGCGGTATTACGACGCTGGGGGTGGAAGGTATTTGACGAGTGATCCGACGGGGTTGCACGGCGGAGTCAATATGTATGCGTATGCCGAGGCGAATCCGGTCGCCTTCGCCGATCCCAAAGGTCAATGGATTCTCGGGACACTTGCCGCTGTAGGCGCAATTGGGTATTTCCTTTTCGAGGATGTTTACCCTGCGTATAAAAAGGATAACCCTGCAGACATGTGCGAATGCAAGGAAGCATTGGAGAAGGCCAATCGGTACTACGCTCAACTGCATGCGAAGTTCCCGGATGTATATAAGAAGAATTTGTCAATTGGTGTTAGCAACATCGAGGGGAAAGGCGGCGTTACATATGTATCTAATGGAGACAAAATATTCATTGGGAAGCAATATTTTTGTGCTAATGCAGAAACAAAGTTCTCAGATGCTGACTTAAAAGAACTAGTGGCTCACGAGGGTATACATGCTAATGAATCTTGGTTTATGAGAACTCCAGTTTTCCTAGGAGATGAATACACGCCAGGATCTCATCATCACGCGGTCGCTGATTGGGGGAGGTATTTTGGTGGCGAAATCGAAGATTAAACTGGCTATAAAAATTGCTGCGGCACTACTGTCCCTAGCATTATTTTACATATTCATAGCTAGGAATCCAGAGCGAGACTACCGGCTATACATTTTTATAGACCAACAAATAATTGCTGCAAGAGATGGCGATGGAGTTAAAAGTTCAAGAGTTGTCTCTGTAAAACAAGTTATTGATAATGCAACGTTCGAGGCAGATGTTTATTTAACTGAAAGCAAATCGATGGTTGTGATTGTTAACGAGCCCCAAAAAAATAAAAGTGGCTGGTTGATCTCCAGTTTGGCTGGCGGTAAATGCTATAAATTATTCGGAGAGGGAGATATTGCTGCATTTTTGTCTGAGTCGAGAAGAGTATGTGGGCTTTATCATGGCAAAAAACCAATGGAACAATTGGGGGCTGACCACGAATAGTTTTACCAAATGAAAACGATGAACTGAAAAGATGACGATGCAAACAACGACAGCTAACACGGAACATCACGGGGTCAGGCCTTACATTTTACAGGACAAGGAATTAGTGGCTCTAACGGGTCAGAATCACAGTAGTTTTACCAAATGAAAATACAACGAATATTGAACTGAACCAACCATGACACACGCAACGACACACAACACGAACACCCCACGGCGCGCCCATCCCGCCGTTGTTCGTGCTGTGTTGCGTTCGCGTGTCGCTGTGGCTTTGTCATCCCGCCGAAAGCAGCCGCTTGCGGAGAGTTTCGATGGATGGACATCCGGCGTTTGTTTGAACTGGATACCCGCCTGCGCGGGTATGACGGGCTACACCTTCAACCGCAAGGGAGCGAAATGGGGACGGAGCCCAATTATTGAACTTGCCATAATTGAAGACGAAATCTCCGAACCTTGTAGGTCGGGTTTTAACCCGACATGTCGGGCTAAAGCCCGACCTACGGCAAGCCGCGTATTGTCACGAAATATGGAAAGCGCTAAATGATTCAGCGCGCGGGGAACGCGACGCGACGGGATATTGGGCACCACGAATCAGCGTCATTTGGTTTTTTGAATTGCGGGCAATTAACAAAACAGCAACCGATAGGTAAGCGTATGAAAAAAATGCCAGGAGCACACAACATGATCAACTTCCAATCCGCCACGAATAAGCTGTGGGGTTGGCCGCGACGCGCGCTGTTTGCAATGCTTGCGGCCTTGCTGTTGCTGCCTGCGGCGGCCGATGCGGCGGATACGCTGTGCGCCAAGGTGAAGATCGAGATTCAGCAGAAGCTGACGATGGAGCGGCAGGGCTTCGACGCGATGATGAAAATCACCAACGGCCTGACGGATACCAGCCTGGACAACGTGAGCATCAACGTCAATTTCACGGACGATGCGGGCAACAGCGTGCGCGCGACTTCCGACACCACGGATACCACGGCGTCGTTCTTCATCCGCATCAATACCACGACCGGCATAAACGATGTGACCGGCCTCGGCACGGTAGCTCCGTCCACGACGGCGGAAGTTCATTGGCTGATTATTCCCGCGCCCGGCGCGGGCGGTGTGGTGCCCAGCGGCAAGCTTTATTACGTCGGTGCCGCGCTCAATTACTCGGTGGCGGGCAAGGCCGAGACGCTCAATGTGAGTCCCGATTTTATTTACGTCAAGCCGATGCCGATGCTGACGCTGGATTACTTCATGACCAAGGATGTGTGGGGCGACGATCCGCTGACGGCGGCAATCGAGCCGGTCGAGCCTTATACCCTGGGCGTGCGCATCAGGAACGACGGTGCGGCGGTGGCGAGCAATGTGAAGATCGAATCTGCCCAGCCCAGGATCGTGGATAACCAGCAGGGCTTGCTGATCAGCTTTGCGATCATCGGCAGTTACGTCAACGACCAGCCCGCCACCAATAGCCTGCTGATTCCCTTCGGCGATATTGCGCCCAACGGCGGCACTTCGAACGGGCGCTGGATCATGACGTCCAGCCTGGCGGGACATTTCGAGGATTTCACCGTGAACTTCACCCATGCCGATGCGCTGGGCGGGGCACTGACTTCGCTGATGAAGGCGACCAATCCGCATTTCCTGATACACGATGTGAAGGTGGACATGCCGGGGCGCGACAGCATCCGCGATTTCCTGGCACTGGATGGAGTCGTGCTGCGGGTGTATGAATCTTCCGGCGTGGACACGGTGGTGACCGACCAGTCCGCACTTTCCGTGCTCACCGCCACCGGCGTTGATGCCAGCGGCGCGGCAACCTATGCGCTGTCGGTGCCGCCCACAGGCGGGCCGATGTACGTGCAATTGCCCGATCCCTATGGCGGCACCATGGCGGTGGGGCAGATGAAGCGCTCCGACGGCAAGACTTTGCCGACAGAAAACGTGTGGCTGTCGAAGAAGCGCGACGCGAACAATGTGATGCAGTATTACTTCAACCTGTTCGACACCGACAGCACCACCGGTATCTATAACGCGGCATTTTCAGCTCCGGTGGCGGCGCCGCGTCCACCGGTGATCCAGATAATCCCGGACAGCACCGTGACGGAAGGCAACGCGCTTTCGTTCCAGGTGACGGCCTCCAATCCCGACGGCACCGCCCCGGTGTTGAGCAGTTCGTTGCTGCCTTCAGGCGCGACGTTTACCACGGCGGTGGACGCCAATAATGTGGTGACCGGTACTTTCAACTGGAAACCGACCACGGGGATGGCGGGTAAATACTCGATCACTTTCACCGCGACCGAGGGCACGCTCAAAACTTCGGCCACGACCAATATCGCGGTAACCTCGCCTATTGTTCCGGCTGGCCCGGATATGCCGCTGATCGCGGCCCCGCAGGTAGGCACCGAAGTCAATGTGCTCAGCCCGAAATTCGAAATCGCCCCCAGCCGCAATGCGCTGGATACGTCCAGCAGTTACCACATCCAGGTGTTTGCGGATGCCGCCATGCAGAACATGGTGGCGGAGAAGCTCGGCCTGGCGCGCGTGGCCGCCGCCAACACCGGCTGGACGCTGCCCATTGCGCTGGCCGACAACACCCTGTACTACTGGCGCGTGCGCGCTTCGGACGGTACGACCTTCAGTTCGTGGTCGGTCGGGCGCTTCTTCGTCAACACGGTGAACGACGCGCCAACCGCGCCGCTCATTGCCTCGCCGATGGCGAATACCACGGTGGCTTCGACCACGCCGGTGCTGAGCGTCACCAACAGCACCGACCCGGAAGGGGATGCGGTGGTCTACGGTTTCGAGGTATTCAGCGATAGCCTGCTCACGCAGAAAGTGGCCGAAGCGAAGAACCTTCCGGCGGGCCCTGCGGGTTCGACCAACAGCGGCAGCACGAGCTGGACGGTGACGCCCGCGTTGAACGATACCACGCTGTATTACTGGCGTGCCTCCGCCACCGATGCGCACGGCGCCAAGTCGGTGTCGGCGACGGGCAATTTCCTGGTGGATAGCACCAAGCCCGCGCCATCGGCACCTGTGCTGGTCAGCCCGGCACCCGGCGGCGTGGCGACGGTCAACAGCGCCGACCTGACCGTGGCGAACAGCCTGCGGCCCAGCGGCATGGCGCTGAGTTATTTCTTCGAGCTGGACCGTGCGCAGTCTTTCGACAGCCCGGACCTCGTCCGCTCCGGCGCGGTGACTGAAGGCAGCGTCAACACCCTGTTCGCCGCCACCGGGCTGGTCGAGAACGCGCATTATTACTGGCGCGTGAAGTCTTCGGATGGATTGACCGAGAGCCCGTGGGCTTACGGCGACTTCATGGTGGATACGGTCAATGATGCGCCGGGCGTGCCGGGTGCGATCAACCCCGGAAACAATGCCTGGGTTACCACCACGAATCCGCTGTTCACGCTGGCTCCCTCGGTTGACCCGGAGGGCGATAACGTCGCCTATCGTATCGAGGTTTATTCCGATGCGACGCTGACCGCCAAAGTGATGGACATCCTGACCAACAACGTGAGCTGGTTGCCCAGTGCGCAGTTGGCGGATAACACGCGCTACTACTGGCGTGTGCGTGCCGAGGATATGCGCGGCGGCTTGAGCGCGTGGAGTCCGACAGCGACTTTCCTGGTGCGCACCGGCAGCTCGGCTTCGATGCTGCCCATGGTGGCGCTGACCAACCCGGTAGCCGTGGTGAATGTGCCGCAGGTCTCCGCCGCGTTGCCCACCGTTACGGTGAATATCAACTGGGAGATAGACGATCCGCTGAATAACAGCAAGGTTGCGCTGTATTACACCACCGACCCCTTGGCTACCAGCGGCAACAAGATCATTGATGGGTTACAACAAGATCCGATCACCAGGTTGGGAAGCTATAGCTGGGACGTGTCGGCGTTGTCGCCGGGAAGCTATTACGTCTATGCCGTGGTCAGCAACAGCGCCGGTTCGATGACGCGCTATGCGCCGGGATCGTTCATCGTGCCGGTGCCTGCGCCGCGCGGCATTATCACCGTAACTTCCATCACTTCGCCGATGCAGACCACCGAGGCTGGCGGACAAGCCCAGTTCAGCGTGGTGCTCGGCAATTCGCCCAAGGCGGATGTCACGATTGGACTGAGTTCGACCATGCCGACCGAGGGAATTACCGACCAGCAGAAACTGGTGTTCAACGCCTCCAACTGGAAAACCCCGCAGGTTGTGACGGTGACCGGACAGCCGGATTGCGTCAACGATGGCGATATCACTTATCAGGTCACTACCGCACTGGCGGTGAGCACCGATCCTGATTACAACGGCATCAAGGGCGCTGACGTGACGCTGGTGAACCTGAACAGCACGGTTGGCTGCCCGAGCAACATTCCGCCTGTCGCCAATGCGGGTCCCGCCCAGACCGTGGCGGCGGGCGGCACCGTCGCCCTGAACGGCAGCGGTGCCGATGCTGACGGGACGGTGGTTTCCTACGCTTGGGTGCAGACCGCAGGCCCGACGGTAGTATTGACCGATGCGAGCAAAGCGGTGACTGGCTTCATTGCGCCCATGCCTTCTGTTGACACTCAATTGACCCTCCTGTTGACGGTCACCGACAACCTGGGCGCGACTGGCAGTTCGAGCGTCACCGTTACGGTGAAAGCCGTACCTAACCAACCTCCCGTCGCAAATGCGGGTGCCGCGCAGACCGTCGGTTCTGGCGGCACCGTGACGCTTGCAGGAAAAGGTACGGATGCGGATGGTACCGTTGTGTCCTATGTCTGGACGCAGATCGCCGGACCGGCCGTGGTGCTGACCAACGCCAATACCCCAACCGCAACCTTTACCGCACCGGTAGTGTCCGCCAATACTTTGCTGGGCTTCAGCCTTATCGTAACGGACAATCTCGGCGCAACGGGTTCATCGAGTGTGTCTATTACGGTGTCGGCTAATCAGGTGCCGACAGCCAACGCTGGTGTCAACCAGAACGTGAACGAAAGTACGCCAGTCACCCTGGCCGGTAGCGGGACGAGTACTACCAGCGCCATTGCATCATATCTCTGGACACAAACTGGCGGGCCGACGGTTACGCTGACCAACGCCAACACGGCCATCGCGACTTTCACGGCCCCTGCGACGATGACGGGCGCAACTCTGACCTTCCAGTTGACGGTGACTGATGCCCTGGGCGTGACAGGCACAGCCTCGACCACGGTAACCGTGAACCATGTTAACGTGGCGCCAACCGCCAACGCCGGGGCCAACCAGACCGTGAACGAAAATACACTGGTCACCCTGAGTGGTAGCGGTACAGATAGCGATGGCACCATCGCGAGCTACGCCTGGGTACAAACTGGAGGGCCGACGGTGGTGCTGGCCAATGCCAACACGGCAACCGCAACCTTCACCGCGCCCGCGACGACCACAGGTGTCACGCTGACCTTCAAGTTGACGGTCACCGATAATCAGGGTGCCACCGGCAGCGCGAACACCAGCGTGGCGGTGAACCACGTCAACGTGGCCCCGACCGCCAACGCCGGAGCCAACCAGTCCGTGAACGAAAACACATTGGTCGCCCTGACGGGCAACGGCACCGACGTTGACGGCACCATTGCGTCCTACGCCTGGGTGCAGACTGCCGGGCCAACGGTGGTGCTGACCAACGCCAATGCGGCCACTGCGACCTTCACCGCGCCCGCGACGGCAACAGGCGTTATCCTGACCTTCAAGCTGACGGTCACCGACAACCAGGGGGCGACAGGCAGCGCGAGCACCAATGTGGCGGTGAACCACGTCAACATCGCGCCGACCGCGAACGCCGGGGCGAACCAGACCGTGAACGAAAGTACGGTAGTCACCCTAAACGGCAGCGGCACCGACGTTGATGGCACCATTGCGTCCTACGCTTGGGTGCAAACCGGCGGCCCCACCGTCACGATCAGCAATGCAAACGCTGCAACCGCAAGCTTCATTGCTCCCGCGACCATGACAAGCGCCGTCCTGACCTTCCAGTTGACAGTCACGGACGACAAGGGTGCGACAGGAACCGCGAATACCACGGTGACTGTGAACCACGTCAACATTGCGCCGACCGCGAATGCCGGAGCCAACCAGACCGTGAACGAGAGCACACCGGTCACCCTGAGTGGTAGCGGCACCGACGTTGACGGCACCATTGCGTCCTACGCCTGGGTGCAAACCGCAGGCCCGACTGTCACGATCAGCAACGCCAACACGGCCACCGCGACCTTCACCGCGCCCGCGACGACCACTGGTGTCACGCTGACCTTCAAGCTGACGGTCACCGACAACAAGGGTGCGACAGGAACCGCGACTACCACGGTGACCGTGAATCACGTCAACGTTGCGCCGACTGCGAACGCCGGAGCCAACCAGGCCGTCAACGAGAGCACACCGGTCACCCTGAGCGGCAGCGGCACCGATGTTGACGGCACCATTGCGTCCTACGCTTGGACACAAACCGGCGGGCCGACGGTTGCCTTGGCTGGCGCGAGCAGCGCATCGGCCAGTTTCACTGCACCTGCGGCCACAGTTGATACCGTGCTCACCTTCAAGCTGACGGTCACCGACAATGCTGGAGCAAGCAGCAGCGCAACAACTAACGTCACTGTGAAGCACGTCAACATTGCGCCGACCGCGAATGCCGGAGCAGACCAAGCCGTGAACGAAAGCACACCGGTCACCCTGAGCGGCAGCGGCACCGACGTTGACGGCACCATTGCGTCCTACGCTTGGACACAAACCGGCGGGCCGACGGTTGCCTTGGCTGGCGCGAGCAGCGCATCGGCCAGTTTCACTGCACCTGCGGCCACAGTTGATACCGTGCTCACCTTCAAGCTGACGGTCACCGACAACAGCGGTGCGACAGGCAGCGCGACCACCAACGTCACCGTGAAACACGTCAACGTGGCACCGACCGCGAATGCTGGTACAGACCAAGCCGTGAACGAGAGCAGCAATGTGACGCTCGCTGGCAGCGGTACAGACAGCGACGGCACTATTGCATCCTACGCTTGGACGCAAACCGGCGGGCCGACGGTGGTGCTGGCCAATGCCAACACGGCAAGCGCAACCTTTACTGCGCCTGCGGTGACTGCGGATACCGTGCTCACCTTCAAGCTGACGGTCACCGACAACAGCGGTGCGAGCGGTAGCGCGACCACCAACGTCACCGTGAAACACGTCAACGTGGCGCCGACCGCGAACGCCGGGGCCAATCAGGCCGTAAACGAAAGCACACCGGTCACCCTGAGCGGCAGCGGCACCGATGTTGACGGCACCATTGCCAGCTATGCCTGGGTGCAAACCGGCGGGCCGACGGTTGCCCTGACTGGTGCGAACAGCGCATCGGCCAGCTTCACTGCACCTGCGGCCACAGTTGATACTGTGCTCACCTTCAAGCTGACGGTCACCGACAACAGCGGTGCGACAGGCAGCGCGACCACCAACGTCACCGTGAAACACGTCAACGTGGCACCGACCGCGAATGCCGGAGCCAACCAGACCGTCAACGAAAGCACACCGGTCACCCTGATCGGCAGCGGTACAGATAGCGACGGCACCATTGCGAGCTACGCCTGGACACAAACCGGCGGGCCGACGGTTGCCCTGACTGGTGCGAACAGCGCATCGGCCAGCTTCACCGCACCTGCCACGATGACGGGCACTGTCCTGACCTTCAAGCTGACGGTCACCGACGACAAGGGGGCGACAGGCAGCGCGACAACTACGGTGACCGTGAATCACGTCAACATCGCGCCGACCGCGAATGCCGGGGCCAACCAGACCGTCAACGAAAACACAACGGTCAGCCTGAGCGGCAGCGGCACCGACGTTGATGGCACCATCGCGTCCTATGCTTGGGTGCAGACCAGTGGGCCAAGTGTGACGCTGACCAACGCCAATACGGCTACCGCGAGCTTCACCGCCCCTGCCACGATGACCGGCACTGTCCTGACCTTCAAGCTGACGGTCACGGACGACAAGGGTGCGACAGGAACCGCGACTACCACGGTGACCGTGAATCACGTCAATAGACCGCCGACCGTGGATGCCGGGAAAGACCAGGTTGTGAACAGCAGCCATGTATTCCTGCACGGCAGCGCTACCGACATTGACGGCAAGGTTGTCTCTTACGCATGGACCCAGGTTTCCGGGCCAGCCGTCACACTCGATGATGCAGACGAGACAACGGCAAGCTTCAATGTGAAGAAAACCGAGGCCGACATCGTGCTGGTCTTCAAGCTGACCGCCACGGACAACGGCGGGGCGCGCGGTAGTGCAACCACCACCGTGACCGTGAAGCACGACGACAGGAACGGCGATAGCCTTAATGCCCAAAGCCATAACGGCGGCAAAAATGCGAAGTGAGCAAGAGCCGAATAATCCTCTTGGCGGGGATCGAGGCGATGCGGCAATCCGGCGTGTTTATTCCAGACGCTGGATTGCCGCGCGTTTTGCTGCTGGCCGTTATGTGAACGAATGCAAGCCTGACATGAAACTGACATCAAACAAAAACATGCCTACCGACCCGACGCAAACAAGCGACAGCACGACAGCCTGCGGAAGAGGGCGGCTGAGCCTATCCGTAGCTGCCTTATCTGCCAGCCCGGCCCGGAATACCGTTCCGACCAAGGTTGGAGTTAGCATCTGGCATCGCGCGGCCGCCCTGCTGGCGCTGCTGCTCGTTGGCCTGTTACCGCTGCAACAAGCCGGTGCCCAAGCCCTCGCCGTCTCGCTTACCGCCCCGCCCCCGCCGCCCTACGGCGTCATCTACCACGCCCCCGAAA
>Ga0315270_10001532_pt1 | contig 12283 bp, 13 predicted proteins | sample C1_bottom_MG_FD_204932 | JGI IMG/M metagenome (GOLD analysis project Ga0315270, IMG submission 204932) | Sediment microbial communities from Yellowstone Lake, YNP, Wyoming, USA - C1_bottom | ecosystem: Environmental > Aquatic > Freshwater > Lake > Sediment | place: USA: Wyoming | collected... | reverse complement strand
GTTGTTGCCGATCACCAGCGTCAGGAACGAGACGATCATCATGCGGCCGTCGGTGATGTTGCGGTCGAACAGCTCGAGCGGGTAGGCGATCCGCATGTCCTCGGTCGCTTCGTCGATGTAATAGACCAGCGCGTCGACGCCCTTGGTGAAGTCGTCGGTGGTGGAGACTTCGACGTTGGTGCCGGTCGATGACTCGGCGGCGAAGTGGGCCGCGCAGGACAGGTAGCTGCCGAAGCCGGGCTTCGGCTTCATTTTGTAGGCGACGAGGATGTGCTTGCCACCCTTGATGAGGTCTGCTTCTTTAAGGCTGAGGTCGGCGTAACGTGCGGACTGATCCATTGCTTGGCTCCTTCGGTAGTTAAACAAGGCCTCAGGCGCGACACCCCGAAACCGATAGGGGCGGACTATACGGATCGGCTTATATAATTAATATTAAATTGTTATTATAAAAACCATATCGTTAAGCTTATACATCAAACATGCGTCGCCTCACCCTGCGCCAGTTCCGCATTTTCGAATCCGTCGCGCGCAATCTGTCGTTCTCGCGCGCCGCCGAGGAGCTGCATCTTTCCCAGCCTGCCGTGTCGATGCAGGTCAAGGGCATCGAGGCCATCCTCGGCCTGCCACTCACCGAGCAGCTCGGCAAGAAGATCTTTCTCACCGACGCCGGGCGCGAAGTTCTGTACGCCAGCCAGAGCATCACCGCACGACTCGACGACCTGCAGGCCAATCTGGCGCAATTGCGCGACGTGGAAAGCGGTCGCCTCAACCTCGCCGTCACCTCGACCGCCAATCCCGTTGCCACCGGCCTGCTGGCGCGCTTTCGCAGCGAATATCCCAAAGTGACGATTCATCTGGACGTCTCCAACCGCGCGGCGGTGCTGGGCCAGTTCGCCGTCAACCGCATCGATCTGGCGATCATGGGTCAGGTGCCCGACGGCCTGGGCCTGGAAGCCACGCGCTTCATGACCAATCCGCTCGGCATCATCGCCCCTGCCGACCACCCGCTGGCACGCAAGAAAAAAATCCCGGTCGCCCAGCTGGCGTCCGAATCTTTTCTGGTGCGCGAGGCCGGATCGGGCACGCGCGGCGCGATGGAACGCTTCTTCGCCACCAAGGGGCTGGAAATCCACACCAGCATGGAAATGAGCAGCAACGAAGCCATCAAGCACGCCGTGCAGGCCGGGCTGGGGCTGGGCATCCTGTCGCTGCAAACCCTGGAACTGGAACTGGCGCTCAAGCGCCTCGTCGTGCTCAAGGTCGAGGGGTTTCCCATCTTGCGTCACTGGTACATCGTCCACCGCGCCGACAAACGGCTGTCGCCGGCAGCGCAGGCATTCAAGGCATTTGTGTTGGAAGCCGCACATGCAGCGGCAGCAACACCCGCTCTTTAGCGCTCCGGACGCACTGGACACGGCCTGAAGCACTGGCTTACCATCCGCCAGTCGGGGCGCCAGCCCCCCGGCGTTCGAGAACGCACTTTTCAAGCGCAGCACTCACAAGACGGTGTCCCGTCCAAGTCTGGTGTTACCCATCAACTTGGAGAAAATCTCGTGGACACTGCATCCGTACCTCCCCCCGTGCCCGTCACCTTGGGCGAAGCATTCAAATACTGGCTCAAGCTCGGTTTCATCAGCTTTGGCGGCCCCGCCGGGCAAATCGCGATGATGCATCAGGAGCTGGTGGAAAAACGTCGCTGGATTTCCGAACATCGCTATCTGCACGGTCTCAATTACTGCATGTTGTTGCCGGGGCCGGAGGCGATCCAGCTCGCCATTTACATCAGCTGGTTGATGCATGGCGTGAAAGGCGCGGTGATGGCGGGCGTGCTGTTTTTTCTGCCGGCGTTTCTGTTGCTGTCGTTGCTGGCGGGTGTGTACCTCGCCTGGGGCGACGTGCCGCTGGTGCAGGGGATTTTTTACGGCATCAAGCCGGCGGTGGTGGCGGTGGTGCTGTTCGCCGCCTGGCGCATCGGCAGCAGGGCGCTGAAAAACGAAGTGCTGTGGGGGATGGCGGCGTTGGCATTTATCGGCATCTTTTTCCTTGAGATCGGCTTTCCGTGGATCGTGCTGGCAGCGGCGATTCTCGGCGCTATTGGCGGCAAGTTGATCCCGGCCAAATTCAAGGATGGCGGCGGCCATGGCGCATCCAGCAAGCAATATGGTCCGGCGCTGATCGACGACGACACGCCCACGCCCGCGCACGCGACATTTTCCTGGGGCAAATTGGCGCTCACCACCGCCGCATTTGTCGCCATCTGGTTGGCCGCCCTGTTCGTCATGAGCGGCGAACCCACGCTGGCCGATATGGGTACCTTCTTCACCAAGGCCGCTTTCCTCACCATCGGCGGCGCGTATGCCGTGCTGCCGTATGTGTACCAAGGCGGGGTGGAGCATTACGGCTGGCTGACCGGGCCGCAGATGATGGACGGCCTGGCGCTCGGTGAAACCACACCGGGGCCGCTCATCATGATCGTCACCTGGGTGGGGTATCTCGGCGGCGTGGCCAAGGGTGTGTTCGGCAACCCTGTCGCGGCGGGCCTGGCGGGCGCGGCAGCGGCGACCTTCTTCACCCTCCTGCCTTCGTTTTTCTTCATCCTCGCGGGCGGTCCGCTGGTCGAGGCCACGCGCGGCGAGCTCAAATTCACCGCGCCGCTCACTGGCATCACGGCTGCGGTGGTCGGCGTGATTCTCAACCTCGCCGTGTTCTTTGCCTGGCATACTTTCTGGCCGCATGCCGTGAAGGGCGACCCGTTTACCGGCCCGTTCGAGTGGTTCCCGGTCGCCGTCGCCCTCGCCGCTTTTGTCGCGCTGTGGAAATACAAGGCGGACATTACGAAGGTAATCGGCGCGTGTGCATTGCTGGGGCTGATTTATTCAATTGCCCGCTGACACAGGCAAAATGGGCGCGGCTGGCATTAAATTTGCTAATAAATTTTGGGCGCAACCCCTGTTACCGCTTATCGGGAAATTGGGTCGCAACCGATAATCCCTGCTAGCATTTGGCAGGAACTGAACCAAGCGCGACACCATATTTTCAACCAGGGAGCAGAGTTGCATCACTTGCCCAGGAAACTATTAGCGGCTTTATTGACACTTGCCACGGTCAATTTGGCGTTTGCTGTGCCGCCCGAACCGGGAGCGCAGGCAGAGGATCGCCTGCGCCAGCAGGTTGACCGTTTAACCCGGGATCCGGCGCGCGCGCAAGAGCCCGTCACGCTCATCATCGAGGCCGATACGCTGCAACAAGGCGATGTCAGCCCCCATGGGGGCCTGATTCGCTACCACCGCGGGCGGCTTCATGAGGTTTCCATCCCGGCCAACAAAGTCACGGCGTTGCTGAATGCCTTGCCGTCCAATGCTCTTGCGCGGCTACCCTATCCTCACCAGGCCGTGGCAGTCACAGGACAGGGGGTGGCGATAACGGGTGCGGCGGACATGCAGGCGCTGGGCAAAAACGCAGCCGGCATCAAAATTGGCGTGATCGACCTGGGTTTCGGCAGCCTGTCCACCGCTCAGGCCTCGGGTGATCTGCCGCCCACCGGTCCGAACCTGACCATTACCGATTACACCGGGACGGGTACAGGGGGCACCGACCACGGCACCAATGTGGCCGAGATCGTTCACCAAATGGCGCCGGGCGCATCCCTCTACCTCGCCAAAATCTCGACCGACGTTCAACTGGGCCAGGCCCTCGACGCCATGGCCGCCGCAGGCGTCAAGGTGATCAATCATTCCGTCGCCTGGTATGCGGCGGCCTTTTATGATGGCACCGGACCCCTTTGTGATATTGCCAACAGCGCAGACACGAAAGGCGTGCAATGGGTCAATGCCATGGGCAACAGCCGCCTCAAGCATTATCTCGGCACCTTTACCGACAGCAACGCGGATTTGCGCCATGAGTTTGCAGCGGGACAGAACTACGACACGATCAACTTGACCGCAGGAAGCGCCGTGTCGTTGATACTCAACTGGAATGCCTACCCGACCACGACCATTGACTACGACCTGTACCTGTATAACGGCAATCCGGATAGCGGCGGTGTCTTGGTGGCGTCCTCGCTTAACCGCCAATCCGGCAAGGCATCAGCCTATTTCCCCTATCCCTATGAGGCCATAGATTACACGCCGACCAGTACCGGCACGTATTACATTGTCGTGAAGAAGGTCAATTCCTCGCAAGCCAACCGGGCCTTGACCCTGTTCTCCACCGGTCCCGACCTTGTCACCCGAACCACGGCAAGCAGCATTCTTCAACCTGCAGATTGCGCCAAGGTGATTGGGGTCGGCGCGGTTAACTTCTCGAATGACACTGCGGAATCCTACAGTTCAGAAGGGCCAACCACGGATGGGCGAGCCAAGCCAGAGATCTCAGCCCCTGACGGCGTTACAACATCCTTGACCGGTGGGTTCTGGGGCACATCGGCTGCATCGCCCCATGCGACGGGCGCTACCGCACTCCTGTTGGCCAATAACCCGACCATGACCCCGGCACAATTGCGCGCGACGCTGTCTGCCGCAGTCAAGGATGTGAACACGACCGGCTTTGATTACCGGACTGGTTCCGGTCGCATCAGCCTGGATGCCGACGGGGATGGACTGAATCATGATTTGGAGCTTTTGTACGGCACCTCGCCGATCCTGGCCGATACGGATGGGGATGGACTGACAGATAGCCAGGAAATTCAGCTCTACGGTACGTCACCCACGCTGGCCGACTCGGATGGCGACGGCTTGAATGATGGCCAGGAGGTTCTGGTTTATTTCACCAACCCCAACCAGTCCAACAAGGGAGATCTTGCACCCAGGAGCCATCCGGATGGGGTGATGAATGTGGCTGATCTGCTGATACTGACCCGGCTTGTTGAGAACCTGGACACACCCTCTGCGCAGGAAAGCGCACTTGGCGACATCAATGGTGATGGCGTTCTGGATGTACGGGATATTCTGCTGCTACGGCAACAATTGGGAAATTGAGGCAATCATGAAATTCAACATCAAGCTAATCGTATTGGCAGGGCTGCTTTTTTTAGCCGGTTGTACTGCTGTAAACACCTTTCCCACAATAGCCCGACCTGGCGATACAGTTTCCATTATGGTCGGCGGATCAGCAAAAGCTCGTAAGGCGAACCTGAGTGCCGTTTTAACTGATGCAGGAGGTAACGTATACGACTTGCAGCAATTGGGGTTGGTGCGTTCGGTATTCAATCTCCGTGCTGATGGGCGCGCAATCGGTACGCATTATCTAAACTATGCTGAGGCTTATCGATCATGGTATTCAGGGCATGAGCCCTTACAGACAGTCATGGTAACGAATTTGCCTTCGATGGTTGCATCAGGAATGGCCACCATAAAGATGTCATGGCTTGGAGTGGGCGATAACAGCTCAGATGGGGGAAATCCCTTTTATTTGTCCCTGGAAATCATACCTGGCTCAGGAACCCCGGATCAATTTCTGAGAAATGATGCTCAAGGGATATCGGCAGCTAACTTAAGTCAACTGGAAACTGCGCCTAATGCTAAGGTTGGCTTTGGAACTGGTTCCACATTAATTGGGGCTGCATCACTGGTAATCGATTTTAACGAAACCATAGTTAATCCCAATGACCTCAATCTGTACGTTCCGGAATCAACGGTGAGGGGTTCACTTACCGATCCCGGCGCATTCGGAAAAACGCAGCGCATGGTGTACTGGCATCAGGATGGGCACAATCTTTATGTCGATATCGTTGCTCCCCAGGGTATCGACCCGCGTTACCTTCAATTCTATGTCGTGCATCCGCAAGGTTTGGCTGGATCGCCCGCATTCAGCATACTGAGTGCGCAGGTATATGGTACCGATGGCTATCCAATTGGCGTGACACCCGTCTTGACCTATTCACCCTGAAACCACTACCCGATCCTGCAACGCGTCCCCCTAGGCAGGTGGACTGACAGAAAAGAAACATGGAACCCACAACTCGACCCCTGAAGCGCTGCGGCTGCGGCAGCCCGACCGACCAGCGCCCGGACATGCTGCGCACCATCCAGCCTGCCGATCTCAACCCCGACACCACACTGGTGTTCGACGTGCGCCGCGAAGCCGATTACGCCGCATCGAGCGAAACCATTTCAGGTGCGCTGTGGAAGAACCCGGAAAAAATCGACGCCTGGATCGGCGCCCTGCCACTTACCCAGGACGTAGTGGTTTACTGCGTACGCGGCGGCGGCGTATCGAACAGCGTGGTCGATCGTTTGCAGGCTGCTGGCGTAAAAGCACGCTTCATCGAAGGCGGGATCGAAGCGTATAAAGCGGCGGGCGGCAAGGTCATCACGAAATGAAATGGGTCACCCGCGAGCGGCCGAAAATCGACCGCATCGCCTGCCCCTGGCTGGTGGCGCGGTTCATCGACCCTGATGCCGAGTTCCTCTATGTACCCGCAGCGGATGTGCTGCAGGTTGCCGAGGAAACCGGCGCGATTCCCTACGACATTCCCGGCGTCGAATACGGCCACGCGGGCGAACGGTGCAGCTTTGATGCGTTTCTCAAACTGCATCATCTGACCGATCCGGCGCTGCATGAACTCGCCCTGATCGTGCGCGGCGCCGACACCGCCCGTCTCGATCTCGCGCCGCAATGCGCGGGGCTGCTGGCGCAGTCACTGGGGCTGTCGGCCTTGTATCCCGACGACCACGAGATGCTCGAACACGGGATGCGGATGTACGACGCGTATTACGCCTAGCTTGGGCAGATGCACGGCGAGGCCCACAACTGGAACCCGCCCGTCTAGCTGACCGCCATCCGGGTAGTTGACTAATTTACTAGGTTATTCTATTCTTCGTCCATTGTAATTTTTCTTATGGCAAGGACGGCACTATGGAACGCGAAATCAACGGCAAGATGGTCGAAACCGACCCCGAAGGCTATCTGGTCAACCTGGACGATTGGTCCGAGGAACTGGCCATCGAACTGGCCAAGGAAGACAAGCTCGAACTCCAGGAAAATCACTGGAAAATCATCAACTACATGCGCAGCTTTTTTGCCGAAAACGGCACCGCGCCCAACCTGCGCTTCCTGCAAAAAGGCCTGAAAGAAGAATTCGGTCCCGAATGGGGCGAGAAGAAATTCCTGTTCGACCTGTTCCCGTTTGGCCCCGCCAAACAGGCTGGCCGCTATGCCGGCACGCCAAAACCCACTGGCTGCGTGTAATTTAAAACGCCCCGCCCTTGAAAGCCCCGCACACGCGGGGCTTTTTGTTTGGGGTTCGCGCGTTAAAATGCGGCCTTTCGCATTGCAAGGATCAGCACAATGAGCACGCCTCAGGTAGGGGTGGTGATGGGGTCTTCCAGCGACTGGGAAGTGATGAAACACGCGGCGATCCTGCTGAAGCAATTGGGTATTCCTTTCGAAACCCAGGTGGTGTCGGCGCACCGCACCCCGGATCGCCTGTACGAATACGCCGCCAGTGCCGAAGCACGCGGGCTCAAGGCGATCATTGCAGGCGCGGGCGGCGCGGCACATTTGCCCGGCATGCTCGCGGCCAAAACCATCGTGCCGGTGCTGGGCGTGCCGGTGCCGTCGAAGTACCTCAAGGGCATGGATTCGCTGCTCTCTATCGTGCAAATGCCGAAGGGTATTCCGGTTGCCACGTTTGCCATCGGCGAAGCCGGGGCAGCCAATGCGGCACTGTTTGCGGCCGCGCTGATCGCGCGCTACGACAGCGTTCTGGCGGCGCAGCTCAACGACTTCCGCCAGGGCCAGTCGGATTCGGTGCTGGCAATGGGACTGCCCGATGTCGAGTAAGTCGCTGCCTGTTTTGCCTGGCGCCACACTGGGCATTCTTGGCGGCGGCCAACTCGGCCGCATGTTCACCCTCGCCGCGCGCACCATGGGTTACAAGGTGATGGTGCTCGACCCCGACGCTGCCAGTCCCGCCGGTCAAATGGCCGACATCCACCTGCAAGCCGATTACAGCGACCCCGCCGCGCTGCGCCAACTCGGCGCGGCCTGCGCGGCGATCACCACCGAATTCGAGAACGTCCCGGCGGATAGCCTGATCGAGTTGGCGCAGCATTGCCGGGTGTCGCCGGGTGCGGCGGCAGTCGCCATCGTGCAGGATCGCAGCCACGAAAAATCCTGGCTCGCCGACCATGGCTTCGCGACCGCGCCATTCGCGATCGTCGAAAACGAAGCCGGGCTTGCCGACGCACTGGCGGCAACCGGCACCCCGGCCTTGTTGAAGGTATCGCGCTTCGGTTACGACGGCAAAGGTCAGGCGCGAGTCGGTTCGTTCGCCGAGGCGCGCGCCGCGTTCAGCGAATTTGGCGGCCAGCCCTGCGTGCTGGAAGGTTTCGTCAAGCTGGAATGCGAAGTGTCGGTGGTATTGGCGCGCAGCGATACGGGCGAATGCCGGCTTTTCCCGACCGCCGAAAACCGCCACCTCAACGGCATCCTCGATGTCTCCATCGTCCCTGCCCGGGTACCTGAAACGCTGGCGCAGCAGGCACGCGAGATGGCGCGCGCGGTAGCCGACAAGCTCGGCTACGTCGGCGTGATGGCGGTGGAGTTCTTCGTCGCTGACGGCCAGTTGATGATCAACGAAATCGCCCCGCGCCCCCACAATTCCGGCCATTACACGCTGGATGCCTGCGTCACCGACCAGTTTGAACAGCAGGTGCGCGTACTGGCTGGCTTGCCGCTCGGCGACACCCGCCTGCTGTCGCCGGTGGCGATGGTCAACATCCTCGGCGACCGCTGGCAACACGGCGGGCCGCACTGGGATGCGCTGCTGGCGCACCCCAATATCAAGCTGCATTTATACGGCAAGCAAACCGCGCGGCCGGGACGCAAGATGGGGCATTTCAACGTACTGGATGCCGACGGGGGCGCCGCGTTGGCACTGGCCGAGCAGATGCGCGATGCGCTTTAGCGCATCCATGCAGGCCGGCCGCTTGAGCGTGTCCATGCAAATCGGCCGCTTGAGCGCATCCGCGTTGATCGGCTTGGCGCTGATCGTGATGTACGGTGCTGCCCGCGCCGCCGAAAATGACGCGCGCCTACCCCTGCGCATCGGTCAACACACCTTCCTGGCCGAAGTCGCCGCAACCCCGTCCCAGCGCGAGCGTGGCTTGATGGGACGCAGGCAGCTCCCCGCCAATGGCGGCATGCTGTTCGTGTTCGAACAAACCGCCCCACATTGCTTCTGGATGCACAACACGCCACTGCCGCTGTCGATTGCGTTTATCGACGCCAACGGCCGAATCACTAATCTTGCCGACATGCAACCGCATAGCGACGCCCTGCATTGCGCCGATACCGACGTGCGCTACGCGCTGGAAGTGGCGCAGGGTGGATATTCCCAACGGGGGATTGCAGCGGGCGCACAGGTCAATGGCTTGCCGCAGTAACATGCGCTTCAGGGCGTTATCGCCTGCACGCTGAGTTCTATCTCGTTGCCATCTTCATCGCTGCGTAGCACCCGCACCGGCAGGTAATGCCGGTCGATCGCCAGCCAAACCTCAAATCGCCCATCGCCGTTCACCACCCGCGCAAGATGCAGCGTACGCAGCGCACCCAGCGCGGTTTCCAGCGTGGCTTCGCCGCCCACTTCGTAGCGGTACTCGCGCAGTTTCTTGCCGTTGAACACCGTGTAGCTGAGTTGCCCCCCCGGCGGCGGCGCGGTCAGCGCCAGCTGGAAAAACAGGCTGAGCGCGTCCTGCGCCTCGCCCCGATACGTAAAGTGACGCGGCTCGCCGCTGGCCGGCAGCAGCGTAAGCTGCCCCTGTGCCGCATCGAAACGTGCGCTGCTGTGCTTGTCGCCGCGCTGGTCCCAGAATTCTTCAGGCTGCAGGCCGCGTGGCGTGATACGGCCACGACTGGTCTGCACAAACTGGCCGCGATAAAACATGCCGGTGAGACCCGTAGCCGAAGCCACGCTGGTCAAGGTGTAGCGCTCGCCCTCGTTGATCCACACCAGCGTCTGCTCGCCGCCGGCGAGACCGTAACGCACACGGTAACGCAGGTCGAGGCGCGGCGGCAACGGGTTTAACGGCGGCGGGGCGATTTCAGCCGGAGCAGGCTCGGTGGGGAGGGCTTCTGCAGCGGGCGACTCGCCCCTGTCAATCAAACCGGCATCATCGACTGCTTCAGGTGTCGTGAGGTCAGGCGCCGCAGTCTCAGGCACCGCAGCGTCGGCGGGAGCCTCGACCGGCGGCGCGACGGGTCGCCTCACCGCCGGTCGCACAGGCCGTTCGCGCACGGACGGGGCGGGCGTGGTTGGCGCCACCACCACGGCAGGCTTCGGCACGGAAACCAGCTGCGCCTCGAAGGGTGGCGCTTCATCCGGGCGCTCCCAACTTGGCAACACGCCATTCAGCCCGCCGAACAAGACCATATGCAACAGCAGCGACACCGCCAGCGCCAACCCCAACGGGCGAACGCCTCTCGCCATCCTCTTACCCCTTCACGCTGGCGCGCACCAGGCGCTGCTCGAGGGTGACGCCGTCCTGGATGACGCGGACTTGCACCGGCAGATTGTTGCGCGTGGGCGCAATCCACACGGTGATCGCCTTTTCGTCCGGCTTTTGCGTGATGCGCTGATATTGCTGGGTGGCCAGCGCACCCAACGGAGTCTGGATCGTGCCGCCACTGCTCTTTGCATAGCGATAGTCGTTGAGATCACGCCCGCTCACCACCTGCACGCTGAAATCGGCGGGCACACTCGGCGCGAACATGAACTGGTACAGCTGCGACAACTGATCCTGCGCACCGTCACTCAGGCCGTTCACCCAGCGTGACTCACCCTTGTATTGAAAGGTGATTCCGTGCTGTTTCCAGTCGAAGCGCGCGGTCGCCAGCTTGTTCGGCGCGTCACTGCGGGCATGCTGGAATTGCGTGGGACGAAGCCCCTGGCGCGTCACTTCGCCCGTACTTTCAAGCCGGATGTTGCCCGGCCACAGCATCATCAGCGGCCCCGTGGCACGGGTTTCGCTGATCAGCGTGTAACGGTTGCCGCTGCGGCTGAAGCTGTCGGTCACCTGCCCGAGTTTCTGGCCGTTGCGGTAGAGGTCGTACACCAGGTCGAGATGTTGCGGCGCATACGATTTCACACGAGCTTCAGCTCGTAGTGGATCGGAGTCCTTTAGGGCGGCTTGAGCCGTCGAGGCAAGGGTGAAGCACAATGCCAGCAACAGGCGTTTGAGCATGGTCACATTCCAGTGGGGAACACAGACTGAGACGCTAGGTCGCCCTGCAAGTTTATGCAGCCATGATTGTTCAGCAGCCGTCCTTCGGCAAACCACTGGATCGCCTGCGGATAAATGCGATGTTCCTGCGCGAGCACCCGCGCCGCCAGCGTGGCGGGCGTGTCGTCGGCGCGCACCGGCACCGCCGCCTGGATGACGATGGGGCCATGATCGAGTCGGGCAGTGACGAAATGCACCGTGCAGCCGTGGATTTTTATACCTTCCTGCAGGGCGCGTTCGTGGGTTTTCAGCCCCGGGAACATCGGCAACAGCGAAGGGTGGATGTTCAGCAGGCGGCCTTCAAAACGCGCAATGAACGCCGGGCTGAGGATGCGCATATACCCCGCCAGCACCACCAGATCAGGCTGATGGCGCTCGATTTCATCGGCCAGCAGCACGTCGAAAGCCGCGCGATCGGCGTGCGCGGTGTGGTCGAGCGCGATGGCGGCCAGGCCGTGTTCGCGTGCATATTGCAGCCCCGCCGCCTGCGGCCGGTTGCTGATGACCGCGACGATATCGATCGGCAGTTTTGCCTCAACAATCGCCTGAAAATTGCTGCCTCGCCCGGACAGCAATACGACGACTCGGCAACTCACTGATAAATCACCTGCTCCGCGCCTGCAGGACGGGCGACGATTTCGCCGATCCGCCACACGGTTTCGCCGCTGGCCTGCAGCTGCGCCATCGCCGTGGCCGCATCTGTGGCCGCCACCACCACGCACATGCCGATGCCACAGTTGAAGGTACGCAGCATTTCGTCCGGCTCGACGTTGCCCGCCTGTTGCAGCCAGTCGAACAGCGGCGGGCGCGTCCAGCCATGTGCATCAACGCGCGCGGCAACGTTGTCCGGCAGGCAGCGCGGCAGGTTGCCGGTGATGCCGCCGCCGGTGATATGCGCCATGCCTTTCACCGCCATGGCTGCCATCAGCGCCAGCAGCGGCTTGACATAAATCCGCGTCGGCGCCATCACCACGTCGGCGAATGGCTGGCCGTGAAAATCCGACTTCAGGCCGATGCCGGACACATCGATCAGCTTGCGGATCAGCGAATAACCGTTGGAA
>Ga0315270_10001531_pt1 | contig 12289 bp, 5 predicted proteins | sample C1_bottom_MG_FD_204932 | JGI IMG/M metagenome (GOLD analysis project Ga0315270, IMG submission 204932) | Sediment microbial communities from Yellowstone Lake, YNP, Wyoming, USA - C1_bottom | ecosystem: Environmental > Aquatic > Freshwater > Lake > Sediment | place: USA: Wyoming | collected... | reverse complement strand
CCACGGATGAGTAATTGCCCATCCTGCCGAACAACTTGAAACGTCAGCCGCCCTTCATAAGAACGCGGGCGAACTTCGCCACGACTCACGATACTCAAACTAAAATCTGTTTCACCAAACGCTTGCTGCGCCTGTCGGTTCCAACGTAAATCGCGCAGGCGCATGACCCGCGAGATAGACGACTCAAACAACGAGCGATAGTCCTCGGCAACACCCGCGCGCGTTGTCCTGTTGTTAGTCTGCGCGTCCGCCGCAAAGAGCGCCATAAATGGCTCCAGCTGTCCCGCCTCATAGTGGAAAACAAATTTCTCGAGCAGAGCATTCAAGTCCTGGTCTTTTATCTCGTCCGACGCCGCGCTAGGCGTCGCTGTTTGCGGCGCTGGTTCAGAAACAGTGGGCGGCGCCACAACGGGACTCGCTGGCGCAATTGGAATGGTCGGGGTAGCGGGTGTTACCGTCGGTTCCACGCTCGGTTGCGCGCGACGTGAAGACGAGTCGAGATCACTCGAGGATGTCGCGGCGGCAATCACTGTTTGCGACTGCTTCTCCTGTACCGTAGACAGCTCTTGTCGACGCGATGCAATCTTGTCGCGCAAGGCTATTAAACCTGCGTGGCCACTCGCCACCGCCAAGCCACGCACGACCATTTCCTCTGCATCATCGAGTTGATCGCGATTAAGCCGGTAACGCGCTAATCCCAAATAGCGATCTGCAATGCCGTTGAGTCCGGCTGTTGCCTCCGCATTGCCGGGCGCAATCTTCAAAATCTCCGAATAGGTATCGTGGGCATTGCTGCCAGATGGCATGGTGATTTGACCTTGCTTGATCTGTTGTTGCGCACGCGCCAACAACGAGGACACGCGTCGCTTAGTAACGGCATCATCGCTTCCGGCAATATCGCCACTGGAACTTGGCGGCACGATAGGAATAACCGCAACGCGTGTATCCAGGCCCGTCGAGTCTTGTTTAACAGGCTCCGCCTTTACGGGCTCGGATGAATTGGCAACGTGCGGCGGCGTTTTGTTTTCCTGCACAGAAGGCGCCGTGGCGACAATGCCAGCACCTACGAAACGGTCTACGCTTTGTAACGTGGATTGCGCATCAGCACCGATAGTTGGACCGGCGCTACCCGCCGGGCTCTCAGATCCGATCGTACCCTGCGCGCCCTTACTGACGCTTGTACTGGCGCTTGCAGGCACGGCCGGCTGATTTAGTTTCGACTCCTGTAGCGCCGCTTCCTCGCGCAATTTTTTCGCATGCAAGTAATATCCGGCGTAGATAACGAGTGAAAGCAACAAGAGCGCAATGTACGTCGAGCGACTGAGCCGCTTGCCAGTTTTGGCCGATCTTGCGGCCGTCGATTCAATATTGCCGCGCCCGCTAGCGCCAATTGATTGACCGGTTGCCGATGTTTGCAACCGCAAAGACGCGCCCACATCATAAGCATGGCGACGTTCGGGATCACGCAGCACAACATATGCTTCACTCAAACGCATGACTGCCATATTGGCTTGATCATCTTCTGCGGACGTACCAAGCAAGCGCCGCAACACGCGATAACCTTGTTGGATCTCACCCAACTTCGCATCGCGCATTACACCCAGCACGCGATAGTGATCCGCCGCCGAGATATGCAGCACTTTGTAGATAAAATATCGAGCGGCTCGCACTAACTCGGAATGTCCAGTCGGCGGCACTGGCTGGCCATCTTGTAAGCCCCGCATTGGAGCCTGCCCACCCACGTCGGCCACCGCCTCGAGAAATGGCAGCAGCCCCTTCGGCAACTCTGCTTTGCCAGAAAAATATTCGCCATATTGATCGGGCGCACGAAAAATCGCCAACACGAGTTGCGCAAGTTCGGATTTCAACAGTTGTTCGCGAACACTTTCACGTGCAGCAGGTGCGGCGGCATTCGCCTTGGCCTCGGCTTTGTCCGCCAACGCTGCCACATCGGGCGCAGCTACGCCCGAATTTTCGGCGCCGCCATCAGTGCTTGTTGCGTCTCGAGAAAGTTTGTCCGTAGACTGAGGGCCCGCCGCTTGCTCAGCAGTAGTATTCTCAGCCTGATTGGCGTTCGACTTGGATTGCGCGGTATCTGAATTCATGGGGCGACTGTCATTTCCATTCCGTTGGCGCGCCATAGCGCTGGTTCCGAAGCTTTAAGTGTAACTGAGCTTAGTCGCGAACGGCAGGGGGAGGCGGCGAATGGCCCGCATCATCGGCCTGATAATAGTAATAGTGTTGATGATAAGCGTAGGCGCCGCCCTCCTGCCGATGCTTCGCCAGAACACAGCCTAGCACCACACCATGGGCAGAACGAAGCCGCTTGAGCGCTCCGATCAATTGACCTTGCCGTGTCACTCCGGCTTCGGCCACAATCACCGTGCCACCGGCAAGATTCGAAAGCACCAGCGCATCAGCCAAACCCAAAACCGGTGGTCCGTCCAAGATCACGTAGTCGAATTTCTCAGCGGCCTTGGTGAGCAATTCAGCCAGTCGAGCACTTGACAACAACTCGGCAGGATTAGGCGGCAGCGGACCGGCCGGAATGGCGAATAAATTCGTAACGGCAGTATGTTGCGACACTTCGGCAGGTGCCGCATCGCCGATGAGAAAATTCGTTAGCCCCAAACTACTGTCCAAACCCAGCAATCGGTGGAGCGATGGATTGCGTAAATCGGTATCAATCAATAAAACCTTGCTACCCGTTTGGGTAAAAGTGATCGCCAAATTAAGCGCTGACGTCGTTTTTCCCTCACCCGGTCCGGGGCTAGTAAATAGGGTTACCTTTGGCGCGCCATGCGCGGTTGAAAACAACAAGGCCGTGCGAATGGAACGATACGCCTCGGCCAGCGCGGAGCGTGGCTCATAAAACGCTTGCATCCCAATCTGCGCTCCGAGGTTGGACTGATCCTTGGCGAGTTTTACCTCTGGCACCACACCGAGCACGGGTACTTGGGTGCGCCGCTCAACGTCCTCTGGATGTTTCAAACTATCGTCGAAATGCTCAAGGAAAAATGCCAAGCCAACGCCGCCCAACACGCCCAATATCAGCCCCACTACTACGTTGAGAATTAAGTTAGGCTTGAATTTTTTGAACGGAACCTCAGCCGGATCGACGATAGAAATATTATTGGTCGCCACGCCACCGGCGACGCCAACCTCCTTTAGTCGCTGGAGCAATCCTTCATATAGCTGTCGATTCGTTGCCACTTCGCGCTGCAAAATGCTGTACTGAATACTCATGCTTTGAATCGCGAGCGCCTCATTTTTCGCGATGGTTAACTCTTTGTCGAGACTTCGTTCTTTTTGCCGCGCAACTTTAACCCTAGCTTGCATCCCACCGCGAATAGCTTCCGCCTCTTCGGCAATTTTGGCATCGATTTCTTGAATTTGGCTGCGTAGCTGCTGCATCGCCGGATAACCTGGCTTGTAGATCCTGAGGTTATCCTGGTATTTCGCCTCTAAATCGGCACGCGTTTCTTTGAGACGTTGAATGACTTGGTTCTCGAGCACAGCAACGGCGTTTCGCGTGTCGCCGATTTGCGTTTCGCCTAAATTCGCTTCCGCGTCGATGCGATCACGCTCGGCTTGCGACACAGCCTGCGACAACTCGTTGAGCTTCTGTGTGTGCAAGCTCGAACTATCGTCCAATTTGAATATTTGATTCTCGCGGGCAAAATCAACCAACTTGCGCTCAGAATCTTCGAGCTTAGCTTTCACTTGCGTTAGACGCTCGTCGATAAACCCTTTTGCATAAGAGGACGCATCCATGCGTCGCTCCAGACTCATGCGAATAAAACCTTCCGTTAGCGTATTGACAACAGTCGCCGACAACCCCGCATTTCGACTATCAAAGCTGACTTTCACCAACCGGGATTGCTTAACCGGTTCGATGCGCAAATCACTCAGGAATCGATCAACCGCAGCACTGTCTTTGGGCTGAGCACCATGCTCGTCTCGAGTTCCATCGACAGTTTCGCCGCCACCAACGAGCTCGTCAAACCACGTCCAGACCGACGCATCACGAGGTAACGCGCCTTTGGCGTGCTCCTCCAATGAAAGTTGATCAATTACACGTTTCGCTAAGGTGCGACTGCGCAGCAACTCGTATTGGGTTTGGTAAAAATCTTTGTCGAGTGCCGATTCGACCGGCACCACTTCCTGAAATTGCAAAACCTTGGGCAATTCGCGATCGATCTGCAAGGTCGCAGTGGCACGATAGATTGGCGTGGTGAGAAAGGTGGCGAGCACGGAACTGAGTAAAACCATTGCCAATACGGTCAGCGCTATCCACTTGCGCCGAGCAATCAGCGAGAAGTAGTCGCGCAATCCACGCTCGGTCGACTCGCGCCGCGACCATTCTTCAATTATCGAACTGGCTGGCGATAGGGCGCCGCCTCGCAGCGCCGGCAAATGCCGAAGCGAGTGCTGATTTTCATCCGGTGACGATGGCGCCGTAGGCAAATCCGACATTCTGCAATCCGATTAACTGGCTATAAAGAGCCACCGAAAATAACGAAGCCCCTTAAAGTATCGGTCAACGCCTTCAAAATGCTACGGCCCGATGCTTTTTGCACCACAATGACATCATCCCCGATCAAAACGGGATCTTCGACGTCACCGGCGCGCACAGCTTCAATATCGTAATCAGTAACCACTTTGCGGCCGGAATCACCCAAGCGAAAAATTTGCAGATGTTGGGCATCCGCCAAATCCAGCAATCCCTCAGCCAACGCGACGGCTTGCAAAAGCGTAGTGCGGCCCTTCAGCGCATAAATTCCCGGCTTTCGTACCTGGCCCTCCACGGTGATCCGCTGGCTTGCGTACTCTTCGACAAACACGCTGACATAAGGCTCTTGCAGGTAACTCTCGGACAATTTCTGCGCAATGAGTTGCTCCAGCCCCGCCGTGGTAAGCCCAGCAGCCGCCATCGCTCCAACCAATGGCAAGGAAATTTTGCCCGCGGCGCTGATACGCACCGTGCGGGAAAATTCCTGCACCTGAAACACATCAATTTTGAGCAGGTCCTGCGGGCCCAGTAAATAATCTTGGCCAGCGGCACCTGCAATATAGTCGCGCCGATCGACACCCGTAGTCGATCCGTTCGTCTCAGCCGGCGCAGTTTCGCCCACAAGAATCGTCGACGGAATGAGAGGCGGGTCAGCGGCAAAGCCGACATTGTGAACGGCGGAAACAATCAAGAACAACGCGAAATGCGCAAACATTCCCAACCAACGGCAACCACCGTATCTCCTCTTGCCAATTGCCATACCAGACTCCCTGTCTCAACAGCCGCCTTCGCGTAATGAGTCTAGCTGTAATATCCCTGAAGGTCACGATTGAACAGCGCGTGTACATGATCAAAACCATTGCTTTCTAACAATGAACATACCGCCGACAACTGGCCTGCGGCCACCCGCGCGCACTAGCGAAGTTGCCCTTGAACTCGCGCAAAACGCGCGGACAACGCCGCTTCGTGGGCCTCGGCTGCACTCGCCAGCTCGTACCACGTACTGAGAATTTGCTGCGCCTCGCCGCCGGCACGCTCCGTCCCGGCGAGAGTGCGCCGCCCGGTGCCTTGCAGGCGATCAGCCAATTGCGCCACCTGCAATTCTAAGCGGGCAGCTTTGGCTTCCGGAGGAGACTCAACACCGGCAACAATTTCGGCTCGCAAACACAACTGCTCTTTCGTTGCAGCGGCGCTGGCGCGCAATTGTTCGCGTTGGCTTAATATCTGCTGCTGGCGCGCCGCATCCGAACTCTGCAACGCTTGTGCGGCTTCCGCCAACCACTCGCCACGGGCAACGATGCCACGTTCGCTGGACTGAGCAAGCGTGCGAATCTCGTTCAACGCGTCGACAAACGGCTTGGCTGACGCGGCAAATTCTTGCGCCGACATACTTCCCGCGTTGACTCGGTCTAAACATTGTTCCAGCGCGGTACACTGGGCCGCAAAACTAAGTAGCCGTCCAAGGCGAGCCTGCTCAGCGTTTTTGCCCGCTTGCTGATGCGAATTCTCAATGGCATCGCACGCCGCGCGAAACCGCCGCTCAATTTCACGAGCGTCGTCTTTTGGCACTGGCCCAAGATTGTTCCATTCTTGTTTTATTTGTTGTGCACGAACACGCGCATCGCTGAGTTCATCGCCACTCAGTTGCGCTAAATTCTCCAACATCTGGCACACCGATTGTCGCTGCACCAAGTTGCTGCGTCTGGCCTGTGCCTGAAATTCAAACTGAGCCTGCCGGTGTGAGAAAACAGCATCACACGTCGCCGCGAACTGTTGCCACATCTCTTTGTCGGAGCGGCCACGTCCGATCGTTTTCCATTCTTGTTGCAGCGCTTTAACTTGCTCGACAGCCGCATCCATCGGCAACGGCGTCGCGGCATCGCTGACTTGCGCAACGATGTTCTCGGCGCGTTTAATCAATGATTGCTTCTTCGTGACATTGCGTTCGCGCTCTTCGTCAATGGCACGACGCAAACCATCTTGCGCTAAACGAAAGCGCTCATTGATGGCTTTGTGATGTTTGCGAGCAACGGGCCCGCAAACGCGCCATTCGTCTTGAGCCGCACGCAATGTTTTCTCGACCGTCGACCACTCAATTTGTTGCGGATCACGTTCTTTAATAGCTTCTCTGCAAAAACTTTCAAGTCGGTCACATACGGACTCACGAGCTGCCAAGTTTGTTGCTCGCTCGGCGGCTTGCTGCGCAAAATACTCCTGACACGGTGCATACGCGCGATTACACAACTCGTTGAACTTCTCCCATAGCACTTGCGTTTGCTCTGGCTCGCCGGCACCGATACGCTGCCAACGATCCCGCGCTTCCTGCACGCGCTCGGCCGCGTCAACCAGGGAAAACTCGGGATCGTTTTTCTTAGCTTCAATTTCATCGGCAAGTACCGCGACTTCCTCGCACAACCGCTCTCGCAAGGGCGTAGCCGCGAAACCTTGCCAATCGCGCAACTCCTCAAGCTTGGCCTTTGCCGCTTGAAAAGAGCGAAATAACTTTTGCTTGCGCAACCGTTCGATCGCATCGTCCGGCAACACGCGCAGAAGACTTTGCAGCCGGTGCGCCGCCGCGCCCGCCGGTTTGGTCTGACCACTTTCTACCAGAGCAATAAATTCAGGCACGCGATCCTTAAACTCCTCGGTCGCTTTCTGTAGTTGCTCGGCGAGTTCGTCCAACTGTTGCCGTAAAGCGTTTTGTACTTCGGCTACTTGCTTAGCCAATTCGACTCCATCTTGCTGGCCCCCGACGGCGAGTTGCTTTGCCTGCCGCAATAGATCTTCAATTTCTTCCACCGACAAACTGGATTGCGCCAAGGCACGGGCACGCGCCAACCACGCCGCTGTCGATTCACGCTCCGCCGCTTGCGCACGACCTTCTGTTAGCTGCTTTTTTATTGCCCGCGCTGCCGCCACGAATCGCTGCTGCCATTGCTGATCATGCAGATCATGGGCAATCGGAAGCGCCGCCCATTGCCGTTCTAAATCACTCACGCGATCGGCGATCGCCGTCGCCTCATCTTGCGTTGACTCAGACGCCCGATCGGCGAGAACACGTTCCATCTCTTCGCATAGCGCTTGCTGCTGTTGTTGTAGTGTGGCCAACGCAGCAGCGTGTTCTTTGAGCTGAATGTGTTGCGCTTTTGCCGCCGTCAACGTTGCGGCGAGGGCTGATTCCGCTTGCACGTATCGCGCCTGCAACTGTTCTTCGTCGTTGAATCCGAATTTACGCCATTCTTCCAATTTGACACGCCACTGCGCGGAAAAACGCTGGGCATCTTCGGTAATTTGATTAACCACATCGGGGCGGCTCTGTAGCAATACTGGCAACGAGGCGAGTTTGACACAGATTTGTTTTAATTCTTGATAGAGCTGCGCGGGACGCAATGCGGCCTCATCCAATGCATCGAGTCGCGCTTGGACTTCGTTGCGCACACGCTTGTCTTTGCCTTTGACGGCTCTTGCCACACGTTCCAACGTCGAGCGCTGCACAATGCGTTGAGCCGCTTGAAACCGAAGTTCGGCATCAGCGTCATCAATCGCCGCATCACCGTACAAAGCATCCCGATTGACTTGTAGTAGCATCCCCAGACGCAACTCCGATTCAACACCGTGACGCGCCACGTATTCGAGTGTCTTCGCCTCGGTATTGGACTGCAGCAGCTCCTTACGCTGCGCCAGATCAAGCGCGCCGTCTTGCCCGGCCAACACACGACGACAACGTTGCAGCGCATGCTCGCGCACCATCGCATCCGAATCCGTCTGCGCGATACGTTGCAGCACAACGAAATCATCAACGTGCCTCACCAGCCACTGCCGTATTACCGGATCCGTGTCGCTGTGCAGCGCGCCCAAGAAAATTTCGCGCGTGGCGGCTTGGCGTGGATCCAATTGTTCCAATGCCTGCCGCCGAATTCTAGGATTGCGGTGCTGCCACTTTGGTTTGAATAAGGATGAAAAAATCATAGCCGCCCGTTTTTATTTGTTTGCTGTGAAACTCGGAGTCGGAGTGTGGCCAATTATTGCCCTCACAGCAATACTGGCAATTCCTCGACTCGACGCAATGAACTTTACTAGCGCACCCTGCGCCAAAATCAAAACCTCGCCGCATTTCTGCTGCGATCCTCAAAATACAGTCAACAGTAGTTTATTGCGACATTTCTTCTAATTGTTCGGCTTGTCGCAATGCCGCTGCTGCTGCCGTCCGATCGCCGAGTGTATCTTTCGCCAACGCCACCAAACGATAATTACGCGCTTGCAAGGCCATATTGGTGCCGACAAAAAGATTTGACTTCGCTGCTAGCTGCGCCGCTTGGTCGTAGCGCCCTTGTTCGAATCGCAATTCTGCCATGCGGCTCCAGATCACGGAATTGCGCGGTTCAATACTCAATGCGCGCTCCAACGTCGCCACCGCTCCTTCCAACTCACCCGCTTTTTTTTGCCGCTCCGCCACCGCGAGCAAACTGGCAACGGCTCGGTTATTTTGCGGTGGCAAGGTCACGGATGGTAGAGATTCGAGCTTGGCCAAAGCCGGAACGGAAACCGCCGACGGTTCCGATCGCGATGCAATCGGCACGTCTCGATCGGCGGAGCGCGATGCACTGGTACCCGACGGCTGCTCAATATCGCCCCGAGCTGGCGCCGGCGTTGCCTCAGCATCAGACATTCGCGGGCTAATTCTGTTGTCGGGCATCGCGACGACGGGTTCGGGCACGCTGCGCAACGGCCTCGTCTCCACATCGTTCACGCTAGGCGCCGGACGTGTTGTCAGCGCGGGCGGCGCCGTCGTTGGCTTCGCTTGAATCGTCGGCGCGGGTTTGTGATCACGAATGTCGTCGATTTTCGCCGTCGATCGCGAACCATTCGGCGTCGTTGCGCACGCTGACAGCATCAACACCAGCAATCCAGCAAAATAACGCCCTCGCGTTAGTGAAACACATTCCAATTTGGCACTCCTCAAAAATTTCATCCTAAATTAGCCAGGCGCGGAATAGAAAAGCACGCGCTATTGGAAAATCTGATTAAAAAACGAACTGTGCTGTTTTAAGCATTCACTTTGCTCGACGGGCGCCTGGCCCGCGGCAAACGGCAACTGTTGCGCACCTGGGCAATCTTGTGTCGATAGTCGTCCGGTTTCAGGCTCAACCCACGACCATTCAATGCCATCCGGCGCCAGCAACTCTAATTTTTGGCCATGCTCACGTTGCATAAAGTTAGCCCAAATTTTCATCGCGCCGCTGGCACCAGTAAAGCCGGCCGGCTTGTTGTCGTCGCGCCCGACCCAGGCGACGGCGAGACGATCAGCGGTAAATCCGGCAAACCAACTGTCACGCAAATCATTCGTAGTCCCGGTTTTTACCGCGGGAGTTAAATCGGCCCCGATCAAGTTGGCAAGATTCTTCGCCGTGCCACCGTGCGCTACGCTTTGCAGCGCCGCATTCAATAAATAGGCGGCAACCGGATCCACACTTTGCTCCACGGCAAGACCATAACGTTGCAGCGGTCGGCCATCGGCGCTGAGCACCGCGCGAATGGATCGCAACGGCATAACAAAACCACCGGCCGCTAAGGTTTGATACATTTGTGCAACTTCCAACAGCGAAAGCTCCGGCGTGCCCAACAACAACGACGGATAGGGCGCGAATTCGCGAGTGACACCCAATTGATGCAATGTTTGCACGACGTTCTTGACGCCGATATCAACACCCAACCGCACCGTGGCCGCGTTATATGAATTAGCCAGCGCCGAATAAAAGGGGACGGGCCCATGGTATTGATCATCGTAATTGTGAGGCGTCCATTCTGTGCCAGTCTCGTCCGTAAGAGTAAGCAAGGAATCATCCAGCGGCGTCACCAGTGTGTAGCGCTTTGACAGGAGCGCCGTCAAATACACCGCGGGCTTCACCAATGAACCAATTTGTCGTTGCGCGGCCAACGCGCGATTAAATCCCATGGCGGCTGGATCGCGATCACCCACCAATGCAACCACTTCGCCGCTGCCGGCGTTGGTTGCAATGAACGCGCCCTGCAATTCGCCGTCGAGTTTTTTGGTCTTTTCAAGTTCGCTTAACTGAAAGGAAACCGCGTGTTCGGCCGCCAGCTGCGCTTGCGGATCGAGCGCGGTGAATACTTGTAGCCCTTCCGATTTTAGATCTTCGTCGCGATAATCGTTGTGCAGTTGCTTACGCACCAGCTCCAAGTAGGCGGGAAAACGCGACACTCGGACTGCCGCCGGCACTACCCCAAGCGGCGCCTCATTCGCGGCCTTCTGTTGTGCGGGCGAGATATAGCCTTCACCAGCCAGTTCCGCTAACACTTGTTCGCGGCGTTCTTTAGCTCGTTCGGGATGGCGGCGCGGATCATAAAGTGACGGCCCTTTCACCATCCCTACCAACAGCGCGAGCTCCGGCAAACGCAACTGTTCCAAGTCGTTGCCAAAATAAAACCGCGCAGCCAAGCCAAAGCCATGAATGGCGCGTTGACCGTCTTGACCGAGAAATACTTCGTTGCAGTAAGCTTCAAGAATCGCATCTTTGTCATAGTGAACTTCCAGCAACACCGACATAATGGCTTCGTTGACTTTGCGCGTTAACGTGCGCTCATTGTCCAAGAAAAAATTCTTCACCAACTGCTGAGTCAGCGTACTGCCACCCTGCGACATCCGCAGCGAACTCAGGTTCACCCACATCGCACGAGCCAGTCCGCGCCAATCTAAACCAAAATGACTAAAAAAATGGCGGTCTTCGACAGCCAGCAGCGATTGCACCAACGACTGTGGAAGATCCTCACGCTTAACCAAAATCCGGTCCTCGTGGCGCGAGGGAATAATCGTGGCTAGTTGAAATGGATCCAAACGGACCAACGGCACAGACTTGCCCGACCGTCGCTCCGTCAGCTCGACAACTTGCCCGTTCGCGACAGTTAGGTTCAAGTTGCGCGACTCCTCCGCTCCATCCCAAAAATGGAACGGGCGCGACACGAGGTGAAACGTCTCACCGCTACGTTGGTAAGAGCCGGGCCGATCAGCGGTGTCGACAGGTTGATATTTCAACAACACCAGCTCGTGCTCCAGCTGCTCGGCCGTCAATGGCAATCCGGGATACAGTTCCAAGGCGCGACCGTATACCCGCGCCGGAATCGCCCACTTCTTGCCTTCGAACTCCTCTTTGATGCGCATATCGAGAAAAAAAACGTACAGCAGGCCAGCAACTATTGTCCATAGAACAAAGTTGCGAAACACCCAGCCGCGCCACGGCCCATGGCGCAAAACTTTAGCTGATTTTTTAGTCTGCTTTGGTGCTCGGCGCTTGCGTGGAGGCATTGTTAAATCAAACTGTTAGGGTAGAATTAGACGCCCGTGACGGGTCTCGAGCCCGCCATGCTGCGTTATCGAAAACGTATGTGCTAAAACTGTGGATAAGTCTGTGGACGACTGTTCCCGCCACATCACCGGAGCCGTACTGATCGCGACTACGACACCGTTATCGCCAGCGGAATACAGCACCGCCATTCCGGTATGGCAAGCCAACAAAACGGAGAGCGAAAACGGGCACAAATGATAGCACGCAATCGCGACGCTGTGGGTGCTACGGATAGACCCGAGCTAATGATCGGGTTATTTCATATACTACTTGCGGTGTGGACCAGCCACAACGCGGCAGTTAGGGTGCACTAGCGAACCTCAAACGACGTATTCCGAGAACGCGAACAATGCGAAACACTCATTTATTGGCCTTACTGCTTAGCCTTGCCAGCTTAACGCAATTGAGCGCA
>Ga0315270_10001529_pt1 | contig 12296 bp, 6 predicted proteins | sample C1_bottom_MG_FD_204932 | JGI IMG/M metagenome (GOLD analysis project Ga0315270, IMG submission 204932) | Sediment microbial communities from Yellowstone Lake, YNP, Wyoming, USA - C1_bottom | ecosystem: Environmental > Aquatic > Freshwater > Lake > Sediment | place: USA: Wyoming | collected... | reverse complement strand
GCGCTGACCGGCTGGTCTCCGGGCATGGGGACAAGCCCTGGCCGACATTCTTCGCGGCGGCGCCGCTTTCCCCGCGTGTGCGTGCGGACCTGGTCCGCATCCACACTGCGCAGGTGGATTACCTGCCAGGGCTCGATGCGACAGCGAAGGCGAGGGCGCTGAAGCAGATGAGCTATGCCACCTACCTCACGACGCAGGCCGGGATCGCCGAAGAGAGTCTCGCGTTTTTCCGCGGCGAGGGGTTCCGCAACAACATGCGTGTGGACACCTGTCCGGCCTTCGTAGCGTGGCGGCTGGGTGCCGTCGGTTTCGGCGGCATGAACATCGCCGCCGAGCCGCTGGTGCACGCCGACTACTTCCACTTCCCCGATGGCAATGCGAGCATTGCGCGCCTGCTGGTGAACCGGCTGGTGCCGAAAAGCTTCCAGGCCGTGCACGACCAGGAATCCATCGTGCTGGCGCCACTCGAATACGCCGCGCTGGATCGCCCGGATTCGGCCGTGCGCGTCCGGCTGGAAGCGACCGTGGTGCGGGTCGAGCACCTCGGAGCGCCCGATCGCGCCAGCGAGCGCGCCGTGCGCGTGGTCTACGTGAAGGACGGCCGGCTGCATCAGGTCACGGCCGCCAACGTGATCCTCGCCTGCTTCAACAACATCGTGCCATTCCTGGTGCCCGCGCTGCCCGAGGATCAGCGCCAGGCACTGCATTACGCCTCGAAGGTCCCGATGATGTACAGCAGCGTGCTGGTGCGGAACTGGCAACCGTGGCGCAAGCTCGGCGTGCGCGAGATCCGCGCACCAGGCGGATTCCACAGTTACGCGCAGCTCGATACGCCACTCGGCATTGGGGGCTACGAGAGCGTGCGTTCGGCGGACGAGCCGGTTGTCGTGCAGATGATAAAGAACTGGAACAAGCCGGGGCTGCCGCGCCGGGAACAGAACCGCGCGGGGCGCGCCGCCATGCTGGCGACAACCTTCGAGACGCTGGAGCGTGAGACTCGCCAGCAGCTGAACCGCATGCTCGGTCCCGGCGGCTTCGATGCACGGCAGGACATCCTCGCGCTCACCATCAACCGCTGGCCGCACGGCTACGCCTACACCTACGACACACTCGGTGATCCTGATGTGCCGGAGGCGGAAAGACCCCATGTGCTGGGGCGTCGGCCTTTCGGGCGCATCGCCATCGCCAATGCCGACGCGGGCGCCGCGGCATTCACCAACGTGGCGATCGATCAGGCAGAGCGGGCCGTGCAGGAGTGCCTGGCGAGCCGCGGGATGATCTGAGTGGCGGGAATTTGCAGGGCGAGCGCGGCCTGTCCTCCACAGGATTACCGGGTTCCGGGCAGAAGCGGGGAAGCCAGTGAGCATTCGGTCCGCCGACATATACGCAGTTCGGGACCGACTGCTATGTGAACACTGGAGCATCTACTTGCAGGAAGAAAATTGAACCAGAAGGCATTGCCCACCCAAGCCCGTGTCGTCATCATCGGTGGCGGCGTCATCGGCTGCTCGATCGCCTATCACCTCGCGAAGCTGGGCTGGCGCGATGTCGTGCTGTTGGAAAGAAAGCAGTTGACCTCGGGAACGACCTGGCATGCGGCCGGCCTGCTCACCTCGCTGCGCGACACGGAGACGCAGACACGACTCGCCAAGTACAGCCAGGACCTGTATCGGCGGCTCGAAGCCGAGACCGGGCAGGCCACCGGTCTGATCGACTGCGGCTCCATCCAGCTCGCGAAGACAAGAGACAAGGTCGAGGAAATGCGCCGCGGCTTGCGCATGGCCGGCTGCTTTGGCGTCGAGGCGTATGAAATCAGCCCCGCCGAGGTGAAGCAGAAGTGGCCGCTGGCGCAGGTTGATGACCTGCTGGCGGCTTTCTACTTTCCGAACGATGCGCGGGTCAATCCCACCGATGTTACGCAGGCGCTCGCCAGGGGCGCGCGCGCCGGTGGCGTGCAAATCCTGGAGAATGTCGCGGTGACCGGCATCCTGGTCGACAAAGATCGGGTAACCGGCGTGCGGACGGCAAGCGGCGACATTGCCGCCGAATATGTCGTCAACTGTGCCGGCATGTGGGCGCGGAGCATTGGCCGCATGGCCGGCGTCAATGTGCCCCTGCAGGCGGCCGAACATTACTACCTGATATCGGAACCCGTCGTGGGCGTGCATCCGCTGCTGCCCATCCTGCGTGATCCTGGCAATGCGGCCTATATTCGTGAGGAGGCGGGGAAGATCATGGTGGGGCTGTTTGAGTCCGACGCGCGTCCCTGGGCACTGGATGGTATCCCCGAAGAGTTCACCTTCGGCGACATCCCACCCGACTGGGAGCGCATGTACCCGTATATAGAGAAGGCCATGCGGCGTGTGCCGGTGCTGCTTGAAACCGGCATCAAGCTGCTGTTCTGCGGTCCTGAGTCCTTCACGCCCGACCACAACTACCTCATGGGCGAGGCCCCGAACCTGCGCAACTTTTTTGTCGCTGCGGGCTTCAATTCGCTCGGCATCCTCTCCGGTGGCGGCGCGGGTCACGTCATGGCGCACTGGATTGTCAACGGACACCCGCCCATGGACGTCTGGTCGGTCAATCTGCGTCGCGTGCACCCGTGGCAGGACAACAACCGCTACCTCCAGGACCGGACCGTAGAATCGCTGGGCATCGGCTACCAGGATCATTGGCCGTTCCGGCAGTGGACGACGGCCCGCGGGGTCAAGAAGGGGATCCTGCACGACCGATTGGCCGCTGCCGGCGCCTGCTTCGGGGAGTCGGCCGGGTGGGAGCGCCCGAACTGGTATGCGAAGCCCGGTCAGCTGCCGGAGTACGGGTATTCATGGGGCCGCCAGAACTGGTTCGACAATAACGCCGCCGAGCACGCTGCCGTGCGCGAGCGCGCCGGTCTTTTCGAGCAGTCATCGTTCTCGAAATTACTGGTACAGGGGCGCGACGCGGTTGCCATCCTGAACCGTGTCGCCACTGCTGACATTGATGTTGCCGTCGGGCGCTGTGTCTACACGCAATTCCTCAATACGCGCGGTGGCATCGAGGCTGATCTCACCATCACTCGGCTGGCCATCGACCGCTTCCTGGTGCTGACCGCGGCATTCACCCACACCCATGTCGAGGCATGGATACGCAGCCATATTCCGCCTGATGCATCCTGCGTGCTCACCGACGTGTCAAACGCCTACGCGATGCTCAATATCCAGGGCCCAGCCTCGCGCGCACTGCTCCAGTCGCTATCGCAGGATGATTTCTCGGCGGCCGCTTTCCCGTTCGCTGCGGCCCGCGAAGTGCGGCTCGGCTATCAGACCGTTCTGGCGATTCGCCTCAGCTACGTCGGCGAGCTAGGCTGGGAGCTCTATATTCCAACGCCATTCGCACTGCCTGTTTACGATGCGCTGGTTGCCGCCGGCACAGCTCATGGTCTGCAGCATTGTGGCTATCACACCCTGAACTCGCTGCGTATCGAGAAGGCCTACCGCGAGTGGGCGCACGATATCGGGCCCGACGACTCGCCCCTGGAGGCGGGTCTCGCTTTCACCTGCGCATGGCAGAAGACCGGCGGGTTCATGGGTCGCGAAGCCTTGCTGCGGCAGCGAGACGCCGGCTTGCCACGCCGCCGGCTCCTGCAGTTCCTGCTCAACGACCCCGAGGCCATGGTCTATCACAACGAACCGATTTATCGTGACGGCGAGGCCGTAGGATTCGTCACTTCCGGGATGTACGGACACACGCTCGGCGCCGCTGTGGCGTTGGGCTACGTCGGCCATGAGAAGGGCGTCAGCGATGAGTACGTGACAGCAGGCCGCTACGAGATCCAGCTTGCTGAGCGACGCGCTGGCGCAAGGGCTTCGCTGTCACCCATGTACGATCCGAAGAGTATGCGCATTCGGCAGTAGCGCTTGTTTCGCGGCGTGTACTGGTGCGCATTTATTGTTCCGCCACTGACACAGGCGCAACGTAAGCAGCGCTGCTCGAACTTCAGGCCAGTTCACAGCAGCCAGAGAGTCCGAATATAGATCTCACTAACCGGGCTTTCCATCAGCTCGCGACCCCATCAGGATCGGAGCGTAGACCCAGACAAACAGTGCGAAGGCCACCGCCCACAACGCTGCCGCGCCGAGCAGGATCGCCGGATACGCACCTCGCGCGAGTCCGAAACCAAAGACCCGGACCACGGCGGCACCGAAGAGCAGCAGATACGCCGCCGTAATGGGCGGGGCGACCTGGAGCGCGCGGCCGGTGTGGCCCAGTGCGGCCCGTGTCATCACGGCGAGTATCAGCGTCGCCAGCGCGCCAACGGTGAGGGCGTGGAGCCAAAATGCGGCGATTCCCGCACCGCTCAGCAGGGCGAGGCCCTTGAGCGCAAGCCCCACGGGAATCCATGCGTACCCGAGGTGCAGACTCCACACAATCGGCTCGCGCAACGTTTTCAAGGACTGCCAGCGGGACAGTCGGATGAGGTGCGCAAGGCTCGCCCCGAATGCGAGGACCCCGGCTACGACGCTCCCGGGCCGGATCACGTCACAGAGAACGATGGCGATCATGAGGGCAATAGTCGAGCGCTCGATCAGGGGGCGGCTCGGTGCCGGCGTCAGGCCCTGCTGCTTGAGAGTGGCGGCCGTAAAGGCGGGCACGATGCGCCCGCCGATCACGGTTGCGAGCACCAGGACGATATCGATTGTGATGACTAACACACGATTGGCCAGCGGTACATTGCTGTGGACCACGGCCCAGTGAAACACGCCGTTGCAGAGCGTCAGGGCCGCCAGCACACCGAGGAGCGGAGCATTCCGATTGCCTTTCTGCAGCAACCGAGGCGCAATCAGTAAGCCCACCGTCGGCAGAAAGCTCAGATCAATGATCGCAATGAGCCAGAGCGGCAGGGCGCCCGCACTAAATGCGGCGGCACGCCCCAAAAGCCACAACAGCGACAGCAATTTAAGCGGCCTACCGGCGAACCCACGCGTACCGGTCCAGCTCGGCACGGCCGTGAGCAAGAAGCCCGCAATCGCCGCCGCGACAAAGCCGAACAGCATCTCGTGGCCATGCCACAGTGCGGCTGGCCAGGGGTTGGCCAGCGGCGTTCCGTACACCACGCTGGAGACCCACAGCGGGATCAGGATCATCGCCGCGACGCCCGCAGCGAGAAACAGCGGCCTGAAGCCGTAGCTGAAGAGACTTACCAGCATCGATGCGGCGCGACGAGTATCAGGAATCGGCGCCGAGCAACTGGTCGAGCACATCATCCGCCGAATAGCCGGCACGACCAGATCGCAGAAAACGGTGAACCCGGGCCGCGTCGTCGCCCGCCGTGACGAGCGGCGGCTCGAGCTCACCGCTGTGACGGATCTGGCCGTATCCAACCGTGGACAGGAGCCCATTGCACACGCATTTGCGCCCGAGAGTGTCAGCCTGGTTGCCGCCCTTGCCGAGATAGTCCTCCAGCGGCTCACCAGGGCAACGATAGCCAACAGCGCCATCCGGCTGGCGATAGCTCTGGCGCAGGTAGCCCAGGTCGCAGATTCGCTCGCGCGCAGCGAATATCTCCGGATCCCCGGCGGTGCCGGCCAGCTGCAGGACCTTGAACGGGAATCCGGTCGGCGACGCATCGGGATCGGTGAACACCTTGAGACGACCCTCGCGGCTCGCACGCAATACCGCTTCCTTCAGCTCGGGCGACATCCCCGACTCTTCGCAGAACGCGAAGGCCGTGCCGACCTGGATTCCCCGGGCGCCGAGCGCGATCGCCCGCTCCAGCATGGCCGCATCGCCATAGGATCCGCCCAGCCAGAACGGTAATCCGAGCTCGCGAATCTGTTCGAGATCCGGTGCATCGCGCGGGCCATAGACCGGTTCGCCGTTCGCATTGAGTGTGAGTGCGCCGCGGGGCGGTGCGTTGTGGCCGCCGGCGGCCGGTCCTTCAACCACGAAGCCCTCCACCGTGCCGGAGCTTTTTCGGGCGAGGGTCATGGCCAGCGTCGAGGAGGAGACGATCGCCAGGAACTGCGGCCGCTTGAACGTGGCTGCCTTGCCAGGCAGGTATTTTCGTGGATCGAACCGGGTGCTGAACTCTTCGCCCGGCAGGGCACCGGCCACGTCGAGCTTGAGTTCCACGGGTTCCCCGGCGGCAAGGCGATCGAGGATCCCTGGAATCGCGCGGGGAATGCCGGCACCCATCAGCACCACATCGACCCCGGCGAGGATTGCCCCGAAAAGCGATGCCAGGTTAGGCAGCTGGATTTTCTCGAGCAGATTGATTCCGACCAGGCCTGCATGCCCGGCCTTCGCCAGGTAAACCTCGGCGAAGTTGCTTATCACAATCAGATCGAGCAGCGCGGCCGGCATCCTGAGTGACGGAACAGGCTTGGACTTGAACGGCACCTGGGCCGGCTTGCCGCCAGCAATGTAATACCGGTTCCAGACCCGCTCGGCTACTTCGCGCACCGGAAATGCGTCGAACGCTCTGCGCAGCTCGCCGCCAGGATCGCCCAGTTGCAGGCGGCGGGAGACGACGGTGTCTATACCGGTGCCCGAGACGACACCAAGCTGTCCGCGGAGCGAAACCGCGCGCGCAAGACGCCACGACGAAACGGCGACACCCATCCCGCCCTGGATAATCCGGGGAAGCTGTACGTACACGCCAACGACCCTAACAGTTAGTCGGCATCGTTGGCTAGCCTCGGCAACTACTTAGACCGAATTTGTCAGGCAAGGCCCGCGAGCGGTAGGTTTGGGCTCACCATACATGCGGCCGGTTACGCGAATCGGCTCGGCTGGGTCAGGCGGTTTGAAATTCCTGTCCGCGCCTTGCGTTTGTCTCTGAACCGGTACGCAGCGGCTCTGTTTGCCCCGTGGCAAGTGCCGCGTTGCACCGCAATGTATCATTTAAAATACTTGCGTGTAACAAGAAAGTATCTACACTGTGCTGTGGATTGCTCCGGAAGCAGCAGTCAAATCGAAACGGGTGAAAGGCCGACAACCGAGAGCGCTCATGAGTGCCTGCAGCCTGCGCCATTACTCACAGCAACTCAGCGATAGAAACAGTAGGGGGAGTTATGAAGAAAGTTATCGGAATCCCGATGTTGATTCTGGGCGTTTTTGCACTTGCGTCCATTGCCTCGGCGGGCGAAGCCAACCTGACTCGCTTCGGGCCGAAGGTCTATGAGCGCGAGCAGGGTGCGCCGACGAGCGAATCGGCTGAATTCAGGGCCATCGAGGGCCCCGCTGAGCTCGTACTCCTGAACGACGATATCGGCAACGCGCGCATCAAGGTCAACGGCCTCGACGTAGTTGGGCCGAAGAACTTTCGCGAAGACGGCAAGATCGTCGTACCGCTGCAGCTCAATGTGGAGAACACGATCGAGGTGAGCGTTCGCGGCAAACCAGGCGGGAAGCTCAGTGTCCGCGTTACCCAGTTCACCAAGACCGATCTCAATGTCAGGGCCTTGGTGTATTTCGGAACCAACACAAGCAGCATGGTCGACCAGCGAGTCTTCTACAACACGCTGGGACTCAAAGGCGAGATCTTTCCGGCCGGACCCGAGTCGTGCAAGAGCTTTGCGCAGTCACTCGGGTTTGAGGACAACTACCTGATCTACGTCGCTCTGACGAGCTTGAACGGCTCCCCACCCTGGGTCGACACGGTGCAGTTCAGGCAGGACTCGTTCCGCAGTGATCCGCCCTACGCCAAGCTGAACCATATTGGAATGGCCTACGCGACCTACTCGACGAGCGACCTTGATGGCGACTATGCCTACCTCAAGGCCCAGGGCGTCAAATTCGTTTCGGCGCCGGCTTCGGCGCCCAACGGTGAGCGGTTCGTGTTCTTAAAGGACCAGGACGGCACCTTCTTGAAGTTGCTTGAGGACTCAACAGGCGCACCCGTGAACCCCATCACTACTCACCTGATGCGGTTGGCAAACGTGAACATGAACGTGGCTGATCTGGAGAGGTCGCAGGAGTTCTACCGACTGCTGGGGTTCACCGAATCCAAGGCCGGCTCACAGGCTGGCTCCGGCTCGTTCGCGAAAGCCCATGGGTTTGACCGCCCGATCAAGTTCAAGGGCGTGGACATCAGCCTCCCCGGCTTCGTTGGCTTCGTTGTCGGTGACCCTAAGGGGACACTCCAGTTACGGCAGTGGAAGACTCCCTTTGACTCCGCGCCACCGTACTCACCACCGGTGAATCACCTGGGCATCGACAGGATCTCGTTCTTCGTAAGCGATCTGAACGCGGCCGTAGATGAAATGAACAGGCTCGGCTTCAAGCAATTGGGTCCGATCGGCGGTGGCGCAGGCGGTATCGGCAGTATCGCCATCGCGTTTTTCTTCGACCCCGACGGGATTAACGTCGAGCTTTGGGGTCCGATCAGCAAGCCGAACCCAAATTCAGGCTGTTAGCCCGCGGCAACTCGTAGCAACTGCAGAGCCTCGCCTGTTTCGGCAGGCGGGGCTCTGACCGGCGGTGCACTAATTTGCAGTCGACCGCCAATCGCACGTGTGAATTGTGACGATGGGTTACCTGAGCCCCGAAAAGCGAGACTGGGTTGGAATCGAACTCACGCGTAAGTAGCTGAGCGATAAGACGGTTCTTGATCACACTGCAATAGTTACCCCCACAGGTACCCCCGTAGCGTCTGCGTTGGGGTGACACGGGCTGAGGCGGCATGACGCCCGTTGGAGCAGGGTATCCTGGGTTGTTCTGCGATGGGCGAGACAACAAAAGAAATAGTGTACCTGCGCTGTGTCAACGCGCATGAACTCACAATCGGGTCGCATGCCCGTTCACCAGCGTGTCAGTAGATTGAGCCGCTCGGGGTACCGAACGATTCGAGAACACGCTCATTCCTGAAAGATTCGGCAAGCGCTTTGGCGGCGTTGACCAGCAACGTCGTATCTGCGCCTACGCCCACCACCAGCGCGCCTGCGGCCAGGCATTCCTGCGCCATGGAGCGGTCGCCGCTTAACACCCCCGCTGCCTCGCCCGTTTTCTTGACCCGCGAATTTCCATCGAGAACCGCTTTACGCACGGCGGGATCAAGTGGTTTGCCAGGCAGTAATGCGGTTCGCCCGAGACGCTGCGAATGGGCGCCTGGCGCCATGGCTTCCCCGATGTGGCGCCAGCCCGCGCTTGCAACTTCCCGCAGATCAGACCACTCTGATATCCCTATGCGCTTCCATCGTTATTGGGTGAGCTCCCTGGCGCCATGGCTGCGAGTCATTGTGGCCACCGCCTGCATCGTAAACGGCCTGGTCCCTCAGACAGCGATGGCGATGGCCATGCGGCGCTCCGGCTTGGACAAGGGTGTGCTGGCGACGGCGGCTCACCCGCCCGCCTGTCATGGTGCCGACAGCAAGGTGACAACGCCCGCAGAAAAATCGATGCCCGGCGAAATGTCCTGTTGCGCCCAAGGTTTGTGCCAATGTGGTGTGCCTTCCGCATTCACGGTGCCGAGCATCGGCGCGAATTCACTGGCCTACGTAGTGCATTCACCACTGGCGGTTGGGCCTGCAAGTTCTGCGGCCCCGCATGACCCTGCGATCCCGCTGCTTCGACCTCCCATCCCCTAATACTCTCGGCGGATTTGATCCGCAGATGCGCTATCGCGCTGACCGCCACCTATGGGCGCGAACTGTGCGCCACGAAGTCGCCTTGGAGGTTCAATATGGTCTCGAGTATTCGCCACGCCTGCGTGGCGTTGGCTGCCGCCATCGGTTTAACCGGTTGCGTTACCGCTGGCACGATGCCGGTGCAGTCCGATATCAATGCCCTGCTGGTGGAACGCGGCGCATCCGCAATGCCTGCTTCCGCGGGCAACACAGTGGCCGACACCGCCGACACGCACGAAGCCTTAGAGGCGCCCCTGTCTGTAGATCGTGCCGTGCAAGTAGCCATGGTGCGCAGCCCTCGATTACAAGAGGAGTACGCGCGCTTGGGGTTGGCGCGTGCCGACGTGCTGGAGGCCATTCAAATAGCGAACCCGCGGTTGTCGGTCTCTTATCTACAACCAGGCGGCGGTCCGGGAAGTCAGCTGCTGACCGGCGTGACGTTGCCACTGGTTGATCTACTGCTGTTCCCAGCAAGAAAACGATTGGCAAGCCGCGATTATGATCGTGCCCGTCTCGATATTGCAGCTGCAATATTCGCGGTTGCGTTGGATGTACAGGAAGGATGGTATTCCTATGTCGGGGCGCAGCAAGTTGCTGATATGCGCGCCATCGTTGCCCAGGGCGCCGCCGCCTCGGCTGAGTTGGCTAAGCGCTTCTACGATGCGGGGAACATCAGTGAACTGCAATTGAAGCAGGAGCAAGCGGCGGCAAGCCAGGCCCGCATTGACGTGGGACAGGCGCTCGCCGCTGCACAGCGCGCCAGACTGACACTCAACATGCTCGTGGGCCTGAGCGGGGCAGCGGCCAGTTGGCAAACGACGGATCGGTTGCCTCAGCCCGTGAACGAGGAGGATGACCCACAGGCTCTGGCCGAGCTTGCGCAAAAGAACAACCTCGAGCTGCTCGCATCGCGCCAAGAACTGGCGGTATACAACTCACTGCTAATATCTACGAAACGATGGCGGTGGCTCTCAGGTTCGGACATCGGATACGAGCGGGAATCCGAAGTTGACGGTTCCCACATCAAAGGACCTACACTGGGTCTCGAGCTACCGATCTTCAATCAGGGTCAGGCACGGCTCGCGCGTGCGCAAGCTCGCACGACTCAAGCCCAGGCGCGGCTTGCGACTGTCAAATTGTCTACCGACAACGCGGTGCGGCTCGGCGCGGAACGCGTGCGCACGCTAAGGCAAATTGTCGAGACACATCGCGACCTGTTAATTCCGCAACGTGAAGCGGTCGTTACACGCAGCCAGGAACAGCAGAATTTCATGTTTATCGGCGTCTTCGAGCTGATTCAGGCCAAGATCAAGGAGTTCGATGCCTATCAGGGCTATCTGGAAGCCGTCCGTGACTACTGGCTGGCACGGGTCGATTTGACGCGTGCAGTCGGTCAGCGCTTGCCCAGCGATGCCGCGGCGGGAGCTCCAACGCCAAGCGTGCAGGACCTCATCACGCCTCCCGACATGAGGACGGCGCCCATGCCCGGAATGAGTCACAAGGATCATCAGTCAGGAGCACAACCGTGACGCTTACCCGTCGAAATATTCTGCTAGGTGCAGCTACTGGGCTTGTGGCTACCGCAGCTGGTGGCAGTGCTCGGGCCGCGGCGTCTTCGCCACCGACCCGCAGCCGAGCCGGAAAAGTGCGCACCCTCAACGGTTGGACTCTGCCGTATCGTCTGGTCGGCGAGGTCAAGGAATTTCACCTGGTGGCCGAGGAGATCGTGCATGAGTTCGCGCCGGGGTCGAAGGCGACCTGCTGGGGATACAACGGCTCCACACCGGGGCCGACAATAGAAGCGGTCGAAGGTGACCACGTCAGAATCCTGGTGACCAATCGATTGCCGGAAGCGACTTCCGTTCATTGGCACGGCCTGATTCTGCCGTCCGGCATGGATGGCATAGGTGGCCTCACTCAAGCGCGGATACAGCCCGGTGAAACCTTCGCTTACGAATTTGTGCTGCGCCAGCATGGCAGTCACATGTATCACCCGCATGCCGATGAGATGACGCAGATCGCGTATGGCATGATGGGTCTGTTCATCATTCTTCCGAAGGGCGGCGAAGAAGTCCGGATAGATCGCGACTACGCTTTCCTGCTGCACAACTGGGCGCTGCACCCCGGGACCTGGCGTCCCGATCCGTCAATCATGCAGGACTTTTCATTATGGACCTTCAACAGCAAGGTCTTTCCGGCCATCGACCCGCTGGTAGCACGTACCGGCGAACGGGTGCGGGTACGCATCGGCAATCTGTCAATGTGGAATCATCCGATTCACATGCACGGCGTGGAGTACGTTGAAACGGGCTCGGACGGTGGGCGGTGGCCCAGGTCGCAATGGCGGCGCGAAGTAACTTCGATCGTCGGCGTTGGCCAGATGCGCGACATTGAGTTCACGGCCGTTGCCGGGGACTGGGCTTTTCACTGTCACATGGCGCATCACACGATGGGTCCGATGGGTCACGGCGTTCCCAACACGACCGGCGTGGATCAGTCCGATGTGGAGGGCAAAATACAGCAGATGTTACCCGGGTACATGGCCATGGGTGAAAACGGGATGTCAATCCACCAGGAACACACGGATGGTGGCATGCCGGGTCCTGGCAACACCTTGCCCATGATGGCCGGGAAGGGCCCCTTCGGAAACATGGAGATGGGCGGCATGTTTACGGTCATCAAGGTCCG
>Ga0315270_10001528_pt1 | contig 12297 bp, 15 predicted proteins | sample C1_bottom_MG_FD_204932 | JGI IMG/M metagenome (GOLD analysis project Ga0315270, IMG submission 204932) | Sediment microbial communities from Yellowstone Lake, YNP, Wyoming, USA - C1_bottom | ecosystem: Environmental > Aquatic > Freshwater > Lake > Sediment | place: USA: Wyoming | collected... | reverse complement strand
GAATATTTTGCACGAAGCGAGATTTGAACTCGCGCGGATTACTCCACAGGGTCTTAAATCCTGCTCCTTGAACCAGGCTCGGACATTCGTGCTGCTTATATTTTATTCCCCCCACTATACAATGGCGAGTCTTTTTTAAATAGTTTTTTTACTAGATTTACTTTTACTATTCTTACTACTTTTCCTACTTTTCCTACTTTTATTAACAGGCTCTTCCACTTCCACATGTTTAAGTTTTTGAAAACAATACATGGTATTAGGATTTCCAAATGATTTTTTAATATCTTTTGGATTGTAAAGCATTGGCGCATTTTTAAACGTCATGCTGCTAGTATCCACATAAATTCTTTTATAATTTTTTCCATAACTTTTCCAAAACGTATGCACCGCTCTCTTGACCCCCATATGTAAAACATCGTCAACAATAATAAGACCATTTACTACCAGTTTTTTATCACTGTTTATGAGATCCTGTATAACAATTTCTTCTTCGTGAGATCCATCAATAAAAGAAATGTCATATTTTTTTCGCAATTTTGGCATGGCATCTGTTGAATATTGCTCTAATAAATCATAGTCTAATTTCTTATGCATATGCTGCAAAAACTGATCAATATTTTTATGCCCTATACTTTTCCATTGAGTACTCTGATTTGGATCAATAACCGTGTAATTTTTAGGATATTTATATTTTAATAAAATATTTAATAGAATCAAAGCCGAAGTTCCATATGCCAATCCTACTTCTAAAATATTCAAGGTATTTTTTATTTTATATTTTTGAATATAAATAGAAGTCAAGAGAGAAATAAAACATGCTTCATATACATTAATATTACTATCTAAAGGAATAAATTTCCCTTCTATTTTGAAACCATAATCCCGAATAATATCATGAATATACGAATTGTCAATATATTTATCTACCGCATCTAATTCTACTTTATATTTTGATTCCATGTATACATATTTCATAGATTAAAAAAAATAATATTTTAGTAAATCGCCGGCACATGATGAATATATTCTGAATTGATCATCTCGCAATCTAATTTATATTGAGGAGTATACAGAATATGATTTTCCCAAATTTTTTCAACATCTTCACTGTGGTCCAATAAATTAGATTTAGCTTGCACAACTTTGCTCAAAAACTTTTTGTATTCTTCAATTCCATCATCTGCTCTTGCTTCTGACCATTTATATTTTGTGACAAGTCTAATTTTAACTTCTTTTAAATTTATTTCACTGATTCTCTCAATAGATGAAACTCCTTCTTGACCGGTTGAATCCCTTGAACAACATCGTGATTGACATTCTTCGCCGCACAGAGCTAATTCTTCTGTTGTGTCTTTCAAACAATGTCCAGAACAACTAGTTTGACACGCTTCGCCGCACATAGTCTGCTGCACCTTATCAGCATCACAACTGCTATAGTCAGAACAAGGTCCGCACTCGGCCAATCCATCATTGCATCCAGCACCATTGCACGTTCCGCAATATGAACATGTTCCGCAATCTGTAACTTCTTTAATAGGAAACTTTCCCAACCAACTTTTTGGCAATGATCCAAATACATTTTCATATAAATATTTGGTTCCATTTTCAAAATCGGAGGGATTCGCAGGTGCAGCATCCGAAGGCGTCGGCAAGTGATGAATATATTGTTTGCCTGCAATTTTGCAGTCCTCCATATATTTTTCAGTTCTCAAAATATGGGCATGCCATACTTCATCAACATCTTTGCACGGAATCAATGATCTCTGTTTATCATTATTTGTAATGCATAAATACATAAATTTTTTATATTCTGTGATAATATCTGCACATTTACTGGGCGACCATTTAAATATCCGAATTAAATCATTTTCAATTACTTGAAAATCAATTTTGGAAATTTGGTCCCACACATCAACCTTCAACAAACTATCAAATGCATTTGCAGACAAATTGGCGGCGCAAGCGAAAGAAGTAGAAGTTGACATTTTCTTTATTAAATATAGAATATATAAATTTGTTTAAATCAATTTTTTTAAAAATTGAAAAGTATTTTATATTTATTCTTTACTTTATTAATAAAATCATGAATTGCATTTTGAATGTTTTCAGAAGATTTCTCTCTTTCTCTCTTTTGGTACCAGACCAAAAAAGAAAAGAAGAGGAAGAAGAAGAGGAAGAAGAAGAGGAGGAAGAGGAAGAATTATATTCTGCTAAATACATGCAAATGTTATCAACAAATCAGCCAAATTATGAATTGCTATTTTTATATCAAATGGAATTGGAAAGATTGCATACTTAAATAAAAAAACAAATTTAGTAGCAGTTTTATAAATACTTTAATTTTTTGCATTTGTTTCCAATATGATAAATATGATCTCCAACTAGCTGATTTGGTTGAAATTCTAACGCCATAATATAATAAGTATTTATAAAATTTCTGAGAAATTTCCCGGTTATAATAATCATCTTCTTCTCTAGGATCGTATAAATCTTCTTCACCTTCATTCTCTCCCTCGTTTCTCTGATGACATTATTATATTAACTAATATTTTATTTTTCTTTTACGGCTTTTACAGTTTTTTTTAGTTTTCCTTTTCCTTTTTCTACTTTTTCTTTTTCCTCCCCCATAACCTACATCTTCAGGTAAAATCATTTCATACATTTCTGATCCGTCTAATGAAGAACAACTTGTATCCACTATATATGCATGATTTATTTCAAGCATATCAAGGAGTTTAAAAATATCCACAGTTGTGAGGTGTGATGTTTTTTCCTCCCAATTTAATTTATCTAGAATTTTTATTAATGGCGATTTATTTTTTTCAGAAATAAAAATAGATAATTGTTCTACTTGAACTCTATCAAATAAATTAAATGGTCCCAAAACAAGATAATGTATTGGTTGTCCTCCAACTCCTACAATTGTTTTACTTTCTTCAGTAGGCTCTCTAATTTTTTTAATTATTATTATATTAAATGGATTTCTCTCTCCAATTATATCATAATATTTATTTATATAAAATTTTTTATTTGAAATTATATTACATGTATCTCTCACATGTTCCGCATCATTTTTATATCCAATTGTAGCCAAACTATCGTTAACCGATTCGGCAATTGCCTCTGGTAAAGATAGCAATGGATTTTTTTTAAAAGAGAATCTACCATAATTTGTACATTAGGATCTGCTTGAACTTCTTTCAAATATTCTTCCATATCTATTTTGTTAGGATGACAATGTTCAATTCCATTTTCAAGTAAATCTCTCATGTAATCATCCGCAGATCTTTTAATAGAAAAATCCAAAGGCGATGCAAATCCACAGATTGAAACATTTTTTTTTAAAATTGTAACACGTTTTGGAACTGGAACCTTTTGCACGGGTTGGCCATCTATTGTTTGAAATGGTCCTCTAATTATAGAAGCATGCGCAGTTGCAACAATATATGCAAATGTTGTTGAATTTGGATAATTAATTAACATTTGTTCAAAAAATGGACTGCCTCTTTCTTCCATCTTACTTATATTACTCTATATATAAATTGTCTGTCCATTCATGATTATTTGTTTTAAAAACAGTTCCTAGTTCACTTGTAAATTTAAGATCATAATATTCAATTTTAGGTCTTTCATTACTATGTCCTACTAATGTTTTTTCAATAAGTTTTCCAAGATGATTGCATTCACCTAAAATATATTTTTTACCAATTTCCAAATCTCTCGCAAAAACTATTAATCTTTCTTTTTTTCTCTCTTCCATTAAAATATATATTAAATTTTTTTTAAATATAAAATCCATATGTTTTAATATATTCAATCATATTTTGAGATCCCATTGAATTATTGCATGCAGGGCAAATTGGGCGCAAATTTGTAATCTCTTGCGTCCCCCCATCTTTTTCACTAACTACATGCCCACAATCAAACGACATGTTATCTATCATTGCTCTTTTGCAACATAAACAGCGATGTTTAATTATATCTGGTCCAATATAAGTGTCCCATATTATTTTTCTTACCGCTTTTGGTATTGGTTTTTTCTTACCTTTTTCTTTATCATTTTCTTTAACTTTTACTACTACCTCATCCTTCACTTTTTCTTTTTTTTCCTTCACTTTTTCTTTTTTCTCTTTTACTACATCATCCTTCACTTCTTCTTTCTTCTCCTTTACTACCTCATCCTTTACTTTTTCTTTTCTCTCTTTATCATTATTTTTACAAGCAAAAGAAGCAAAAGAATTAGGAACAGGAATAGCAACAGCAATAGGAACAGGATCTTTATTAAACGCTTTGCAATCTTCCAATGTACATTTCGTATAATCAACACAATTCATAATGCAATTTATTATATCTGTTTTTGTGTGCGCATCAGAAATATCAATGGATAAAGATTCGCATATCTGTTTAAGAGAGAAAATATTATAATTCACAAATATTTTTATTTTGTTAATAAAGTCATCAGTTAACAACCTTATTAAATCTGGTTTATTAAGTTTTGAATACTTTTCCAATTTATACATGAAACATTCGTTCCTAAGCAGGGATGGCGACATTTCATTATATTTTTCAGAAAACGCATTCAATAGCTGTTCAAAATTGCAATCTTTGTAGAAATAAGATGACTCCATATACTATTATATTATATAATTTTTAAATTGAAATATAAAGTTAAACTAATAACATCATTATAATAATGGATATTAAATGCAAATCCAAAAAAGAAATGATATTGCTATGCAAAGAGAGAAACATAAAAGGATATAGTGGGAAAACAAAAGAACAACTTATTCAATTAATAGAAGGAGAGAAAGAAGAAGTAGTAGTAGTAGAAAATGTTATTATAAAACAAGATGTTATTCAAGGAGATTCTCTAGAAATTTTACCAACAATTGATTCGGATATTGCTCAAATAATTATTGTAGATCCGCCATATAATATTGGTAAAGATTTTGGGAACAATAGCGATAAACAATCTCTCTCTGAATATTTGCATTGGTGCGATAAATGGATTAAAGAATGTATTCGCATTTTAAAGCCAAATGGAACAATGTTTATTTACGGTTTCTCCGAAACGCTCGCTCTCATCCTTTCAAGAGTTCCCGAAGAAATTAATAGACGATGGATCATCTGGCACTATACAAACAAAAATGTACCTTCCTTGCAATTTTGGCAAAGGTCTCATGAAAGTATTATTGTTTTATGGAAAACAGAGAAAGTATTTAACAGGGATGAAATAAGGGAACCGTATACTGAGGAATTTTTAAATGGCTCCGCCGGCAAAAAACGCACGTCTACAAAAGGCCGGTTTTCAAATGGGCAAAAAACAACCACATATACCGCGCACGCCTCGGGTGCATTACCCAGGGATGTCATTAAAATACCAGCTTTAGCTGGCGGAGCCGGCGCAAAAGAACGAGTCCAACATCCCACACAAAAACCATTGGCATTATGTGAAAAATTGCTAAAGTCTTGCATGCAAAAAGATGGACTAGTTCTTATTCCTTTTGCCGGATCGGGGAGCGAATGTGTCGCCGCAAAAAATTTGAACTTGCCTTTTATCGGTATTGAAATAAATCCAGATTATATTGAGCTGATCAAATCTAGGCTCACAAATTTCTCTAATTCGGCAGAATCAGAAATTTTAACCAATCTAGATTCCACGTCCGTATAATTAAACCACATACCTTCACTGCTATCATTCTTTTTATTTCCCTGATTTGTTATCTTGTTTTCAATTACTAATTGATTGAACATATCTTTTGATAATCCCCAAAAATGAATATCATGATAATCAATGCCGCATAAAAGTAAAACATTCCATTTGTGTTGCACCTCCACATGCTGCCATTTGTAATCGGCTTCGCCCCAATGACCAGATGATTTTTGCTCAATATATATTTTTTTACCATTCACCTCAATAATGTGATCATATCCCGTCTCACCCAATCCTTTCTCTCTTTTTTGCAAATTTGGAAAACAAAATCTTGAATAATTTTCCATCAAACAACCCATCTTTGGCCCACCCCCAATTTCAATAAACTTTATAATATATTCTGGTGAATTACGCTTTTGATATCTCTGCAATTGCGTCAACGACTTTGACCCAACAAGATCTATCGCATTCCAAAACAATTCAGCCGGATGTTTCATTTACATTTACATAGTTATAATTATTTAATATTTATTCAATTTTAAATAATTAGTTTCTCTCGGATATCGGACTTGAACCGATGACACTAAGATTTACAGTCTTATGCTCTGCCAACTGAGCTAATCCGAGTAGGAAAGTTATTGAATTTGTGCAGAAGAAAAAAGAGGAAAAGAAGAAAGAGTAGGAGGAGGATGCGGATAACCATTGGGTTTTCTAATAATGAATTTAATAGCTGTTGATTATCATTATATAATGGCGGGATTTCTTTAAGTAGTTTTTTTAATAAAACAATTGTATTATTTCAAGAGTTTTTTCAGAGGGATTTTCACTCCAATATTGGATCTGTTCGCATAATGAATCTAGTCGCAATGTCCATTCTTTTTCTTTTGTTTTTGCTATGCAGAATATTCCTTGTTTATTTATTTGCCATGGCGATTTCACAGATTTTCCATATCCATCTGGATTAAACCGAATTAAAACAATCGGTCTATGTGCAACATCGCGTGATATTTGCATGATCCTTTTATGTTCACATTCGTCATCATACGACGCATGACAATTTTCATCAACTTCTACTATAATAATATGAGTTCCCATATCTAAAAATAAATCGGGACGTCTTTTGGAGCAACCATCTTTAATTTGCTTATCATGTATCCAATCAAAATCTGCAAATGTACTTTTTATTCTCTCTACAACCGAATATTCTTTTGTTTTATAATTTCTTGAAACTTGAATTTCTGGACAAAGATAAATACAACATCGCATGCAATATCCATTGTATTTTGCATTGGCTTTTGTTTCACACATATCTGCCTTGCATAAAGCAGAACCTCCACAATCTAAACATAAAAATTTAAATTTATCATGCTCACATATTCCTGATCCGCGACACTCTTTGCAACGTGTTTTATCTTTTTTGTGCTCACATATAGTTGCACCATGACAATCTATGCATTTTGATTTTCTTTTCCCATGTTCGCACATTTGGGAACCACCACATTCAAAACAGCATGTTCTAACTCTTTTATGTTCGCATATATTTTTACCGCCGCATAAAGTGCATGATTGTTTGTAGCGTCCATGATCGCACATTTGGGAACCACCGCATTCAATGCAATATGCTTTTATTTTATTATGCGGACATCCTGAACATATTATGCATTTATCTTTCCTAGATTTATGCTGGCACGGAGGTGATGGCATTTTTTAAAGTATAATGCAACAATAAGTTTAATTCAATTTTTGTTTTATTCATTAAATAAAACAAAGTATTTGACAAAATTGTGAATAAAGGTTAGCAGCGCCAAGTGTCGATCTTGGGACCTCTGGGTTATGGGCCCAGCGCGCTGCCTCTGCGCCACGCTGCTTTTTGATGCGGACAACCATTTGGGTTTTCTTAAAGTGAAAGTGGTGTTTGCTGTTGATTGCCCAATATACAATAATGAGTATTCTTTAAGTAGTTTTTTCAACAATATATTATAAAAAGTTTTTGACAAAATTATGATTAAAATTAGAAGATGGTTGTTTTGATCAACCGACCTCGAGGTTAATGGCCCCGCGCGCTCCCTCTGCGCCAATCCTCTATTTGTTGCGGACAACCATTTGTTTTTCTTAAAGTGAAAGTGGTGTTTGCTGCTGGTTGTCATTATACAATAATGAGTATTCTTTAAGTAGTTTTTTCAATAATATATTATAAAAAGTTTTTGACAAATTTGATAATAAAAAATTGCTCCTACTGGGAGTTGAACCCAGGTATCAGCCTTATAAGGACTACAGTCTAACCGTTGACATATAAGAGCAGAGAGGACTCGGATATTTATCTTCATTGTCCAATATTCTATAATAATTTGTCTTTAAATAGAAATCAAAATTATTTATTTATTTTCACACAAACCCGTTTTTTTATTTCTCCGTTGTCCTTTGGGGCAACGTTTTGTCTTGGCCTTACTACTACTTTTACTTTTGCTAATACTTTTGCTACTCGCCCTACTACTCGCCCTACTACTACTGCGTTCTTTTCTCTCTTCTGATAAACGATCACGAGTGTTTTTGTATTCGCTTAGATAATTTATTTGATAAAAAAAATATTCAATATTTTTATTCTGATTTTTTTCTTGAATCTCGTTTGAAGAGAGAAAGCCGTTACTTTTTTCAATATTAATAAAAAAAAATCCAGCTAATTGATTAATTCCATTAAATCTCCATTGCAAAAAATCAGTTAATACGTTTTGCTGTTTTACGGTATTGTATTCCAATTGTGTGGGCGGATCATGTGGCGGAACATCGTAACCGCCAAAAGCAGGCCTATAAATAACATCTTGACCAGTGAGAGCAAGACGATTATAAAACGCATCATCTTCGCCACCCCATCCAAAAAAATTATTTGGAAATCCATTAATCTTTACAATCGTTTGCCCAGATACGCCTACAACGCCGCCCAAATAATTTTCCTGCACATATTTATGCTCTGTTTTTGGAATAATAAAATGAATATTGTATGATAAACAAGTAAAGTAAAGATCAAAAATATTTTGATCAGGAAACAAATCCACATCATGAAAAATATATCTATCATACGCCATCCGTTTGCTCGCCAACAGATATCCAATGTTTAATAATAATCCTCTATTAAACTTGTCATCATTATTTTGTTCAATAATAAAAATATCCATTTTGCAATCATTTGGAACAACTAGCGAATTAAAATGCGCAATAAACTGATTCAAATGCGCGACCCTATTGCGATAAGGAATTAGTAATGCAATGTTTGATTTGACCGCAGCACATGGTTTTAAAATACTTTTGAATACGAGTTTTTTACGTCTCTCTTTATATTCTTTGAAATTCTTAAACATAATATATAAAAACAAATTAACCATAATAAGTAAATGGAAGCAATTTTGGCGAAAGATCTAATGAATGGTTTATCTAAAAATGGACATATACCTTGGAAATCAAAAACGGATATGAAATTTTTTTACAATACGACTAAAAATAATGTGGTAATTATGGGAAAAAATACGTATTATTCTTTACCGGAACATATTAGACCATTAAAAAACAGATTAAATATTGTTTTAACTAGACAAGTGATTGTTGTTGAAAAACAATTTGATAATTTATTATTTACAAATGAATTAGAACTAGATAGAGAGAAACTATTGGCAGATTATCCTTTTTTAAACCCAGATCCCAAAATATTTATTATTGGAGGAAATCAGATTTATGAAAAATATATTCCTCTTTGTCACACTGTTTGGCTAACACAAATAAAAGAAAATTATTCGTGCGATTTAATATTTGATGAAAAGTTATTGAACCCGTTTCAAATAAAACAAATAGAATATGAAGACGATGAATTATGTATTATGAAATACAGTATGGAATAATATTATTTTTTACGCGTTCTATTTTTCTTTTTTCTACCACCGACCGCAAAAGGAGAATTTGCTAATGCATGATAAACCGTTCCAAATGTTTTTGGAGTAGCAACTATGGAGTTACACCCATCTGGTGCATTTGTCGCAGCTATTTGCAAATTGGCCAGCATAAATACCGTATCAAATAATTTGGCAAATCGTTGCGGTATTTCTCTCCCTTGAATAATAACTATTGTATTTGTATTTATATTTATTTCATCTTCGGGAAGAGATTGGATCATTCTTGAAATTTTTTCTCCCCAAAAATCATCATGTTTCATTTTAATTTTATCTATAACACTAATAAGCCCACGGTAAAATGTTCTCCCATTTGGTGCAACATCTTCTTGGTGATACAACTGTTCTAATTTTTTATTTCCAATTTTTCTACGTGGTCCATCATGAGTAATTATTCCAGAAGAATATGGTCCATCAAGAATTTTAAAATCATGACCTTCTGCTTTATATGCTGGACTGGAATGTAGTGTTTGTTTAAATGTTACTGCAGAGAAAGCTTTTGAAGAAAAGCGCAAAGAAGGATTTTTTGGCGTTTTTTTAATCATGTTAATAGAAGATAATTGTGCAAGGTCGGTTAATTCTTGCAATTTTTGATGCCGGTTTAAATTTTTTGATGAAAATGCAAAAGATAACTCGGCTGTTGTTGCGGGTTCATTTAACATCATTAAAGAAACATAATCAGGTGCTGCCTCTCCACTACCATCATAATGATAACCATGTGGATTTACATCATTAGGTAATTGTCTATTGTTGAATAGTTGCATAGAATACATTAATACTGCGGCGTCATCAAGTGTAAAAAAATTAGTTAAATGAGAAGTATAAAGATTATATGTTATAAATAAAAGATGATCTATTATATAATCAAAGTCTGTAATTGAATTATATTTTTCAGTTGCTTTTAAAAACCTATCATTATCAGAATCATTTTCATATAATGTTGGGTCTAATGCATGTAATTCAAAATTGAAAATTCTCTTGTTTAAATTCTTATCATATTTCATATTAATAGATGCATGCAATGTTTGATCAACTGATGGTCTTAATGAAGTTTTTATTCCGTAATGATTTTTTATATTTAAATGTAATCTGGTCGCAATATCTTTAATAAGATCTAAATTAGATGTAACAACTAATGGAAGTGGAGTTTCATCTATGATCATACTTAAACTTACATTTTCAGTAGCATTGCATTGTTTTATAGTATTTGCCATATTTTCTAACTGCGAAAGTTCACTCTTTGTCATTGTATCTTGTTTAAATACACATACATAAATCAGTATTGAAATTATTAAAGTGATTACCGATAATATTCCTTTAAAATTTTTATGTCGTCGTCCTCCTTTTAACGTCTTATTGTTGTTAGAATAAACAGTCAATGCAAATAATTTTGATAACATAGGATCATCTGCATAATTCCGGCTTATACTGGTAAGCACTTGCTGTAGTTGGTCAATTTTTTGGGGTGTCAAAGTGCAAGTGGTCGGATCAAGTTTGCATTTCTTTCTATGATTAAGTATTTCAAGCAAATTATATTGGCCTGCTATATTATTCAGAGCTTCTGTTGCTTTAACTAAACTCATATAATATTACTTATTATTTTAATTCATGTTTGCAACACGATTATACATGGGTACTTTTAAAGATGAATAATCAAGAGGCAATCCCCATAAGAATTTCCAAATAGCACTACTACTACTACTAGAACCTTTATAATCTCCTAAATCACTTTCTTCTACTACATTTTTTCTCTCTTCATCAAAAGAAAAAGGACAAGAATAATTATTGTTCAAGGCGGAACACGGATTGCATTCTCCTTTGATAAATTTAAATCCCGCGATTTTTCTAGGAATATCCGCATTTTTAATATTTTTCTGAGTCGTCAACACATTTCCATAAAACTTGTCATATCCTGCAAAATCAACTTGCTTCATTTGTCCATCAATACATTTAAAAACAGATCCACTTTGATCATGCACCCCATCTAATAAAAATTGTCCTTCTACAGTTTCATCCGAAAAAGAAAGAGTCTGTTTTACTGCAGGTTCCGTGTAAATAGATTGGGCATAGTTCAAGGAAGCCTGAGGATCCACATTAAGTATTTTATTTTTAGAAATAGAATCTAAATATATTTTTTTAATATTATCTGACCATTTCCAATGTCCAGTTTTAATTAAATGCCTTACGTCTTTTTCGCTAGCTTGTTCTTGTAAAATATCCATATTGTATTTCACTTTAACATCTGAAAAATTCTGATATTCATTAAAATCATTTATTGTTTGCTGCGACCACCCCTCCTTCACTGTAAAACAAGATGCTATCCAATATATGACAAATCCAATTAATATCATGAGAAGACCCATTATATTAATAAACTATTTAAATTAAAATCTATAGTCCAGTAGATCCAAAACCACCACCACCCCGACTAGTCTCTTCGCTCAACTCTGAAACAGACTCAACCAACGTTACCAAAATAGGGCACAAAGATGGAGCGCAAATTTGAACAACTTTATCATATTGTCCAAGAACATAATCGTAATCGCATTCGCACAAAGCGCCTTGCCTGGAATTAATACAATCTACCATTGCCATCAAATTTCCACGATATCCACTATCAATAATTCCAACACTATTTGCAAGGCGCATTGGTGTTTTTGAAATACTTGATCTGGGATACATGTAATATCCAGTATTGTATTCTTT
>Ga0315270_10001526_pt1 | contig 12298 bp, 9 predicted proteins | sample C1_bottom_MG_FD_204932 | JGI IMG/M metagenome (GOLD analysis project Ga0315270, IMG submission 204932) | Sediment microbial communities from Yellowstone Lake, YNP, Wyoming, USA - C1_bottom | ecosystem: Environmental > Aquatic > Freshwater > Lake > Sediment | place: USA: Wyoming | collected... | reverse complement strand
CAGGGAACCCGGCTGCTCTTGATGCACTGCTGTGTTGAGTTGCCGGAGAAAGTCGATGGCTTCGAGATTTTCGCGGCCGCCGTATTTGTTTGGAATCCAATCGGTGCGTGAGTAATCCAGGTACAACATCGACGCTACCGCGTCAACGCGTAGGCCGTCGACGTGAAGCTCAGTGAGCCAGAAAATAGCACTTGAGATGAGAAAGCTTTTTACTTCGTTGCGGTCATAGTTGTAAATTAACGTCGCCCAGTCTAAATGTTCGCCGCGGCGTGGATCTTCATGTTCATAAATTGGGCTGCCATCAAAGCGCGCTAGTCCATGCGCGTCTTTGGGAAAATGCGCCGGCAACCAATCAAGAATGACGCCGATGTGGTGTCGATGACAGTAGTCAACGAAATAACGAAAATCATCCGGTGATCCAAAACGACTCGTGGGCGCGAAATAACCTGTCGTTTGATAGCCCCACGAAGGATCGTAAGGATGTTCAGTAATGGGCAACAATTCAATGTGTGTGAAACCCATGTCGGTGACATAGGCGACGAGGCGCTCCGCGAGTTGGCGGTAATTGAGAAACTCGCCTTCCGGTCCGCGTTCCCACGAACCCAAATGCACTTCGTAAATCGACAACGGCGTGTGCTGCCAATTGAACTCGCGGCGTTTTGCCATCCAATCCTGGTCATGCCAAACGTACTCTGAAGGACGGCAGGCAATCGATGCTGTTTTTGGGCGTGCTTCGAATTCCAATCCATACGGGTCCGATTTCACATGGATGGTGCCGTGATGGCGATTGCGAATTTCATATTTGTAAAAGGCATCCGGCGCTAAGTCTGGAATGAATAATTCCCAAACACCGCTGCCGCCGCGGACGCGCATAGGATGTTGTCGGCCATCCCAACCGTTAAAGTCGCCAACGACGCTCACGCGTTCCGCATTCGGCGCCCAGACGGCGAATAAACCACCGCCAATACCATCAACAACGCTCCGATGTGCGCCCAGAAAATGGTAAGCCTGGGTGTGTCGTCCTTCGCCGAACAGGTAAAGGTCAAAATCGGTGAGTTGCGGTGAAAACACATAGGGATCATGTGCGATGTGCTCGTGATCGTCTTGGTCGCGCCAAATAAAGCGATAGTATTTCGGCAAGTCATTTGCTGCGCCACGCCATTCAAAAATGTCGGTATCGCCCAGGCGCTGCATGTCGCGCAAACCTTCGGCGATGGTCACGTGTTTAGCGCGCGCTATGTGCGCGCGTACGACCACACGTTGTGGGCCGTCCTCGTGTTGCCCCAGCACGGCAAACGGATCGTGGTGTCGCGCCTGAAGAATTTTTTGAATTTCAGGGTCGATATGGCTCGTGCTGGTAGGCGCGTTTGGGTTGGCGACGCTGGCCGAATTATTCTTGCGCATGGGTTTCTCTCAACTTCTCACATTACAGACTAAAAATTGTACCCCCAAACGACGGGTGGGTCGAATTTGTTGGCAGTGAAATATACCCGCCGGGTTTCCAAAGCGAACCAAGTGCTGCGCAATCGCTTGGCGCTTATTTTTTACCGGTCACGGCGGCGTTGTCTGACCGCTTTACTTGGTTATGAACAGCGTGAATCAAAAACGGTGATGCGGCGGCAAATAACATCGCCAGCAAGGCCACGACGGGCATTCCCGTGAGTGCGCCGGACTTGGATGTTTCCAATAACAGCGAGGAGACGATGGCGCCGAGCGCAGAAGCCACGTTTTGTACTGCAGAATTGATCGACATAAAGCCGGCGCGCTCATGATTTCCGGGTACGCGCGTGGTTAAAGTTGTGGTGGCGATGTTGCGGATCGACATGGCGACCATGAAGCCGACGAATATCGTCAGTACGGGCACGAGTGCGTTCGCGGAATAGAAGCCTAGATAGATAGTTATCACCAGCAGCAGTGTTCCGCCCGTTGCGACGGGCGTGCTGCCATATCGATCCGTTAGCCGCCCGGCGAGGCGCATGGCAAAGAAACTGGCGGCACCACCCACCAAATAAAGCATTCCCAAGTGTTCGCGTGGATAACGCAAATTAAATTGCACAAACGCAGAGATATTCGGAATGATCAAGAATGCCGCGAACATCCCGGCTGCCGTCGTGGCATAAGCCCAGAGTGCGGCGCGACGCGTAAAAAAACTAAGAAACTGTTTTAGTTTTGCCGTGCCGACAGGTCCGCTGTGACTGGGCATCATCGGCGGCAACAGAAACCACGCGCCTATGGCTACCAACAGCCCCGTGCTGGCCACGGTGACAAAGGGCAATTGCCAAGAACCGAGACGCGCAAGCTCCAGTGCGGCCGGCACGCCGAGGATGGAGGCGGCGGAAAATGCGCCCATTACGGCGCCGAGTGCGCGACCGCGACGAGCGGGAGGAATTTGATCGATGATCATCGCAACGGCCAACGATGATGCGGGTCCGCCGAAAATGCCGGCTACCATGCGCGCGGCCAGCAATGAATAGAATCCCGTCGCGAACGCGCCCGCCGCGGTGCCGAAGGCCAGTCCTAACATGGCAATGACAATGGCGCGACGGCGATCGAAGCGGTCGATAAACGATGCGCCGACGATGGCAGCTATTGCAGCTGCTGCCGTGTAACTGCCGCCGATCCAACCAATGTGCGCTGTCGGAATGCCCAATTCAGTGGCGAAATCCGGCGCAAGCGGCATCACCATCATGAAGTCAACGATGTTGATGAATTGAATGGTGCCAACAATCAGCACCAATGCGCGTTCGGAAATGTTTGCTATCGGATTGTGCGGTTGAATATGAAACCTGCTGCGCGGAGAAATAGAACTCGAATTGCGCGTGTGGAGCACAGGATAAACCAAGAAGGCTAAGCGCGACAGCAGGAAGTGTTTACATGGGCAAAAAAAGTCGCTGGAAAGACCGGGTAATTTGCTGCGCGCATAATTTTGTCGCAATAACTCAGTTACTCGTCATTGTTAGCTCACGGCCAAGACAGTTGCTAGCGCGTGATGCCAATGCCTACGCCGATGCCAAAGTGAACCTTGTTGTCGCCACCTCCTTCGGGCCACAAGAATATATCTTCGGGCGTCACCACAGGATAGGTATAGGAAAAATCACCAACGCGTCCGCTTGTTGATCGTTCAATTTTGCCGATTACCGTTACCCATCGATCTTTGCGATATTCGCCAGTTTCAAGATAACCGCTTTGGTAAATCAGAAAACGCCCGGTCGGTGGCTCGGTCACTTCAGGTTTTTGCTGCTTGTTGAGCGGGTAGCTCAGTACTTCCAATTGTGTCGCTTGAGCCAAGTTAACGCTGTTAACAATGACGCCCGCCCACAATATGCGCGTGCCGAGCGCAGTTGCTGCTTGCTCGCTGGCGACGTGCGGCGTCAACGACGGATCGATGCCCGCGACGTCGAATTTTGGATTTACGGCGCAGCTGGGTAGCGTGGTGCATAGCGCTGTGAATAGTGCGACTGCATGTAATAACCGCAATGTGTTCTTTCTCCGAATTTGTTAAGCGTTGGACAATGCATGACACCTTGTTTGGAGAATTTTGAGCCAAGCAACAACGGCGCGTCGTTTATGTGACATTACTTTTACGCTTAGTAAGCTGGAACGAAACGTAGTTTACGCGCGTTCTGCTCGCAAGCGGCATCGGGAAAAATCCGAGCGGTGTGAATCTCTGTTTCCAGCTGAGTCGAGACTTTCCGTTCGCAGTCGTGGCGAGCCTCACTACATTGTTCATCACTGAAATGTACTATTGCGCCGGCACGATTAAGTCTTGCTAGCTAAGAACGAAAAACGTGGCTCTTGGTAGTTTTCGCAGCGCATGCGTTACCAAGTTTCACAATCGCGCCACGCGTTGCTCCAGACTTCATGGTGCCGGATATATAATGGAAAATATGGGTTGAATTGAGGCTAACGGTTTTTATGTGGACGAATATTTGCCAATGCGAACAATTGGCGGGAGATTATTTCGTCATTAAAAACGCGAAAACCGACGCGCGTCGATTTTTTTTGACGAATCATAAAGAATTAATTGAGTACACCGACACAGATCTCGTTGGCGCCGAGAAGAGTGCGCTATTGGCGGAGCTGTTCCTTCTAAAGCGGTGATTTTCTTGCGTCGATACGGCGAAGCGGTTGTTCGCGCGCGGATGCGGCTGCCATTTTTGGGACTCTAAATTAGCTACAGCAAAAGAAGCCTATCCGCAATTGGTATGACGCTTATTGTGAGTGCGGCGATTGTTGCAGTTATCGTCACGCTGCTATTTCGTCGGATGGTTATCCGTCGCTTGGCTGTAATGGAGAGTAGCTTTCAAGCTATTGCGCATGGCAACGGCGATCTCAAATCGCGTGTACGCGTTTCCGGCAATGACGAAATCGATCGGCTCGGAATTCATTTCAACTCCGTGTTAGAAAAATTGCATGCATCGCTCGTGCAAGTTGCCGCGGAGTCGGAGCAAATTACCACTTCCTCCAAACATCTCGCCGACGCATCCAGCGTCGCGGCGGATCGCGTGAGTGACCAAGAATCGGCGACCGAGCAGGTTGCGGAAGCAGTGACGAAAGTGTCGTCGGCGATATCGGCGGTAGCTGATTCTGCGGCCAAGGCCGCCTCGATCGCAGAGTCTGTTGCGAGCGAAGGGAAGATCGGATCGGCGACGCTAGCGTCGACCATCGGCGCCATAGACAAATTGGCGTCGGATGCCCAAAGCGTGACGCAATCGCTGGCGCGCTTGGGTGCGAACACGGATCAAATTGGTGGAGTAGTCGGCGTAATTCGCGGCATTGCCGAACAAACCAATCTTCTTGCGCTTAATGCGGCCATCGAGGCGGCACGGGCTGGCGAAAATGGGCGAGGTTTTGCGGTCGTTGCCGATGAAGTGCGTACATTGTCACAGCGTACGCAGCAATCGACGCAGGAGATTCACCAAATGATAGCGAAGTTACAAGAAGGCGTTAAGGGTGTTGTGCAATTGATTTCGTCGAACGATGTGGCGACCAAGCAAGTGGCGAGTCAGGCCGGGGAGGCGGGCCGCGCGATCTCATCCATCATGCAAGCTATTTCGACTCTTGCCAGTGTTAGTGCGGAAATTGCCGCATCGACATCAGAACAACGTCGAGTGATTGGTGATATTGACCGTAGCATCGTTGCGATCAGTCAGGCGACCACTGAAACGGCTGCGAGCGTGGCGGCCTCCAATGACGCGGGACATTCTTTGCAAAAGGTTGCAGAACAACTGAGTACAATTACACGCTCATTCAATCTATAGCGGTTCCTCGCCATTTTCCGCTGTCTTCTCCCAAGTTACGTTGCGCAATAGATTGGGTTGTATCCTTGGTCTTTGTGCTGACTGTGTATTCCATAACTTGTTGGAGCCATACCTCCCTTGATAAAATAGTCATCGCGTCTGCTAGCGTTCCACGGCGCGAGCCTGCGAACCCGTGCGAAAAGAAATAACAATGGAAAGAGGTCGCCTCATGTTTATGTTGCCTTCAATGTGGCGTCGTGCGGCGCGTGTGCCGCTGCCGCTAATAATGTTGAGTGTGGCATCGTTACAGCCGGTTCTTGCCGGCCCGAACATCGTCGGCGCGGGGCTTACGTCGGAATTTCTTGCCGACAGCAAAGTGGCGATGCAGAGCACGAACGTTCGCAACGACAATGATGTCTTGCTGTCGTTCGCGACTGTCGGTGATTCTCGTGCCGAAGAAGGTGCAGCTGAGCTCACCGCGCAGGACAAAATTTGGCTGCAAAATACGCCGGTGATTACGCGGATTGCGCGCGAGGTGGAGCATCAGCGGCCGAATTTTTTCTTTTTTAATGGCGACATGATCATGGGGTACAAAACGGATTCCAATTATCTCAATCGTCAATATGCTTTTTGGCGCGGCATGATGTCCGGATTGTTGGAGTCAGGAACCTATCTTATTCCCGTGCCCGGCAATCATGAAGTGCAGGAGAAAACCAAAGATCCCGCGACCGGCAAAACCGTTAAGCTGGCGCGGCAATCTAATGAAGATGCTTGGCGTGCCAACATGGGTGATTTGATCATTGACGCCACTCGTTGGAATCGTTTGTTGGGCGAAAGTCCGGGGGCTTGGTCGGTTGAAAATACACCGACGGTAGGCGGGCCCGATGGCATTACCACCGACCAACGCCAGCTTAGTTATTCATTCGATTTTCGTCAGGCGCATTTTACGGTCATTAATACCGATGCTGTTGGCCAAGACGGCCGCGCGCCTGTGCAGTGGTTGGCGCAAGATTTGGCAGCGGCGCAACAACGCGGCGCAAAGTATTTTTTTGTGTTTGGTCACAAGCCGGCCTACTCGTACAAATACAGCGCAAGCATGACGAAAATTGAAGGCTTCGATCAGTTTCCTGACAACCAAAAAGCGTTTTGGGATCTGATGGAGCAATACAGCGCGACGTATTTTTGTGGGCATCAGCACATCTTTCATATAGAGCAACCCCGTGCCGCGGACGGCGGTCATGCCTACCAGGTGCTCGTGGGTTCTGGTGGCTCACCGCTAGACTCGCCCGCTGGCGAAACCTCTGTTGCGACGGATCATATGTATGCCTGGGTCGGTGTTGAGCTCATGAGAGCGGGAGAGCTGCGTCTAACTGCCTATGGCTTTGATGAGCCACGTGGACCAGCTCGGCCGATTGAAGTGATCAAGTTGCCGGCGATCGCGCAATAACGCGCCGACAATCTCAACATTGTCGACGCGTTATTTTCATCAAGATAAACGTCTTTATTGACGTGCGCCGCTACCGATACTCTTAACATACGCTGGGTGTGGGGTTCGTGCGTTCGGATTTCTCGTTTTTTGCTCGATCAGCGCAACTTTGATTCATGTTGTCTCTGTTGGTGGCGTCGTAACGCATCGGTATACGGGTCTACAGGATGTTAGCCCGGTGGAAGTTCCTGTCGCACAGGATGTGCTGCAGGAATGACCCCAGCTTCTCAAATGCGTGAGCGTTTGAAAAGTAAAGTTCGGCTGAGCGTACGCTTTGCCCGAGCAAGCTGAATAATTTCACGGAAGGAATTGTTCAGCATTTTTCGATTGTCTACGTAAATATGATTTCTGCGTGTCACTTTCATAAGAACGTGTTTTGCTGCGACAAGCGTACGGAAGTTGGGTAGAGAATTGAGGCGAGGATGCTGCTAAAAACACGATTGATTGCGGTTGGCTTGGCGGGAAGCATTTTGGTGGGCCTTGTATCGCTGGTCTCCTCTTTGTCGTTATTTCAGTCTGCACAAGCGCGGCATGCCGACACGATTATTTCTGGCAAGCAAAATCTGTGGACCGTTGTAGCCCAAGCGAAGCTCGATGCGTTGGCGCTGGACGTGCGCACGCTAGCCCGTGACAGCGCATCCATGGATGCCGTAGCAGCGAAGGATCCGGCCGTTGTTGCGGATGCAATCGGTACGGCGTTTAATCGCCTGGTTGCGTCCAAACTCATTTCCGGTCTCATGGTGTTTGATGATGGCGGCCATTTGTTATACGGCAAGCGCCTCAAAGATCCGCGCCAAGGAGCGGAAGATGAGGTCGTGGCGAATGCGAACGCTCCGCCTTTGGTTACGGACGTCCTCGCCAGCAAGCAGGTAAGCAAGAGTTTGGTGCGCAACGATCGCGGTCAGCTCGCGCTGCACCTTGTTTTTCCATTGTTTAAACGCGCCGCGCTGATTGGTGTTGGCGTATTCGAACGTAGCCTCGACATTCTCATGCCACAGCTACACACGAGTGAGTCTGATTTGTTGGCATTTGTCGGTGACAACGATTGGACGCTCTTTGAGAGTGAGCGAGCGGAGAAAAGTCTGCGCGCCGACCTGGCGCGTATCATTTCGACTCGCAAACACAGCGTGCAAATTGATCAGCAAGATTACACCGTCGTCAGCGTGCCGCTCACAGACCAAGCCGGAAAAACGCTCGGTTATCTCATTCACGGTGCGGATACGACCGAAGCGGATCACAAAGCGTTTGTTTCAACCGCCATCTCATTGTCTGCCATTGGCTTGATCACGGTGTTGTCCGGCATGTTCATTTTCTGGGTGACCGTGCGCGGTTTTCGACCCTTGGCAACCGCGACGTCGGGGTTGCAAGCATTGGCAGCCGGGGATTTGCGGCGTAAGGACTACGTCCCTCACCGCGATGAAACCGATTTGATCCTCGAGGGCTTAAACGTCACGTGCAACAAGTTGACGCAGACTCTGCAAACAATCAACGGCGTATCGAGTGATGTGAATCATTCGGCGATCAAGTTGTCTTCGATTACGGAAACAACGGCGCAACATTTGGCGACGCAGGAGCAAGCGATTTCGTCGACAGCGGACTATACGGCGCAGTTGGCGGAGATGGCGGATCAAATTGCAGTTAATACTCAAAGTGCCTTGGGTGAGTCCAATAATGCGTTGAAGTTTGCCAAGGAAGGATTGACCTCGGTGCATGCGGTGGCGGAAGTGATCGCCGAACTTTCCGCTCGCGTTAGGGCGACGGGACACTCTGTCAGCTCACTGGATCAAGCGTCAGAAAAAGTTGTCGCGGTTGTCCAGGCGATTTCACAAATCGCGAAGAAAACAAATTTATTGGCGCTCAACGCCGCGATTGAAGCGGCGCGCGCTGGTGAGCACGGCCGGGGTTTTGCTGTGGTCGCGGATGAAGTGCGTACCTTGGCGACGAAAACGCAGTCGTCGGCGACCGAAATTATCGAAATCATTCATACCTTGCGCGGCGATGTGCAGCGTGCGCTATCGGAAATGCAAGATCTCAATCGTGTGGCCGATGCTAGCGTTGGTCGTTCCGATGCGGCGCAGGAGTCGATTAAAGCTATTACCGCCGCGGTTTCTTCCATTCACACAATGAGTGAAAGCATCGCGGCGACGTCAATGCAGCAAAAATCCTCGGCCGCGACGATCAATGACAACGTGGCTGACGTGCGCGATACGGTGCAGAAAACAACTGCAGATGGTGCGGTGATTCGCGATTCTGCTGTGCGGCTTGCGACAACGGCGGATCAGCTCGCACAACTGCTTACGCAGTTCCAGCTGGGAGACAAGGCGACCGGGAATATGTCGCACAACGTACGCAAGTCAAATGAGACCGATGTCACGATGTTCTAGCGCGAACCTTGCGTGCTTTTTTCGCGCTTTTTCAGGCGCAACTCTTGCTTCAGTAACCGCTTTGCGGCCGGAAATTCCTTGCGTACGCTGGCTGGAGTATCAGGATAGCGCAGCGGTAATGCGGCAATGGTATTTTTAATTATCCGTGCGACAGCCAGCCGAGCGAACCATTTTTTGTCGGACGGTACGATGTACCATGGTGCCCAAGGACGCGCCGTTGCGTTGATCGCCTCCTCGTACGCGGTCATATAGTCTTCCCAATGTTCCCGCTCGCGGATGTCGCTGAAGGAAAATTTCCAGTGTTTCTCTGGATCTTCCAGTCGAGCCAATAGCCTTTGCGCTTGTTCGTGCTTCGAAACGTGCAAGAAAAATTTGATGATCGTTGTTCCGTTGTCGGCCAGCTCCCGCTCGAAATTGCGAATCGCGTCGTAGCGTCGTTGCCAAAATTCTTTATCGATATCGCTAATTTTAGCTATGTTCGGCAGTCGTTCTTGCAGTACCAGCTCGGGATGAATTTTGCACACTAGGACGTTTTCATAGTGTGAGCGGTTGAAAATTCCGATGTAGCCTTTCTCGGGCAGCGCCACCACGTGGCGCCAGAGAAAATTAAACTCCAACTCTTTTTCGCTCGGATGTTTAAAGCTTGTAACTTGGCATCCCTGTGGGTTGAGTCCGGACATCACGTGTTTAATCGTTCCGTCTTTGCCGGCCGCGTCCATGGCCTGAAATATAATGAGCACGGAATGGCGATTGTCGGCGTAAAGTTTTTCTTGTAGCGTCGCGAGCGATTCTATGTCTTGCTGCAGCTGTGCCGTGGCTTCGTCCTTGCCGCTGAAGCCAGCGCAGTAGTCGGTTGCATGGTTGCGCAAGTGAAATTTTTCGCCAAAAGGCGCGCGCAATGTTTTTTCGAAGTCAGTGGCTGATGACTTGTCGTCGTTTCGATTCTTCATTGCGTCAAGTTCATGGGTCGATGCCTGGATAATCGTGGATGCCCGCGCGAATGTACACTAACACACCGTTAGGCGTGTACGCGGCTTCGTGGGTGACGCCTGCGGCGGCGCAATGAAAATCGCCAGCGCGCAAGTTGATATCGCCCATGCTGAATTCTCCCTGCAACACCAGACATTCTTCAGTGGCGCTGTGGCTGTGGGCCGGCATGCCGACGCCCGCGGCGGCGCGCAACAAAAATGTTTTACTGCCCGCTTGAGTGTCGTAGATCAGCATTTTGTAATCAATGCCCGGTATCAAGGCATGCCACGCACTTTCGTTGCGCACGGTAATAAAGTCAGCAAGGCTTTGCGGTCCGAGCGCGCGCGCGAGCACCTTGGCGCGTAAGCCGGGCGGCGGCGTTTGCGGTGGAATGGCTTCGAGCAACTCACCTAATGTGGTGTCGTCCAGCACTTCGTCATAAGAGGAAGGGCATTTGGTCATTGTGAGCCCTCCTCAAAGCGGTGATGTTGAAGTTGTTCACGTAACGTGAGAAGCGCGTTGCGAATGATCGTTTTCACCGTGCCCAGCGGTAGCGATGCGTGGTCTGCGACTTCTTGGTGAGTCAAGCCGCGAAAAAAAGCTAAGCCGATGAGTTGGCGCTCACGTTCGTTGAGTTTGGCGAGCGCCGCGTGAATGTCCGTGCCGCGCTCCAGCGCGTCGAGCAACGCAAACGGCTCATCGTCGCTTTCCTTAGCCTCGTTACGCAGCGATTCAGGATCCTCGTGGAGCTCCGCCGTGTCACGCCGACGCAGCCAGTCCAAGGCGCGTGAACGACATATTGTCAGCAGCCACGTTATTACGCGGCCGCGCTCGCCATCGTAACGCTCGCTGCGTTGCCAGACTTGCAAAAATACATCGGCAACGACTTCTTCCGCCGCCGTCGTTTGGCGTGTTATGCGTTGTGCAACGGCAAATATGCGTGCGACCGTTGCGTCATAGAGTTCGGCTAGCGCCGTTTGATCGCGCTGGGTAATACGCGCCATCAATGCAAGTAGCAGCGCATCTTCTGCCGGAATCGTCGCCGCGGGGGCGGAAACCATTTGGGATTTTTCGGCCGTCATGTTGTGCATTATACGGTTGAATCCTGTCGTGGCAACCCGAGGATTGATTCGCGCTTGATGACTGTGCGTTGACATCCACTGTTCGCCGGTTTGGACCTATGTGAAATATACGCGCCGATTTTCACTTTGGATGCGGGGTTGCCAAACTGAATCCAGTAAACGCACCGATGTTGAGACGGGGGCGATGGTCAGCAGCGCCGAATGCGTGAGTATCAAGCCAAAAAAAAACGGGGCACTATGCGCTGCCCCGTTGATGTGTTGACGTGATGGCAAATGTTATGGGCAGGCTGCCGCGGTGATCGGCAAGCCAACCCCGCCTGCTGCAGTGTGATCGGCGTCCGTAAAGCACGCGCCGGAGTTAAGCGACAAATTGCCCGCAAATACTCCGGTGCCAGTTAGCGTTAACGGACCGCCGCTGGTGATTTTGCTCGACAGCGAGCCGATGACGGTGTTGTCGATCACAGCAATCTCTGTGTTAACGGGCGCCGTTATCGCAAGCGTACCTTTAGTCGCGGCGGGTAAAGTGGCGCTCCACCATTGGATCAAATTGTCGAAACTCAGTGAGAAATCCAACGCGCTATTCAATGTCGTGGTTTTGGTGCTGCCCAACGTTGTCATGCTCAATGTATTCATTGTTAGACGTAACGCGTCGTTGCCGTCGATTTTGAGTGTGAGCGGTTGGCCGTTGAGTCCCAAATTGGTGACAGTGACGGTATCCGTGGTGGCGGCGATTTTGATCAATCCGGTGAGGCCGGCCATATTGAACTCGCTCGGGTGATCGACATGGCTTGGATCTGCCAAAGGCGCGACTAGATTGATCGCGTTCATGGCGAATTCAATGGAGGCTTCGTTGGTCGCGGTATCGCCGGTCAGCTCCACCAGTTTGGCTGTTTGCGCCATGTTGAGATTCACAGCTTGGCCGTCCAATGCGCCGTTAATGGTGATGGCGTCAGGCACGCTCAAGGTCAATGTCGATTTCGTGGCGCTGTTATCCGTTTCTGCCAACCGCAGGCTGCCGCTCATGTTGGGTAATGCCGGTGGAGTTTGTGGGTCGGTGATGGCGGCGCCGGCTTCGAGTGCGCCTTTGAGGTCGGCGAGGTTGAGTTGGAAGTACGAAGAGTCCGCCGCATACCCAAC